>Ga0131853_10004696_pt1 | contig 24487 bp, 15 predicted proteins | sample TergutLab28metaG_FD_92764 | JGI IMG/M metagenome (GOLD analysis project Ga0131853, IMG submission 92764) | Labiotermes labralis P1 segment gut microbial communities from Petit-Saut dam, French Guiana - Lab288 P1 (version 2) (version 2) | ecosystem: Host-associated > Arthropoda: Insects >...
ATTCTTGTTTTATAATAAGTTTATTATATTCCTCTACATGTTTCGAGCACTATGTGCTCATCATCAGGAGGTCAAAATTGTATTATACAGCATCTGGTATCATCACACCTGTAGGTGGCCGTCCTGCCCACAGGTCAGCTCTCAACCTGTGCACAGGATGGCCACCTACAGGTGTGATGATACCAGATGCTGTATAATACAATTTTGACCTCATGATGATGAGCACATAGTGCTCAAAACATGTAGAGGAATATAATAAACTTATTATAAAACAAGAATTTGTGCGTGAAGTTGGTCAGTTACTAAGATTTACTGGCTTGCCACAATCATAAAATATGTTAGTTATTACTTCTCAGCTTACATTCAATGAACTATGTCACTATGCAGCTCCCAGCATTACCTTGGGTAATATTTGATTTCACTGAATATATTATTAATTACTAAATTTATTTGCTTTATTTGTATATGTAACACTGCACTGCTCAATGTGAAACCAACAGCAGTAGTTACACACACATGTAACAACACAACACAACAAAATGTTCCCATTAACAGGTAACATTACAGCAGAACCAGCAACAATAAAAGATGGTTTGAAAAACACAAAAATTTTACTACCACACTACTACAATATTTATTAATTTCAGGAGTCCTTTATACAGTGAACAACAAAAACACAGTCAACCCCATTTAACAAGACCTCACCTTGTGACTCCTGCTTTTGCAGCATTTCAAACAGTAAAAAGTATCTCCAGATCCATGAACAAAATTTGTATTTAAAGCCATAACATGCAGAAGCCCCAAGAAGGCAGCAGTTTTAACTAAGTCCCCTCACACAGGCCGGTAGGGTGCTGATTAGAAAATCTTCAACACTCTCACTTGAAATGCTGTAGATTAGCAAGCTTGTGATTGACTTCTTTGTGATCTTTGATTTCTCCATGTTTTTAATATGCTTGCTTTTACTCAAATTCTTTGTAAAAACAACATAAAGTATTTTATTGCATGTTCTTATCACTTATTTGCAAGGTCAGCTGGTGTTCTCATGGTATGAAGTGGCTTTCTGGGTGAGGCAGGCCATATTATTATCTGTGCTTATGGGCAGGGGTTGTGACTTGCGGCACTTTGCTGCGCAACTGTCCCGGAACCACTTAGCTGAATGTGCAAGGCTCACTCACGTGCACCACACAGTGTGCAGATCAAACACTCCTCTTCCTGGCTGAATTACCGATGCAGTGTAGCACCCATCAATCAATCCAACAATCAGTCTCACCGTGTTAACAACTTAGTGTAAGGACACATGTAACACAATGCAATGAATGTCATAGCAACACACGAATGCCTTCCCACAAAAATCAATTCTCAATATAAAATGTATGGTTACACCACATGCAAATATTGTCTTCCTGATACAATTATCACATTTGCTACATGAAACAGATGTAGAAATTCATCATACTTCAAGGTAAATTTTAAGGCTTTTTCACATCTATGCTGCATCCATCACAATGCATGAGCACACTGCTACACGATGCTACATAACAATTAATTCATTACTGAATAATCTGTCTGTAAAATTGCATACAGTAACTTTAGATCAACTGTTGAAACTTTTTTACATTAACATCTAAATACGTAAAAAATGTGAATGTCTATTAAGATAATTTTCCATCATTTTCTGGAACGAGAGTTCAGATTCCGTTTCTGAAGATCTATAAACTGCATGAGTTACGTCTGCAATACCTCTACTTTGAGTTCTGCCAGGGACAAAATAAGAAAAATTGCAATTTATGTATGTCACAGTTACTGTCTTCTACTGACCTAAATAAATTTTATGGAGCCTACAGTACAGTCCAGATGTTTGTGATTAATTGGAACTGACAAAACTGACCCAAACAATGGAATCCATTTGCAATGTAACATGCCAAACTGGCTTCAAGAATTTTAGAAATGTAGTATTAACACTATAAAACAGGGTCTGAAGGCACATACAAGTCGTGGATGTTTATTTTTATAATGTACAAACTCCTTTTTGGAAGCACAAAAATACACTCAACAACTGCAGGAGAGCCTCCATCATTCAACCAAGAACCATGACAGGCAGAGCTTGACTCGGCATACAGGGTTCTGTGCAGTAGCAGGAGAGTGGGGCAGGTTCACTCACTGACATATGACGCTATCCATACTGGTCGGTCAGAACCACACACAAAATGTTGAAACAATAATATTAAAATGGGTCATCACAGAAGGCCAAAATCCCAAATGCCAAGGTCCATGAATATCAATGCTGAAGTCAGTTATACAGTCCAGCAACTGGCTCTTCAGCATTTTCCTGCCTCAGCTTTATTAGACATGACAATGACCTTCAAATGCAAAAAAAAAAAAGTTTCACTGTTTGTGAAATTTTGCTCAAACATTTGAACACACTTGCCAAAGCTTCTGTAAAACTACAATATGACTAACAAATTATTCCTTCACAAAGAGGAACCTCTGCCTCCAAGGTATCTGGTACCATCCTCTACAAATAACTACCTGCATGACATCCAAGAAGCCACCATGTTTGTCCTGCAGCCACCTGACTACCCAACACCATTACACAATTGAATACTCCATACTCATTCCACATAGAGTCAAACCTTAGTTACTAACCATTTCAGGATACTTCCCATATACAGGTGTCACTGCAGGCACTGCTCACAGCTGGGTGCCATAGCAGCACATTTTCTGTTGCAAATGGCCCAGCCAACTACCATCCTTATTAATACTTTTCACATTACTTCTCTGTCAAGTTATGTACGTGTATTTAACTTCCTTTACTGTCAAAATCAGAACTCCGTTCCAGAAAGATGTCATTTACTAACTTGTAGGCTGAGAACCACCAACATACATTATCATGCCACATGTAATGTACACCTGCAGCTCCACCAACATGGCATTACATTACATATTTTATAAACATGTTTTCCATTTATGTTGTTACATAATTTAAAAGAGAACATGAATGGAAAACAGCTGTCATTGCAATATATAGTACTGGGCACAAAACAGCTGTCATTGCAATATATGGTACTGGGCACAAAACAGCTGTCATTGCAATACACATTACTGGGTACAAAACAGCTGCCATTGCAATATATAGCACTGGGCACAAAACAGCTGTCATTGCAATACACATTACTGGGTACAAAACAGCTGCCATTGCAATATATAGCACTGGGCACAAAACAGCTGTCATTGCAATATATAGTACTGGGCACAAAACAGCTGTCATTGCAATATACAGTAGTGGGCACAAAACAGCTGTCATTGCAATACACATTACTGGCACAAAACAACTGTCATTGTAATATATAGTAATGGGCACAAAACAGCTGTCATTGCAATACACATTACTGGACACAAGACAGCTGTCATTGCAATATATAGTACTGGGCACAAAACAGCTGCCATTGCAATATATAGTACTGGGCACAAAACAGCTGCCATTGCAATATATAGTACTGGGCACAAAACAGCCGTCATTGCAATATACATTACAGGGCACAACACTGCAGCCATATAAAGTCAAACCTTAGTACTGAATATTATAGAAAACATCTGCTTTACAACATAAAAATTAACATTTAAAAATGAATAAAAAGAAAAATTTTCCACATGCTCTGTTCTGCAGGTGTCACTGACACTGCATGGTACAGTCTGAGCAATTCACAGTGTCATCAAACAACTACAATTATATAGGAGGCACTGATGGGTGAAGTTTTTTCTTTTCATCGTTGTCCAATCTGGCTTGATCAATAGATGAGGCAGATGGCAACCCACATGGTAACTCTAGGAAGTCCATTTCAAACTGCATTATGTTTTCAGCTTCCACTGTAGAAATTCATAATACTAAATACAAACCTGGCTGAATACACACTTATGAAGTCAGAAGAAAATATGTTATGAAGTCAGAAGAAAATATCTATACCTATGAGATTTGAGGTTCTCACATGAGTGTTGCCGGGTATATTCACATAATCTGCGATGTTATGTTGTTTCACATGAATGCAGAAAAACCCACTTAAAAACACCCCCAATTTAAAAAGTTTCCCCACATATATTGTCCTTTAATACACCTCCCACTTGGAAGGATTTCCCATCTATGATGAACCTAAAGTTCAAGATGCAACAAAATTTCACCAATTTGACAAATGTTCACATCAAAATCTTAAACAGTTTACCATTTGGTCAATTGTTTACCAACATACAATGATAAAATAATGCTCTCAATTCATAATGATTAATCTTGAACTTCATTTCAGACACACATCAGAGGTACTGATAAGCAACTCGGTGTTAATCTGTAGAAACCTACAGTGAGAAATTACACGACACTGACTGCACTGCCATCAATTTTTGGACGTGCCTTTCACACAGCATGCAGCAATGTCATGGTGAATGTGTAAATATGGCTGTAATGAAGTGCACTGTGACTGAAACTGTTTTACTTTAATTTCAACATTCTGAAATCCTGCATGTGCAAAATTTATATACACATTTTGTTGTGTTCACATCAAACTGCTCATGTTTTGCACTATATCCTGTACTGTGCAGGTGAACATCACAAACTGGCATGAAATGTACAATGCTCTCAATTCAAATGTGTGAATGCACACAGCAAAACACCACTAGAAAATCATTTTATATAGTGAGGCAACGATAACATTTATTGCATTTTAATTACATTCTGCATAATTTGTTTTATTTTCCACAAAATGACATTTATTTCATAATTTTATCTTGTACTGTTCAAATAATGAACACAAAGGCACTGCACTCCCTCACAGCATCAGGAGCTTCTCACCCAGTGACATAGTATCAACCTGCAGAAAACCTCAAACCTCATCAACACTATTGCAAGAACCTCAAATCTCGTGATGTCACACTACCTTCAGTTATGCCACAACCACTTCATACTGTATCTGGTCAGGGGCCAAAGTTGAAACCTTACACTGACCTTCCTCAGATGTGACCAAGAACTGAAGATTTCAGCTATTAATAAGGTTTACTGAACCACTGAGATGAAGGCAGTTGGAGATTTAATAATGACACAATATGCATTTACTGAAATTAGCTGCTGCTCACCTCAAGAAGTTCAATCAGACTGTGGAGACCCACCACCAACTATCGCTGTTTGGTTTAGGGCCAGTGTGGCCCTACAGAACACATAAGATTCAGAAAGATGGAGTCCAAACCTAGTGGCTGTCCAAACATCAGGCAGGTATGCTCAGCCCACCTCATGGGGTGCTTGCCCCACCATATGAAGAATTCTACTGTGCTCGTAGACACACCTGAGTCTCCACGAGTCTGAATGCAAGACATGATGGTAGACGGTGTATGTGTTCACCTGAGTATTGGTTAAGGTGGACTTCACCTCCTGGGCTGACAGACAATGTCAGCATAACATCCCAGCTCCACTCTGTCATGTCCTGACCTTTACACAAGTCAGCTGCATTTGATATTTCTGTGAGGAGTCCGAAGGGCTGGCCTTTGGGATTCCTATTGATTCCTGTTGTTGCCAACATATATGTAATCTAACCCAACAGATCGAACAATCCTAAATGGTATTCACTGCACCACGGAAATAGCAAAGGGTGGTCACCTTCCCTTCCTAGACTTTGACATTTACAGGAGAACAGAAGGCTCAATGGGCTGTAGAGTTTACAGTAAATGCACCCACACAAACCAATGTGGCCAGCCACGGCATGCACCTGGCAAGAGATGGCTCCATTTCTTCCTGTTACTCTGTGAACACCATCTAGTTTTCCCAGCTGATTCTTTGAACCCTCGTGGTGACAAAGTGGAGTATACTATCTTCACTGCACTCCACATCATGGATCTTCTTAGGGCCAGTACTACCTACTGGATGCCCTCAACACCCCAAATGGCCCCAAAACCATTCCAGCTAGCCATCAACTGCTGATGCTGTACCAATGTATTTCCTTTTCTGGCCCTGCCATACCATTTTTCTTGCACCTCTAAACCCCGGAAGAAAGCTACGCTCCTTTGAAACACTGCGAAGTGATTATCATGTGAGATGGCATTGTATCCCAAACAATTACATCATCCCCACACAGCCATGAAAACCTCAAGACTTGCTCTTAACCTCTTCATGTACAGGGTTTTGATTTGTGTCACACCCAAACATTTAAACTTTGCCACATTTTAACAGGAATTATTAACAGTATTTATGTTGTGGTTGTGTCCTGCACTTTTTCCTCAGAATTTTCTCCAATACTAGCCACACAGTTCAGGCAACTTTTTAACATTTTCGCATCGGGATTTAAATGGCTACAGTCCACCTTCGCGTATGACATTCTTTTCGCTAAGTATTTAAATTTTAGCACATGGTTTACAAAAAAACCTTAATATTGCGGGAACAAAACAAGATTAAATAATGGATTAAATGGTATTTTTTGGGAAATAAGACAAGACACATTTCTGTATGTGTTCAAGAAAGCAGTAATAATTTTAATTTGTGGACAAAAAATTGTATGGAATATGAAAAAGTTGCCGTTTCTTTTACTTACATATTGGCTCGAGTCCCCAGGTTTTCTTAAGGAGGTCGCATGTGATATTAGAACTGTGCCTTTGTGTGGTAATCTCCAAAACATGTTTTTTTTAATGCACTGTCCCACTTCACACTTACGGCACTTCACAAACACTTTTTGTGCCACACCCCCAACCTTTCATATGCAACACCTCAGCTGCATATCAGACAGGATAGGCCAATGTTTGCTGCCGCAGACTTCAAGCCTAGTGACATGCGATTCAACGTTAGGTGGTCTACTAATGGCCTTGGTACTCTCTGTTCTGGTCCAGCATGTGCCAACATATTCCTCACTAGGGTACATAAAAAATCTCCGTGAAATTTTCTTACCCCAACACGAGGAACGAAGATTGTAGCTATTGAGAATGGCCAGGTCTAACAGATGACAGAACAATTTTTTCATCCACTTGAATGTGCGACAGCTGATGGAGTAACTGCTGGCCATTCTGTCACCCTTCTCCACATAGCCCATAAGATGGTTATAATCCGTCACAATTTGCGGCTTTATGGATTTTCCTCATTCATTACAGAAATTACCTTCCACTGCGGCATTGCGAATATTAGTCAATGTGCAAATATCTCTCTTGTCCCACCACAGTACTGCCGTCAAGTCAGCCCTGGTTCTTACACAAATATCTCCCCTTTTCAGTTTTGTTGTCTTCGGTCCTGGGTCTTGTGGCATGCCTCTCCTGTTCGGCCTGACAGTGCCACAACAGTAAATCTGTTTTTTCACCAAGTCATCAAATAATTCAGGGGAAGAAAAGAAATTGTCCATGCATAATTTGTGGCCATGACCTTCTATCTTCCTTGTCAGTTCTGTCACTGTCGCATGGGTTGCTGTCACATGCTGTGCCGTGTGCTGTCTGTCCTTCCCCAAGTATACTTTAATATCATATGTGTATCCAGTCCAGTCACAAAATTTGAAAATTTTGATGCTGAAACACTTGCACTGAAGGAAACAATAACTTCATCAACAGCCAGATTTTCGGAAGGGTTGTAAAATTTGAAAAATGTGGCATTTAGAATTTAAAACAGGTCTTGTATCTTCCACAGTCTGTCAAAATTTTCATCTGTCCTATCAGGTTCATTCCTGTTGTCAGTAAAACGTAAGTAATGAAGAATGTGAAAGTACTGGTTCCGTTTCATCATAGTGCCATAGAAAGGTGTGTACATCTGGTCCACTGTTGCCCAGTAGTCTGTCAGTTTATCTCTTATGCCATGTCCCATCTGTATTGTCAATGCCAGAAACACAAACATTTCAACTTCAGTAACATCACGTTCAGGAGAGGGTTCATCGTCAAGTCTGTCTACATAATCATGGTAGTAACGGTTAGTCTTCACCACCAGCAGAGTGATAATTTCTGCAAAATACAGAAGGAAAACGCTAAGTGAACTGGAGCTGTCATTTATGTGTGATGCTTCATTGTCCTTCTTTCCTCTGGGGTCCCGTGTATATGTGTGTGCTACACTGCTCTGAGGGCAAGAGGGACGTGTCCATTGCAGCATTACTGGTTGTTGAGTCTGTTCACCTGGCCCACTCTCACCAGCATCCTCTTCATCAGTGGCACTGGACGAAATTGAACTGCTGGACTCATGACAACTGGCTGTTTGGTGGTAAGGTTGAGCTTGTGACACCCCTGGCACACTTTAAGAACCTCCCTCAACTGAACTGACATCGCCCTCAATTGAACTGATGTCGCTTGATACTCCCGCTTCATACCTATCAGTGTCAACAATCGGTTCAGATATTTCGCTGGGCTGCAGCAAACTTGGCCTCTTGCTTGGTTGTCTCATTGTGCCACCACTCACACCAACTATCAAATGGTTAATGGGAAGAAAAACAAGCTCTCTAAGCAACACTGGATCTAAACTCAGCTCAAAGTCTGAGAAATGAAATGCAATATTGTCAAGCTCTAAATGGGGCCCTTAAAAAAAGAGAGAGAGAGAGAGAGAGATAGCAGATAAAGTTCTGCTTATTGCAGCCCACCACCATATTAATGCATAACCCAAGTGCTGCATAGATAAACTCTCCAGACAAACAGTTAGTCATTCACAAGCCAGATGAAGACAGCAGGAAAAATAAGCTTTGCATCATCACCACTACATCCTTACTGGCTGTAGGTACAAAGAGCCTCATATAAAAAATGGATACAACAGGTCTTCTATCAAGGGGTAAATCAGTCGGAGCATGAAGCTGAAAAAATTCTAGTGTGGTGCTAAGAATAAGTGAAGTTTCCCTAAATATCCCATGGCAATGAGAGTGAAATATTTAAATGGCTGAGGCTGTGGCTGTCCTACATGTAGGATTTTTGAGCCCTGGGGGGTTTTTAATGCCGTCCTACATCTAGGATGCACGTACTGTAAACGTTAATATAAGGGAAATGGTCATAATATTGTGCTGTGGGTAATACAGCCACACATAATGAGTTTGTACTTACATCTAATTCTGTGCAATTTGTTTCCATAAGCCATGTCTGCTTGGTACCCTACAATGAATGACAGAGGAAGTAGAGGTGCCAGAACTCCAGGCTTTCTCGTATGACGAAACCTTAAAAAATTAACACATTAGAAAATAAGAAGGAGTTAAATAAAACATTTCAATATACACTACCAAAAATGAGATCTGAGGTTCTTGCAGTGGCGTTGCTGATGAATCAGGTCTCTTGAGATGTGACGCTGTGTCACCGGGTGAATTGTGGTACCCAACATTTTGAAAACTGTGATGCCTTCCAGTTTCAGGCCCAAGCAGTACCAGAAGTCCAACTCCAAGCAGTCCAACTGTTCTTTGACCATCTGATCCTGAAGCTAGAGCACTACAATCCTATTCAGTGTTGAGAACTGCACACTTATTGTCACAGTGTTGCATCCCAGTAGATCTGAACCTTCCGTACCACACATATACTCGCATGTATTCATAAGCACCATACCATGCTGGCGTACCAGAATGAGAGGTACAGCCTCTTCCTTTCCTTACCTAAGCACTAGATAGACACAAGTGATCAAACATGTAAGTACACATCACCTTTACCTTTACCCCTTCAATGATGGTGGAGTTTTAAATTCGAACTACTGCCTGCCCAGAAGAGAGGTGGTTTAAATTGACAGTACCCTTAAACACATTCATGACCATACTGTGTGCCGAGGCTTGTGGCACACAAAGAATTACAGGTCGGTACATGCACCAAGGCTGGTATTGAGGGACTGAGACCTCCTTCACTCTTAAGACCACTGTATCCTTTTGACCTATTTCATATTTGTGAGCAACTTCACCCTTTAGACCTATTTTAGTTTCTAGGCCTACTTAACCCTTCAGATCCCCTTTAGTCTTCGTTTATTAATGGATAAGAAGTTGGACAGGCTACAAAGCCATTCTGGACGTAGAGGCAAACATTTCTACTAGTATCAACCCTCAACCCCAAACTGACTTCCACAAATACACCCAGCAACAGCTACACCAGTTACTGCCAACAGTTGTGCTTCTTGCTGAATCCAGAGATGTCTGATTTGTGGTGAATCACAAAGCAGCAATTGCCTAAAATTTAACTAATCTTGGACAAAATGCACACACCTCATTTACTGGTGAAGTGTAGCACAGTCTGAATGTCTGTGAACACTGGTGATCAAGATTTTTACCTCAGTCCACATCATTTGCTAGTTTTTCACTCAGTTACACAAAATTCATTTGAAATCAAAGTGCATACATCAGGCTTACAACAAACCTTTACGGAGGAAATCATTCATCATATGTGCCACTAAATAACCTTTAAAGTTAAGACAGAACTGTTCAATAAAGGGTTTAAAATTTAAAACTAACACAGGGAAAACACTATCCTCCAACATGAAGATAAGTACAGTCTGGAACATACTACTGTATAGTCTGAACACAAGCTGCTGCCTGTCATATGGGTGAGGAATGCCTTTAATCTATCTGATGACAGATGCAGCAGGTTCCTGTGAAACGACGGCGCATCTGAAACAGACTACATGGCATGGCATCATAGTCACCACAGCGAGAACCTAAGATCTCATGTCGTATCTCGAGAATACAAGCTGTTACGGCAATTAATGTAACAAAATTATCTACAGAAGTATATTAAAAACAAAGATTGTCACTCTTTTCAACAACCACGTGGCTGCAGAACTGTCAGAACATCCAGCACAGACAGTGGTGATATCAGTGCTTTGTGTTTATAGTGGTTGGGCAACAGGTAATCATCACTGTCATCCTTCATACTGCTCAGTCTAGTTGGTCAGTCTGAGTACTGTAAGCACTCTTTTGTGGTCTCCTCAAACACTGATGTTGTCTGGGTTCATACTTTATATTCTGGAAACACAGAGACATTATTTTATCCGACAACTCATATCTATTCTTAACTCAGATGTTTCATGTGACTGCAGACAGCACAGTGCTCCCAGTTTGCTGTGAGTTGGGGTTTACACACTTTAGTTCAATTTACTGCAGTTAATATTGGTTTCTACTCACCTTTATCAGAGAAGGCACTGGGAATATTTTCCTTCTGCTTGCAGACAAGCATCACATCTGACAAAGTTTGCTGACGGCACATCAACTTTCTGCTAGGCTTTCTAAGTTACACAAACTGATGGTAGGTGATTAGCAACAGTTGTCACATAAAGTAATGTCTCTCTGCTACATGAGCTTCATATTCTATAGCCTTGAATTCTGAAATTTTTAACCATTAATGAACTGGAAAGAAAACCACTTCATTATATAATTAAAAAATTCTACACAGAATGCAAACACCACACTGAAAACATCTCTCTGTTCACACTCACCCAGCAATCATCCCCAGACCAGCCAGAATGTAAAATGAACCAAACCAATACAGAAGCTCCCTCGCACGAGCTACCTGCATTGCCATCACCCTCTCACGCATCTGATTTTGCATTTGAATCTGGCGTTCCACCTGCAATGTACAATACACAAAACTAGAAAAATGTGTCGCACTGATTGCTAAGTTACAGAAATAGTTCTATCATAAGTAACAACTGCGCAGACATTGCTGCTCAACACAAATGGTCAACCAACGAGACTAAACTGCAATACCTGTCAAGAGGAAAGAATAATCCAGCTTACATAACGCCTTTCTGTGAGAGACTGAGTCAGTGACCGGGCAACACTTCGGTTTGCCACAGCAACCAATGTTATTGGGCTGCATTCACTGCGGGGCACATACTCGCATGCTGTGGTTCCCATGGCAACCATTGTCATAGGTTTGTGTATTCACTGCAGGGTTCAGGTTGCGGCTGAATGGACCGTTGAGCACCGAGCATATCATACAACATAGCACAACCCAGTGGCTGTACACTATGGATGAAATTTTAGTGTACAAATACAGAGACAAGTGACAAATGATGCCATTGAGTGATATGTGAATGTTAAGGTGACATATAAGCAGCACACAGCTAATCCCCCAGTAAGTATTTTGGTAAGCAGAATCTTTCTGGATATACAGGTCATCCATATAATGCACACAGAATTGCTATTGTCCATTTCTGTAAAATGTTAACTTAATACTGCCTAGCAACAAAATTTATAAACCTGCCATCAGAGCACATTACAATTAAAGAAGTTCAATATACCAGCCCTGCTATGTAATCATGCTCTACACTATACAAAATATTAGCCATATGGTATATGACATTAGAGGTTTACAAGGCCTGGGCTCAGGCCTGGCCCTTCGCATCTTAGCAAGGTCTCCAAAATGTCCATCAATATTTACCAACCAACACAGGGTCCCATGACATGGGTGTCTGACAAAGTTCCTAAATCCATTATCCTGAGTGTGAAAGATTTTACCACCTACTCGAACCTGCAGTACTGACTGTTTGCTAGCTGTTGGCACTCAAGCTCTGCCCAGGGCAGCAGCAATCATTTTTTGTACAACTGCTCTGGGTAACAATTCTGTATAACTACTATTTAACATAATTTCCACTGTGACTTTTCTAACCACTCACAATGGAGGTAGGACCAAAGAGATTCTATCCCACCGAGTGGTGGCTTAAAATATAATTTACGGAAAGCAGGTCAAGATGCAAATCTAAAAAATCCAACTCCAGTGAATACAATACAGCATACCAAAATGTGATAATGTTGACCATCAAGGTCTAAAGAACAAAAGAGGATTTATAAACATACCAGTTCATGGCACACCTAGGTTTGGCAGGGTGCAAAAAGTTAATAAGCCCTTTTTGTCCAAAATAAATATGCTGCAGGGTGCATATTATGAACAGTAACTTTCTATTTATGTCTGTCTATCTTTCCATCTGAGCACTTTAAGTGGTCAGATTTTTGTCAAATTTGGTATTGGGGATTGCTACAAAATCTGTTGCACAAATTCACTCTTCACCACCACTGTTAAAAAAAGACACAGTAGTAACTCTGTTAAATAGCTATAGATTTGACATGCACTGTAGTTGTATGCAATGACGACAACATGATTTAATCAACGAAGCATAAGATGGACAGGGCATATAGCATTAGAGTGAGCACCTTTAAATTTCCATATTGTGGGAGATTCCAACAATATCCACAGTATGCCACATACGGTATAACACATAATGCGAGGTTGTCATCGTAGTGGTCCAATTTTAGTTTACATGTAAAAACTATTATTCCAAAATACAAACTATATAAAATAATTTTCATGTCAAATTTTAAAATTTCATACTTAGGAATTTTTTTTAAACAAACAGAAAATAGTACAAGAACTAAACCACTTACTCTTGAAGAACAAAGTACAGACACCTAAACCTGGTTTACACAGAAAAGTACATTTCATGGATAATAAAAAATCAATATTTTATCAGTTTTGGTCCACTATTTGAAGTTAAAAATATATTTGTTGTCTAACTTTGCTGCTTTGAAGATCTTTTTCCTTAAGAACAAATTTGTAAAAGTCCTTACCAGTGTGTGTACAATTCACCCTCACCACAATTTTACACATTACTATGTTTACACTGCTCTTATTGCATTCATTTCTCCAACAGCAGTTTAGAAATGAGAAAACTCACCCCATGTCAGCATCACACACAGGAACAAACAGTACAAATGACAGTGATTGTGCAACATTTCAAAGTCCACTGTCTGCTGCCAGAACTAATGACACCGTCTGTCACTAACAGAAAGCATTCGCTGGGGTCCACTGTTCAGACACAATGCAAGTGTAGACTCCACAATACAGAATCCTCCACATAACTCATGCAACTTGATAGACAGCTTCAAGTTCAAAATTGCAACAGCTTCTTGGAAGTCAGAATATGTTGGTTCCTTTTTCAAACAATTCCCTTTGCAAACACAGTGGTACAGTGCAGCCTCAGAGTGGCACCTGAACAGTGCTGCTGTTTGGGTTTTATACTAAAAGTGTTCATTTGGCTGATTGTGGGCAACCCAGTTTCAGGATGTGGGATTTTAAGCACATTTTCATGAGTGTCCTGCAAAAATCAGGATGGGTGGTCACCCTATGCAGCATACAGGTGGTCACCCTATACAGCATACAGGTGGTCACCCCATACAGCATACAGGTGGTCACCCTATACAACATACAGGTGGTCACCCCATACAGCACACAGGTGGTCACCCCATACAGCATACAGGTGGTCACCCTATACAGCACACAGGTGGTCACCCTATACAGCATACAGGTGGTCACCCCATACAGCATACAGGTGGTCACCCTATACAGCACACAGGTGGTCACTCTATACAGCATACAGGTATGTAACAAAATATATGAATAAATTTTCAGTTGCAAGGCCTGAAAGAAAACATAACTTGTACGGCCTAGGCACTGGTGGAAGAATAATTTTAAAATGAGCGTTAAGGGGGATAAGGTGGCACATTTGCACTGGGTTCATTGGCCTCATGATTGGACCAGCAGCTGACTTGTAAACACTGTCATGAACACTCACAATAAATACATCACATATTACTTACTGTAATTTTATTCATTTCAGTCATGAATTCTTGGTTTTTCTTCAAATTCTCTTCCATTGTTTTTGAAAATGACAACAAGTTCCCCATCTTGAGTGCTGATCAGCACACCTAAACAAACAATGTGCCATCAATAACACATCTAAATGCAACACACTGATGATAAATATATTTTTTTATGCAAACACTAAACAAAGAATGCCATATTTTAAAAATTTATTTACTCATATGTTGTTCAATTTTAAACACGTACTTAATCGCACATTGCTCAATAACACTGCAGCAAATGGAGAAGGCATTAGAAGGCATTTACAGTTTCAACAGAAGTTCCATTATAAACAGGAGTATAGCCAATGCTGGCTTGGCCTACTTCAAGGTTCTACCTTGATAATTTACCTGGAAGAACTACTGAGACCTTGCAGGACACAAATTATATCCACCCACTCCTAAACCAGCAATGACATTGGTTATCTCATAAATATTACACCAATGCAAAAATAAGCAGACTTTTCAAAAGTAAGGGTTCTAGATTACACAGTAAGACGGGTATTCAGTTGTGCTATTGTTGTCTATGAAATTAATGTCAAACCTACTCTGTGTGCTGCAAACATCATGGAGCTACAAGTCAAAATTGATGATTCAATATACCAAATAAGTGAATGGTTTTTAGTAAATGGGCTAACTTTAAATCCTGATAAGACGAATATAATAAAAGTAAAGAAGAACACATTCACCTTAGGTATTCTAACATTATAAAAGAAACTGACAGTTTAAAATTTCCAGGTTTAGAACTGGATAAGTTTCTAAATTGGAAAAATCACATTGATAAACTTTTACCTAAACTAAGCAGTGCATGCTTTGCTATTAGATCAATGTCTTCTCATTGTAATATAACCACTATTAAAATGATATAGTTTGCCTATTTCCATTCACTGCTGGAATATGGTATAGCATTCTGGGGAAATTCTACTGAAAGTTAAAGTATTTAAACTACAAAAAAGAGCAAACAGACTAATGACTGGGTCTAATGTTAGAACATCTTGTAGACCTCTTTTTCCAATGTTAGGTATTATGATGTTGCCTTCTCAGTACACATTTTCTCTTATGAGATTCTTGTCTCGAAACCTTGAGATTTATACATTTAATTCCACCATCTACAATTACAATACAAGAAATAGAATTCTATTACATACACCTTCATCTCTATTAACTATATACCAGAAAGAATTATATTATGAAAGTGTAGGAGTTTTTAACAAATTGCCACACAATATAGCTGAATTGATTTCGCATAATAAAAGTTTCTTGACTAAATTAAAAAAGTATCTGTTAGGAAAAGTATTTTATTCAATAGATGACATATATGAATGATCACTCAGCTGGATGAGGTGTAATTCCATCTCAAGTTCGGGGAACTCTTAAATTGTTAAACATGTTTTAATGTGTTAAGCCATTGTTGTATTGTTATAGCTAGCACAACGTTTATCGGTGAATTCTTGTGTGAAGTATTTTTATGTGTGACAGGCTTCCTCTATGACTTCTGTCTCAGTTGATTGTCTTTGTATTGTTTTGTTTGATGTGCTTTACATCAATTTAGAGCCTTGGAGCTCTCAAGATATTATAAAGGGACAAATTATGTATGTATGTATGTAGAACAGAAAAGGCAGTGTCATTTCAGAATTGTTCAGTGCATTCATTAGTATCAACTTTAATTTCCCACACTGATATTAGACTTTAGACTTCCTGTAGACCAGCGTGTGAAACTCTTAACAAGCTATCGAAGTGTGTCTGTCACAAGGATAATGCTGCATGGTGAAGAGCTCAGGCAGAAATGTAATTTTATTATTAAAGATTTTGTTAACAAACTGTGCAAAATATGTTGCACAGTTTTCTAGTACATGTTGCAGACATCAAGACAAAGACAGGCTTCTGGACACAATCAAACTTCATTGAGCTACAACAACAAATAAACAATCGTAGAAGAAGACGTAAACTTTTGTGACACACACACAAAAAAAACATGGCAAATCCTGAATGATGATATGTGGTGATAACTATGGGTATGTCGTGGTAGACAGTGAGCATGAACTAGGAGCCAGTCAATAATTTGTTACAGATGATCCATAAAAATGACTGAAGGCAACATGAAATAAAGTAAATCTTAAGAGCACATTGCATCCCACCATCAGGACAAGATACGACCTAACCTGAAGGCTCCGAACCCCTGAACTACAGCATGCCAGTCTTGTTTCTATCTATGACCTTCACTTCAGAGTTTCCAAACTATGAAGCAGTCTAATTACACATTCTAGTTGAAATTAAATGCAGTGTACATTTCAATGAATCAAATTGGACCAGTGCGGCAAAGTCCTATTACCCACCTCTCTTCCTCTACTCAGCACAGCCAATCAGACTTCACATGTGGCCCACAGCGACAAACGGTATAGACTGTTAACAAGTACCTGAAATGGAACAATAATTTTGCTTGTCACTAGCAGTAAACCAACTCACTAACTCCACACTGCAGATCTCATCTTGAGAAGCTGACAGTTCCTCAGTTTGTCAAGAAATTCCCCACATTGTATAGAACCTGAAGGTTTATTACAAAGTTCACAACAGCCTGCCCTTCTGCGTTCCCTCAGTCAGACTCATCCAGTACACACCATCCCATCCTACTTCTTTAAGATACATGTTAATATTATTATCCCATCTACTCTTAGATCTTCCAAGTGGTCTCTTTCATGCAGGATGCCGTAACAAAACTCACAACAGAAGCAACTACAAGCCACAGCACACAAGTGGGTACAGCATGTGTCATCACAATGTTGACTACCTGCTTGCATGTGCTGCCATTTCTGCAACAGGCAACTGCATGAATGGTGAGTCCGCAGGGAGTCCAACCAAAAATGTGTCAAATATAAATGGGAGCTCCCTGACAAAATTCCCTAAACAGATGGAAGGAGCCTGTCATCACCAAAACTAGTAAGACAGGTTCACTGGAAGCACAATGACTTCAATGGTAGCTGAGCATCCTGAGGTGCTACCAGCTGTGCTGCTGAACCTCAAGCCTTCTGGGATGTGACACTATATTGCTGGGTGCATAGCCCCATCATCTGCATACTGCAAGCAGAGTCATTGCAGATACAAACCATCCCAGCACTGACAGCTCCACCTTAATGTTGACATTCCAACATGTTTATGTTCTTCTGTGTAGTCATAAAGGAACACCTGTAGGCCAGCATAAGTTTCAGTTGACTTAATGAAGATTAATACAATCCATTAAACATTGAGTTATGTCTTTTTATACAGTACATGTTAGCAGTTTCTACAATGGTATTTATTTATACACTAATTTAATTTCTGCTACCACTGCAGACCTACACCACAGGTCAACAATCAATGCACCTTCTAGTAATGAATCTGCTTCTGTTACAATATTGAACATTTATTAAATACGGTTATCACATTTTGCTGAGAACGTACACACCACGGGTTAGCCAATACAAGCTCCAGGAGCTGCACTTGAGAGGGTAATTTAGGCAGAACCATGCATTAATAAAACCATGTTTTCTCCCTCTCTCCCTTTTTTCATGGTTTCTCATTTCTGCTAATCCAACTACAACACGACAGTTTCAGCTCGGAGTCTCACTTTCTTTACAGAATCTTCTGACACACCATTCACTGTCAGCATCATGTGCATGCAAACTACCGGAATATAATCTTCACAAGAAACTTTCATCAGCTGCACCAGTGACATACGTCAGCTACATTGCAGCCAGCCCTCTTACATACTATCCGAGCTGTATAACATGACAACCATACTTAATATGCAGTTTAAAATTTATATTGCAGCACAAAGATTTTAAATAATGCACATTCTTGAAGTGTAGGGTGCAACTGAATACTGGCCACATACACAGGACAGCAGTAGTGACAAAAATGAAGCACAATATAAATAAATACATTCTGACATAGCTGTTACATATAACATATGTAACAAAACATAAATCAATGTTTAATACATTACTGTAAATACACTCATGTGGCCCAGGTAGCGTAGTCAGTATAGCGACTGGCTACGGGCTGGAAGGTCCAAGGATCGAATCCCGGTGGGTGCGAGATTTTCTGCACCTGTCCAGACCGGCCCTGGGGCCCACCAAGCCTCCTGTACAATGAGGGGTCTTTCCTGGGGGTAAAGGCGGCCAGGGCGTGGGGCTGACCCCCCACCCCCATCTAGTGCCGAGGTCCTAGAAAGAGTAGAGCTATACCTCTACTCACCCCAAGGGCCTTCGTGGTCTATAAAAAGGGTGAAACCTACCCAAATACATTCACTCCTCTCTACATTTATCAACTGACAGTAGCACAGAGTGTATAAAAACATGTTAGAATAGCAATGAAAAGGAGGCATGATTAACAAAATGCATGTGTATTGGGATGGTTTTTACCTAAACAGATAACAGTGCCTTCCAAACACTGCAAAATATTCACCCAATAGCAGCTGACTAGAATCTACATCCTGCATTTGTGTCAAGGTATTATCAGTGTCAAGGTATTATCAGTGTCAAGGTATTATCAGTACTGTCACATAGGAGTCCTAAAATATTTGTGGTATTAAGCAAAAATGTGAAAAATGGCACAGTGGAACTCAGCCATGGTAGTGTCCTGTATTGTATTTCTTTTAATCTCTCATCCAACAATTAAAAAATGTTCACACATTGATATGTTCCTATTACTGTTGTTTTCTCAGGGCCAATCAATACTTATCAAAAAGTTCTGCATTTCTTGTTCAGCAGTCACAATATAACTAGAGGCCCCACGCTTCACAACACCATTCATACATCCACACTTCAAACACTACTAATTCCATTATTTTAGATGTGATTCCTAGCTCTAGACCACAATTTTTATACACTTATGATCAAAAGCAACTTACAACACAGACAGAACACAAAAGGCTTGGGATTTCTCATACTAAAAAACAAAGCTGCTTGTGAAAAAAATTAACCAGTGATTACTGTATGTATATAGTAAATGATGCATTCCACAAAAAACATCCAGTTTCTGAATAGCATTATCATAATTTGGAGCTGTAAATAACAAAGGAATTTTACAGTTTTTTATGGTAGCCAATTTTTTATCAAAGGTTTGGCAATCATACGTAACCCTCAGAACTCTTCAATTTGGATTAAAAATATATACAACTTAAAGTAACAGAAACTTTGTCAAAAAGAAAAATCATTTGGCAACAGACAACCACAAAGTATACTGTCTTCTAGAATGTGACACCACATACTGTGCCAGAAATTCACCATGATCTCAGCTGAAGCTACTGCCTCCAATGAATTTCACAAATTTTTCAGGCTAATGGCCTTCCGTTCAGTATCATAAGACATTTATTGAGTGTATATTAAGTATGAGGGAAGGAGTGTGGGAGGACAGGAATGACATCCAAGGTCAGGCTGTTTCTCATGTTTAACTGTTGTACAAAATGTCTACACGTTAATAATGCTAACCGAACGGTATAAATTACCGAATCATCTTAGCACTCTCTTTCAAGTGATATCCGAGGTTCTCACTGCTGTGGCTAAGAAGATTACCGTCTTCTGCGAAGTGACACTATATGCATCCGGTCAGGTATAAATGTAACAACATTTCTGAGGAACCTGCTGCCTTCGTTAACAGGGAGGGTGATCTATCATGATATTAAAGGCAGCTGGTTGCTGTAAACCAACGGCACAAATTTCGCGATGTCATAATCCAGTATCCCACTAATGAATCTGCAGCACTGTAATATCCTGGCATCTCTTACATTCTTGCACCTAACACTACCACATGGCACGACTTGGTAATTCTAACGAAGTCCAGTGTTGAATGACAGTTCACACTGTAATAAATTACCGGGAATGAAGTCTTGCCATAAGAGTTCATCTCCCAAGCACAACTTTCACAGACAGTGACGATTACTTTCGGTTCTGAAGCATTAGTTCATACAATTCTTATTACCATACTTCTATGAAAATGCGAGTTTTAATCATATGCACGGAATCAAACCATACCCAATACCACTGTTTAAAAATGAAATTATAATGTACATCACATGACATTTTTATAACTAAAATTTATTTACCTGCAATTATTGGATTACACTAGCCAACGATTCCATTCTGCACACTAACGCAATCAGCACAAACCCACACATCTCCCCTTACGTCGCCATGGATTATCCATGCCAAGGTGATCCTTCACTTGCGATTGGGGGAAGGTGGTTTGTAACCGTAGCGTCTCTTATCTGTGCTTCACAAGGCCAATCCAATTCTAATCCAGTGGTCACATCTAGCGTAATAACTGGAAGGCACCGTGCTCCCTTCTGTGACACTTGAACTCTGTGGCGGCGCTGTACTAGCGCTACCGGAGAATTTGTCATGTTCATCACAAGGGGTGTGAAACGGACGAATCCTTGACAGGCCTACTTAGAATCCGTACTTCTGAATTCGGTAGAAGAGGAAGACAAACGCATGTATTTTGGAAATGGGGTTCAGGAACTGACATCAGTAAAGGTAGAGAGCGTTCGACCTCATCAAACCACGGTGCCTTGATTTGTTCCTAACCCAACTTACTTTTATGACCCAACTGGTACACAGTAAGATGAGCTCCGACCAAATAATTTAAAATGTTCTACCAAAGTATTGTTGAAGCATTTATATTACAATGCTGACAACAAAGTTGTTTATACCAACAGATCTGAGCGGCTCGCATAAACAAACCGGAAGCCACCGAATGGATACTGCGTGACATAGACCGACGACTCTGTCCACTATACACCACAAGAACATTTTTAGGTGGGATCGAACAGCTCCAAAATCCGCAATAAAATAGTCGCACGTTCTAATAATTACCATTTAAAGGATGTGGACAATTAGTACTCCCAAACGCAGTGATCTCTGACGCCACGCCAAGTTCAACAGTAATACTAAAATTTTAAGAAGTTACACGATTTCGGCGCTATAAATTAAACAATACAACAACCAGGTCATCATTATACACACACAGAAGTAACAAAGTTATATGAGATATTTTAATATATTACATGGAAACACATTAATATATCTCGGGCTAAATAACAATGAGAAGCAAAATTAGATCTCAAAACCTTCTCTTGTAAAACACTGTTGCTACTTGTATATATATATATATATATATATATATATATAGGCCTATAATAATCATGAACGTTTAGGTCCATTAAATACATAAATAAATAAACACTACAAATTGTCCTGCGAATGGTCCTTATTTTCAGCTGAAACATACAACCGAGTTTGATAATGTTCACAGTTCTCCTCTTCTGAAATCCTCAATTACACGGGCGGCGAAAGCCCAGAACGGTATAATATTTTATGTCGGTCTATTTTAAAAATGTGTTTTGCACCAATAACACAGCGTTTGCTTGGCTCTTGTGTTGCCTACGCCGGACCTCCACTAATAATCAATAAATTTAGGAGCGCCAGAAGGCTGATACGGTGCAAGTTCCGCTACGATGATCCACGGGTCTTCAGTGACCGGCGAACATCGCCGTTACCTGACGCTTGTTGCTCGGTGCATGTGAACTGATACGCTTTTTGGCATGTAATGAAACATGACTGCAATAATTATGCTGAAAATATTCAGCACCACCGTAAAAAAAAATTTAGTCGCCCGGAATTTGTACACCCTTGACATACACAACAGGATTTCTCAGTCCACTTTTAAATTAGGAGAAATTTGTGTTATTGTTCCATAAAGCAGTTTATCTTCAGTGCAACACATTGTTATGCCATTCTAGAAGGTACAATTATCCCTGCACACGTCATGAAGGCGTAGAGGGAAAATGGTGGACAAGCTTCGCTCATTCTTCGCCTCAACACTGCATGGAGTTGATTTCTCAGCCTCACTCCCCGGCCGCTGTACCTCCGCGAAAGAACTCCCGATACCCGAAAAACTGTCGGTTGATTGGGCTTCAGAGGCGGTCTGGACATTGGGGATAAGAAAACAAACTCTTGCACTTGCCGGGACTTGAATCCATATCACCTAGCCAGTAGCCTAGTCACTATACCGAATACATTATTCCGGCTTCTTACACTTTTCTAGAAGTCCCACAAAACAGTAATCGAAGGCGTCCAAAAGCACTGCATTTAATTAGGCGGCAGACAGAGAGAGAGAAGACACAGACAGCGTCGCGTTAACCCTTTGTTTTGGTAGCAAGGAACTTTTAAATAAGCACGTTTGAAAATCTGAGAATTGCAAATTAGAACCGAAACACAAAGGAGCTGTTCATTAACTTTCTTTCCTCTGTGAATTTGAGAAAGACAGCCATTGCATGATTTCAGTGGCGGAACATCTCGGTTCAGCTGCTGACATCACTGCTCCACATGAAGCGGAAAGCTGTAATGTAACGTTAGAAAGTGCAGGAGGCGGTCAGTCAGTGCACAGTGCTCAGGGCAGCATGGACTGGCACTTGCTCGCACTTGTCATACTGCTGTTCGTCGCTGCGGGTAAGTGCTCACACATTGTGAACGTACGACACGTCGGGAAGTTTTAAGTTTAAGTTAGGTATTTAACAACGCTGTCAGTCGATGATACATGAATGAATGAGTATGGAAGAATGGTGGAATTATTCTGGCAGGGGATAAACGAAAGCACTCGGACCAAAACCTATCCCACCTCCACTTTGTCCAACAAAAATCACACGCAGACTGGTCTGGGGTCAAGCCCGGGCCTCCGGGACGAGAAGCTTGTTCACCAATATTTCATTGTACCCGTTCGAACCCAGAGTACTATATGTAGAAATCCTGAGGGACAAAGTGGCAACGCGATATGTCTTTCTTCAATTGCTTGGGCTTTCACCTGTCAGCATCATTCGACCTTGCTCTATACCCACAGCAATTCACGTACAATCAGCACTATAACTTGCGGCCGCTAAATAAACAACAAACCAGTTAATATCCACAAGTTAATAATACAAGACCTGAAAAAAAAAAGGTCTCAAATTACATCGCAGGAGTCGTTTGCAGTTTAAATGTGAGTGAAAATGCATTTACAGTCAGCTTTGTCTTGTACACAGTGTATTGTTACTGCTGTAATTGTCCGTCAGTGGGATGTGGTCATGAGGTGGCTGTGCGACATTGTGGGTTTTGGCTGCGGTGTGGGCGAGGTGTTCGCTCTTCTGCGATGTTACGTGCCATTGGTTTAGTTCATCATAATACTTGTAGGCATCTAAACATAGGCTACTATGCAGCTTTAAAATTAGGTATATTGATAACAATGAGTGAGGGGTGTGCAGATTGTGAGTGAAATGAAGAAGCGTGTTCTTTTTGAGCGAAATATTCGGGTGAACAAATCAAAGATGGCAATGTGGGGGGTAAGGGGTAGCGTGGGGACATGTGGTACTTATGGGGAGGAAGAGCAATGCACATTGTACAAGGTTTTGGCAATGAAAGTAGAAGGAAAGTGACCATCTGGAAGACAGGTGTTGATGACAGAATACTATTAAAAAGGATCTTGAAGAAATAGGATGGGAGGGTGTGGACTGAATTAATCTGGTACAAGGCAGAGACAAGTGGCAGGCTGTTGTGAGCACGGCTATGAACCTGCGGGTTTTTATGTATTCACTGAGTGATCAAAACGAGCAGTGTCAGAATGTGGTTCTGATATAAACAGGAGGGACACCAAACCCACTGTGGTATTCCACAAAAACTGCCAACATTATCCTTACCAAACTAAGGGGGAAAAACTGCGAATATTGATAATGTGTGTGTGTGTGTGTGTGTGCGTGCGCGCGCGCGCGCGTGTGTGTGTGTGTGTGTGGGGGGGGGGGGGTTCTTTTGGTGCCTGGTGGGGGCCCCGGGCCCATTCCCAACCGAAGGTCCAAAAGGGGTGTTTGGCCCGCCAGACAACAGGGGCACAACCAGCCC
>Ga0131853_10004697_pt1 | contig 24486 bp, 23 predicted proteins | sample TergutLab28metaG_FD_92764 | JGI IMG/M metagenome (GOLD analysis project Ga0131853, IMG submission 92764) | Labiotermes labralis P1 segment gut microbial communities from Petit-Saut dam, French Guiana - Lab288 P1 (version 2) (version 2) | ecosystem: Host-associated > Arthropoda: Insects >...
AACAACTTTTTTAACCGCCCCGTCGCTGACTTCCGCGCCCGCCCGTTTCCCGCACGGCCTTCGCTCACCGGCACCTGAACCGCTGCACCCGTGCTGCGAAGGGGGCGAATCTTAGCGCCCCCGTCCCCGCCGCGCAAGCCCCGTGCGGAGAAAAATTTTCCCATGCCGCCAACATGCAGCGGCACAGCCTGTGCGTTTTCAGGCTTACTTGTTCTTGAAGACCGGCTTGCGCTTCTCGACGAATGCCGCCATTCCTTCCTTCTGATCTTCGGTCGCGAAGAGCGAGTGGAACATACGACGTTCGAAATGCACGCCCTCGGCGAGCGTAGTTTCGTAGGCGCGATTGACCGATTCCTTGAGCATCATCACCGCCGGCAGCGAATACTCGGTGATAGTCGTCGCCGCAGCGATGGCCACATCGAGCACCTCTGCAGCGGGGACCACACGCGACACCAGGCCCGCGCGTTCGGCTTCTGCCGCATCCATCATGCGCCCGGTGAGACACAGATCCATCGCCTTCGCCTTCGACACCGCGCGCGGCAGACGCTGCGTTCCGCCCGCACCCGGGATCACGCCGAGCTTGATTTCCGGCTGACCGAATTTAGCGGTATCGGCCGCAAAGATCATGTCGCACATCATCGCCAGTTCGCAGCCACCGCCCAGCGCGAAACCCGCGACCGCGGCGATGACCGGCTTGCGAATCGAACGGACCGTCTCCCAGTTACGCGTGATGTACTCGCCCTTGTAGACGTCCATGAACGTGTACTTCGCCATCATGCTGATGTCGGCGCCCGCCGCGAACGCCTTCTCACTGCCGGTAATGACGATCGCGCCGATTCCCTCGTCGGCGTCGAACGCCTTCAGGGCGGCGCCCAGTTCGTCCATCAGGGCATCGTTGAGCGCATTCAGCGCTTTCGGACGATTGAGCGTGATCAACCCGACCTTGCCGCGCGCCTCTACTAGAATATTTTCGTAGCCCATGGTCCTCTTCTCCTCTGTAAGAGAGTTCTCCAAAAAATTTTTCACACCGCAACTTGACTAATGCTAACATTAGCCAACCAACCGGTCGGTTAATTAATTCGTTCGAGTCCCTTCACTTTCTGCTGCTCACCCAGGTTACGCCATGACAAACCCGTTGTTCGCCAGGCACGAGGCCATATTGCAAAAGGCGGTTGCCGCCATCGAGACCCGTGGCTACTGGAGCCCGTTCGCCGAAATGCCGAGCCCCAAAGTGTACGGGGAAACCGCCAGCGCGGACGGTGAGGCCGCGTTCAAGGCACAGCTGAATCATGTGTTCGAACTCGATCAGCCGGCAACGGGTGAGACCGTCGGCAGCGAAGCATCTCCATTCGGCTTCCCGCTCGGCGTGCGCTATCCCAAATCGACGCCCGACCAGTTGATCGCGGCGGCCCAGGAAGCGCAACGCAGCTGGCGCGCGGCAGGCCCGCAGGCTTGGGTCGGCGTCAGCCTCGAAATCCTTCAGCGCCTGAACCGCGCGAGCTTCGAGATCGCTCAGAGCGTGATGCACACCACCGGTCAGGCGTTCATGATGGCCTTCCAGGCCGGCGGCCCGCATGCCCAGGATCGCGCGCTCGAAGCCGTCGCCTATGCATGGGATCAACTGCGCCGCATCCCGGCCGATGCGCACTGGGAAAAGCCGCAGGGCAAGAACCCGCCGCTCGCCATGCACAAGCGCTACACGGTCGTGCCGCGCGGCACCGGCCTCGTGCTCGGCTGCTGCACGTTCCCGACGTGGAACGGCTACCCTGGTCTCTTCGCCGATCTGGCGACGGGCAACACCGTCATCGTCAAGCCGCACCCCGGCGCGATCCTGCCGCTCGCGATCACCGTGCGCATCGCGCGCGACGTGCTGCGCGAAGCCGGTTTCGATCCGAACGTCATCACCCTGCTCGCCACCGATCCCAACGACGGCGCACTGGTCCAGTCGCTCGCGCTGCGTCCCGAGATCAAGCTGATCGACTTCACCGGCAGCTCGCAGAACGGCAACTGGCTCGAGCAGAACGCGCACCAGGCGCTGGTGTACACCGAGAAAGCCGGCGTCAACCAGATCGTCATCGATTCCGTCGATGATCTGAAGGCCGTCACGCGCAACATCGCCTTCTCGCTCTCGCTCTACTCGGGCCAGATGTGCACGGCGCCGCAGAACATCTACGTGCCGCGTGAAGGCATTCGCACCGCCGAAGGCCACGTGAGCTTCGAGGCGGTTGCTCAGGCCATCGCGGGTGCCGTCCAGAAGTTCGTCGCCGACCCGGCCCGTGCCGTCGAAGTGCTCGGCGCGATCCAGAACGAAGGAGTCACGGCACGCGTGGCCGAAGCTCGCAAGCTCGGTACCGTCCTCGCCGACAGCCAGACGCTCGAACATCCGCAATTCCCGGCCGCGCGCGTGCGCACGCCGCTCGTGCTGTCGCTCGACGCCGCGCGCGATACCGCGTCGTTCACGCACGAATGGTTCGGCCCGATCTCGTTCGTGATCGCCACCGATTCGACCGCACAGTCGCTCGAGATCGCCGGAGCGATGGCGCGCGATCACGGCGCGCTGACGTTCTCGGTGTACAGCACCGACGACGCCGTCATCGAAGCGGCGTACGACGCCGCGGTCACGGGCGGTGTAGCGCTCTCGATCAACCTGACGAGCGGCGTATTCGTCAATCAGACGGCCGCCTTCTCGGACTTCCACGGCACCGGCGCCAACCCGGCCGCGAACGCCGCATTGTCCGACGCCGCCTATGTGGCGAACCGCTTCCGCGTCGTGCAAAGCCGCGTCCATGTTGAACCGAAAGCCGCGCCGGTGACAGCCGCCTGAACGGCATAGTCCGTTCGATCGACTCACGCTTGCCTCTGCGCCGCTCTGCGGCGAGAGGCATAAACGCCTTAACACTCAGGAATCCGGGATGACCGAAGCCTATATCTGCGACGCGATTCGCACTCCGTTTGGCCGCTACGGCGGCGCACTGAAAGACGTCCGTGCGGACGACCTCGGCGCGGTGCCGATCCGCGCGCTCATCGAACGTAATCCGGGCGTGGACTGGCGCGCGCTCGACGACGTGCTCTACGGCTGTGCCAACCAGGCCGGCGACGACAACCGCAACGTCGCACGCATGTCGTCACTGCTGGCCGGCCTGCCGACCGAGGCAGCCGGCTCCACGATCAACCGTCTGTGCGGCTCGGGCCTCGACGCGGTCGGCAGCGCCGCACGCGCGATCAAGGCCGGCGAGGCGCACCTGATGATCGCAGGCGGCGTGGAAAGCATGACGCGCGCGCCGTTCGTCATGGGCAAAGCGGCGTCGGCGTTCTCGCGCGACGCCCAGGTCTATGACACGACCATCGGCTGGCGTTTCGTGAACCCGCTGATGAAGCGCCAATACGGTGTCGATTCGATGCCGGAGACGGCTGAGAACGTCGCAGACGATTTCGGCATTAGCCGCGCCGACCAGGACGCGTTCGCGCTGCGCAGCCAGCAAAAAGCGGCGCGTGCGCAGAAGGACGGCACCCTGGCGCAGGAAATCGTGGCTGTGGAAGTGCCCCAGAAGAAGGGCGATCCGATCCGCGTGACGGTTGACGAGCATCCGCGCGAAACGTCGCTCGAAGCGCTCGGCAAGCTCAAGGGTGTCGTGCGCCCCGACGGTTCGGTGACCGCGGGTAACGCCTCCGGCGTCAACGACGGTGCATGCGCCCTGCTCATCGCCAGCGAATCCGCCGCCAGCCAGTACGGCCTGCGCCGCCGCGCCCGCGTGCTCGGCATGGCAACGGCCGGTGTCGCGCCGCGCATCATGGGCATCGGCCCCGCACCCGCTACGCAAAAGCTGCTCAAGCAACTCGGCATGACGATCGATCAGTTCGACGTGATCGAGCTCAATGAAGCGTTCGCATCGCAGGGACTTGCCGTATTGCGTCAACTCGGCCTGAAGGACGACGATGCTCGCGTGAACCCGAACGGCGGCGCGATCGCGCTCGGCCACCCACTGGGCGCATCGGGCGCGCGGCTCGTGACGACTGCGCTGCACCAGCTCGAGCGCACGCAGGGACGTTACGCGCTGTGCACGATGTGTATCGGTGTCGGCCAGGGCATTGCCCTCGCGATCGAACGCGTCTGAGCGTCTGAGTATCGCTGTAACGCAGAATGCCCCGCCCAGTGCGTGGCATTCTGCAGTCCATACGACAGCTTTGCATAGGATGCGACCAAGCGCCGAAGCGCGAAGTCGCGACAGGAGACAATCGATGTCCTACGATGCGATCCGCGTCGAAATCGACGCAACCACCCGCGTGGCAACGATCACGCTAAACCGGCCCGACAAGCTCAACAGCTTCACCCGCGCCATGCACCGCGAACTCGCGGCCGCGCTCGATGAAGTCGTTGCCGCCCATGCGCGCGCCCTCGTGCTGACCGGCGCCGGCCGCGGTTTTTGCGCCGGCCAGGATCTCGCCGATCTCGATTTCACGCCTAGCGCCATGACCGACCTCGGCGCGCTGATCGAAGAGCATTTCAACCCCCTTATCAAGCGCCTGCAGGCGCTGCCCATGCCCGTCATCGCGGCCGTCAACGGCACCGCGGCCGGTGCAGGCGCCAATCTCGCGTTTGCCTGCGACCTCGTCCTCGCCGCACGCTCGGCGAGCTTCATCCAGGCGTTCGTGAAAATCGGCCTCGTACCGGACTCCGGCGGTACGTGGTTCCTGCCCAAGCGCGTTGGCATGGCGCGCGCGCTCGGTCTCGCGATGACCGGCGAGCGCCTGTCAGCCGAAAAGGCGGAAAACTGGGGCCTCGTCTGGCAAGTGACCGACGACGCCGAACTCGCTGCGACCGCCGCCACGCTCGCCGCTCAACTCGCGAAGCAGCCCACGCGCGCCATCGTCGCCACGCGCGCAGCCATGCGCGCGTCGGCCACGCAGACGCTCGACCAGCAACTCGATCTCGAACGCGATCTGCAGCGCGAACTCGGCGCCTCGTACGACTACTCGGAAGGCGTCCAGGCATTTATGGAAAAACGCGCACCGCGCTTCGAGGGTCGTTGAAATGAGCCAAAACCTGTCCACCAACCCTGCACCGTTTTCTGACATGACGCCCGACGAACTCGCCCGCGCCGCCGCAAAAGCGATGTACGAAGCCGACGCCTGCGCACGCTCGTTCGGCATCGAAATCGTTGAGGTCCGCGCGGGTCGCGCACGTCTGTCCATGGCCGTGCGCCCCGAGTTCCTGAACGGCCACAACATCTGCCACGGTGGCCTGATCTTCACCCTCGCCGATACCGCATTCGCGTACGCCTGCAATTCGTACAACGTGAACACGGTGGCGGCCGGCTGCTCGATCGAATACCTGCGCCCAGTTCAACCGGACGAACTGCTGACGGCCGAAGCCGTCGAGCAGGTTCTGTCGGGGCGCAACGGCGTGTACGACATCCGCGTGACGAATCGTGCCGGCGAAACCGTCGCGCTTTTCCGCGGCAAGTCTGCACAGATCCGCGGCAACGTCATTCCCGTTACAGACTGAGCCGCGCCATCGCGCTCTACCGGTTTCACCCGGGTTTCGCCCGGGTTTTACTAGTCACGCACCCAGGTCCAGGAGACACTGATGACTACCCCCCTGCCCCTCGAACCGATCGAAAAAGCGAGCCGCGAAGAACTCGCCGCACTTCAGTTGGAACGGCTGAAGTGGTCGCTGAATCACGCATATGAGAATTCGCCGGTCTATCGACGCAAGTTCGATGAGGCAGGTGTTCATCCGTCGCAGGTGCAGTCGCTCGCCGACCTCGCACGTTTTCCGTTCACGACCAAGAAGGATCTGCGCGATAACTACCCGTTCGGTATGTTCGCCGTTCCGCAGGACCAGCTCTCGCGCATTCATGCGTCGTCGGGTACCACGGGTAAGCCGACCGTCGTCGGCTACACCGCGCGCGACATCGATACCTGGGCCAACGTCGTCGCGCGCTCCGTTCGCGCAGCGGGCGCGCGGCGCGGCGACAAGGTGCACATCAGCTATGGCTACGGTCTCTTCACGGGCGGCCTCGGAGCGCATTACGGCGCCGAGCGCGCCGGTCTCACCGTGATTCCGTTCGGTGGCGGCCAGACCGAAAAGCAGGTTCAGCTGATTCAGGACTTCCGCCCCGACATCATCATGGTCACGCCGAGCTACATGCTCGCGATCGCCGACGAAATGGAGCGTCAGGGCATCGATCCGGCTACGTGTTCGCTGCGCATCGGCATCTTCGGCGCCGAGCCGTGGACCAACGAGATGCGCAGTTCGATCGAGCGCCGTATGGGCATCACTGCCGTCGACATTTATGGCCTGTCTGAAGTCATGGGCCCGGGCGTCGCGTCGGAGTGCGCCGAGACCAAGGACGGTCCGACGATCTGGGAAGACCACTTCTATCCCGAGATCATCAACCCGGAAACCGGCGAAGTGCTGCCCGACGGCGAACTCGGCGAACTGGTGTTCACGTCGCTCACGAAGGAAGCCCTGCCGATCATCCGCTACCGCACGCGCGATCACACGCGCCTGTTGCCCGGCACCGCGCGCACGATGCGCCGCATGGAGAAGATCACGGGCCGCTCGGACGACATGCTGATCATCCGCGGCGTGAACGTGTTCCCGACGCAGATCGAAGAGCTGCTGCTCAAGCAGCCCGCCCTCTCACCGCACTATCAGATCATCCTGACGAAGGAAGGCCCGATGGACGTGATGACGCTCAATCTCGAACCCGCTCCCGACCGTTCGACCGACGGCGCCGCGCTCGATAAGGCTCGCAAGGCGCTCGCGTACGACATCAAGTCGCTGATCGGCGTGACGGCGATCGTCAACGTGCTCGACGTCAATGGCATCGAGCGCTCGGTGGGCAAGGCGCGCCGCGTGATCGACAATCGCAACAAGTAAGCCGTTCTCAGCGCTCAGCGCTGCGCTCAAGAAAAACCGGCCCGGTTCGTGTGAACCGGGCCGGTTTTTTTGCGCCGCCGTCAGCAGCGAGCAATCAGGAAATCAGGAGTTCGGGAACAGCAGCCACATGCGGCCCGACTGCTTCATCCTGCCCGCGAGATCGCCCGCTGCGTCGCCGAGACCCCAGAAGTAATCCGCGCGCACGCCGCCCCGGATCGCGGTGCCCGTGTCCTGCGCGAACACCAGGCGATCGAGCGGCGTGTTCGTGAGCGGCCGCGTCGTTTGCAGGAAAACCGGCGTGCCAAGCGGAATCGACGACGGGTCCACGGCAATCGAGCGCTCCGGCGTGAGCGGCACGCCCAGCGCGCCGATCGGGCCGTCGGCGCCGCTTTGCTGCGCATCCGCGGAATCGGGCATCGCGCGGAAAAAGACAAAACGCGGATTCGTGTCGAGCAACGCCTGCACGCGTGAGGGATTCTCGCGCGCCCACGCCTTGATCCCCTGCATCGTCGCCTGCACCGGCGTAATTTCGCCGTGGTCGAGCAGCCACTTGCCGATCGAGCGGTACGGCTGATTGTTCGTCCCGCCGAAACCGACGCGCATCACGCTGCCGTCATCCATCAGGATGCGCCCCGAACCCTGCACCTGCAGGAAGAACGCTTCGATCGGATCGTCGACCCAAACCAGTTCGTTGCCATTAAGCACGCCGGAGCGTTCGAGTTGCGCGCGCGACGGCATTTCAGCGCCCGCGCGATAACCGGCGGGCCAGTGATAGAGCGCCGTCTGGTAGATCCCGTGGCGTGTGCGCGAACCGTGCAACTGCGGCTCGTAGTAGCCGGTCACGAGGCCGTCGAGCGTGCCGTCACTGTTGGCGAACTGGTAGGGCGTGAAATACGTTTCGAAGAACGTGCGCGCGCTCGTGCCGTCGAGATCGTCGAGTTGCGAGGCCGCGGCGCATGCGCGACGCCAGCGCGGGTCGTTGGCCAGACGCGCGCAGTCCGCGCGCAAAGCCGTGGTGACGCCGATCAGCGAGTCGTCCTGCCAGCCCGGCACCTGTTGCCAGCTCACCGGCGTGAGGCGCTGCGCGGCGATCTGCGAGGGCAGGCGCGGCGCGCCGGTCGGCCCGGGGCCACGCACGAGGCTCGGGCCGCCGCAAGCGGCGAGCAGCACCGAAAGCGCGGCCGCGCCAATCCACGCGCCGGCGCGCCCCAGCACCCAGCCCCGGCACCGCGCGAAAACACTGCGACCCGTATCGCGTGCGGACACCGGCGCGAGGTCGCGCCCGGAAACCTGCCTACAATGCCCCATCTGCGAGGATGCCGCCATGTCCACCCTGTCGCGCCTGATCAACGAATATCCGCTGCTCATATTCAGCCTGGAAGCGGTGCTCGGGCTATTCATACTGGTCTTCATCGTCGTGTGGATGTCGCGCAGGAAAAAGCGCGCCGCGGACAACCGTCATCGGGGCTGATCCGTGGCGGGCCGCTAGCACGCGTGCGCAGCAGTTCAATGCAGCGTGCGCGGCATGCGCAGGATGAACTCCGGAACCGGCGCTTCAAAGCGCTCGCCGTCCTCGGCGACGCAGAAGTACTCGCCGCGCATGGTGCCGACGGGCGTCGCGATCACGGCCCAGCTCGTGTATTCGAACTGTTCGCCGGGTTTGAGCAGCGGCTGATGGCCGACCACGCCGAGTCCCTTGACCTCCTGCACGTGGTTCTCGCTATCGGTGATGACCCAGTGGCGCGCGATCAGTTGTGCACTCACCTGCCCGGTGTTGCGGATCGTCAGCGTATAGGCGAACGCGTACTTGCGCCGCTCCGGGTCCGATTCTTCGGGCAGGTAGCGCACCTGCGACGTCACGCTGAACTGGTACTGGCTCATGCTGATTCCGGTCGGGTAAGACGGGTGCGGCGCATGCCGGGAAGTCCGGCAGACGCGGCGCTTGTATGCCGCGCGGATGCCACACGTAGATGGTTTGGCATTCTGCTTGATGCGGCGGGCAGCCGCAACCCGGCCGGCCAGGGCCGGCCTGAGCCGACCGAGTTGCGGCGCAGCAGGCCAGGCACGCAAGTGGCGGTAAAATAATCGTTTTTCCGCGTGCCTCCGACCTCGCCATGACGCAATTCCGCCTCTCCCCCAGCATCCTGTCCGCCGACTTCTCGCGTCTTGGCGAAGAAGTCCGCAACGTCGTCGCGGCGGGCGCCGACTGGATTCACTTCGACGTGATGGACAACCATTACGTGCCGAATCTGACCATCGGCCCGCTCGTGTGCGAGGCGATCCGCCCGCACGTCAACGTGCCGATCGACGTGCATCTGATGGTGCGCCCCGTCGACCGCATCGTGCCGGACTTCGCCAAAGCCGGCGCGAACATCATCACGTTCCACCCGGAAGGCTCGGATCACATCGACCGCACGCTGTCGCTGATCCGCGATCACGGCTGCAAGTCGGGCCTCGTCTTCAACCCGGCCACGCCGCTGAACTACCTCGATCACGTGATGGACAAGCTCGACGTCGTGCTGCTGATGTCGGTGAATCCGGGTTTCGGCGGCCAGTCGTTCATCCCCGAGACGCTCAACAAGCTGCGCGAGGCGCGCGCGAAGATCGACGCCTACACGGCGCGCACGGGCCGCGAGATCCTGCTCGAAGTCGATGGCGGCGTGAAGATCGACAACATCGCCGAAATCGCGGCGGCCGGTGCGGATACCTTCGTCGCGGGCTCGGCGATCTTCGGCAAGCCCGACTACAAGGCCGTGATCGACCAGATGCGCGCCGAACTCGCCACGGTAAAGACCGGCCAATGAACTCGCCGATCACCTTCGCCGCGCCGCGCATCGAAGCGGCGCTGATCGACCTCGACGGCACGATGGTCGATACCGCCGACGATTTCACCGCCGGCCTGAACGGCATGCTCGCCGAAATCGACGCCGAGGAAACGACGCGCGAGGAAGTGATGGGCTATGTCGGCAAGGGCTCGGAGCATCTGATCCGCAGCGTGCTCGCGCCGCGCTATGCCGCCGATGAAGCGCAATCGCGCTTCGAGGAGGCGCTCGCGATCTATCAGGACGAGTACGCGAAGATCAACGGCCATCACACGCATCTGTATCCCGACGTCGAAGCGGGCCTGGCCGCGCTGCGCGAAGCCGGTGTGAAGCTTGCGTGCGTGACGAACAAGCCGCACCGCTTCGCTGTCGAATTGCTCGCCCAGTACGGGCTCGCGCGCTACTTCGAGGTGGTGATCGGCGGCGACAGCACGAGCGCGAAGAAGCCGGACCCGTTGCCGATGCTCACGGCCTGCGCGCAGTTGGGCGTAGCACCCCGCGCGGCGGTGGCCATCGGCGATTCGGAGAACGACGCGATCGCGGGTCGCGCCGCCGGCATGGCGACGCTCACGGTGCCGTACGGGTACAACCACGGTCAGCCTGTACAACAAATTCAGTCGGATGGTATAGTTGGCACGCTGCTTGACGCCGCCATGGCGATCGCGGCACACAATTCTTCTGACACAAGTTCCAAGTAACTGAACGTCACATCTCATGTTTCTGAACAAAAAACGGAGTCTGAGCAGCATCGACCGGGGAGCCTGGCCCTGGCGTCGCTGGTCGCGCTAACCTCTCCCGAGGTTTGCTGAAGCTGCGTATGGCAATTGCTTAGGTCGTTGCATCGCAATCGTTCTTCAGCCCCGTTTTTTGCTTCGTCGCGCACTCGCGCACGTCTCGTCTTTAAACTGTTGCGGTAACACACCTGTCGGCTCACGGGCCGCTGGCGTTCGCTGTCCGTGCGCGCTGCATGGACGCGTGACATCCGCACGGCACGATCAGAAAGGATCGGAACATGACCGAACTCGAATTCCAGTCCCTCGCCAACGAGGGTTATAACCGCATCCCGCTGATCGCCGAGGCCCTCGCCGATCTCGAAACCCCGCTCTCGCTCTATCTGAAGCTCGCTCAACCCGAACGCGGCGGTGCGAACTCGTTTCTGCTCGAGTCGGTCGTGGGCGGCGAGCGCTTCGGGCGCTACTCGTTCATCGGCCTGCCCGCGCGCTCGCTGATCCGGGCGCGCAACGGCGTGTCCGAAGTCGTGCGCGACGGTCAGGTCGTCGAAACGAACAAGGGCGATCCGCTCGAATTCATCGCCCAATATCAGGCGCGCTTCAAGGTTGCGCTGCGCCCCGGCCTGCCGCGTTTCTGCGGCGGCCTCGCGGGCTACTTCGGCTACGACGCCGTGCGCTACATCGAGAAGAAGCTCGCGCATACGGCGCCGACCGACGACCTCGGCCTGCCCGACATCCAGTTGCTGCTGACCGAAGAAATCGCCGTCATCGACAACCTCGCGGGCAAGCTCTACCTGATCGTCTACGCCGATCCGCACACGCCCGAGGCCTACACGAAAGCGAAGCACCGTCTGCGCGAACTGAAGCAGCGCCTGCGTACGACCGTGCAGCCGCCGGTCACGTCGTCGAGCGTGCGCACGGAGATCATCCGCGAGTTCAAGAAGGACGATTACCTCGCCGCCGTGCGCAAAGCGAAGGAGTACATCGCTGCGGGCGAACTGATGCAGGTGCAGGTCGGCCAGCGCCTCACGAAGCCGTATCGCGACAACCCGCTGTCGCTCTATCGCGCGCTGCGCTCGCTCAATCCGTCGCCGTACATGTACTACTACAACTTCGGCGACTTCCATGTGGTGGGCGCGTCGCCGGAGATTCTCGTGCGCCAGGAAAAGCGCGGCGAGGACCGCATCGTGACGATCCGTCCGCTCGCCGGCACGCGCCCACGCGGCAACACGCCCGAGCGCGACGCCGAACTCGCGACCGAACTGCTCAATGATCCGAAGGAAATCGCCGAGCACGTCATGCTCATCGACCTCGCGCGCAACGACGTGGGCCGTATCGCGCAGATCGGCTCGGTCGCCGTGACTGACAAGATGATCATCGAGAAGTACTCGCACGTTCAGCACATCGTCAGTTCGGTCGAGGGCAAGCTCAAGCCGGGCACGAACAACTTCGACGTGCTGCGCGCGACGTTCCCGGCCGGCACGCTTTCGGGCGCGCCGAAGGTGCGCGCGATGGAACTGATCGACGAACTCGAACCCGTGAAGCGCGGCCTGTACGGCGGCGCGGTCGGCTATCTGTCGTTCAATGGCGAAATGGACCTCGCGATCGCGATCCGCACCGGTCTCATCCACAACGGCAATCTGTATGTGCAGGCCGCGGCGGGTGTCGTCGCGGATTCGGTGCCCGAGTCCGAATGGCAAGAGACCGAAAACAAGGCGCGCGCCGTGCTGCGCGCCGCCGAGCAGGTGCAAGACGGCCTCGACAGCGACTTCTGAGCGGAGACAAGACCATGTTGCTCATGATCGACAATTACGATTCGTTTACTTACAACATCGTCCAGTACTTCGGTGAGCTCGGCGAGGACGTCCGTACGTACCGCAACGACGAAATCACCATCGACGACATCGCCAGGCTGAATCCCGAGCGCATCTGCCTGTCGCCGGGGCCGAGCAACCCGCAGCACGCGGGCGTCACGCTCGACGTCCTGCGCACGTTCTCCGGCCAGATCCCGATTCTGGGCGTGTGCCTCGGCCATCAGGCGATCGGCGAGGCGTTCGGCGGACGCGTCGTGCGCGCGCAGACCATCATGCACGGCAAGGTGAGCCAGATCGAAACCGACTGCAAAGGCGTGTTCACCGATCTGCCGAAGCATTTCGACGTGACGCGCTACCACTCGCTCGCGATCGAGCGCGAATCGCTGCCCGATTGTCTCGAGGTCTCGGCGTGGACCGAAGACGGTGAGATCATGGGCGTGCGCCATCGCGAACTGGCCGTCGAAGGCGTGCAGTTCCACCCCGAATCGATTCTCTCGGAGCACGGCCACGCGCTCCTCGAAAACTTCCTGAAACAGTCGAAGCGCGCATAAGAACGGAGCCGACATCATGATTACCCCGCAGGAAGCGCTGCAACGCACGATCGAACACCGCGAGATCTTCCACGACGAGATGCTGCACCTGATGCGCCTGATCATGCGCGGAGAGATGTCACCGGTGCTGTCGGCGGCGATCATCACCGGCTTGCGCGTGAAGAAGGAAACGATCGGTGAGATCGCGGCCGCCGCAACCGTGATGCGCGAGTTCGCGAATCGCGTCGAAGTGCAGGACAACTCGAATTTCATCGACATCGTCGGCACGGGCGGCGACGGCTCGCACACGTTCAATATCTCGACGGCGTCGATGTTCGTCGTCGCGGCCGCCGGCGCGAAGGTCGCGAAGCACGGCAATCGCGGCGTATCGAGCAAGTCGGGCAGCGCGGACGTGCTCGAAGCGCTCGGCGTGCGCATCGACCTGCAGCCGGACGAAGTGGCCGCATCGATCGAGCAAACCGGCATGGGCTTCATGTTCGCGCCGAACCATCACCCGGCGATGAAAAACATCGCCGCCGTGCGCCGCGAACTCGGCGTGCGCACGATCTTCAACATCCTCGGCCCGCTCACGAATCCGGCCGGCGCACCCAATCAACTGATGGGCGTGTTTCATCCCGATCTCGTCGGCATCCAGGTGCGCGTCATGCAGCGGCTCGGCGCGAAACACGTGCTCGTCGTGTACGGCAAGGACGGCATGGATGAAGTGTCGCTCGGCGCCTCGACGCTCGTCGGCGAACTGAAGGACGGTCAGGTGCGCGAGTACGAAATCCACCCCGAAGACTTCGGTCTGCAGATGGTGTCGAACCGCTCGCTGAAAGTCGAAAACGCGGAGGAATCGAAGACGATGCTGCTCGGTGCGCTCGCGAACCAACCCGGCGTCGCGCGCGAGATCGTCGCGCTCAATGCGGGCACGGCGCTGTATTCGGCGAATGTGGCCGCCTCGATAGCGGACGGCATTCAACTCGCGCGCGAGGCCATCGCCAATGGCAGCGCCCGCGCCAAGGTCGATGAACTGGTACGCTTCACGCAGCAGTTCAAGCGCTGAAACAGGACAAGAAACACCATGAGCGACATCCTCGAAAAAATCATCGCGGTCAAGCGTGAAGAAGTGCGCGCGGCCGAGCAGAGCGCGCCGCTCGAAGCGCTGCGCCTCGAAGCGTCGTCGCGCGATCTGCGCGACTTCGTCGGCGCGCTGCGCGCGAAGCACGCCAATGGCCAGGCGGCCGTGATCTCCGAAGTCAAGAAGGCCAGTCCGTCGAAAGGCGTGCTGCGCGAAAACTTCGACCCCGCCGAAATCGCGCGTTCGTATGAACAACACGGCGCCGCCTGTCTCTCGGTACTGACCGACGTGCAGTTCTTCCAGGGCTGCACCGCGTATCTCGAAGCGGCGCGCGCCGCGTGCAAACTGCCGGTGCTGCGCAAGGACTTCATCGTCGATGCGTACCAGGTCCTCGAAGCGCGCGCGATGGGCGCCGATGCGATCCTGCTGATCGCCGCCGCGCTCGATCCCGAGCAGATGCGCGACCTCGAAGCGTATGCGCATTCGCTGGGCCTCGCGGTGCTCGTCGAGGTGCACGATCGCGCCGAACTCGAGCATGCGCTCACGCTGAAAACGCCGCTCATCGGCATCAACAACCGCAATCTGCGCACGTTCGAAACGACGCTGCAAACGACGATCGGCATGCTCGACGACGTCCCCGCCGATCGCATCGTCGTGACCGAGTCGGGCATTCTTTCGCGCGCCGACGTCGAGAAGATGCGCGCGCTGGACGTGCATACGTTCCTCGTCGGCGAGGCGTTCATGCGCGCGGAACAACCGGGCGCGGAACTCGCCCGCATGTTCTTCTGAGCGGACACGGTCATGGCCATCGAGCGGGAAATCAAGCTCGCGCTGCCGCGCGATCAGGTCGATGCGGCGCTGCGGCTACTGGCAGCGCGTGCAGGTGCCGACGGCCAGGCGGTGCGGCTCGAAAACATCTATTTCGATACGCCGATGCTCACGCTCGCCCGCGCGAAAAGCGCGCTGCGGCTGCGGCGCACGCCCGATGGCTGGCTACAGACGTTCAAGACGGTCGGGGTCGCGCAAAACGGCCTGCATGCACGTCACGAATGGGAGATGCCGGTGGCGGGCGAAGCGCTCGAAGTCGCGCGGCTGCTGCGCGAGTGCGATGAAGCCGGTGTCGCAACGGCGCTGTCCGATGCGGCAACCGGCCTGATCGCCCTGTTTCGCACCGATTTCACGCGCACGCTGTGGACGTTCGGCGTCGACGGCTCGCAGATCGAAGCCGCCGTCGACCAGGGCGAAGTCACCGCGGAGATCGACGGGCAGACGCGCCGCACGCCGATCTGCGAAATCGAGCTGGAACTGAAATCCGGCGACGAAGCGGCGCTGCATACGCTCGCCGCGCAACTCGTGGCGGAACTGCCGGGACTCGCTCCCGACGACATCAGCAAAGCACAGCGAGGCTATCGGCTGCGCGAGGGTTGATCGCGGGTTGATCGCATCGCGGCATTGAATCGCCGCGCGTTTACTGCGACACTTTCGATCCATGATTTCCAGGAAACGCTCCCCCGCGATGGCTCCGGTGCAGGCCTCGCTCTTCGACGATCCGGCCCCCGAAGTCGCGCAAGCGACGCTGGACGACACGCAAGCCCCCGAAGTCGATCCGCGCCAGATTTCGCTGTTCTCGCTCCTCGATGAAGACCCTGCCCCCGTCCACGGCGGCACGCCAGCAACACCCATCATGTCATCCGATATCCGCGTGACGCCCGCACCGTTGGTGCGCCTCGAAGACCAGTTCGAGGCGCTGCCCGTCGCGTGGCGCGACCTGCTGCAGCCGTTCCTCGCGAGCGACACTTGCGCGCCGCTCTGCCAGTTCGTCGACGACGAACGCGCGGCGGGCAAGACCGTCTATCCCGCCGATGTGTTCCGCGCGCTGCGTCTCACGTCGCCCGACGACGTGAAAGTCGTGATCTTGGGCCAGGACCCGTATCACGGTGAGGATCGCGGCACGCCGCAGGCACACGGACTCGCGTTTTCGGTGCCGCCCGGCGTGCGGCCGCCGCCGTCGCTGCGCAACATCTTCAAGGAAATCGCCGCGAGCCTCGGCATCGAAGCGCCGCAGCACGGCTGCCTCGACGCGTGGGCGCGTCAGGGCGTGCTGCTGCTCAACACGGTGCTGACGGTCGAGCGCGGCAACGCCGCGAGCCACGCGAAACGCGGCTGGGAGCGCTGCACCGATACGCTGATCCACGAACTCGCCGCGCGTCACGAACATCTTGTGTTCATGCTGTGGGGCGCGCATGCGCAGGCCAAGCGCGCGCTCGTCGAGGGCCGCGCGCATTGCGTGCTGGAAGCGCCGCATCCGTCGCCGCTGTCCGCGCATCGCGGATTTCTCGGCTGCGGGCATTTCGCAGAGGCTAACGCATACCTCGAAGCGCAGGGCCGCGCCCCGATCGACTGGCGTTTGCCCGGCGAACCGGAATTGCTCGCCTGAACCTGAGGCTGAGCCCGCCCTAACGACAAAACGCCACGAAAATCGCTTTTCGTGGCGTTTTTGTTTGCAGCGGCGCTGCAGCGGAACTTACACCGCTGCGATGGCCTCGCGTGCGCTCGCGAGCGCGGCGCCGGCTGCATCCGGGCCCATGGCCAGGCCTTCGGCGTAGATGAAGTTCACGTCGGTCATGCCGAGGAAGCCGAGGAACGACTTCAGGTACGGCGTCTGGCTGTCGTGCGGGGTGCCGTGATACTTGCCGCCGCGCGCCGAGACCACGTACACCTTCTTGTCCTTCACGAGACCTTCCGGGCCGTTCGCGGTGTAGCGGAACGTGATGCCGGCACGGGCGATCCAGTCGAAGTACGTCTTCAGTTGCGACGAGATACCGAAGTTGTAGAGCGGAGCGCCGATCACGATGATGTCCGCAGCTTGCAGTTCCGCGATCAGGGCTTCGCTGCGTGCGGCGATGGCCTTCTGCTCGGGCGTGAGCTGGTCGGCCGGCGTGAAGAACGCGCCGAGGATGGCGTCGTCGAGGTGCGGCAGCGGCTCGGCTTGCAGGTTGCGCGTGACGATCGTCGAACCGGGGTTCGACTGTTGCAGTTGCGCCGTCAATTCGTTGACGAGCAGCGTGGATTGCGCGCCTTGCGAGCGAGCGGCGGAATTGATTTGCAGGATCGTGGTCATGGTGACTTTCCCTCAGGTCTCGGTTGCACAGTGCTGTGCGAGTGAAGGCATTGTCACGATTTGCCGCGCCGCGAAAAAGTAGCCGGCCGATGACGGATTGTTGCAGTAGTAGAACGATCGCGGGCATAAAAAAAAGCGGCGCCGCGCGCCGCTTTCGTCAGACATTTCACCGCGCGAGCTCGCTCGCGCCCGGCGTCATTTCAACAGCCAGCGCTCGCGCAGACGGGTCGGCGCGACCCGTTTGTCGGCAATCATGAACTTGTAGCGCGTGACTTCCGGGGCATCGAGCGTGAGGCGCGTCACGCGCAGTTCGTCGCGACGGAACGCGTGAACTTCGACCTTCGCGCCGGGCTGATAGCGGCCGAGCAACGCATCGAGATTCGCGCCCGTCACACGCAGACCGTCGATCGCGACGAGCACGTCGCCGGCCGAGAGGCCCGCCTTCTGCGCCGCCCCGCCCTCGAACGCCACCGCGAGCGTCAACTCCGCGCCGCCGCGCGCGCGCGCGCCGAGCGACGGCTTCGCTCCATTCTCTTCGCGATCGAGCTTCACGCCGAACGGTTCGAGCAGCGACGCAAGCGGCAGATCGCGGGTGCCGCGCACGGCCTCGTTGAAGAGAGCGCCGAGCGCCACGCCGGTCGCCTCCTCGATCAACGCCGCGACATCGTCCTCACCGACGCCGACGGCCTTGTTGCGATAGAAGTCGCGCCCGTAGCGCTGCCACAGAAGGCGCATGACATCGTCGAGCGATTTGCGGCCGTTCGTCTGCGCGCGGATCGTGAGATCGAACGTGAGCGCGACGAGCGAGCCCTTCGTGTAGTAGCTGACGATCGCGTTCGAGGCGTTTTCGTCCTGACGGTAGTATTTGACCCACGCATCGAACGAGCTTTCGGCAACGCTCTGCTTGGTCCGCCCCGTTCCACGCTGCACGCCGGCGATGGTTTTGCCCAGCAGTCCAAAATATTCTTCGGTGCCGATGACGCCGCAGCGCACGAGCATGAGGTCGTCGTAGTACGACGTGAAGCCTTCGAAGAGCCACAGCAGCGACGTGTAGTTCTCGCGCGAGAGATCGTACGGCACGAAGGCGGCCGGTTTGATGCGCTTGACGTTCCAGGTGTGGAAATACTCGTGGCTGCACAGCCCCAGATACGTGCGATAGCCTTCGCTCATCGGCTTGCCCTGCTGCCCCTTCACGGGCAGATCCGTGCGGTTGCAGATCAGCGCGGTCGAGGCGCGGTGTTCGAGCCCGCCGTAGCCATCGCTCACCGCCAGCGTCATGAACACATAGCGCTCCATCGGCGCGCGCTTCGTGCGCGGCTCGAACAGCGCGATCTGCGCCTCGCAGATGCGCTGAAGATCGGCGGCGAGGCGGTCCATGTCGAGCCCGACTACGCGGCCCGAGATCACGATGTCGTGCGGCACGCCGTGCGCCTTGAACGTCGCCAGCGCGAACTCGCCGAGCGTCACGGGATGATCGATCAGTTCGTCGTAGTTCGCGGCGACGTACTCGCCGAAACCGTAGCGCTTCGTGCCGCGCGCCTCAAGCATCGCGGTGGCGACGCGCCAGCGACGCGCGGCCTCGCCTTCCGGCCGCTGGATATCGACGACACACGGCGCCTCTTCATGCCCGAGCGCCGCGAGAAACACGCTCGTGCCGTTGAAGAAACCGATCGTGTCGTCGAGATGCGCGGCACGCACCGAGAGATCCCACGCATAGACCTCGTAGCGCAGCGTCAGTGCGCCGGTCACCGGCGCGGCCTGCCACGTGTGCTTGTCGGTCTTCGTCACGCGCACGCGGCGGCCCGTGTCGCCGAATGCGCGCAGCGTGACGATGTTGCGCGCGAATTCGCGCACCATGTAGCTGCCCGGAATCCACACGGGCAGCATGAAGCGCTGACCTTCGGGCGCGGGGTTCTCGACCGTGAGCGTCACCTCGAACAGATGCGCGGCCGGATTCTTCGGAACAATGGTGTAGCGGATCGGATTCATCGGCGGGGGATCGAAAGCGGGGAATCGAAAAACGGCTCGCCCAAAAAGACACCGGCCGCAAATGCGGCCGGCAGGATCGGTAAGACTTCAGTGCGCTTCGTTCAGCGCGCGCTCGAGCTCGTCGGCGCCCACGGCGCCCGGCAGACGGCGGCCATCGGCGAGAATCACTGTCGGCGTGCCCGTCACGTTCATCTTCGCGCCGAGCGCGAGGTTGCTGTCGAGCGCGGCGGTGTTGCAGTTGCCGCTGGCCGTCGGCGCCTGGCGCTGCGTCATCCACGATTCCCACGCCTTGGCGCGATCGGGCGAGCACCAGATCTGCTTGGCCTTCACCGTCGAATCGGGCGACAGCACCGGGTAGAGGAACGTATAGACTGTGACGTTATCGACCGACTTGAGCGTCTGTTCGAGCTCATGGCAATACGGGCAATTCGGGTCCGAGAACACCGCCATCTTGCGGCTGCCGTTGCCCTTCACCACCTTCACCGCATTCGCGAACGGCAGGCTCGCGAAGTCCACGCGGTTCAGGTCGGCCAGACGCGCCTGGGTGAGATTGCGGCGCGTCTTCGTATCGACGATGTCGCCGAGCAGGACGTGATCGCCGCTCGCATCGGCATAGAGGATCTGCGAGCCGAGGTTCACCTCGTAGAGACCCGCGATCGGCGCCTTCGTGATGCTCTTGACCTGACCGGGGTCAACGCCCAGACGGTCCTGCAACGTGGCCTTGAGTTTGTCGGTGGTCGGGTCGGCCTGCGCCTGGCAGGCCAGCACGCTGGCCGCGGCCGCCATCACCAGCGCGGCAATCCGGATTCGCTTTTGCATGTATTGCTTCCTGATAATGCTTCTTGATGTTGCTTCCCGAAGCGGTCACGTTCGAATGCTCGAATTCGCGCAGGCCGCCGGTTCGCGTTCGATGTCTGGAGCGCCTGGCCGGGCTTAACCGAGTGCCGAGGCGATGAGCCAGCGCTTGATGAGGGGCTGCGCACCGACGAACGCCATACCCGAATTGCGCACTGCACGTGCAATCGTACCGGGAATCGAGAACAGGCGCTGCAGTCCATCGGTCGCAAGGACGAGCTTGCGAATGTCCTCGCGGCGGCCGCGCTCGTAGCGGCGCAACAGCACGGTGTCGCCGAGATCGCGGAACGGCTCGCGCTGCGCGATGACATCGACGAGCGCCGCGACGTCGCGCAGCCCGAGGTTGACGCCCTGCCCCGCGAGCGGGTGAATCAGATGCGCGGCATCGCCGACGAGCGCGACACGGGGCGCGATCAGCCGGTCGACAGTCTGCAGCGCGAGCGGGAACCCGCGCGCGGGCGTCACGCACTCGAGCGCGCCGACCTGCTGCTGCGAGACACGTTCGACCTCGGCCGCAAGCTGCTGCGGATCGAGCGCGAGCAGTTCGTCGGCGTGTTCCGTCTGCGCGGACCAGACGAGCGACACGTGCTGGTCGGGCAGCGGCAGCAGCGCGACGATCTCGCCGTCGCGAAACCACTGATACGCCGTCTCCCCGTGCGGTTTTGCCGCACGGAAGTTCGCGACGACGCCGGTCTGGCGATATTCGCGCCGCTCGACGTCCGAGCCGATCTGCGCGCGCACCCACGAATGCGCGCCATCGGCGCCCACGGCGAGGTCAGCTTCGACGGTACGGCCGTTGTCGAGGCCGATGACGGCGGCGTCGGGCCGCACATCGAACGTCTGCGCGCGCGCATCGATCCACTTGAGATGGGGCTGGAAACGCAGCGCGGCATCGAGCGCGCGCTCGACCACCGACGATTCCGCGATCCACGCGAGCTGCGCCACGCACGCCTGGTAGGCCGAGAAGTGCAGCTCGGCGGCGGCGTCGCCGAACACGCGCATGTCGTAGACGGGCGCGAGCCGCGCGGAATCGATGGCCTGCCAGACCCGCAGCCGCTCGAACAGCGATTGCGAGCTGTGCGAGAACGCATAGACGCGCGCGTCGAACGTGCTGCCGGCGGGCAGCGGCGCGCAGGGCTGCGCGAGCAGGGCGACGCGCAGGCCGCTCTGGGTCAACGCAAGCGCCGCCGACTTGCCGACGAGCCCGCCGCCGATCACGGCGACGTCGAAGGTCTGGTTGGTTGAGGTCATCCGCGCATTATAGCCGCGGGGCTTCGCGCGACAGGCGCGGCGGGTGGCCCCGCGGTCTAGAAGCGGTAGCCCACGCCGCCCAGATAGATGTCGCTGTCTTTGTCGTAACTCGTCATGACGCGGTTCCACGAAACGCGCGCAAACCAGTGCTTCGCGAACGCATACGAAGCCGACATCGTGAGCAGCAGGGAAACCTTGCCTCCGGTGTCGGTGCCGCCGCGGATGAGATGCGTGTCGGTCGCGTAGTACGGGCCGACACCGACGCCGAGCGCGAGACGGTCCGCGAGGAAGCTGCGGCGCAGCCACAACTGGGCCGCGGCGCCCGCACGCGTGTTGAGCGCCGTATGGCCTTCGTGAATCCAGCTGATCGTGCCGTCGAAGTAAGGCCCGAAGCCGTGCCGGTATTCCACGCCGTAAGCGAAAGCGCCCGGAGAGCGCAGGCTGTTGACCTCGGTGTAGCCCGACATCAGCGTGATCTGGTTGCCGCTGGACGCGCTGTCGCTCGAGCCGCCCGCAAGCGGGCCGGACGCTTTCGGCGCATCGAGTTCGTAGCCGATGCCGAACATCGCGCTGAACGTGTTGTAACTGTGGGCGGCCAGGATCTGGTTCAGGCGCAACTGATAGAACAGGCGCTTATCGGTGTACCAGGTTGCCGTCAGACTGAAAATCGGCCCCCAGCCGTGCCCGTCGATGTAGGGCTTGTCGTCCGCGCCGGCGATCGTGTCGAAGTAGTAGTAGGCCCCGACGCCGGCGCCCAGCGACAGATGACGGTCCGGCAAAGCCGTACGCCACCAGTACTGCAGCGCCAGGCCATCGCGATGATTGTCCCGCACGTGCCCCTCGTTGAGCCACGAATAGCTGAGCCCGTTGTGCGCGTCGAGTGCCTGCAGATAGGTGAAACCCCACGCATAGGCCGACTCGGACGGCACGTTGGCGCGCAGCCAGCCGCCAAGCGCGGAGACCTCCTGAGCATGGGCACCCTGGACGAAAATTACCGCACCCAGCGCGACGACCCACCTCGCCACGCGGTTGAAGCCATGCTCTTTCTTCATCGATGATTGATGTCCGACCTGGCGGCGGAGCGCCACGCCGGCATACAGTCCGGCTGCCCCGAAAACGCTCTGACCGGGGCAGTGTACAAGCGAGTTCGTCGATTCCGACACGTGCTCGCGTACGGTTCGTAATTCACCGTAATTTCAAAAATCGGATCGAACGCTCTGGACGGCGTCGCACGCCTGCGAAGGGCCGCGGACATTGGGCCTGGCGTTGCAGCAGCGGAAAATATACGGTGATGATCGGGGCTGGACTTCAATCCCCGGCGGGATGCCCGCCATACCGGGTAAAATCTCACCTTTCGTGGACAAAACGTGGACAAAATCCGGGATCACCCCGGCTCGCTGCCCGTCCCTGCCCACCTGCCAACACCTGCGGCTCACGTCTGACCGACGCGGGTCCCGCACTTCGACCACGCCGCCGTTCGGCCCGATAGTGCACTGATTCCTAAGGATTTTTCATGAGCCTCCAATGCGGCATCGTCGGCTTGCCTAACGTCGGCAAGTCCACCCTGTTCAACGCCCTGACCAAGGCGGGCATCGCCGCCGAGAACTACCCCTTCTGCACGATCGAGCCGAATGTCGGCGTGGTCGAAGTGCCGGATCCGCGTCTGAAGGCGCTCTCGGAAATCGTCAAGCCCGAGCGCGTCGTGCCGGCCGTGGTGGAATTCGTCGACATCGCGGGCCTCGTCGCGGGCGCGAGCAAGGGTGAAGGGCTCGGCAACCAGTTCCTCGCAAACATCCGCGAAACCGACGCGATCACGCACGTCGTGCGCTGCTTCGAAGACGACAACGTGATCCACGTCGCGGGCAAGGTCGATCCGATCGCCGACATCGAGGTCATCAACACCGAACTGGCGCTCGCCGACCTCGGCACCGTCGAAAAAGCGCTCACGCGCTACTCGAAGGCCGCGAAGTCGGGCAACGACAAGGAAGCCGCGAAGCTCGTCGCCGTGCTCGAGAAAGTGCGCGCGCAGCTCGACCAGGCCAAGCCGGTGCGCGGTCTCGACCTGAACGACGACGAACAGGCGCTCATCAAGCCGTTCTGCCTCATCACCGCGAAGAAGACGATGTACGTGGCGAACGTGAAGGACGACGGCTTCGAGAACAACCCGTACCTCGACGCCGTGCGCAAGCACGCCGAAACCGAAGGCTCGCCGGTCGTCGCCGTGTGCGCCGCGATCGAAGCCGAAATCGCCGACCTCGAAGACGAAGACAAGCTCGCGTTCCTCGCCGACATGGGCATGGACGAGCCGGGCCTCGACCGCGTGATTCGCGCGGGTTTCAAGCTACTCGGCCTGCAGACCTACTTCACCGCTGGCGTGAAGGAAGTGCGCGCGTGGACGATTCATATCGGCGATACGGCACCGCAAGCAGCCGGCGCGATCCACACCGACTTCGAGCGCGGCTTCATCCGCGCGCAGACGATCGCGTTCGACGACTACATCCAGTACAAGGGCGAAACCGGCGCGAAGGAAGCTGGCAAGATGCGCGCCGAAGGCAAGGAATACGTCGTGCACGATGGCGACGTCATGAACTTCCTGTTCAACGTTTAACGCCTAAGCACGTCCCGGCGGCGCCCACCTCGTAGAGCGCCGCCTTTCTCCCCCGCATTCAAAAAGACTCCCATGGCCCAATACGTCTTCACCATGAACCGGGTCGGCAAGATCGTGCCGCCCAAGCGCCAGATCCTGAAGGACATCTCGCTGTCGTTCTTCCCCGGCGCCAAGATCGGTCTGCTCGGCCTGAACGGCTCGGGCAAGTCCACGCTCATCAAGATCATGGCCGGCGTCGACAAGGACATCGAAGGCGAAGCCACGCCGATGCCCAACCTGAACATCGGCTACCTGCCGCAGGAGCCGCAGCTCGATCCGGAAAAGACCGTGCGCGAAGCGGTCGAGGAAGGTCTGGGCGACGTGTTCAACGCGCAGAAGAAGCTCGACGAGATCTACGCCGCCTACGCGGAGCCGGACGCCGACTTCGACGCGCTGGCCGCCGAGCAGGCGAAGTACGAAGCGATCCTCGCGACCACCGACGGCAGCGCGGAACAGCAGATCGAAATCGCCGCCGACGCACTGCGCCTGCCGGCCTGGGACGCCAGGATCGGCAACCTCTCGGGCGGTGAAAAGCGCCGCGTCGCGCTGTGCAAGCTGCTGCTCGAAAAGCCCGACATGCTGCTGCTCGACGAGCCGACCAACCACCTGGACGCCGAATCGGTCGAGTGGCTCGAGCAGTTCCTCACGCGCTTCCCGGGCACCGTGGTCGCCGTGACCCACGATCGCTACTTCCTCGATAACGCCGCCGAGTGGATTCTCGAACTCGACCGCGGCCACGGCATTCCCTGGAAGGGCAAC
>Ga0131853_10004698_pt1 | contig 24486 bp, 21 predicted proteins | sample TergutLab28metaG_FD_92764 | JGI IMG/M metagenome (GOLD analysis project Ga0131853, IMG submission 92764) | Labiotermes labralis P1 segment gut microbial communities from Petit-Saut dam, French Guiana - Lab288 P1 (version 2) (version 2) | ecosystem: Host-associated > Arthropoda: Insects >...
CCTGTGCTTCCTCTGGAGATTCTGAGTTGGGTAGGGTGTCCTCAGGATGGATAACCAGTCCCTCGCTGAGTAAGTTTGGTGGTAGCTAACCTCAGGGCCTCCAAACATGCCCATTTTCTGTAGGGGTGTGCTCCCTTAGCCGAAGGTCTCGGTTTTGAAGTACTGAGGACTCGCCTTCATCTGCTCCTCTCTGCTACAACTAAAGGTGCATTGCCCAGGGATCACGATCGAGGACGTGAGGAAGTCGGATTTGCTGGCAGAGCTGACCAATGTCTTGTCAGACTGTGTTTCCCAAGATTTGTGGCTATTATCTGTCAGCATCGATAATAACCCTTGGGGCCAGTACCAGCCTTTGATCCCTCACTACATTCATAATCCATGTATATGAGTGAATAGGTGTGTAAACATCCTGACGTGTACATAATCTATATGCCTTTTATTATAAAATGGTTTTCATTCCAGAAATATCACCCAGATTTTCTCTATGAGAGTATTTAGACATGATGGGCTGAAATTAAAAATTTACCATATTGACATCTAGAGTAACAACATTTTGGTTTCTTATCGAATGTGTTTCAAGAACCTGTATAAGGCACTGCGTCTGTCATTACCACACTTTGTCAACTGCAATGGGACTGTATACTGTGAGTGCTGTCAATACTCTGTATGATCTGAGACAGAGCTCTGTTACAGAACCCTGTCAGCCTATGCTTTGTTCCACAGAACAATCCAAGCCTCTTGATATTGTTTTCAAGAACGCATGAGAAAAGTCAATGATTTCTGAACAAGGAGAACCATGCATGACTCCTGGGTAAAACAGCCAGCTATAAAATAGACATACTTAATGTGATATGGACAGATTCTTATATTCAAATATGTTTGTACAAAATTTATCAAGAAACAGTACTGCCCAAATTATAAGTATAAAAATAACCACTGACTCATTCAAATCTAAAAACTTAGTCAGAAACATACTTCATTTTACCATGTACAAGTGAGACGAATGATGATATTTCAGTCTAACACAACTCGTTTCATTCATGTAAGTTTATGGAATACTGCACTACATGTTTCTGCTGAAATTGACCTGAATGTGATTTCTAATTTAACCTGAAGCATGAATCCAAGTACCTCTTCATTGCACATAAATTAAAGAAGTTCAGTAATGACACATCACTCTGTCACTTACAGTGCATGCACTTCGGGATTTCTCCAAAGAAGACTAGCAAAATATAACGTAATACTCATTCACACTTTCCAGTATGGTGGGAGTCTTAACTGATAGATACAGTCCTACATTTTAAGGCAGTATCATCACATATCATCAATTAAAATTTTTTACTCAGATCTGACAGAATAATTACAAGTTGCAAGACAAGTAAGACAAAAGCGATGGCATTTCTTAGTGCACTGCCCCTGAAGCATATAGTAGACATGGCCGTTATCAGTTTCTGCATCATAATTTTGCTTTTTTGCAGAAAGTGAGTGTGCTAACATTTGTGCATTGCAATGTATATAACTCAGATACATAACAATTTACAGTCCATAAAATGCAACATATATTTTCACAGGTTTAAGCAGCTACATGTTTCAGCTATTCAAACAGCCATCATAAGGCTCTATACATTAGAAGATAAAAAGTGGCATGTACTTCCATTTTGTTATGCTGTGATTTCAGCCTTTATGGTACCCTAATTCTCAAGCTAACTTGAATATTATGCATTAATTATATCATGCAGTGATTTTTAACAGAGTGAACTATGACGTGAAAATTCGAGATGTGTTGAGATACTCTTTATTTAAAATGTAGCACTTGTGACACTGATTTAATTTGAAATTGATACATTTGTCTAACAGCATTGTACTTCCAACACATCTGTTGAAATGCAAGATGAGATGTTAAAATGTTTGTAAACCCTAAGTAAAAAAGAAACAATATGGTATATGAATTCTTCATCTAAGGTGCTAATTTCCAGCAGATGAAAAAAATGATTAGACATTGCTATCTCAGCTCCAGCAACATGGCTGACAATTCAATAAATAGTGTTCAGTGAAGTGCTTCAGATATTTTATACATCAACTGATATATCTTTAGTGCTACTCTCATTGTTATTCACAAGACATGCTAAAAGTAAAATCTCTTCCACATACATGCTGGATCTCTTCTTAAAAACCAAATCCAGGATACCCAACAACATTACCATGGCCTCTGGGGATGTAGGGCTATAAATATATGTGTGTGTGTGTGTGTGTCAAAGAAGACAAAATGTTAACCCATAAAACAATAAAAAATGTAGTGTCATTTACTAATATTACTATACAAAGGTAACTACGTAAGAAACAGTTATAACCCACACACACAAAAAATGAATTATGTAATAATAATGAAACATACTCCTCAAACACACTAAATTCTCACAATAAACTATAAATTTCTGCTGCACAAAACAATTTTTATATTTATTTAATACTGTGTGCTACATAATTTTATCACATTTTGACCATCTTCAGCCATCAATATTCATTATTTAAATCAGAAACTATAAAAAACTAATTTTAAACATGCAACCAGCTTTGTTTTAGATAATATATATTATTGCCTAAACATGGACAAAATATTCCAAAACATGTAGCATATATTGTTTTATGAATATAAAAGTTGTTGTGTTCCACAGAAATTTAAAATTAAATATAAATTTAAATATAACACAAAGAGATGCACTGAATCAAAACAAACATTCAGTTCACTAATGTTTTTCTTTACATATTCATTTCTCATCTTGCACTGTCTCAGTCCAGACTCTACATTCACCAGTCTATGTGTCCATATTCTCCTGTCTCTCTTATATTTCTTCCAGTCAGTGGCTGACTGACTGCTGTCATACATGTATAACTTTTGCTCCTGCAGTTGCAAAGTCAAAATGTCTCTATCCATGGCTAGAAATGTCATCTTCATATGCCTTGGAAAAAACCGGGACTCCCTTGACCAAATGTAGGTAAAACAGATCCATTATGCATATGACCTCTAATTCAACCTTGTGCTAAAAGGAACCTTGAATGTCATACTGAAATACATGAAAATACATTTACATTCATTTAGATCACAAAAAATAATAAACAACAGGAAAGATCAGAATTTCATTACAGTAATTAATAAATAACTTTCAATGTGCATAGATCTGTGGGAAACAAATTCTTTTATATCAAAATGCATTAACAATTAAAGATGACAAATATCCAAAAGAATGACATTTCTTTCTTAAGTCACACCTCTCATCTGGTAAGAGGTGTAACTGATGGCCAGAGCCATGACATGACCTGTAGTCATACATCTAAATTATATACCAGCAGTAGCTGGCCAAACAAGCTACAAGGGCCGCACTCTGGCACATGACTTAGACAGGATCCATGCATTTCATCACTTCATGCTGTAATTTTTCTTCACAACCAACTTCAAACTTCACTCATTTTGTGTTACAAAATGTAAACAAGTGAAACAGACTGAAATACACAGTTTTCTAAGTTGTATATTTAACTTGCATTGTATAAAATTTTATTGGCACTGTCAAGAAGTGTTGTGTGATAGTTCTAGAAAGTAATCCTATTACAATTGATTAAAAAATGTCGAACGCTTCACAGCTTAGCATGTCATCCTTGTGGAGGGGCACTGCTAACCATCTCTATATCGTTCCAATTTTAGTATATGTACTGCCAAAGCACGTACAGAGGGCCAAGCCAAGCCAAAGTGCTAACTGGGGGCAGAGACTTGCGTGAAGCGCAAGTCGACGCCCCCCTGTTTGTTAGCCATTCCTGGTTTGACCGCATTGCTGGGCTCTGTAACTGACACCTAAACTCTAACAGGTGGATATGCTTCCGCTAACGATTTTATAGTCAGGCTGAGGGCCTTGACTGATCATGCCAAAGACTAGGGCCTAAGTTGCCCTGGACTGATTATGGGAGGGATAAACTTTGATTGGTTGGCTGTCTGGGTTCTGAGTCCAGACAGACTCAGTCGCAAACTGAAGGTATGCGAGTTTTGTCAGGCGCTTAGGTGAGGCCGCCGCGCCTTGGGGAGGGGAGTGCGGGCCGTGCCCCGACTTTGCATCGTATACCCTGGGATTTGCCTTACAGCTGAGGAAAAATCGCGGAAAAACCCCAGTCAGGGTAACCGAAGGGCGCTCGGCTGATCAGTGCCGAGCGCGGTTCGTTTAGTCGACTTGGCAAACGTGGGCGGTGGCCTCGACTGGCCTGCTGGCCCCTGCCACCCTTGGCGACGGGGTCAATCCTCGGTCAGCGTAAGTATCTGCCGAGTTGCCGTTCTAGGGTTTCCCCACATCAGCTAACTTTGAGTCAAAGCTCTCAGGACTCTGATGTAGTCGGCAAACAGCGGAACACCCAGATCCTCGTGTATCTGCCTGTTACTTACGTACCAGGGGGCACCAGCAGCAAGGCAAAGACACTTGGATTGTAACACCTGTAGCCTCCGGACATGGGTGCGGGCAGCGGACCTCCACGCGGTGCACGCATAGTACGTCATAGGGCGGATGAGCTGCTTATATACCAGGACTCCGCTCCTGGCGGAGAGATCACTCTTCCTATTCAGGAGGGGACCCAGCATACCCATCCTTTGAACAGCCCTCTTTCTGACCTGGTCGATGTGAGGCGACCAGGTGAGTCGTATATCTAGGGTCACCCCCACAAAACGAGTTGTGTCGATCCATTGGATTGGTTCCCCGAAGAGTGTTATTGGTCGTGGCTGGATGAAGCGCCGTCCGGCTCGCGCGAAGATTATCGCGGTGCTCTTAGAGACATTAATGGCGATTCTCCATTCACTCAACGACCGTTGAAGATTGTTGAGATATGACTCCAGGTAGCTGACGAGCAGCGTCGGCTTGCGGGACGTGGCTATGATGGCCATGTCGTCCGCGTAGAGGGCCAACTCGACGTGGTGCGAGGGTGAAGTCACGTTGTTGACACACAGACTGAAGAGGACAGGGGAGATCAATCCACCCTGAACTACCCCAGCCCGCATGCCTCAACGAAATGACGTGGCCGTCTGGAGGGACGCTTCGAACGTCCGACTCCTGAGGTAGGATGTTGTTGTATGGATTTAGGAGCGTTAGCTTGTATAGGAGGTCATCGATCCAGACGGTATCGAAGGCTTTGGCCACGTCGAGGGAAACTGCGCCGGTTAGCCTCTTTTCGCCGAAATTCCTGGTTATTCTTTCGGTGAGGCGGGCCAGCTGCGAGGACGTGTTATGTGAACCTCAACTCTGAATCATCCATGTCCATTTCTACTTATGCATGTTATCCTTATATAAATTTTTGCTTCCGATTTTATTCTCATAACTTACCCACTTGCTTTTGCCTCCATGACATTTGTGTTCTGCCCATGTATTCTTTTACCTTGTTGCTTCACCTTGTTCTTTAACTCCATATTATCTGTTTCTGTATGAAATTGAGATGGCATTCTGCCATTGTTCATTCAGGTAATTTTGCCAAACCACACCAACTATTATTCGTACAGTATTTTCCCTAAACATCTTATTCCATTCCTCTCTTATTTATTTAATCCTTAGTGTCTCTCTTATGGTTAAGATCTGTCTTGATTTCTGGAAACCTCATCTCAGCATTAACACCTTGCTTTTACTGTCTTCTTTCAGTTCTGTGTTTAAAGACCACATATTATGGGCATCAAGTACAGTAGAATTCCTGTAAAACAGCATCTGACAATCCTGTGCTCTGATAGTTTGACACTTGAGGAAAGCAGTCCCAAGACTGGAAGTTCAGCCATCTATAACTTCTGGTGTGCATACTGATTCAGTGATTTTATCTTGGGTAATCTGGACGTTATTGAGCCCATTGAGCCATTAAAATGGTTTAAAAAGATACAAGGGTGAGTAAACAAGTTACTGCTGGCAATAGGAAACACATAAATCTAATGATTTGTCAGGAGCTTGAAATAATTAGGAGGCCTGAAAGAGGTGAAGACTAAAGAAGAGTTATGGTTTCATAGAACACTGGATTGCCGACTGTCTATGATATAAAGATATGGAAAGACCAAGCGTGATCATGTATGGCATCAAGTGAAAGTATGAGGGTCTCTTCCATTAACAAGCATGGAAAGAGCGTGAATTAAAGAAAATAGACAAGGTGTTATATAAGTGATTTACAGCAATGTATTCTAAAGAAAAACTGTGACTGGGCCTGTGATAATTGAGAGACTAAGTATATTCTTTTAACCGAAAATAATTGAAAAGTTCACATTTTCTGAAGGCAGTAGCAAAAAATTACATTTAAGCAATTAGGTAAGTATAGGTACTGTGTGAATATGTGGACTATTTGGTAATCCAGCACTTGTCTGTTCTTATGGATGCTGGATTAAGGGAATTCTACTGTATCTTCTGTGCAAAAAGTGTTTATTTTTGCTGGTGTATTCCTTCTCCATTAACTTGTAGTACTTCATGAGCTATGTGCACTCTGAATGCTTCCTGTGTCTATATTTAATGACTGTCATTAATGTAACCTTCTCTTTTACATGGAAATTTTATCTAGCATCTTTCAATACCCTCTTATTGACCCATCTCACCCAGTGTAAAACTACCTACTGCAACACTCACTGTTGCTGTTTCTGTGTTTGACCAGTCGAGTGCATAAAAATGTGTTTTTATGCCTATGATAGTTGGAATAGGAGCAGCAAGCTGTTGCAAATGACACCAAATTTAAGTGAAGATTTCATATAATTTAATTTGTGAATCTGAAAACAATTTGGTAATTAAAGCAGATACACGGTCTAATGCATGCATTGTCTTGTGTCCTCAGGTACTGGAATCATGGGTTTGAGTCCCACTCTGGCTATGGATGTTTGTGTTACCCCATGCATTTATTATTCTGTGCAGCCAGGGCAGGCCTTATGACAGACCATCCCATGGCAGTGCTACCAAATGTCTACAGAGAGTCAGAAACATAGAAAATGGGAAGTCTCTGGCCATATTGATCTTAGCATTGTACAGATAGTATTAAAGCTTTGTTGTGTGTATGAGGCTTTTTTTTTTTTAATTTTCTCATGGACATTGATTGTAGAAATGAATTCTACATTATTCAGCAAAGCTTTCTTGTATGAGAGGTTAGATAACAGTCACAGTTCTGAACAAAGAAGACAGATGCTGATATCAATTGCCTATTTGAATAAAGGTTGACCAACTAGATGACACTTGCTTTATTATCTAGTGGTTCAGCCTACACTCGGATACCACATCACCAACAGACAATCCCGCTACATAACACCAGCACGCCTCAAGTCAGCCTACACAATGCAACAAATAGTCGCAAGCTCCTGAAGATGGACGTATTAATGTCTGAAACATGTTGAGCAGTATATAATAAAGCAAGTGTCATCTAGTTGGTCAACCTTTATTCAAATATCAAGATGATGCACGGTCCAATACGCATAAGACCAATTGCCTAGTTGCCTGTAACAGTGTTAACAGTCTTGCCCTATTGTTAGGGCTTTTAAGTATGCTCCTCAGCAAAGGAAAACATGATACCAGCTTCCTTAAAGGAATTAGCTCATATGTTACACTCCTTATGTGTGCTGGAATGTGGAATGTCTTGCTAGGAGTTGTGGAAGGTGTTTAGTGTATGTGAGAAATGTCTTCTGTCGAACAGAATGTATTAATGCGCTGTGTTTTTGGAAGTACGTGTCATGGCAAAAATGCCCTATGTCAGTGATGCCATGTAAGATAAAAATGTAAAGAGGAGTGTAAAAATTTAAAATTACAAGTTCAAGTTCAGTGTTTGAGAAAAATAAATTAATAAAGCTTGTGTTTTTCTGAGATGAGGTGCAGGTTATATGGGAATGCAAACAGCCAAAATAACAAATATTGAAGTTTCAAACTCTCCTGCAGTTGATGAAGTTCCTTTGTATGACATTAGGGTGTAAGTCTGGTGTGCAGTGAGTGCACACAGAGTCATAGGGCCTGTGTTTTTTGAAGAAGCAAATTCTGACTGGTGTGTTACATTAATTCTGATATAATGTGGGAACATTGGTGAAACAGAAGAAAATGTATGGCAGTCCATTTTCTTTGCAAAAATTAAACAGTTTTCAAAAAAAAATTGGTGATATTTCAAGACAAAGCTTTGTTTTGTGTCAGGGAATGTTGCCTGACAGTACTAAGCCTAATTAAAAGCTGGAGGTGAGCATATTAATCTGTTGTTTGAAAAAGGTAAGTTTAAAGGCATTCAGAATACATATTCTAAATTACCAGTGGGTACATGCTGCATATGCAGTATAGCTCCCTTGATAGCCGCCATGCTCAAGGACACAGTAGTAGGCTTTCTCTGTATTTATGCCTTGCCCAGTTTGTCTATGTCTCTTGGGAAAGTTTAACTTGTACTGAAGAACACAGTGAATTATAATGAACAGAAGACAGGGCTGCAACTAATACATGGCAACAATGTTACAAGTTTTTTTAAGGATAGCTGCAGTTTCTTAGTCTATATAATAAGCAATCAGCAGAGAAAGTAATTTCTTATTACTTTTCTAGTTGACAGTACATAATTCTAAGATTATGTTGATTCACTGTTAATGAATATTTTTTAGTCTGTTATTGAAATATGTACCTTTGTTGTTTACCATTAACCCTTTAAACACCGAGTTAAATCCCATCTGCCATCTGCTAGCATTATTTGGAGATCAACATATTCTCCACATTAGCAGGTAAAGGGTTAACCAGTAGGATGCCCTGCGCACAAGGTGAATGCATATGTCACAGTGGTAGTGATGAAGTGTGTGTGAACGCAAAACATAGGTAATATTTAAAATACAGTTGTTAATTTTCTACAAGGGGCTGTAGAAAGTGTCACCTTGTAGTATTAATTTCATGATATTTACAAGTTTGACATCTGAAAATTTCATGGAACTTCACTAAAGCATTCCTGATAGCATAATAATTTTCAGTGTGTTCACCATTTTTGTGAAGTCTGTTTCCACCTTGAACAAAAGCACGTATTCCCACCTGTTAGAAGTTGCTGTCCCTTCGCTGCAGCACTGATGCTCACTGCTGTGCAGTGCCCCATCATTATGTAATATGTCCTCACAGACTCTTTTATTTATTTATTTTAAGTTGGACCATATAGGTGATAATCTGTTGGTACAAAGTCAAGACTGTAGGGTGGATGTGGCAACAACAGTCTCCATCAAAATTTTGTGATTGTGTGTGTGCAGTCTTGCACAATGACAGAGGAGCAACAAATCAGACTATTTTTTGTGGAATAAACTAGATATAGATGAGCATTTGGACTTCTCAGTATTTTAGTATAGTGGTGAGATTTCACCGTTGTTCCCCTAGGCTAGAAATTTGTAAGAATAACACCTTTCTCCTCCTAAAAGACTAACCATAATTTTTCCAGCTGACAGCATGCTTTTGAATTTCTTCTCCCTCATGTCCATTGTTATATTGGTGCAAAAGAATGGTGGCAATTGCTTTCGTGGTATTTTTGTGTAGCTGTCAGCATTTGTGGCACCTGGTAACCACAGCCAGTGGAATAAGCAAGCTTCACGATGCTCGCCAATACACTGCCTTCACCAATCGTTATGGTGGAGCATAATTCATCTGTTGTTCTGCAATGGTCACCATGATCATCCACAAGGCATCTGTTTTTAGGCATTGCTGCAGTGCAGTTGTGACCACTCTGCCACTTGTCATGAAGTGCTGTTCCTCCTGTTTCAGCTTCTTGACTAAATGACATATAACTCAGCCCTTGGAGTCTCAAATTGAAGCTGGTATCTTGTAAATAACACACTATTTGCTGGATGCTGTCTTATGTGAACATTTTATGAGATTCTGAACCATATAGCTTGATCTCATGCATAAAGAAATTAAGAGCAGATTGAATTCAGGGATTGCCACCTGTTTGGTCCAAAATATATTGTCTTCCCATTTCCTGTCTAAGAATACAAGTACTAAATTGTAAAGAACATTAATTTTGCCTGGGAAACAGCCTCTCACATTAAGGGAATGATAGGCTGAGTGTGTTTGAGAGTAGGATGTAAAGGAAGATTTTTTGGCCTAGGTGGGAGGAAGTATCAGGAAATTGCATAATTGGAAGTTTCATGGTTTGTACTCCTCATCCAATATATTTAAGTAATAAAATAGAAGAGAATATGATTGGCAGGGCATGGAGAGTTGTGGTGGGGAAACATGAAGGAAGGAGAACACTTTGAAGACCTAGGCACAAATAGGAGAAAAGATTATGATTTTCTAAGAATTAGGCTGTGAGAGCTTCGACCGGCTTAATCCATATGGATAAGGTGAATATGAGGGCTGTGTGAGCACAGAAATGTACTGTTTGGCTCCGTAAATGAGGAAGGACCCTTAAACTGTGGAATTGGTTGTAGTTGTGGTACATGTTTTGAATGTCTGCCTTTGCTTGTTGGGTTGTGTGAAATTACGTCTTGTTGCGGCAAGTAGTATGTGTATTTATACTTCGAGGTAACCGATGGAACTCTTGGTACCTCACACTCATTTGCAGAAGTTGTGAAAGGGTAATTTGAGTATAAATTAATGAATGCAAAGAAGGTAAAGTATATAATGCTCCTTTGAGGTGAGACATCCCCATTGTGTTGATCAAATCAGAATATGGTGGACGTACAGTCAAACACAACTTATATTTCCTGTGGGTGGTTTACAATGCTGTCAACAACTACATGTTTCAGCCTCTATATTGGCCATCTTCAGGTTGTACTCTTTCTTGTTTTAAGGCTAATTATACAATATACAATGTATCTGTTATTACTGTGTATTGTATAGTTAGCCTTAAAACAAGAAAGAGTACAACATGAAGATGGCCAATATAGAGGCCGAAACATGTACTTGTTGACAGCTTTGTAAACCACCCGTAGCAAATATAAGTTGTGTTTGACTATACTTCCGCCTTATTGTGATATTTTGCTCCGTTGGGGGTAGCATAATTTTTCGGTTCTCTTTCGACGCCAATCCGTTCCATTTTCAATAATACTAGCTCTTCTTCCAGCCTCCTCTACCTTCCAACCATGGATTATCAACGGCAAATCGACTACCTCTAATCCGCGACATGTAGGTGCATGGAATCCTGTACATGGAATTAAATCCATTCACGCGAACCAATTGATCCTCCCGACGTCCACAGCACATGACGTTTTGTGTTGTTGTGTTGGCATACTGGTAATCGAAACCGTATATCGATAACCACACTTCGGAAATTGTCATGTGTCTAGCACTTCTGTGAAAGGGACGTGAGAATGAGTGTTATGTAACGTTTGTTGCTGTTGAAACTGTTTTTGTAACTAACTCGAAAACGGTACAATAGCAATGCAAGTGGCTTCTGAAGATAAAATTGAAGCAGTAGGTCGAGTTCTTAACGACCGCAGCAGACCTCTTAAAGAGCGGTTCCGAGGTTTATTTACTTTAAGAAATATTGGTGGTCCTGTTGCAATTCAGTGCATCCAGCAGTGTTTCAGTGATCCTTCTGCCTTATTGAAGCATGAACTTGCATACTGTCTTGGTCAGATGCAAGATGCTAAGGCCATACCGGTACTGAAACGCATCTTGAGCGACCGAAATCAAGAGCCAATGGTTAGGCATGAAGCAGGTGTGTTGGTTTTCGTTTTTGGTTCTTTAATATCTAGCTACCCGCTATACTAGGGGCCGGGTTAGCGTAATCTGTATAGCTACTCGTTACGGGCTGGGCGATCCGGGGATCGAACCTTGGTGGGGGCTCGAGTTACCGCTCTCTTCCAGACCGGCCCTGGGGCCCACCCAACCTCCTGTCAACTGGGTACCGGCCTTCCTTCGCTGGAGTAAAGCGGCCGGGGCGTGGCGTTGCCCACCTACCACCATCTAGTGCCGAGGTTTAAGAACGAGTAGAGCTATATCTCTATCCCCCTTCAGGGCCCTCATGACTTGTTCTAGGGTGAACTTTACCTTTTACATTTACCCCTTATACTGGGTTCGGTAGAAATACCTAACGATTTGGTAACAGAGCTGGGAGTGGAATCGTTGGCGTGGGGAATTTGTCCTTGAGCGCCCTTCTAGCGAGACTCAAAACATTTCAGTTGCCATGGAGCTCTGGTCTGTAGATCATCGGGCTTTCGCTACGGAGACGTATTCCTAAAACAACGATTCTGTTGTTGTGACTCAGCGGGTATTTCGTCGGCACTTCAATATTCATTGGAACGACAGTGTCCTAAGTTGGCATACTGTACTGTTGTGGGTGAGAAACTTCTGAGAAACAGCGTCTGCCACAAAAAGAAGACCTCCAGGAAGAGAGCCTTCACTTAGAACTCCTGAGAACATTGAATGAGTGTGTCACGCTTTTGTCAGAAGTCCTTGGCAATCAGCAATCAGAAATGCCATTGCATTAAGAATGTGTGATCGTACAGTGTGCCGAATATTGCATGAGGACTTAAATTTCCATCCTTACAAGATGGTTATGGTTCAAGCAATAAATGATCAAGATGCTGTAAATCAAAACATTCTTTATGAGGTTCTGTTGAACACTCTGGATAATGACGACCTTAACCATGATCTCATGACGGATGAAGCAAATTTTCATGTTTGTGGCAATGTAAATTCTCAAAACTGTCATTACTGGGCAACCGAGAACCTTTGCGATATTCACCTGAAACGTTTACATTCTGAGAAGGTTATTGTTTGGTGTGCTGTAGCATCTTTTGGGGTGATTGGCCCCTGTTTCTTTGAAGACAAGGCAGGCAGGGCAGTGACAGTAAATTCAGCCCGCTACACTGAGATGCTTTGCACATTTCTGGAACTGGAGTTGCAGAGACTTGGTGTTGAAACCCAGGCTATTTGATTTCAGCAAGACGGGGCAACAGCTCACACTGCGAGGACTGCAATGCGAGTCCTCAGCGAGATGTTCTCAGCTCGCGTGATCTCACGAAGAGGGAATATTGAGTGGCCTGCAAGATTGCCCAATCATAACGCATGTTACTTCTCCCTCTAGGGATATCTGAAGAGCAAGGTGTATGAAAAGAAACCAAGGACGACTATGAACATGAAACAGAACATCAGGGATGAAGTGGTAATAGTTTCTCCCACCATGCTGCAAAGAATGATGCAGAACTTCCAGAAACGCTTGCGGGAATGAGTTGACAGCAAGGGATGCCACCTCACAGACACTATATTCAGGAAGTGAATATTGTAATTAAAATGCTTTGAGAAAAAGATAATTTTAGTAACAAATTTATGTAAAAAGATAATATACTTTTCATTTTATTTTAACTTAAACATTGTCAGGTTTTTCTGCCGGACCCTGTACTAGCAAGTGTCGCCTCATCTGCTCTTTGTTTTTTTACTGCAGGTACTACTGTAACAGGTATAACAGGAAATACTACAGGTTTTCCAGTATTATCCAACAGTAGCCATTCCTTTTATTGGCTCTCAGCAAAATAAATGGCTGTCATCATCATCATCATCATCATTTGGCATTACAACCGTTTATGAATTTTTGCCTTCTCAGCCAAGTCTTTCCAAGTTCTTCTGTCCTTAGCTATTTCCTTCCAGTTTTTAACTCTCAACTTTTTTAGATCTTCCATAACATCCTCTTGCCATCATTGTCTTGGTCTTCTTACTGGTCTACTTCCCATAGGTTTCCAGTCTAATACCCTTGGTCCATTCTTTGAATATGCCCCAGCCATTTCATTATTTGTGCCTTGATGAATCTCATTATATCTGCACCTTCTATTAATTTATCAATCTCCATGTTGTTTCGTGTTCTCCATTAATTGTTAACCTTTTGGCGCCAGAATTATTTTTTAAATTTTAGCACACCCTGTATATAAATTGTGAATAATACAGGAACCAAATATGTTAGAATTATGAAACAAACTGCATTTTGAAGAGAAAAAAATATTCGGTACCTATATTTGTTGAATAAATATATAAAATGCAACTTTGGAGGTTAGCGGTGCGGTACGTCAACTATAGTTGATGTTAGGCGTCTAGAGGTTAATATTAATAGGGCCAAATATCTTCCTTGGTATTTGCCTTTAAAAAATATGTAGGTTGTTTTCATCTTTTGCTGTTAAAGTCCAAGGTTCTGATGAGTACGTAACGACTAGTCTTATCATCGTTTTGTGTATTTTCAGTACATGGCTGTTAGTCTCACATTTATTAGAAACATAAGACAAGTGAATCCTGTTTTGCTGCTGTGATGAATCTGAATGGACTTGTGCACATTGTTCTCCACCATCACTCCACATGTTCCAGCAACTGCTTGGCTGCCTGTCTTTCAAGTTTTTACTTCCAGCAAATACCATTTGGTCCATAAAATGGGTGTGCAGTAGATGGAAGTGAGTGGTGAGGCTCATGCACTCGCCACTTTACCCCTTGGGATATAGCCCCTTGAATTCATCGAATAGGAGACTTGATGGACCCCAGAATTGGTCAGAATGCTTTAGGGATGAGAAAAGCCTCGTGCTACAACAACATGAAACCATATTCCTTAATCATTCAGCCTGTGCTAAACTAGCTGCATTCTAAATTTCCTTCATATATTTTGATGATTATGAGGTGTAATTCTTTCAATTGTTTTTACTGTAATATTTCTTTTTAAATAAATTTCAGGAGTCACAGTATGGAACAAAATTATACATACACAAAAAAAAACAATACCTGTTCAGTTGTGCTGGTTGCCATTTGTTATGTTCCCTTGTTAAACAGGTTCAGTTTATTAATTTGTTTTGCATTTGGAGAAATTGTGTGATAGGTGTAGGTTTCAGTTTTAGAAAGGTTTTAGGTGATGATGGTGGTGATGGTGGTGATAGTGATTGTGATGTTGATAACGATGATAGTGATAATTGCTCTATTTTCGTATTTCATATGGAGAGAGGTTCTTTACAGTAAGTTTGGCATTTTATATCCAGAACTATTTGATGTAAAATGTTACAGATTTGAAACCCATGTGTGCTGCTCAAAATGCTGAATGTTGACTGTTGCTGATGGCCAATTATGGCCACTCTTATGCAGTCCTTTCAATTCTAGTATGCTTTGGTCTTCTGTAGATCACACAGGCATTTATTTTTAGTGCCAAAGGGTTGAGTTAAAAAAAGATGCCCGTTGTGATATACTGTTTTGCTAATTAATAATTAAAATTAATATCTGTGAACCAAAACTTAGACCCACTGAATGTGTTAATATACCTGAACTTACTTGAATGTGGCAGCTCAGTATACAGATGTTTTGCATAAAATTATGTAGTGGGGTGCATAACATGTTACACAAATTGCTAATGTTTGAATCTACAGTCTAGGAATCTACAGTATTTGACTAGAGTGAGATATTTTGTGCAGGTGCAATGTACCTTGTGAAGTTCTGTTGTCAGAACACAAAATGGCAGGATCTTTCATTGAATGATGTTACGTTGCTTCCATTTCAAAAATTGACATGGCTGCCAGGTTCATATTTTTTATGAAAATTTAAATATGGCTGCATTGTTTATAGCGAGTATCACAGAATGTTTTACATATTCATTCCCTGTCATATTTTAAGTCAACATATTCATTAACTCTGTAGGTGACAAGTTTTTTCTCAGTTTTCAGAAGAGTTGTGTACCCCTCACATGTGTCTACTTGCATTTTATTTCAGGCGAGGCTTTAGGAGCAATAGCATCTCCTGATGTTAAAGAAATTCTGGAAGAATACGCTGAAGATCCTGTGATTGAAGTGGCAGAAACTTGTCAGCTAGCTCTTGGTAGACTGAAATGGCTGGCTGAGTCAGTTGAATTGGAAAAGGTATCTGAGAACCCATATGCCTGTGTAGACCCTGCACCTCCCTCACAGGAAAATGATGTGACTGTGTTGAAACAGATGTTGCAGAATGAAAGCCTAAACTTATTTGACAGATACCGGGCAATGTTTAGCTTGAGGAACTTGAACACACCAGAGAGTATACTGGCACTTTGTAAAGGTATGTGACGTAATGGACATTGCATGTTAGTGTTGTATGTTAATTTGGTATGTGAGATACTCTAATATGATGGGTATGTATAGGCCTACATGTCCACACCTAGCAGTGTAAACTGGGGAGAGGTTTTAATTAGTTTGGGTTTTTTTTGTGCAGTGTTATATTAACTTCATTGTACGATTTCCTGGTAGCATACAGACACTAGCAATGGGATGACTTGCAATCTGAGCCCAGAGATCTTCATACCAACCTATGTACACATTTTTACAATGTATAATAGAGATTATTTTTTGGATCTTATTTATAGGTTATTTTAGTAATTACTTGCTATTGTAATTTTTGTAGCATATCATATTTGATCCTGTGCATTATCCTTTTATTATATCCAGTAAAGTAGGGGTGGTCAAAAAGAAGTATTTAGTAAATGTATAGCTCCTTTTAATTGTTAGTAAAAGACAAAATTGTGTCCTTTCATTCATTAAAAACAAGCTTGTGTAGAAAAGGTAGAAGTTATTTTTGTGGTGGGAAATTTGACCTCATGGTGGGATGTGACACTGTGTATTTGTGTCAGCAGATATATAGTTAGTGGTGGGATGTGAAACTGTGTAGTTATGTCAGCAGATATATAGTTAGTGGTGGGATGTGAAACTGTGTAGTTATGTCAGCAGATTATGTAGTTAGTGGTGGGATGTGAAACTGTGTCATTATGTCAGCAGATTATGTAGTTAGTGGTGGAATGTGAAACTGTGTAGTTGTTGTCGGCAGATATATAGTTAGTGGTGCAATGTGAAACTGTATAGTTATGTCGGCAGATTATGTAGTTAGTGGTGGGATGTAACACTGTGTATATGTGTCAGCAGATATATAGTTAGTGGTGGGATGTGAAACTGTGTAGTTACGTCAGCGGATTATGTAGTTAGTGGTGGGATGTGAAACTGTGTAGTTGTGTCGGCAGATGTGTAGTTAGTGGTGGAATGTGAAGCTGTGTAGTTATGTTGGTAGATTATGTAGTTAGTGGTGGGATGTGAAACTGTGTAGTTAATGTCGGCAGATTATGTAGTTAGTGGTGGGTTGTGGAACTGCGTAGTTGTGTCGGCAGATATATTGTTAGTTGTGGGTTGTGACATTGTGTAGGTGTGTCGGCAGAATGTTCTCTGTAGTTAGTGGTGGGTTGCGACACAACAACAATGGATATGTTCCAACTTCACTAGCATGTATAATCCTAGTAGCCCAAGGAGGAATTAGACAGTAACAGGACCTAATTTAACTGGTTAACGCCAATACACTCTTTTAAAAGAATTGTTTAATGAAGTTTTAAATGTATTTTAACCATAGAGTTGCACATCTTACACATCTTACTATTGTATGGAAATGAAATGGTTTAAGTATTTTACTGTTGTAAATACACTGGGATCCTAATGTGTGCATAGCATCTTGTGACTTAACCTGTAAAGAATAGGTGTGAAGATGATTGTTCAATAATCGAAACATGTAGCCTATGTAATTAGGTTGTGTAATAAAAATCAGTTGTGCTGATGTACACTATTAATACCATAACAGGTTCTATACTTTGTGGTGGGATGTGACACTGTGGTTCTCTCGGGGATTGTGTACTGTAGACCTTCTTTATGAATTCGCTGAAGGGGGAGTGGATGTCACATTAATGTTGATTGTCCGGTATTTCCAAATTATGTGTTTGTAGAGCCTAAAAGTTGCCAAAAGAGTAACATAGTACTGTATAAATAACACTGATGCCTATACATAGTACACAAATAAAGGTTGGCAGAGAGCCAACTGACACTTTTTGTCACATGACAGTATGAAAAGTATCAGTTGGCCCTGTGCGGTCCTGTATAATTAACCTTGTATTGAATGTAAATAAAAGACAATTAAGGAGACAAGCCTGTGTAGATACTTTTACATATATCCATTGCAGACTACAATTGCAGACCCAACAGATTTTGTCCAATATTTAAAAATCTATGTGTAAGAGGTCTGCTCTTAAGAGGGTCTACTTTACTTTGTGGTGGGATGTGTAGTTGTGTCAGGGGATTGTATACTGCCCACTTGTTTTGAAATTGGACTCAGTGGAATGCAACAAATTAAGATATTTTTGAACTGGATTATACTTCCAGTCTTCATTGGAGAGGGTGTAAAGAGATTTGTACTCTGTTAGGCTGAGGTCCAGGGAATGAGAGTAGCTACATTTGGACATCTCTTGATACTCTCACCATGTGAAGACTGGAATAGGACCAGTTTCTGAAAGGTCATGTTTTTTGGAAATTCCAAATACAAACCAATCAGTTTTGTGACAGACCATCGTCAAATAACTAATAAGAGATTGATGTTCTCTCAATGGTGCTAAAGATTAAAAGTCTTCTGCGATGTTAAGCTGTGTCTGCTGGTGAATAGTTACCAACATTTCAGAGGATCATAGTGACCTTAACTGCAAGTTCCAGCAGTCCTAGTGGAAACAGTGACTTTTTAACAGGCAACATAGTGAAACATCCCTCAACACTCCAGTCATTAAGTTTGAACTTAGTTCATAAACTGTAGTTGATGGGGTACCTTTGTTTGAAACTGTATGTGTTTCCAAATTTAAATGCAGGTTTGAAGACAGGTAGTGCACTCTTCCGTCACGAAGTGGCTTTTGTACTGGGCCAGCTTCAGCAAGAAGCCAGCATTCCCTATCTCCAGAGATCGCTGGAAGATCAGTCAGAGAATGAGATGGTACGTCATGAATGTGCGGAAGCTTTGGGAGCCATCGGATCTCAAACTTGTTTTGATGTTTTAAGGAAATACTTGGAAGATGTTAAACAAGTGGTAAAGGAAAGCTGTGAAATAGCATTGGACATGTGTGAATATGAGAATAGCCCAGAATTTCAGTATGCTGACACTTTACTGAAAGTATAGGCTCTGAAATTTGTTTTACTTGCACAGACTTAAAACATTGATAAGGATAAGAGTTTTAAATCTTGTGAACAAAATTTTCTAAAATATAATAGTGTCTTGAAGATGATAGTGTACATTGAATCTAAGACCTCCAGACTCAGGGTCTCATATTGACATTTATTTTGTCCCCATACGTTGCTTGAAGGGATCTTGAGCTGCAATACTTCCAGCTCCTTTAAATTTAGTTTCTGGAGGCACAGTTTGTGTTTGGTGTAATAAGTTCATCTTGTATGAGGAGTCTTATTGTAAGGAATAAAGCTGATTATGTGACAGTTTTTCACACACTTTGTCAGGTGGTATCAAAACATCCAGAAGTGAAAAAATTGAATTCTTTCTTCTGTCTGTATTTGATAAAGATGCTATCACATGCAAATATTTCTAATAGAATCCACATTTATCCTGTCTAATCTGACAGCTGAAACTTCATATCCAGCTTTCTGCTTATCATCCACATCTGTTTAACCCCTTTAAAGCCTGGTGACTGCTTAATAGACAACCATGTTTAACATAAAGAAGTTCTAAATTCTGCCCACATATTGTACATGAGTTTTGTTTATGGCTCTCAACTAACTAGTTATTTCCATATAGAGCACTGACTAATCAGTTTTTATAACTGTTTGCTATGTGGTATGAGCTCTATCCTTACCTACATTTCACGTTAAAAAGTAGTTAATTCCATTGTCTGCAGTAAATAAAATCACATTTTTTTAAAACTGCTTATTTGCATAGCATCTGCTAAGTGTGATAAGGATAGTACTACAGTCCGAAAATGGCCATTTCTATCCAAATTCTTTGCAGTTCATCATGCATTAATTGTGCCTGCCAGCTTCATAAACTACACAAAGCAACTGAGAGACAATAAAATTTTTAGTTTCAAACACAACAATATTTTATTATTTATTTTAACTTACTGGTGACAAGTTTTGGTCATTAGACCATCATCAGATCATCTTTACATAAAATTTAAAACAGGTTACAGGTAGTGCACATTAAATTCAATGCCATATGGGATCCCATACAACTTACACCGGTGTTAAATTCTGTTTGAACAGTGTAATAATCAAGTGGTTATATTAGGAGTTGTATGAAGAACTGAAACAAAATTAAAATTAAAATTGATACATAATAAATATTTTTCTATGTTGAACCAGATTAAAATTTAAAAAGTTAAAAAAATATATATGTTGTCTTTAAGTCACAATTTTGCTAGGTAAAGAGTTCTTAGTTTGTCTCATATATGTCGCACACTGCTCCATGTCTTGTGTTTGTAATGATGGATATCATTTTCCCTCAGTGTAAATTTAGTTTTTAATGTGAAAAGGTAGCATCCATAAGGTTTGCCGGTGTATTAGAAAGGCTTGACGTATACGTGTGTGCGTCTAGTGTGACGATTAGTGACACAAAGGAACTAATGGAGTGAAATCCTGATGCAGTGTTCCCACACCTCATGAAACTCTCAGTAGATTACTTTTTTCTGGTATGGCTGAAGCCCAATACAAGCAATGCATTATTTTTCAATATTTAATAAATTCTGGTTTATCAAACTACTTGCATTTAGTGAAAGACACTTTAACCTTCAAGAACTATCACATCAATGTAGTGTGACTGATAAAGACGAACGGTTTTTCTGTTAGCCAGAATCAGTAATCTCAGTGTGTTTATTCCCCAAGTCATTGTCTTCAAAACTAATTAATATAATTTTGTTTATTTGTATAGCAACAATTGTGTACTTGCATGAAGAAATTATTTTAACATACCTGTACAGTGTCCTATAAGATAAAGTAATTTTCCATTATCCACCATGAACACCTAAATTCAATGCCTTCTCAGAGAGTCATTAAATTGAGATATCAAGATACACAATTTGACGCTGTCATCAGTAAACTGTATGAAAGGAACCCATTATTATTCCAGCAGACCAGTTATAATGTTCAGACATACAGTGTTCAGCTGTCTGCATGAAGCAAATTTTGAAATTTCCTGAATAATTTTACATGTTTTATATGTAGAATATTTTGGAACTTCTCTAAGAAATATGTAAAGCCTAAAGAATGAGTTGCAGTAACAAAACTGTAGGATAACGCCACTTAACCGGACACTGGTTTTCTGGATTGCCATTTATCTGGATCAGGGTAAATTTGTCGAGAATTCTACACAACTAAGTTACTTTGAAGTTACTAGTTATGGGATCAAGTACGGTACAGTGTTATGGCTTTTAAAACTTCGTTTCAGGTGTGGTCAAAAGGTTTAGACACCAGTACATATTGTACGTACTAACAGCTGAACTTCAAAGCACCAATGCAGTCTATTTTCAAAGAAAAATCCAGTGATCCGTATATTCTTCATATCCATATGGCTTGCCATTGCAATTTATCCAGATAAGTGGAGTTCTACTGTACAGTGGATACAACTATAAACCATAATGTCCTTGGTACTATACTGTGGGGTGGTAACTGAATAAATATGTTAGAAATTTAAATCCGAATAATTTCACCATGAACCTCAATTATGCTGTTAAGTGTTCCTTCCAGCAATATTATGTACCACTATAAAATCATATAATTTTTATTATGACTCTGTTGCCAATTTTGGTTTTGCATCACATTTATTAACAAATGTTATGACATGCGCACGCATGCATACACAAACTTAGGAAAATCTCTATACTGGCTTTTGGAGAATACTGCATCCTTCATATATTCTCACCCAACAAATTTTACAAGTGCCTGATTTATAAAATGTAATCCCCAGCCCTTCTTGATTCACTTCAACTTTCTTTGTGGCACATTACAGAGTATATTTGAATGTAATACAAAGCAACAAAACAGAAGCATTGGACATTTTCTAAGAAAGCCTGCTTTGTGGAGCGGAAATGTAATTTGTCATTTTTGTGGGACATAAAAGTCAATTTACATATATTTCATTCTCTTATTTTTATTTTATTTTATTTTTTTTACTCTACATTTTCTCAGTTTATAATTCTGATTGTAACCAACAGCATACAGTCCAAACACCGATATAAACGTCACATTTCTTTTCATAAACTATCCTTTTATAAGAGATGCAAATAATCGATGCATAAAATTGAATACTGCAAATACTTTTATTTAAAATAATGTTTTGTCAATACAAATGTACTGACATCTGAAAAATGAGTACTGCCATATACAGAAAAGTTACTATAAAAAACATCAGTTACAACTCCCAAATGTATTGAAACAGTGAAGGCATACAAGGTAGCAATGCTGAACATCTGTCAGGCACAAACAGTGTGTCCATTACTCACTCTATGTCACATGTACCAAAAGGCAATAATTGTGGTTGCATTTTTTGTCGAGTGGCCACTTCTTTTAAATCCTGCTTCTGTTTTCATGTCAGAATGGGTACAGAGTTGTTATTACACAGAATTACTGGGTTTTCTGATGTATAAGACTCTCTTTTCTCACCTAATATTCTGCTTGTAGTCAGTATAATACTAGATTGGGCTGGAGGGTCTGGGTTTCAATTCCTTGCAGGAGAGGTTTTGTTCCAGCCTCCTGTTCAATAGGTACCAAGGGTTCTTTCCCCAGAGGTAAAGTGGCCAGGTGGCCAGAGAATGAAGGTGACCACTCACCCCCATCTAATGCCTAGGTTAAGAATTACTGCACCTACAGCTCTGCTCTCCCTGTATGTCTTCATTGCAGTGACAGAGGCAGCTTTATCTTTGGCATATTGTGCTTGTAACATGCAGTGGAAACTAAAAGCCTGGGATACAGTAGTGCTTTTTGTAGATCACGCTAAAAATGATATATTCATCACGATTTCATGATGCCCTTTCCTGATCTTGGAAATATCATCTGGCTATGAATTCAAGTCTTCTGTGATGTGACACTATGTTGCTGGGTGAGTGGTTGGTGTCCCATGTTTGGAAGGATCAAGGTGCCTTTATCTTCAGGAGTCAAGCAGTCTTCTTGAACTGCTTGACCCATGAAAAGGATCCTATGCACTGTATAATCTCAAATCTCCTGTCGTCTAATTCAGCATTTTTAAGTGAATATCATGTTGCTGCTTAAGGTCTCTTTTTTTGTTTAGTATTACAAGATAATTTGATTTTCTGATTAAGCCTAGCATATTTCTGGCACGTGTCTATGCATGGTTGATGAAAGTATAAATTGAATTCTCATTATAGGGTTTTTTTTTATGTATACATTTATGAACATGGGATGTGTTTTTCTTCTTCTTCTTCTTCTTACTTTCTCCAACATACAAGTTGGAACATTTTTCATACACCCAGATCAGGGTTAAAATTTTTCTTACTGGGTTAGGAGATCTTGTGTAATGACTGTAAAATGCAGGAAAATTTTGAATGTTTTTTCTTTAACGGCAAGTATGGCTTCATTTTTCGTGCAAGACCTATTCTGGGAACAATTGCATGAACAGCATAATACAGTCATCCCACACAAATACTAAAGTTGTCCAAGAAATTTTGGACACACCAGTATAACTTCAGTACTGGTAGTTAAGTAATATTTAAAACCATACAACCATGGTTTACCCGTTTGATGTGTCACCTTTCTTTCACAATGTTTTATAGTGCAGCTGCACATTAACATATTTTTTTTTTTACTCTTCCATATTCCAAAACTTCTAAAAAATAATGTTTTGTCAGCATTCATTATGTTTATACATTTATTTAAGCAACAGAAGTCTCCACTTCCAATTTTTGCACAGCCAGTTTTAAAACGAACATGTTCCCAGTTCCACTTAGTAGATGCGTGCTTCCACCTTCACATGGAACTATTAACTACATCTGAATTCTTCTTTAAGTAGTTACAGCTTATTAATCTGTATGTGTATCCAACATAACTTGATTTTTTAAATTTGGCTTGCACTGCTTTAAAAATAAATGGCTCAAATTATCTAAAATATTCGCACAAATGTTGATAGTGTGTGGTTAATTTTGGGCAACTGAAATTACAATATTCAAACTGTTATAGTACCATACAATTCCAGCTTCACAGTACCTGAATAATACATAATTTCATGTGGCAGTTGCATAGTAGAGCCAGGCAGTTCAACGAGTGTAGTGGCCAAGCTTTGGACTGGCAGATAGGAGTTGAAATTTTTCATTTAGCCACTGTTGTGACTCGTATCCAGTGGATACTGGAGGCTCTTTCTATGAGGGTAAAGTGGCTGGGGAATGGGGCTACTCACTCCCAGCTAGTAGAGTTTAAGAAAGACCAGAACTGTGCCTCCACAAGTATGCAAAGACTCACAGTGGAATGTAGTGCCAAACTTCTTTAGTTTCATAGTGCCATTTATTTCTCCTCATCATATTTAAAAGCAAATTCTGATAAACAAATTATACTTCTTCTTACTGTTTTTATAAACTATTTCTTATTGGCCTCCCCCCCCCCCCCCCCCTTTCCCCAGGCATTTCCTTTTTAAAAAATTTTTTTGGAATTTCTTTTAAAAGTTTTTTTTGTTTTTTTGAAAAAAAACCCACAAAAAAACATTTAAAAAAATTACCGACACACTTTTTAAAACAGAAAGGCCCGGGGGAGGGGGGGGGGGGGGGGGGGAGGCCAATAAG
>Ga0131853_10004699_pt1 | contig 24485 bp, 19 predicted proteins | sample TergutLab28metaG_FD_92764 | JGI IMG/M metagenome (GOLD analysis project Ga0131853, IMG submission 92764) | Labiotermes labralis P1 segment gut microbial communities from Petit-Saut dam, French Guiana - Lab288 P1 (version 2) (version 2) | ecosystem: Host-associated > Arthropoda: Insects >...
AAAAAAAAAAAAAAAAAAAAAAAAAAAAAAAAACAAAAAAAAAAAAAAAAAAAAAAAAAAAAAAAAAAAAAAAAAAAAAAAAAAAAAAAAAAAAAAAAAAAAAAGGGGGGGGGGGGGATCAGGGGTTCAAATAAGATATGGATGTAGGCCCTTCTTCTGTAGTGGTGTTATTGCAGGCACAGCCTTGTACTGGGCTAATCCCTCATCCATGTTCCTATAAAATGTCTAAAAACAAACACAGAAACCCACAAAGTGCAAGACCCTGAGTCACATTGGCCTAAAACACCTCAGGAAGAGAGGAGACCTAAATGCCCTACCCACGAATTCTTTGTCAAATCAAATAGCCTAATAACACCTGATAAAGAATAAACATTTTTATCTTCCTTAAGACCCAGTTTTCTCTATATTGTAACTTTCTATTTGCTTGATCTATATATTCCGATCTCTCTTGACAGGTGCTGTAATGTCCAATACATACCATACCAAGATGAAGACTTAACTCACAACTGCGACAAGGTTCCTGAATGAAGTACTACAAATGATCCCAAACTCACAATGAGGTTCCATTCTAACAACCAGGTCATAAGCTGATGCTGTCGTATGTCAGAAACACCTTATGTATACACATTAACTTTCCGCCAACATTATCATCATTGCAGTATGCATAATTGATGGTATCAATTGCTCTTCCTCAAAATGACAAACAGGAACATCAAAAGCACATAAATAATAAAGTAATGTAAACAAAAATGTTAATAATTTAATACTATACAGTACATGTACTTTATTTCTGTCACTGTCTTACATGTGATTTAAATTAATTGGGGGTGGCCAATGAAACAAATAGAACATTAAAAACAGCATCTTCTTCTTCAACTCCTGCAACGCTTTTTCTAGTACAAGACACTGGACCAGACACAACAGTGACTTGTATGCATGTGAATTGCATCATCCACTAATGGTGTTTACTGAATGTATCATTATTGTAAGTATGAGTGATTGTAAGTCAAGCAGCATCTGGATAATGGATGAAGCATGGATATTCCAAACATGCAATCTGTAACATACACAATTTCTTTCATCTGGCACCCACAGGATTGGACAGGTGCTGATATATCAAACATTCTGGGTTATCAGACCGTACCCATATTCTGCAGACAGCTCTCAAAAAGTGTGAACCTGTCACTTATTTTCATTTCACCACAAAAAACCTACATTTTTAAATTATCACAGGCCCAATCATTGGTTTTCTTCTGGGAAGCTTTGCTGTAAACTGCTCAAGCAGCATCTTGTCCAATTGCACAACCATAGGCTGTTTCAATGTCTACTGATTGAGAAGGCCCTGCACATTTTCACTTGATGTCAGAAATGATTGTGTAGGTCCATCTGTTTCTTTACATCATAAACAGATGACAATCTAGTGTTGTACAAACTTTGGTTTCCGCCACTGTCAAGCCTCCTAATTATTAGAAGTGTCATTAAAGTTACGTTTTCTCTTGCCAGCAGTACACCGTTAACTCATTTTGAGATATTTTACAACCATTCTAATAGCCCAATGGGCTCAATAAAAGTCCAGATAATGTAAGATAAATTCACAGAATCAGTCACTGACAGTGACATTTTTGGTCATAAATCACACATATTCAGTCTTGAGACAAATTTTCTCAAATACCAAACTATCAGGACTTCTGGATTATTAGTAACAGAATTAAAGAAATTTTACTGTATGCACATGGTGAAGTAACTGTAATATCACAAATATTTTGTAGAGGTCAGACAAAAATATTACATTGAATTTTTAGGCTTTTGCTCTTCTGAAATGTGGCATTGTGTCTCAAGGTGGTGCCCAACATTTTGTGACAACCTACTGGTCTCAAAACATCAAGCACTAATTACCCAGTTACACAGCACTACAACCCAGAAAAGCGGAGACCTCACATGACATCAAATTTGACTTCTAAACATACAACTAAATTCAAAAAGATTCAGTACTAACCTCTGTTAAAATGTAGACAACAGATGAATACACTGCAAAGTCTAACAGCCACTGGTATTCAGAATAAAACTTCAGATGAACCACATCTAAAGCAGTCACTTGGGCAGTCTCCAACTACACAAACATTACACCATTCATTCTCATTATTACCTCCAAATATATTGGCAACTGACAAGCAAAATGTATGAATAAGTATCCTTTACCAAAGTCATACTTCACACATTTCACTGAATTCATAAACAAACCTCAATGTCCAAACTCCTTGGAATGTGGAAAGTTTCAGTTGGCTTCCCATTCTCAATATTCTTCCCACCTCTCCTTCCCTTCGGTTTATCTTTAGGAACTCCTGCTAGAGCTCGAAGCTCTTCATCGGTTGGATACAGATACCTCTTCAGTCTACAAGACGATAAATCTCAAGTCATATTTAAGCCTATGTAATAAAGCAATGAAAAGGATGTGATTCCATGTAAAATGTAAAAACCTCCCTGCATGCTCTCATATTATACAAATACAGGGTTATTCAAAATGATTGTTGGGGTTTTAACAACTTGTCATACACAATACACTTGAGACAGGAGTATATGTATATTTTATTTAATGGAACAACACTCCAAGTTTTTGTTACATATCTTACAGATGATCTTTGAGAATTTCTAGATCCATCCATGCAACTATATACTCCTATCTCAAGTGTATTGTGTATGATACACAACATTCCTTACTGTATAGTTATAAAATACAGAAATGTAACAGAATTTATAGTGTGTTCTAGTAATAAAATTAATTTAAAAGTGAGCACTGCAGCTTACCCAGTGGAACAAAGAAACCATCTTGCTAGAGAATAATGTGGACCAAACTTCTGTATGATGCTTACCATCGCTAATGTAATAACAAGCTGGGTACCAAGTAACGCCTGAAATGTATGTTACACTTTGATAAATGCACTAGTGCATGATGCCACTATTATACATTCATTCCTACATCAGTATCTAATTAGATTTAAATGTGAAACTAAAATCCCTCTTAATAATTATTTACTTGTGAAAACTTGTTAAGTTAACAACAACAATCTCTGGGCAATCCATTATGACAGTCCCCACTCCCACATACAATACAACTATTTATTACTTCTGGGTAGAAGATAATGAAGATGACAGCAACTAACCCTTCTGAAATATTTCTACCTATTTACCAAATTATGCTGCATTATATCTCATTATACCATTATCTTAACACAGAATTTTGACATTCATTAAAACCTACAATCTGATAAACTATCAGTTATGAAAACCTCTACTGAAATACAACATACAAATCTGGTTTGTTCTCTGATATCCTAGAATGTCTTATGAACCCGACTCTGGTTGGTGATCTAATCCAACCTAACTACACATCAGTCCACCAGCTCTCCTCCACAATCTGATGAACTGCATGAACAATAAAACTACCCCAGTACACTAGTTAACAAAACCAAAATTAAACAATACAATCACTGCAAATATATAAGTAACATACATACAAAATTTCTATATACATGCATATCGGCATATACATTTACCAACATTCCATGGATTCAGAAGTTTGGAAGACAGGCTGTAAGATGTGGAACACATCATAAAATACAAAACATACACATGAGCACAAAATATCCTAAATGTTACTAAATTAAATATTCCACTAAAGTTTATATGAAACACATACAACTGCAGCCCATTCACGGCACAGCTGTGGCAGTGTTGATGGCACAGCCGCATTATTTATTTGGCAATCACATTGACAGACCCTCCTTGTATAAAACAGTATAGCCAATACGATGGCATACCAGGTGAAGCATCCATCCAAACACAATCAGAGGGTCTAAAACAGACTCCCACTGCTGCTGCACTTCAAATCACATGACACAATCAACGCAACCTGTTACTGACACTTCAAAATTTACTGCCAAGATCAAGAACAAACATCAGCATCATTCTGCTGCATTACGCTGTTCATCCCCCTGTGACCCACAAAGTGCCGAAGCAGCTGAAGACCATGCCACATTATTATATAAAAAAAGTAACTGTACACAAGATGCCCCTTAGAACAAGATTTTTGTACTGACATGCCTCAGCATAGCCTACAGACCGGCCGAAACATTTAGCACAATGAAAAGGCAACAATTTGAATTAAAATAAACCTGCGCTGTGTTAGACTGAATAAGTGTTTATTTAGTAATAAAAACAGCGGGATGGCTTACACAAAGAAAAAAGTATGTATCTCTTTAAGATACACGAAAATAGCCAAAAACATGCCCCATAAAACTTCTGAAAATTTTACTCGTAGTTTAACCCACTTACCATTTTCGAGTAACGTCAGGTACGTATCCTCCAAACTACAGAAAACATGAAGAACAATAAATTTAACTCAAAATACTGTGCAAATACTCTCTGCATTTCGACGTTCTGTAGTCAACATCTAACACCAAACCCAAATTACAAGAACACATCATGGTACGACTAACACTTCCGCATAACCATTGAGACTTTCACACCACGGATAAGCTTGTATGGCGAAAAGATCAAAGTCACGGATGTGGGAGGCTGGCGACAATCACACTCTGATCCATGGCCTCACACATGCTAGCAGAACAGCTATTACTGCCGTCGGTATGTGTGAACTACGAAAAAGAGTGTGAGAGACAAGGAACAAAGAACATCTTCGATCAGCACTGATTACGACGGAGTATATGGAGCACCATACTTGGTGGGGATGCTATTAACACGGATTGTTAATAGAGGAGCATTGTTAGACACTGGACCTAAAGCAGGTGCATCATTGAAATAACAATAGGATAACGGAAGTAATCGGGGAGGGGAGCACCAGTTGCAATGTCACTTTGTCCATCACAGATCTTATATGGACTGCCTGTAGATCAACGGACTGGGACGTGCAAAAAATCATGCGGCTTCTACCCTAAGTCAGTATTTCGGCATTTGCTGAGAATCCACGAAAAAAATCTCAGTCACATCCTCAGATTTCTTAGAGCTTAGGGTGCGTACACACCAACAGAGTCGAGTCGAGTCCAATCCAGTCCAGACGCGCAAAGACGCGGTAGTGATTCTGTGGCTTACAATGGCAGCCGCGGCAGTGCGTACACACCAGAAGAGTCGAGTCGATTCACACGAGTCTTGCCAAGTAAAGGGTCTTGATGCCGCATTATCCATCTTCGTCAGGCAGACTCTAGTGATCGGGTGTGAAGGCTGCTAACTTGAGGAAGAAATGGACGTGGAAAAGCTTATTCTTTTAGTTAAGGACCACGAGGCAATTTACGACGCCTCGCGTAGTGAATACCGGAACCTCGTCTTACATTGGTGATGATGTTCATAACAACAAAAACAACAGCACCGCTAACAAAATTAATAATGTTCTTGTTATTATTAAACCTTCTATTTAAAGTTTGTATACGTTATTTTTGGCGTAGTAGAGAGTGACAACCGACTTTCAACTGGCTTCAAACTAAAGATAGTGTAATGTGTTTGTAGTTTATTATTATTATTATCATCATCATCGTCGTCGTCGTTTTAATCAAGGGATGGTTGAAGGAAGGAAGCAATAAAAGTAACGGAATGTACTACTTCAAATATTTTCTTTACTGTAAGTTAATTATATTTAGATTACGTTCGTGGCTTCAGGGGGAAAGCTTCATCCCTTACAAAGTACAGTGGGATACTAATGCTTGTACCTGGAATATTTCTAATTGGAGGAACATTTAAGTCACTAGAACTAAACGCCTTTCAAAATTTGAGTTACTAAAAACACTTATCATTTTCACGTCCGTGGGCTCCTACATCAATCAGTGTGAAGCAGCAGTTTGTATCAGCCACACCTAACAAGTTCATTGAGTGAAAGCTTTTGTAATTAAAGTATAAAGATCCTGCGTTTGGTGGGCATTTGATGCGGCAGTGTTTCCTGTCTCTGCTTCCTATGCAATTAGGCATTTTACAAATATCGTTGAACTCATCTGCAATTCACAGCCATATTTCCGAAGTATGGACTGTTTTATATATATTGCTTGCAGTACCTTCCAAATGGTTTTTCCGGACTCACGTACAATGCCCTGTACTGTATTCTTTCCAACTTGAAAAAAGTATCCCAAAGACGCAAGTAATTCCCCATTGGCAAGATACCTGAAACAGACTTTATTTTTCAGACTCCCAGAAATGTAAGGACAAGTGACACAACTTAAGTAATTATATGAGGGAAAGAAGAAAATCAAAAGAAAAAATACCAGCAAGTGGGGCTATGGTGAGAGGGAAATGGTAATTTTATGGTGTCATGAATTCTTTGGAGTACTACTTGCAGCATAGAACTGTGGAAATATTCCAGAGACAGTAACTGCAACTGAAGTTTCATTCACTTATCCAGATGAAACTGAAATGGACAATTCTGAACAACTGGAAGGAGAAAATATAATTCATGATCAGAAAATGGAAGGAGGGTCGAGTAAAAAAGAGCAGCCAGCAGGAATTAAAAGAGGAGGACAAATACAAAAATTAACTGCTGTTGATAGAGGCAGACAATACTTCGACTCCTTGAAAGAAATCAGTAATGAATGGAGAAGATCCTGTTTTCAAATATCCGTTACAATTCTAATTGAACAAAAAAGGACATAGGCTACTTTCTCTCTCTCTCTCTCTCTCTCTCTATATATATATATATATAAAATTGAAGAAATAAAATGTAAATAGGAGTAAATAATGTTACTATCTACGACACCAACTAAGAAAAAGGGTAGCTCCAATAATATGGAGAATCCCTTTCTTGTCTCCTAGATTTTTATAGGACGTACCTAAAAAAAATTGTAAGTCGTTCTTCATGTGTAATCGCTCTCCTATAGTTAGTGTTTTGTTTTTGTATTTCTTCTCCCACCAGTTGTGACAGAAGGTAGAACTGTTTGATATTCATTCAAAAAAACCAATGGAATTTCTCTTTATCCTAGAGCAGATCCGGATACAAGTGGCTAAATATTTCGAAATCTGGTCTCTTTATGTTTATTGGGTGCACCCACATGTTCCGTCTCTTAGGACACCACCTCTTTCTCCACATAATCGTGTGCAAAACAAGCATGTTAAAATTTTTCATCGCTTTAGAGTTATTTACTTGTGCACTGTTCAAAGAGTACTAAAAACCCACTGGGACTCGCGAAGACTTGACTGGACTCGACTTGGTCGGTGTGAACACCCCTTGACTCTAGAGTCTGACTGGACTGGATTGGACTCAACTCTGTTTGTCTGTATGCACCCTTATGCAGCATGGAATGGCAGTTAGTTACCTACATTTTGACCCTAATGAGACCAATAGGTTGTCCTGAAACATCGGCGACAATCCAATCTTAAGACTGATTGACTGATGGGACCGATAAGTTGTGCCAAAACGTTGGTAACTAACTGCCAGTCCTCAAAGTATAACGTTCCAGAACAGTAAAGATCTCAATATACTGCAGTGAAGCCTGAAATCATGCACATCTTAATCAGTGCAGTATATGCCGTGACCGACATTCAAACAGGTCAGCACATTGAATAAAATTCAGAAGTATTCAAATAAAATTGAGAAATTATATCAGTACCTAACTTTGTACCATTACAAAGTCTGAATACTCAGCTATCTCAAAATCAAGATGGCTAATTCAGCAACTGGACGAGATGTTAAGTAGTAATGACACAACAAAAGCCTACATAATCATTCCAAATAATTTAAAAATGAATATCATAAAACAGATGTAATGTAAAACCATGTCTTTATGTACTTCCATAAACTAAGCCACAAATCTCAGCAGTCTATGGACCACAAAAATTTTCATCCCTTCTTTTTATGGTATATTCTAAGGAGCAATACTTACACAATAACCATTCATGAACAAAACAGAATACACAGCTCATGCAGCATGGTCCCATTCAGCTTCCTAACACATTAATTCCTGATGACTTTCTTCCTTATGTTCATTTGGAAATAAAGCAAAGTGGCTATCTCCATTGCGTAACAAAGAAAAGATACATACCCATACAATAAGAACCAACGGGATGCACTATTTACTTTCAATTTATTTCAATAATTAACCTCTACATGTTTCAAGCAGGCTTGCTGCTCCTGATCAGGAGGTACTATGTACATACAGCAATTGGTATGTAATGCATTTATGTTGACTGGCAATTGGCAGGATCATGAATCATGACAACTGCCAGTCAACATAAATGCATGACATATATCAATTGCTGTATATACAGAGTAGTATAGGCCGTTCAGAACCTGATGGCACATGGTGACACATGGGAGGAGAAGTGAAGGGGAAAGATGCACTGTACGTTGGAACGTGGTCTATCCAGCATTACTACCAACAATGAGACAAGCTGGCTAGCAGCATGGTAAGTCGTGAATTAAGGAGTAAAATTAGACAATTTCAACATCACTGTTTCCATATAACACTTAACTACTGTTGACACAGTGAGTTCAGTTGTTTCCCGTATTATATGATACGATATATTTGTCAACTGCAATTGTGACACATGGTGGCAGTAGTACAGTACACATTTACACACAAAAGTGCGGGCTGTGCCCCATCTTTGCAAGTTTTACCCTGGCATTTGCCTTACAACTGAGGAAAAAGCACGGAAAAACCTCAGTCAGAGTAGCCGAAGAGTGCTAGAATACATATTACCAAAACACACACATTACAAAACCCATACACACACACACACACACACACCCACACACTACAAAACCCATACATACACACACACACACACACCCACACATTACAAAACCCATACATACACACACCCACACATTACAAAATCCACACATACACACACTCACACACACATTACAAAACCCACACATACACACATTACAAAACAATTTAAAACAACCACACTACAAATGAAAACAAACACAATACAAGATATACCAAAATGAAATAGTCACAATATAATCAAGTACCCTCAGTATAAGGTCAATGACACTTTTATCCACAAGAACTTCACTGTAATACAGTTCACTTCACTTTATCCAAAAGAACTTCACCATAACTCACTTCACTTCACTCGCTGTCACTGACAATTGGACCAACTTCTTGTATATCATCATCTTCACAACTAACTGTAGATTCTGACATGTCATCTTCATCATCATCGGCGTTGATTGTGATTCTTTCCATGACGCTGTCCATCTTGTGCTCTCTACTCATGTACTCTTCTTCCACAGCTTTAACATGTCTGCATACAGCAGCCCACTCTTCCATTGTCACAGCAGCAAAATTCTGCTCTGACAGTTGTTAAACATCTTGCAGCTTAAAAGTAACATTTTTCGCGGCTATTCTGGTCTTCACGATACCCCAAATTTGTTCTATGGGGGTTTAAATCAGGATGGTAGGGAGGTAGCCTGAGCACTGTGTGTCCATGATCGGCGAGCAAACATCTCATATTGCGGTTTATGCATTTTTACGAGATCGTACAGTTCTGCTTTTGTCATGTTGGAGCTGTACCGTTATGCCACGCTTATCCAACCACAACAGCATTTCACCTTTTCTGACATTGCTGGTTGCATGCCGGTTGAGCTGTACATTGTGGTAAGATGCATTGTCGACCACAATAACTGATTTAGACTCCAAATTTGGAATGAGCTTCTCCTGCAACCATTTCATATAATTTGTGTGGTTCATGTCGTCATGGTAATCTCCACTTTTTGAACCAGATCGGAATATTAAAAGAGCATTGGATATAAACCGCGCTCTCCACCTGAAAAAGAACCAATTTATTTTAACTCAAAAAAAAGGTTATTTGGACAGTGAGATGTGTTTAGTACAATGAATTTCATGTGCTATTACCGGCACGGATGATATGAGACGTCATCCTTTGGAAACAGGAGCCTTCAATCCTGCTCCCGACCCGTCATCCCATGCATAGGATGTTGTATGTGAGCTGTGTATACACGTTTCATCTGCATACACAATTGGTCTCCCTTCTTCCCTATATGCTGCGATAGCACGCAGGTACTCGACTCCGAGTGACCGGATATTGTGTCTTTCCACGTTAAACTTTCAGTTATCAGAAGTCTTCTTCCACCTACAATACAAAATGTTCCAAAAGTGAAGCATGAATATGTAGAGGCAACATGTAACTAAAGTTCAGAAGATGCGGGAAATCTTGGCAGAGTGCCAGTATTCATAACGCACAATTTTTCAGAGAATTAAACTTACCTAAATCCCATTTTTCTCAACACCAGTCTCAGTGAGGATAAAACCTCCTCCGTAACCAGTGGACTCGCACATTTTGCTGTGGATTGCCTTCAGAGTTGGTCATAGTTTCTCAGTGAGATAAATTTATGACCTATTCTCAAAACAGCCTCATTGAAATTATCTAAGACACTTTTAGTGCAAACTTTTGGTCTGAGTTTGTGTGGAGTTGAAAATGCCATTGTGACACCAGTTTCCACATTTTCGCCTTCTTTCAATACCCTACATAATGTTCTTCTGCTAACACACGTTGCTTCAGCGACTCTCTTCTGCACTTTTGAAAGAGGGACTGTGATACCCACCTCAGATTCAGATTTCATGAATTTGTACACATTGTAAACTATTTCACGCTCACCACTCCTTTTTACCCGCTTCTTCCTGCCTTGTAGCGACATTATCAAGCTGTGATCAGCGTACTTGCTAAAGATAACACAATCGCTGTCCGCTGATCCGCAAACCTCAACTGCCAGTAGTTGACTGAACTGACCATCCCCGATTTAAATGGACTCGCCCGTTTCGCTGAAAGACCAAATCTGGTTTCTGCACTTGTGCCATCATGTTTCAAACGTGCTCTACCTCCTGATGATGTGCAGCAAGCCTTCTTGAAACATGTAGAGGTTAATTATTGAAATAAATTGAAAGTAAATAGTGCACCATGTTGGTTCTTATCGTATGGATATATCACGATGCACGGTCAACAAAACATTAAAAAAGATACATACTACACAAAGCACAGTCCCATGCACAAACAAATGTGTAGGTATATCAGAAATATTTAGGAGTTAGGTTGAAATGTGAAGTAGTCACACTACTCACTTGCCATGCACATTGAGATTATTTGGACCTAAGCAGAAGTGGCAGGCTTGACAAACTTTAAACAGTCAGAAACTTCATCATTTGTACCATTTTTCAAACATGAGAGTGACTGGGTCATGTAACATGCGTGCGCAAGGGCACACACACACAAAAAGGAAAAGCACAACAGCCTTCCATTGACAGCCCAAACAAAAATCATTTGAAAGAACTAGGCATAGTTTGGTGAGGATCAGAATTGTTCTCAGCAGGAGACAAGAGGACAGAATGGATTCATCTGGCTCAAGAAAGGTAGCAGTAGCAGGATTTTATCAATACCCTATGCAAGAATACTATACTGGCAAAACCAGAAGTTTTCTTCGTTACATGGAATGGATTGCTAGATGGAGGTTTCGCAGTAATTACTGCACAGAAATAAAATATAGAGCTGACTATTAACTGCATGACTAGATGTTCAAGAGCTGACTATGCATATACATATATAACATATGCACAGTTTGAACAGTCAGAAGTATAATGCACCACAATCAACCAACAAAGCCTTCTACTGCAAAATCTGTTCTTTAATTTTAATATATTTCTTTTATACAATCTTAGAATCACAATTAACATATCAGAGATATCCATACATTACATTATAAAAATGTCATGTTAAATCGGTTGGGGAGAAGGTAAGGTGGAAATATGAGGAGGAAGATGGAGCTATAAGGAAGGAATTGACAACATTATCATGCAAAAAATGGCAATTGGTCATTCACAAGTCTTTAAATACAACAATGTTTATGCTGAGAGGAAAAGACAATTTATCCAGTAAATAACAAACTGTGGAATAATATGTTTGTCCGCAACATTATTAAACCAGCTGATGAATTACCGGTATGTTTTCATCATATTTTATACACTTACTTGAAAGTTCCATGAAGTGATCAAAAAAGGACACTTGGGTGTGATGAAATATGGCTTTTTGCACCTTAAAGTACTTTACCTCTGTGACACTTAAAAAGGATTATCAGATTTTAGAAATGCAGAGAATAACTGTGTTATAACTATCTGAACACAAATGAGGCAAAGCACAGTACCCAGAAAGACTCAAACATAACTAATAAATTGCTTCTCCACCAAGTTGTAATTGAATTATTTTATCTGGTTATTAACAGCTGGTAAACTGCCTTTATGTGTTTCATGAAAAGGAAACCAAACAATCACAGACATATAAGCACAGACACAGATTTCTGGGTGAAGACTGGGGTGAAAGGGAAGCATTACATAATGACAAAATAAATAAAATGCACAGTAACTAAATACCTACATACAATTTTAATACAAAATTCTCCAATCCCTGACAGAAGAGAACACAAAATCTCTGTAAAATTAAAAAAAAAACCTAATGACTTCGGAACCATGTGGCTAAACACTGTAATACCAAGAATGGCAAGTAATGTAATGGAACAAGCACTGCAGTGCTCAAGGTGACCAAACGTCATGAAGAGCCAAAGATTCATTCAGGTTAATCAATATCTACGGGTTCCCCCTACTAAAACATTTCTTAAACTTCATTGACAAATCAACATACAGATAATTCTATGGTACAAGAAATTCACTAAGTTGTAATTAAAAAAAATAACAATTTATACCTTATTTACAAGCCATCTTATTACATTACACTCTCTCCAATGTTATTGTAAACACATTTGCAATATTCATAATTACACACCTTGGTTCTGCTTCCAACCACAATGCCATCACACATCACTTTCGATTTATTTTTCATCTGAGCAAGCAAACCACATGAGAGTATTCTGATTGTATAAACAAGTATTAAAAAAACTCATTTTGCCAAACCAGATAAATGCCACAAATTTAGACGCTACAGCTATATTAAATTAATACTTATGTCCTTAAGTTTTTTCTTTCTTCCTTCTGTCCTTTTTCTTACAAAATGCAGGATCTCTACAGGTCATTCTGTCCTTTGATTTAGTCTGAACAACATTTTTGGTATTGCTGTTTATAAAATATATATATATATATATATTTATATATAAGATTACACACATCTGAATCCTTGATTCATAATGAGAATCTACAATTATTATGCTTTTAATTGGTTAGTCAAAGGAATTTACATTAAAGATCACATTAATTTGCAAAGAGTATCTGTTCACCTCATACCAAACACACACACACACACACACACACACACACACGATGTTCAGACACCAAGAAATATGTTACCAGCAAGACACACCTTCCTCACATTAACATTCATTTCAAATGTCAGACAAAAACATGAATCACATTGTAACTAAAATAGAGCAATCACTTATATTGTCCATTATAACTTAATTACTGGAATCCCAAACATCAGTATTGGAACAATCTGCCAATTGAAGATAAACATGAAGAGTACCAAAACACTCCTGTGGTAAACTCAAGTTTACAGACACATTAGACTGGAGGCAGAATGGAGAATAAGTGTCAGAAATTCTGTACACTGTTAAGAAAAAACAGTGGAACTGTTTAAATAATTACATTAAGTTCAAAGACTTCTGCTTACCAGCTAACAAATGGCCTGTTCATTTTCTGGCTTCAGGACCAGGGAAAGTAAACATGGTTTATTCCTTAGGTGAATTAAATTTTAAAAAGTTTATCACCTTTGTCATTGGTTTCAAAGTCATCTGAGTTCTAAGCACATTAATACTGACAAAACACAGTTCCATATGTCATGTTGTATGAAACCTCAAAATACAACTGACAGGCTGCAAACTATTAATATTGGTATACTGTGGGACCAATAATTTGGTTATATCAAGCTAAGTTCAGAAAATTAAATACTCTCACATCTGAACTCATAACACAACAGCTTTACGACAGACTCATGCAGAGCAACTTTCAATGTTCATACAGCCAGTCAAGGATGACAATTTTGTGGCAAATAATTGATATCTCAGGGACTCCAGTCACCTAGATATTCTAAATCTCTTATGCTGCAACATTGTACTGTGGGGCTATTTTAGATGCTGCATAAGAGAACTGCCAGAACCACTGTAACAACTCAAAATTTGTATCACAGATGCAGCAGAAGACACTTCACTGAAAGTTACCTCAATATTTATATAAATCAAGTGAAAGAAACAATACGTACCTAACACAAAATGAGTTCAATGCACGTTATGATAAAAGATGCAGTGGGATGTAAAATGATGCTACCCTATTTATGCATTCATGTATGGTGGTAGACTAGAAGTTAACTTCATGGGTAATGTATGTGGGTTTGTGTATTTTACATGGATGCACACTTGCATTTAACACATTCACTGCCAAAAAAAAGTTTCTAACATTATTTATTCCGAAACACATAGGAGCAATAGTAGAGTGCACCAGAATACATCAAAAGTGCATGTGTTGGCGTCATTAGTGAACACTTTAAAACATATGTTCGTTTATCAGAGATGCCTTAAAACTCCCAGAACTGACTTATATTAATTTTGTATGCAGCATCTTAAAACTTGAACAAAATCACGTCAGACTGCATACCTATGAGCAAATGTTATCTGACGGCTCATTTAGACCATCAGGCCTATTTCTTCTCTTTCCAACCTTACACTCAAAATGTAATTCTGTTCAGTCTCCACAGCAGTAACAAGGAATCTTACATGTCTGATGCAGGGGTTGTATGTGGTCACAGCAGATTTGTGATAGACCTAACAGTCATTTTGGACAACCTGTGTTTTAGGCTTATTAGAAAAAACACCTTTCACACTAACACTGTCTCTACTCCTGGATGGGTAAACAGAGATAGAGATCCTATTGTACTGGTCCCATTACAAAGATGTTTCCTCTATGTGATCTTCTGTCCAGTAAGGCAGACTAGCTCTTTCTCTTGCTTTTAGCAGTTTGTTAGGGTACATTAAAATACATACTTAAATCACATAACAATACACAATCATACACAAAGAAAACAGCTTGGTCAAAAAGAAATAAAGTGATGCGTGAGAGACAGGTGTGCATACAGAGATACACACATCACCTGAATTCCATACCTAACTTAGAAACAGCCTTGATGGAATGCAACCTCAAACAATTTAGACTCAAAGAACTGAGTGTGACTGTATTGTAGTCATGGCAACATACAGATAAGGAGCACCGACTGAAGAAAAAATTTCAGAAATTGCAAAAGCCAATAATTTTGATATGAGTTTCATACCAGAAGGAAGTACATGCAACTCACCATGTGAAGTTCATGAAGGAGACATTTTAGAATGACCACATGACTCAGATCAGACAGTATTTTCTGAAAATAACTGCTGACCCACATTTCACCGTTTATTGTCAATTGTGCAGTACAACCCACAATTCAAGATATCCAGAACCTGAAAGTACCTGGGACATTTTATAGCCTTACACAGCTAATCTGTACATATAATAGCAAATTGCAGCCACTTGCCAAAACCAGAGACAAAAACACTGAAAAAATAGCGAACAGTGGCTGCCTATACCAATGACACTGCCATTTTTTACTGGGACAGTTACTACAACAGTGCCCAACTTTTATAAGCCCTCTGTGATAAGAAAATTGCCAAATTATCCATCTTAATGAGAAATCTACCAAGCTAAGATCTGGGAAGGTAACTTGCAAGCAGCAGTAACTGCTGCTGAGAAAATTAAATGTTAAAAAGGACATCACCTCTCCACACAGCAGAAACTGGAGATGTCCTTTGCAGAAAGGCAGACACAATGAAGGTAAAGCCAAAGTATGTAGCTGACTATAACACACACGAGTGGACTATGCTGATTATTGCTTCTCATAATGCCCCACAGTACAAAACATGACACTGGCCACAGAAAGTGTTTCTCTGCATCATGATAGTTGATATAGCCCTGAAGGTCTACTAGAGGTAATGTAAAATGTTCATGTTTCTTTCTCCTTTTCTGAAATTTGCAGATTATGATTCTTTCTTCAGGTGGTGAAAGACTTCATGTGTACACTTCAAAACATGGCATTTAAAGTGAGGGCTAAATTTAAATGCTTGACAGTGAATGTATAACAACTTCTATTTGCATCTATAAACAAATCTGTGATATGTGACAATTCCTTTAAATAATTACTAACATGGACATACTATGAAAGACAAGGAACTCACTATGGATTTAACTTCAGAATTTTCTAAATAGATCAGAAATGTTCCTGTGCAAGCAGGTAGAACTATTTCACAATAATTTTGCTTTGCAACATTTGTTACAAATATACTCTTTGATGTAAACAGTAAATCACACGACACTTTATCCACTGCAGTATAACAACTGCCAATGATGAGATCAAGTCCGTTTGTAAGTGAAGTTATTAAGGAATTATTTTTGCAAATATATATTTAGCCCACTAAGTAAAACCCTAAAAAAAGGCTAACCTCTTGGGTAGGACAAAGAGAAGGTGACACATTTTTAAGTGAAATTTTAAGTAGATTTAATTTAAAGTGGAGCATAACAAAATGATGTCAATGTGTCTATCATCTCAGTATCAACAATTAGTCAACACAATGACACTTTAGACATAACACTACCCACAATTCCAATACTGCATGTGCGGATTATCAATAACTGCAAAACTAAGAATCACGATCACACTGATAACAGTTTAGGCTCAATGCAAAATAACACACAACTTACATTTTCTGATCAAGTTACATTAGGCAAGAGATTTCCACTTAGAACCAACAAATAAAACTTGACATCATTTAACACCTCTGGAATGTTGCAAAACGGAGTTACATGAGTTTTTTCAAAGTCTGTGAGTTTCTTGTGATGTTCATGCTTCATGAATTAATTGTGACCTGTAGCATCAAAGTAAATAACCCTCACATAAAACTTAAAATGCTGTGTTACAAGATTCATTTTCATAGATAAACACAACTTCCAAGAACAACTGTTGATAATGAAGAACATCTCCACCTGAGCTGAGGTTCTTTGTGATTGCTAAAATATCCAGCAAACACTGGTAGTGTAATAACCAAAATATTTTGAGAGAAAATGGTTGAGATTATATTATCCACCAATACAATTCAAACATAGAGCACCCAAAAACACTAGCTAAGTCCATTACTTCAAAAGTCTGTTCATTTTTGGTCACAGATCACAAAGAGATATTTATCTCTACATTTACAAATGACTACCATGATAAATGATTGTATTAGTCCTGTCTCGTTTATTACCAGTGCTACATAGTTCTACTGCTTCTCAGAACATGGCTAGAGTTGCTGCCACCTGACGTGGGGAACGAGGAATCAGCACAAGAGGACGCAGCTGAACCAAACTTATTGGTGGAGTCTGGTGTAATCGTTTGGTTGTCTTCCTGTTCCCTGTATCTGCTGATGGAAATCTGGCAAGGAAACCTGCACTGCTTCCTCTTCTACGTGTAACATCTGACACGACGACAGGCTTTGACAATCTCCGTGGTCCTCTGTCTCCGTGGTACAACAACGGTGATGAACAATCATCTCTGCACTGTTGTCAGACTTTGTGATGTCTCATTTCATATGCATTCCGACCACCATATGCTCCTGCATATAACTCTGGGTGATTTGTGCGACTGTAGCTAGCTGGTGGAGCAGATGCTAAACAGGACAGGAAAGTTTTAATCAGTGTTACAACTATGTTGTGAACAATGGTCCCTTTCCAAAACCCTTTCAATGTTTCCCTGAATAATGGTACATGTCTGGCCCATTCCAATCTTTTTAATTTAATTAGCCTAACAATACTAGGTACAGATCATCATTAGGCAATTGTATTTGTTCACACACCATTTCATCTTCCAATCTCCTTAGCACCCCCCATCCAATTCCACTGCACCCTCATTTAAACACCAAAATTAACAAGTTAAGGAATGAATGAATTGTATGAGGTTTATGTTGCATTCACCCCCATACTGCCTCCCTAGACAGCACAAAGAACTCTTTTAATTACCTGTAAGACTTATGGATAAAGTGTATGGAGCACAACTGTGCTTTACTTATCTTAACAACGTCAGATGTGTAAAGCATTTTCTGCTCCGACAAATATTTAGTAAGTCAGGCTTGAGATGCATGCAGTAATGCAAGTCTTGTAAAACTTTCTGTTACTGTCACCCAGTGTTTATTAAAACTGGAATATGTCTACACATTTCAGTCAATGGGTTAAGCAGAATTATGAAGAAACAAAGCAGGTCTTTTACCCCAAGAGAACAAATCATGCATTCTCACATTCGCTATGAATGCAAAGAAGAAACATTTTTTACAGTACTAACTTGTGGTGATGACGATGATGATGATGATGACTCACAGTAGGATGCAAACTACTTGTCACCATGTGAAAGTAACAGAAAAACAATTTACCTTTTGGTGCATAATACTGACCCCTTCCTTCACCATAGCCATGTGCTGGACCTCTTGTGGGGCCTGGCCTCCCAACTCCTCCACCAGGATGCCCCCCACCACCAACACCATGTGGTGCACGCTGAAAGAATAAAGGACCATAACACTTATGTGAGTATTTCACAAGGTTGTACAAATTTTATTTATGTTCTGAAATTCATGCTTGATGTTTGTTATTACACCCACAACCTTGTGACATTTTTGTACATACCTAGAGTTGCATTAATTAACTCTGTTGCCGTTGATTCCTAATGTATCTTTCAGCCCATAACGTTCAGTCACCAGCTAATTTAGACTAACAACCTTGTTTTAATTTGAGATATTCATGATTACCCCATTTAAGGAATAAAAGTCTATGGCTGTACAAAAACTCACAAATGGGAAGCAGACTAGTTGAAAGATTCTACTGTTAGAATATTTCAGCCCTTCATTATGTCACAGTTATTTCACTTACATACAAATTAATCACACTGCACTGTCACAAACATAAACTGAGTTTGTGGTAAGTACATTATTTTGGCCTTTTCAACTTCATGTTTCATGGTAAGGAAGACCCCCATGCAGCAATGATAACTGCTTACCATTCTCCTGAATGTATTCATTGGTCGACGTAATGTCTCACTGAACCTTCTTGCAGGAGGCTTCTTTGGATTTGATGAAGGTGTATGAACAGCGCAACATTTTATGAAAAGACCCATGAAAATAATGAATGCAATTCCCATCAACAGGACAGCCCACCAATACTCCTACAAAAATAAATAACTGCAGTGAACATACAGTGTTACAGTAAACCAGGTTGCTTAGTTTCTTAATGTTAACAATGTAAGTATTCAGTTAGGAGTGGCAATGAGTTCAGTGATAAACTGTAAGGAGAAGCATGGGTCAAGGTGATATGAACACATACATTTATACAAGCAGCACTAAAAATATTGAAAAAAGGCACAAGATCTAAAAGAGACGGCCACAATGATGCAGACTCGTGCATAAACCTAGTAAAAAGGTAACAACTATTTAAAATAGTCACATTCATGATTTTTACACAAGAAATGTGTAAGGTATTAGTATTTACTGTGCCTCCAACTAGAACTTCAGGGTCATATCTTACATAACGCATTTAGCGAAGTAAACTGTTCAAGTATTTAACATCTAACATTCACGGGGGTGACAGCAGGTTGGATGTGGAATTATTACATGAAGTTTCAACTTTACATAAACTAGTATTTTCATGGTGATATTTGATACTGCTCCATGAACTTTAAACACTCTGTAGACTGTAGGTTATTACAGCCATAATTTGCCAACTTGACCTATTCTCTTGCCCACTGTTTGCATGTCCTTCCATCAGAAGCCAGTCCTTACATATTGCTGAAGGGAACAACTGACAGTATGGACCAAAATGCTTGTCCATAATAGTTCTAGATAATTAATCACATCACTTCCTACAAGCCCCTTTGTTACCTTAACATACAAGAGTGGAAGCTGCATTAGTGGCAGTCAAACACAAAACAGTACTAGAGCACCACCACGGTTTAAGACTACCTCCATATTACGCACAATACTTTAAAAAATGTTCAGACTGTTATAGACAATCGTGGACACACAGTACACATCTGAGACATTTGCTCTCACATGCTTACTGACACACTGCTAACGGCACACATGAAGCTTTTCTATACTATATGTAAGCCTTCCACTGATGAGAGACTTCGTAGTACATATGCTCTCTTTTTCAAAACAAAACCATCATTCCAACTGATCTTCTCCATCCTTCTCCAGTACCATATTTCAAAATTTTCAAGATAATTACATCAAGATATTCACAAAAACCTGAAAAACAAGAAAATAAAGTAAAAGTTAAAGACAGTCAGCTTACCGTGATCCACTGAGCAACAGTAAGCAGAGTCTCCTTGTTGAAAAGCAGATTCTTGAGTCGAGCCAGAGGACCCTCAGCATCCACTGCTCTGCACTTATAGAAGACATCACAGTATCCCTGTCAACAGTTACGAATGGTTGCACAAGACACAGCTTTCAAAATTACTACAGAATATACCAAATAAATCTGCTACAAAGCAAAACAGGAGAACTTAGCCCCCCTACTACACCACTCTTCTGCCATCACAGTTGCTACACAGTAAGTCTGCTCTTCACCATGGTACAATTAACATTATTTATCAATATAAGGGCCTGAAGAGTCCTTCCCTTTTTTTTTATGTTAATGCAGCAGTACTGTTTTGAAGGAATGCACTGTGCTGTTCACTGCCCACAGTGTGCCATTATAAAATCCAAAGAAACACAGAGCAAGGTAGGTTCTGCATATGCTGCATTACCAATGCACACACTGGAGACAGACTCCTGAGGCAAATGTGGTGGCAAAGTCACTCTCTTTATACCCCTAATTTTGCTGGACACTCTCAACTGTCTGAGGTACACTTAATACATATAACAGCACCTGTATATCACAGACAACAAATAAGGGTACAATTTATCAACTACTGCCAAAAAACTTTAGGGAAACAATATGCCCCCTTTGCAAGCAGAAGTGGCCTATGCCCAAATACATACTTTTCTACACATTAAGTTATCCTAACTTTAAGTGACATTGGCATGTGTGACGATTGTTTATGTTAATGTGTTTTTATGATCACTACAAGCTCATTGTACATCTTCAACCCTACCTGCCTCTCAGTTCAAATTTTTCCCATGTACATCACAGCAAATTTATCTTGTTCAGGTTGCATGTAAAATAAACAGCACCCAATAATTGCTACATTTATCACTACCTCTAAAATTTCTGACATGTACTGTATTCACTGATCTCAATTACTTTCACACACCAGGTGCAGACTGTTACAGTTTCAACAAGAACTTCTTACAAGGGAAAACTAACATTTTGGTTACCTAGTTGGGACTACAGAATATACTTACAATGGAATGTTTGCGTCTTTCGTATTTCTGTCTATACCATTATATTTCAAACGTTCTATTAGCATCAAGATGCAACAACAAGATGCTCACTACAGAAAAATTAAAAGGAAAAGCTAACTACAGTAATTATGGTCATAAAATGCTACACACAAACACAACAGTGAAACTGAACTACCATCACTTTATTCTTTGTAAACTGCAGGCAGAAAGATTGGTAAATGCATGTTCACTTAACTTAAAAAAAAAACATACCTGGAAGTTGTCACAAGGAGATCCTGGTCGGAGACTAATGCCTCCTGGTGGCAGTCCAACAACATGAGCAAACTCACTTGTACTTCTACAAGTGTCTGGATCTGTTCCATTCTGACAAGCCAACTCACAAAGCTTTCGTTTGTCAATATTTGGTATAATATGGCTGGTTAAAAAACATTCTGTGAGGTTCCACTCTAGACAGATAGAGCCAGTGCATTCGCCATTGATACATAACTGTGTTCCCTCGTTACAACGTGTCTTGTTCCTTTTGGCAGCTGGCTGCGGGCAGTCAGGTGAGCGGCCATTGCAAGTTGAGCTCCAGCTACAATCTGACTCTGCTTTGCACTGGACATTAGATGATTCTAACACAAAGCTACAAGTGTCACTAGAGCAGCAAGGACCTTGACTTGGGCTGAAAAAAATGAACACACATTACTTAACAGGCTACTGCCATTTTCATCCATAAAAGTCAAGAAATGAAAGACTATTTTACCTGACATTTAAATTAGGCGCAAAAATTATATCTGATGAGTTACTTTATGAATATTTATTTTTTCACATATATTTAAAGCTCATTTTGTCAAAATGAACACAATGAGCTTAGCATATATTTTATACAATTAATTTATCAACACGAATTTCGTAATAAAAGAATTCATTACCAGCTATTAATGAAGAGTGGAAAAGAGTGAAATAAATAAATTCTGTAGCTGAAAAATTTCATTTACCCAGTGTCCAGTTTGCTTACAGTTCAACTATGTAAGTAAATTACCAGAACTTTTTTTTTTTTTTAACTTTTCTATGTTAAGTATTCTTCACAGTGAATGGGATGGGTATTTGACCACACTTGGGCTCTTGTGTTCACAGTATTCAAGACCAGGCTAGCAAATATCCTGATCATTACATTAACAAACAGGCACCATACCTGCACTGAGTGTTAGCTTTTCTGGCACAACTAGTGGCAGAACTGTTCTGGTCCCTATCCTTCTGTGTAAGCAGGCGATGATAGCAGCACCTGTCTGTGCATTCTTCTTCATCATAGCCACAATCACACTCCTCACCTGCCTCAACTATCTTGTTGCCACAGAATGCTCCTTCCGACACTATGACATGAACACAATTTGGAAAGGAATTATAATAACAATGCGGTAATGAACCTTCGGGTTCCATAAAATGCGGGGAATTTCTTGACTAGCTGAAAACCGGTTAGTTTCTCAAGAAGGACTCTGCTCCATGGAGTAAGCATTAAAATGACAAATAATTACCTCCATGAAGCACAGTTCTTTGATCAACCTAATAATAGGATTATGGTCCTTTAGGACATAATGCCATGTAATCTGGCACATATACATCAGTCTACTACACTATGCGACATCACCTCCCAGACAAATACTGAAATCATAATACCACTGTAAGAACCACATATTCCATACCCCAAAAATATTTTGTAAAGTGTTTCAATTACAAAGCTCTTCTTTAAGTAGTACACAATTTGTTTATAACACAAGAAATATTTTAAGACTAATATTACATGTATAAGAATTTGTGGAAAACTAGTCAATTCAGTTTAGTTCCTGAACATATCTTGACTCCCCATCTAAGGACTGTTGTAAAACAGCTTTCTTACCTAAAATATTTCATGGGTCAGTGGCTAAAAAAGAAATACCACCTACAAGAAGTGAGTAAGGGAATGGAATATGGCACAAGAAATATTTACTACTGTTTAAAATTTGTTACCTTGGTTCTAAAAATTTACTTTGAACAAAATTCTGTATACAAACTGGAAAATACACCATGCAGTAGACCTTGCAAAGACATACATTCGTTTTTCTTCGTACTTTTGCAAATTTTACACACAAATTTCAGGATGCAGACTGCATATAATTGCAGCTGACTTCAAGACAATTTATAAATGCAACAACACACTCACCAGAAAAACAATTTCTCTTTTTGTTGTCCTCAATGGCATCCAGCACATTGCTAATGTTTCCAATACTACAAGTTGAAAACTTGCTGTTGTTGGGACGATCACCACTCGTAGCTGACGCAAACATGATGAAATTGCCACTTGAACCACCAGGTCTACATTCTTGTGGATAGTCATGCTGCAAACAGAATATATGAATAAAGTAATGTGTGACGGTTTCCTGCCACTAAAAATGAAGACAGCAGCATTCCTCTGAAAATAAAATTCCTTTCGAAGAATTTCATTATGCTCTGGAAATGTATACATGTTAAAGCAACATTACTCAAAAAGCCACTCTCTCTCTCTCACTCACTGGTAATACAATATATATATATACTCAACTGCACAAATATAAAAGCCCTTAACTGGACATAAGTATGAACCCAGTCAGTCTAGTTCCCATTTTCACAACCTGTATCTCTGATGTCGTTAATGGCAACCATCTGCAATGCAGAGAATATGAATTCGAACATGTGAAAGAACTGTCCTACCTAGGCTCACAACTGAATCAAATCAACTCCACCATTGTGAAATACAAGCAAGAATTATCAGCGGAAAAAGATGTTACTATTCATGTGGAGCACTACTGAAATCAAGAGCATTAAATAGAAGTTTAAAACTAAAAATACATAAAACCTTAATAAGACCTGTAGTAACATACGGATGTGAGGCCTGGACGTAAACAAGACGAAATGAACAACTAAGAATATTTGAGCAGAAAATACTAAGGAAAATCTCTGGCCCAGTACAAGATAAAAATGGATTCTGGAGAATCAGAAAGAACCATGAACTGAACGAACTCATACGAAATGCAGACATAGTAAGATTCATAAAAAGCAGAAGAATAGCCTGGCTAGGACA
>Ga0131853_10004704_pt1 | contig 24475 bp, 19 predicted proteins | sample TergutLab28metaG_FD_92764 | JGI IMG/M metagenome (GOLD analysis project Ga0131853, IMG submission 92764) | Labiotermes labralis P1 segment gut microbial communities from Petit-Saut dam, French Guiana - Lab288 P1 (version 2) (version 2) | ecosystem: Host-associated > Arthropoda: Insects >...
AAACCCCTTAAAAAATTTTTTAAAATAAAAAAAAAAAAAAAAAATCCATTCTTTTTTCCTTTTATTTTTAAACAAAAAACGTCCCCCCCCCCCCCCCCGAGAAACATGCACCCCTTATTTAATACATTGCCGGTCTAAATTTACAAGATGCCAGATAACCGAAAGTCAACCGTGTTACAATGTAGTACAATCTAGAATGAGAAATGACCAATTTAATGTCAAAAGAACTTATAAAAAAACACACATTGGCCGACGGTCTTTTATATGAACCGACGTCGACCTTTGTCAAAATAGGATCTCATTTTTTTTTTTAGTCAATGAAGGCCAGTTCACTCCGTACACGTAAAACTTTTCTGCTCATTTTCATCGTATCATTATTCATATAAAATATCGCTAGGACCAACTAGCTAGATGTTCAGAATACCAGAATACAAGAGAGCAAAGCGCTAACTAGCGCAAACTCATTAATCAGGTTACAAAGTCAACGTAACACAAACGGTGCCCAAAAACCTTCCCTCGTCTAATACGAAATCCTCGTTGAAAAAAAAAACCCTCATCTCCACAACATGGTCCCAGTTTTCCACTAAAATAACAACACAGAGACTGAATACACACAAAAGATCACGAATCAACCAGCCGTGGTTCTGAAACAACTCTACACCACTGCACAGCTTGTGCACATGGAGGAGTGACCTAGGTGAAACAAAATGACACCGTGTTTATCGGAACGGCAAAAAGGGAATAATTTAGGAAAAGGTATAGTAGAATGGTAGCAAGTTCTAAGCACTCTGAACGTAAGACAGAGGTGACAAGCTTCACGCTTCGTCCACTCTACTCCCGTCCTCTTAAGCTTAACGCTTGTACTTAGTTGCAGCGAAGGAAGCATTATGTACAAATTACATAGCGCAGAATCCTTTGAAAGCTAATAGTTCCCTGGTTAATTATATATTTCCCGAAATGTGTGGAACCCGAAGGTTTATTACCGTGTTCAAAAGAGCCAGCCATTCGTCCCTAATACAACCCAAATAAATTCATTCTAGGCCCTCCTACCTTATTTTAAGATCGATTTTTCAGTGTTATCCTAACATCTATGTCCAGGTCTTGTTAACGTCTTCTTTTCTTCGGGTTTCTCCATAAAAAAAAACCCCTCCTTGCATTTCTCCTCTCCCCATGCGTGCCATACGGCTAGCCCATCTAATCCTACTTAACTGATAATCCTAAACACATTTAGTGAAGTGTACAACTCATGAAGATCCTCAATCATGCACAATATTTCTCTATCATCCCCTTAATTCCTCATTCTTAAAGACCAAAATATCCTTCTCAGCGCCATACTGTTAATCAGCCTCAACCTACGCATCATACAGCAACGCATTATACACAATGAGCATAAAGTATTCGTAAGGGCAATTTGAATTATTCCTATACAATTCGGTTAGCAAGCCACGTCCTAGACGAGACGCAAGTAGTATGTCTAAATACCAACACGTATACAAGTAGTGCGAATGAACAACAGCTATAAATACAAACGGGATAAAATATAGACAAGAACAGAACAGAACAGAACAGAATATCCCAGGGTTACTAGGCACCACAGCAGTTCTGAACAAGATGAAGAAGAAGACCAAAACCCTAACCCTTGAGCTCAGAATCGAACCCGGCCGTACTGTCTATACGGTGAATACACAACACTAATAAAAATAGTACTGATAAATATCCGCAAGTTCAAAGATATCACATTAACACAGCTGCAGATATAACTGCAAACACAGGATGAAAAATATAATCTACGCGACCGGACAATGGTCTTGAGTTATTAAGTCGAGGGAAGACCTGTAAAACATTGTCCAATCTTTTTTATTTATGCCACTTCAATTCTTTATATTTCTGATTAGTTTTCATGCCTCGTGGCACTTTTTTTTATGCTGGTTTAAAATTCCTTGTAATGTCGCCTTTTTTTTCCGTAAGCTAACAATTACTACACCAATATCATGCTGGACACTGTATACGGTATACTTTCTACGCAGGGCACATATATATTTGACTCTACTCTCGGCTGTTGGTAATCAGTCGTCATTACTCTTTTGCACTTCAAGACGTGACATAAACCCGGATCTTTTGCATGCCACAACCCTGCGCTAACCATTAAAAATGAACAGTCCGTTAGTGTACAACGGATCACTTGACAACGGAAGTATACAAAACTTCCGAAACTTACATTTAACAAACACCCTCTGCTCCAGACGAAGGACAATGTCGAACATAAAATTTGGTACAACGAATCGACTGTTGCCAAAAATTTCGTAGAACACATTCCAAAATAAGTTATATTACTTGTAAATAAGAAGGGTTAAACTAGAAATAAGTCACAACCGTAATAAATTAACCCTTAGTTTTGGCGCAATTTGGTGGACGGGATGGCATAATACGTATAGCGGCTCGCTAGGGGCTGGATGGTAAGGGGTTCGAACCCAAGTGGAGGCAAGATTTTCCGGAACCGTCCAGACCTGCCCCATGGCCCACCCAGCAACCGGGTCTCTTTCCATGGAGTAAACCGGCTGGGGCTTGGCGCTGACCACACACTCCTTTCCAGCGCCGGAGTCGAGTATGGGTACAGTTACACCTCTGCCTCCACTCAGTGCCTGCTTGACACGTAACGGGACAGCCTTTACCTTACGCGCCAATTTAGAATCATCCAGAAAGTTTAAAAAATTTACAATTGTATACATAGTGATCGCAAATATTTAGATTCCAACAGGCACTGGCCAAAAAAAAAAACTAGCGAAGTTAACAAGAAACATAAATATGCACTGCACAGAGATGACTAACGTTGCGGACACACCGAACAGATTTAGTCCAGTCGAACCTAATTAAGGTGCTACACAAGCACGACCATTTGTTTTGCGTACAACTCCTGTTTACCGCCGTCACACTGCACGAGTAGAGCCGAGTGGCACGAAGGTGACGGTGTGCCTCTGCACGTATTACGGTCAAGACTTGGATCAGCTCGAATGAACACAATTCACATGGTGTGCCAACAACACAGCTGGCTAGGTGTGCGTCGTATTCATACGACGCACACCTAGCCAGCTGCACTCTCAACAGCGTATTCCCACACAACATGACATGCTGCCACAACACCATGTTTACAGAGACGAATTAAATTGTGTATGTTATAATATATAACTTTAGCAACGAGAAACATAGATCCCTGATGATGATCTAAAAAAGATCGAAACATGTCGGAGTGATTTTAATTGTTTTTAGGTGTTTTTATGTGGAATTTAGGTAAGTGTAATTGTTGGTTAATAACTGAAGTGAATCTACGAAATGCACGGTGCAACAATAAGGTTTATGTTATTATTATCAGAATAAAAGTTAAGTGAAGCTAAAGGAACAAGCGCCTGGGCTTATTTTAAGCGACTGGTAAGGAGTTGAAAACGAAGAAAACACTGAATATCCTTGAGATTTCAGCTCTTCTGGGATGTTACGCAGCGTAAGTTGGTAGTTATTTACTGACGTTTCGGGACAATCTATCGGCCCCATCTTCCAGGACCAAACAGCTCCAGAAGTCGTCTTGGAATGCTTGACTCTTGAAGATGCAGCCGATAGGTTATCGCGAAACGTCGGATATAACTACCAATCTACGCTGCGTAACATCCCAGGGGAGCAAAGATCTTATTCACACCGCGACGCAAGCCTGAAATCACGAATGAAGACCCTTATTAAAGTTCTCCTAATAGGACCAATGAGATGGGCTGGGCATGTGGCGCGTATGGGTGAGGAGAGGGGGTGTACAGGGTCTTGGTGGGGAAACCGGAGGGAAAGAGGCCACTGGGGAGACCCAGGCGTAGATGGGTGGATAATATTAGGACGGATGTCCAGGAGGTGGGATGTGGGTATATGGACCGGACTGGGCTGGCCCAGGATAGAGACAGGTAGCGGACGCTTGTGAGTGCGATAATGAACCTTCGGGTTCCGTGAAATGCGTAGAATTTCTTGACTAGCTGCAAACCAGTTAGCTTCTCAAGAAGGATTCTGCACCATGGAGTAAGTATGTAAGTAATAGGACCAGCCTCAAATTGCGTTAGCCGATTATGACAGCAATTCACTGCGAAGTCCAAACGAAATAAACTCATCTGTTGGCATAAGAAATGCACGCCGACGGAAAAAAAAGTAAATTACAAAGTGCAAAAGGGCAGATCAAGCATCAACAAAGAAGTATTCATTGCAGGCTTAATGCATTATCTAAATTGAATTGTTTCCATCTCGTTGTGTATATATACCAAGTTTTCATTAAGTCCACCGTCTTTACACAACATATATTGTTGACTAATGTTTAGTTAAACAATCTACATGTTTCGGCCTTACTTGGTCATCATCAGGCTTACAGGAGATTAGTATCAATTAAGGTACAAATGTTCGCTGTACCTATGGGATCCCATTGGCTTACATTGTCTTTGGATCTACTTAAAATTGGTTATTTGGATTAAGTGACAATCACGTAAAACTTATTTACATACAACTTTTAAAATGTTGTATATTTTAAAAGTTTTATGTAAAAAAGTTTTACGTGATTGTCACTTTATCCAAATAACCAATTTTAAGTAGATGCAAAGACAATGTAAACCAATGGGATCCCATAGGTACAGCGAACATTTGTAAATTAATTGATACTAATCTCCTGTAAGCCTGATGATGGCCAAGTAAGGCCGAAACATGTAGATTGTTTAACTAAACATTAGCCAACAATATATGTTGTGTAAAGACGGTGGACTTAATGAAAAATTTGGTTAATTCATTATGTTGCTAAACACAACTTCGAAGACCCACAATTTCATGAAAAATCACAATGTGTCATTTCCGCATTCGGGATCGCTGGAGCACGAACAACACGAAGGCAAAGACCCGAAAGCAAAAATCACATGTTACAGACAGGCCGCGAAAACTCCGGTATAAGAGTAGGAAAATTATAATGATATAATGATATGTCAAACGTGGGAAAGGGAAAATTCAGGCAACGACACAGCGCAAGACACATATTAGTAGAGGACGCAGTGGCAGGACGTTCGAATGCAGGGTCCGGTGAAGATCGGCAAGGAAATATCAGGACGGCGACAGAAACATTATTTCAACTTCCAGTGTTTTAGCTGTAGAATATTGACGATTTCGTACAATGCGTACAGGGTGTATTAGAAGGCAAACACTGCGCTGCATGTGGACTATATTCTCTTCTTCCACAAATCGGTCGTTTTTTGTAATGCGGGGGGCCAGTAATTAAAAGGTATTTCAATGGTACAATTTTGTTCTTCTCATAGTAAACACTGGATAATTGAATAAGCCATTAGTTCGGATGGGTGAAGAGCGATTTTTCGCTTCAATGGTTCACGAAAGGATCAGTAATATAAATTATCACAATAGGGGGTTAACATTTAAATTTAATTTGGGAAACTTCAAAGACTCTAACAGTCACTCATGTAATTGAGATACACTAATTTCAATAACATTTGATTAAACTATTGATTACTACGTTTTTAAGGGCGTTTTTATCATATGCACAAGTTATGCGTTGAAGGAAACAAGCAATTATAGGCTATTTCAAGCAGACTCGCTGTTCCAAAATTCGGTCAAAAAATTTCAATCAAGATAAATAGTAACTTGGACGAAACATCTATTTATTATTTATTTTACGTCGGCGTAGGTAGCTCACACTATTCAGCGTCGAGTGGTAGGCTTAATCAACAATTAATTGGAAAACATGGTTAGTAGTCCAGCATGTGCATTGAAGAACTGTAGAAAACTGCAAAAAGCTTACGTCAGGACAGCAAGCATTCGGGACCTTCCAAATACATGTCAGAAACACGACCGCTTAAGTCAGCTTTCTCGTCCTAGAAATGAAATTCATTCATGTTTAGTGTTGATTCAAAGTGGGCAAATTCTACAAATAAGCCCTTTATGCCAAAAAATGACGCATTATAGTTAAAAATGCATAGGATAAAGTGCAGTTGTGTTTGTGCGTGCGACTTAATATCATTTTTCTACTGTGTTCTATCTGGTTAGTGTTCTGCAAAAATTTGGCATTTGGCTTATTGTAAACTGAACATGTGACAGAAGTCTACCAGCGGAAAGGAGGATAAAATCATTTGCCGTTAAGTTAGAGAATTAATAAACCATATGAGTTGTCTGTATAAACTAGATGCAGTGGAGAAAAGTGTCACTTTACCTCCTTGTCGCGTTGATGAAAGAATAGCGAAGTACTGCTGTGTAAGTGAAAACAGTATAAAAAAAACTTCAGATGGGAGAGTAAAGACAGATATAAAGGAAGCCCACTTCAGACAGCGGGAAAGAAAAGGACGCGAAAACCCGACAGAAATGTAATCATTGATGATTTTGATTTGCGTGTGGTCAAAAGAATATTCACGTTGGAAAAAAATTCTTCCGACTTGTATAACAATCCTTTCAATAATAAGAGGAAATACATTTTTTTTTGGGGGGGGGGAGGGGGACAACAGTCTTTAAGAAGAATACTGCATAAAATTGGATTTAGATGGAGAAAGTGCCAAAGCAAGAGACCACTTTGATACAGCAACCACTTATTGCTGAGCGGCGTCGTAATTACTTGCTTAAATTAAAAGAACTTCGATTGGAAGTGAGGAAAACCTCTTTTTATTTAGTAGATACACGGACAGACAGCAATCTGTCATTGAAGAAGTGTTGACAAACAGATGAAGTGAAGGGAGTCTCAGCAGACGGCAAAGCAGGAAACAGGGTGATTGCAGTTCACGTCGGTTCAGAAGGCTGCTTCGTTTCTGGCACTTAGCTTATTGACATAGCAGGACCAGTGAATGGCAAGTACACGGCCAGACGAACAGCTCTAATTCTGAGAAATGGGTGAAAGAACGGCTGATCCGAAACATACTATAAAAGGCAACGGCCGTTTTTGATAATGTGCAGGTCGACGCAGCTCCAATTAGATACACAGTGAAAGCAGAGATGATTGCGTGGCTTCGGAGACAACAGGGGTTACCTGTGGTGACACCAGGACAGAACTTCAGCTGCACAAGCTCATTAAGCTGCAAATGCCAAAAGAAAAGCCCTATGGGATTCACAATTATTCTGAGTGCATGTGATCACGTGCTCCTTAGATCCCCCCCTCCCCACAACTACGATCTCCGCCCTGATGAGCTTGCCTGTGCCGTAGTGAAAATGTTAAAGTTTTATTACATTCAATAACGAGCAGAATTATCTTCAAACTGTTTGCGCGGATTAACCGACACTGGAATACCTCCAGTCACTAAACGCCACTGTCACTGTGTGAGGACAACAGACGACGCGCATTGCAGACAGGACGGCATCCTTCCGTATGTTGCAGCTAGGATGACAAAATCATGCCAAAAAGAAGTGGCTTCACAAAGAGATGAAGAGGGTACGGAGATGACAGATTCCTCAGACCACGGGCTAGCATATCGCCTGCATTTGCCTCTCGGCAACCACGTAATGTAATTACATTTCAGACGGAATGATAGTGAATTTATCCTAAATGGCTGAACTGCGAAATCAAATCATTACACATGTAAATGTGATAATTCCAATGCTCGATGCGTCTAATTTATTATATATCTTTAAAAAATACGTTACAGAGTGCCAGAAACATGTTTCTCACAGGACCTACGTGTCTGCACCAAAAAGGTTAGCGGGTAGGTAAAGGAATACTACGAATGCTGTCAAGGTCAAAGTAATTCTCCTGAATCACTAATGTTGCTAAGGGGAAACTAAAGAACACATTTAGTGGCTCTAATCCTGATTTACCACACAACAAGAACCTACTTCACTACGAGTGCAAAACAGAACACCTGATGACGCCCATGTTCGTTTCACGAGGCGTTACACTAAGCGGTGCGCAATATTAAGTGGCTACAAGTTTTCAGACTTCCACGGAGAGTGTCTTCTGGGCTCTTATATTGTGTAGGTTAACGAATTTGTTCTGCCGTTTCGGAGGAATGTGATGCATCCGAATATTACTTTCCAGGGCGTTAAAACTCAGACGATAAAGATTTCGGTACACAGCTGTCGCCAAGCGTTTCTGCGGAGTGCAGGGGGCAGGCGGCCGCTTTCGCAAGGCAGTGCTTGCAAATGCCAGTCAGCAGCTGCGGTATAGGACTGTGTCACCTAGTGTGTATGCTGTGACATCAGTCACCATGAGATCCGCCAGCAGCTTGTGCAGATGACGTCAAGAATACGGCTACAGAGTTCAGACACACCTCCATTAAGACCTCATGCTTCACCTGACACACCAAACCACTCAAAATTTGACATAAAACAGTTTCGCCTCAGTCTAAGTCACGACGCAAAACCGAGCTACGCCAAGTCAAGAGAATGCTGGAATGTCATACATTCTCATGGAACCAAATGATTTAATATCTTCAAGCACTCAGTGTACAATAATATTCATTTTAGTACACGTACGTGTACTGTGGGGAAAAAGAATATTTTAAATAAGTTAAATCAGTGGCGTATACATACACACACGGTAAAATCAGAAGCAGTATTAATGCCCTCACGGTGTAACAGCGTAGTTCAGAGCCACAAGCGACATTAATACACAATTTAATGAATGTCCTATATTCACTTTACGTGATAAATCGTCCTGCCTATGTATGTATGTTATGAATACTACAATCCGGGTACTGTAATTCTACGTTTCACAGTTACAAAGGAAAGGCAAACACTCCATAAATCATGCTCGATACACAAATGTCGTTACACACACACACATGCACATATGGGAGTTTGTGTGTGCGTATGTGTATGTGTGTGTGTGTGTGTGTGTGTGTGTGTGTGTGTGTGTGCGCCGAAGTACCATGCCACGAAGACGTAACGGTGTGGATGTAAAGCTCCACGTATTCTAGATCTCGACAATAGACGTAATTTGTCACCTTTAACACCCCGGTAACTTTTAGCTCGCTAGAAGAGCTCGGGGTATCAGATGTGAGGTTGCGTGGGACCCCAAGCCAGTCACGAGATCATGATGAAAAGCTTAGCCCTCTTCCCTGCCGAAAATCGGATAACGGCCACGCAGTTACTTTTATAAGAAAGGCAGGCTACAGAGGAGATTTCTATCATCTGATGCTTGGAAGCCAACTAATTGATTTAACACTAAAATATAAAAGTCGAACACTATAAAGAATACACCATATTCTTTAAAGCTAGAATTGCTGCTACTATAGTGACTGGGCTACAGGCTGGACGAACCATGTATCGGGCTTCGAATTTCTGCATAGGCAAGTAGCTTTTTTTCTTCTTCACCAAGTCCAGATCGGCTTGAGGCCCACCCAACCTCTCATTCAGCATGTATGGGGAGATACTTCTCCGGTGGAACAACGGCCGAGACGTGAATCTGACCACTCACACCTAACTAGTGTGGAAGTTAAGAATGCATGGAGCTATACCTACACACCACCATACGCATTCACGGAAAATTGTTCAATTACGTACGGAGTCAAATTTTACCTTACACTTTACACAAGCAATTGCTCTTTTTTGATGTGTGTTGGACCGTGCAGCATTGTGATAACTGAAGAATACGAACCAACTAGATGCTACTTATTATTTTACTGTAATTCTTATAGGCTCAACATGTTTCGGGCACTATTATACCCATCATCAGGAGCTCGTGACTATGATGTTGATTACCACATTGGTCGTTTCGCTCTTGGGTTGTTGTAGGTTGGAAGTTAGGTGCGGGTAGGCTGGAATAGTGTCCAGGCTGTAGGTTATAGCATGCTACAGCCTGCAGCCCGGACACTACTCCAGCCTACCCGCATCTAGCCTCCAACCTATAGCAACCCAAGAACCGACCAATGTGGTAATCAGCATTATAGTCGCGAGCTCCTGATGATGGACATAGTAGTGCCCGAAACATGTTGAGCCTATAAGAAGTACAATAAAATAATAAGTAGCATCTAGTTGGTTCTTATTCTTCAGTTAAAGCAAGTGCTCCTTTCAAAGCGCCATCACGCACAGAAACACGCCACATATACTGCAGTAATGAAATGCCACGTATGAGTCCCACGTACAAAAGATGACAAAAATGTACTTCCTCGGTTCTTTGAAACAAATAATTTGTGCATGTTTTTTCAACAATATGACATACATATGCTCAAACAAGAGGTAAAGACCCAATAAGAAGTGAAACTAGCTTGATGGTTTAGTGGACATTCGAATGGGATGTCAAGAGAAGTACAGTCTGCGATCCTGAACCCTTTAAAGCCTGGTGGTTACTTTTTGTACCAAGGTGTTTTAACATGCAGAAATTCTATATTATGCCCTCAGACAGCATTTATGTGTTTTGTAAGGGCACCAGAAAAAAAGCTATTATTTCGCTACACAGCATGGAGACTCATTGTTATAACAGAGATAAAGTGTATTTAGTGGACGGTACGAAATGAATCTTTATATGTAATTCATACTAGCTTAAACTTCAGAGGATTAATAACTCATATTTCGTAATCGAGTCCTCTGAACCAGAAGTTTGCAGCTGGTCTGTATGTGAGTGTCGACAATTTAAGTTCTTAACAAGTAATGACACAGTAAAAAGGGTAAAGCTCACCCTTGTACAGGCACTGAGGCTCTGTACAGGCCGTACGGCCTATAGGGGGAGAAGAGGTATAGCTCTACTCTTTCGTGACCACGGCACTAGAAGGGGGTGAGGGGTCAGCCTCACGCCCCGGACGCTCTTTACCCCTGGGAAAGACCCGGCACCCATTGTACAGGAAGCTGGGTGGGCCCCAGGGCCGGTCTGGACAGGTGTGGAGAACTTCGCCCCCCCACCGGGATTCGATCCCCGGACCGTCCAGCCCGAATGACATAGTGCGTGTAAAGAAATACAGTACATGTTCATCAATATGTAATAAACAACTTTACGTTAGGTAGGTCTTCTAGAACAGAACTCGCAATCCAATCCCTGGCACGTCCTGCAGAATGCAAGTTGTGAGTTTTGTGTTACGGTGAAGCTGAGGATTCCGTTCTTCTGGGATCTGACACTGCCTCAGTGGGTCATTTGATCCTGACGTTTCGGGGAACTTAGTGCCGCCTTAAAGAGACAATAGGTACTTCGACACTTGAAATGACAGCTCTACGTTCCCTCGAAACGTCGGGACCAAATGAACCACTGAGGCAGCATAATATCCCCGTAGAACCTCAGCCTATTTTATAAGTCGTAGGAATAAGTCCGAGTGAACAAGCGATGAACCCTGGATGTCCCAGCCTCACAAAACACGAGTAACCGAAACAGCAGAGCGATCTGCATAAAATAGGCGGGAATATCACGTCACCTCGAACACTGCGATTATTTGCTTATTAAAGCATAATTATTTATGTGTTTACAGTATTTCGACGTATTTATTTTTGGATTATTTAACGACGCTGTGAAAAGCTGAGACCACACAGCGTCGAATGGTAAGATTATCAGTAAATGACGAAAAGGGGGAAATCGTGGAAGGAAGCGGCGCCATATCGACATTTAAGTGGCGTGGCTGAGGAATACCACGAAAAAAACCATACCCGATCCCCAGGATAATATTTAAACACATGATTTCTCGAATACGAAGCACGAATGCACAACTGAAACGCTTGAAACTCTAATGCGGTCTCTTGTACGAGTATGTCAATAATGCGACAGCGCGGGAACAAACAGCTCTACATGACAAACAACACTGAAATGTTAAATGACAATCTTAAGTGGTTTACCTTCACGCCATCTGCAGGTCTTCAGTGTGCAGTCAGTCGGTAGATGCTGAATAGTGAAAGGTTGAACTGCACTGGCTATTTGAGACTGCCCACAAATTTGACCAGAATCTGAAAACCAATTTCACCTACCACTGCTATATTTTAGTGGTGCTAACTGCTTCAAAACGGGCGTGGGCCTAATACTTAATAAATACAGCCCTGCCTCGAATCACAAGGCCCCGTTTGTGGATAAGGGGTGTACCAGATGAAGGTTCAGTTAGCAGTAGGTTAGAAAATATTGCCACCATGAAACTCGCCACTTCACTCCAAAGATTTTTAAAGAAATTTTTAAATAAAGCCAAGTGTGTAATGTAATGAGAAAGCCATAAATGGTACAAAGGTCCAGACAGAAAATTTGGACTTGAACTTCAATGCCATTATTCACCATTCAATATGGAAACTCAGAAGAAAGCGCAGCTGAACGCAAACCTGTTAAGTGCCACAACCGAAAGGTTACTTCTATAAACGTTTAGGTACATACTCTGAGCGGTTATGGTGGTACCTTGTCAGTAACCAGGCACGACAATGAATAAAATTTCGTATTTTCGGCAAGTTTTTACACCATAGTCTTCAAATTCTTTGTTAAGTGAAAAATGTTTTAAGCACTCTGAAACTACGGGAAAAAACAAGGCTGTGTAGTTATTTGCACTAAGGACACCCCTGTGAACTTGAACGACGTTAAAAAATACAAGAGTTGTCTCATTTAAAGGAAACATTAAGTTTTTTAAATACAAAATATCCGACAGAACTTTGAGAAAGTTTCAAGAGACTCGGAATTTCGAATTTAATAAAATATTAAAACGTTCAAAAATTAAAGTTATTTTTTGTACTAATCCACAAAAGAATCTTGACTATAAAGTAACCGATTAATGAGAAAGTCGACGGCAATAGCAGTATACTGGTAATATACAGTACATCATACACGAATTGGTACTGATTTACATATCGACGTTTCCTTAGCTTCTTAAGTCAAAGAGCGTCGAATGCGGTGTGATTGCGACTGATTAATGAAAAGGGCGCAGAAGATGTTGTGGCCTTTGTAAAAATACTGTCTCCAGACCTAGGTACGGGACTAAGAAAAACCATTACAAACATGTCTTCAGGGCCAAGTCTCGAACCGGGGCCTTTTAGAGCATTAAGCAGCCAGGAATCGGCGACTTTCGAATACCAACACCTGAATCAGCGCTGTGTAATGTCGCCAGTGTATACGACGTCGTAAACAGCATATGAATGTTGAATAAAGATAGACCAACTTGATGTCACTTGCTTATTATTTCATTATTCAATGCTCAACATGTTTCGAATGTTAATACATCCATCCTCAGGAGCTTGCGACTTATTTGTTGAGTTATTTCATGAGTTGTATTGCTCTGTAAGCAGTGCTTCAGCCTGCATACGGATACCACACCACCCCAGCCAAACCACAACGTAACACCAACACACATCGAACCAGGTATGTGTAAGCTCATATACACGACATCAGAAGGATTCAGTAACCATAAGACACCGCAGCAGCCAATATTTGCAGAAACACGCTTTCTAATACAACCACACACGTCACGACTAAACACTCACCACTAAATAAGTACGTTAATGCAAAAATCTCTATCCTTACAGAGCAATACAACCCATGAAATAACACAACAAATAAGTCGCAAGCTCCTGAGGATGTATGTATTAACATCCGCAACATGTTGAGCATTAAATAATGAAATAATAAAGCAAGTGACATCAAGTTGGTCTCACTTTATTCAACTATCAAGATGACGCACGGTCCATTAAACATAAGATTCAGCATATGAATGTTTAATGTTTTTATGGTGTCGGTTTATCACGGGTATTTTGCAGAATACATGCACGTTGTGTAGGTGACTCACAGATCGCATTCCTCAGGTTTAAAAGCTCCAAAACAAGGTACCACTGTTACTGCTGCATCACCCCCCAACAAAAAAAAAAATGGGAAGTGGAAAGACGAAAACGAGAGGGCGTGTTTCCCAGGATAGTCGGAACAATTTCTGAGATGTGACAAGAGGAATTTCGACCGCCCTGCCAGTAGTGAAGAGGTGTGGAGGAATGTGGCCAGGAATGTGAGGAGGGAGACAGCCTGGCCCCAGTCTCTGTCCCTTGTCTTTAGGCCGCATCTTTAAATACCTCTACACAGAACGCATTCACACTAAGCCGTTTTACACCTTTTTTTTACGCGTTGCAGGCCAAGCACTTCGACGGTAACATTACCAAACAGATGTTGGCAGTATAGAAGATGTGACGCAGTGTAATCTATCGCAGGAAGCTGAGCTCGGCGTTGTTTCATATTACGGACGAAAGATGGAGATCGACACAAAGCTACAGTCTGTATTTTGACACAAGGAGAACTATTCCAAACGTACTTGTATCAGCTTTTTTGAACAGCTGGCCCTAAGGATGACACCCGTTAAAAAGGCCGTAAGCGTTTTACGTGCCGATCCCAGTGGCCGTGGAGTCAAAGGCGTAGGTCTGCAACCTCCTGATCGCTGTGATCGGGGGTTCGAATCCCGCAGAAGGCATGGATGTTCGTCTTTTGTGTTTGTTGTGTGTTTTGTAAGTAGCTGTCTCCCTGAAGAGCTTATCATTCATTCAGAAGAGATCTACTGGATACACGTGTGTGTGTGTGTGTGTGTGTGTGAATGTTCTATACAGCTCAAAATCGAGGCGGCCTAGCCCCCGATTAGGTTTGTTGTGCCACAGAAGCAAAAAGTATTTCATGTCATAGGCAAGAATGAAAAGGTGTACAAGACTATTTGTTTCAATTAATATCCTTACCACATTTCCTAGTATTAAGAAAATTTAAATTTTTTCCATGATTTTAAATCCACTCTATTCAGTTACGTTTCTTAAAACGACACATAACAGTGGCAATTGCAGATGTACTGGTACCAAACTAAAATATACTGTGTGTTAAAAATCCAGTTCCTTCCGGCACAATAAGGCGTACTGAATACACTCTGTATTAAGGTAGAAAGGTAAAGTAATCCCGTTCCAGGCCCGGTGTGGCCCAGAGGGTGGGTAGAGGTATAGCTCTACTCTTCCATGATCGCGGCACTAGAAGGGGGTGAGTGGTCAGAAGCACGCCCCGGCCGCACTTTACCCCCAGGAAAGACCCGGTACCCACTTTACAGGAGGCTGGGTGGGCCCCAGGGCCGGTGTGGACGATATACTCTGTATCAATTAGTAGTAATAAACATGTAACTAAGTAAAATAGATTCTCTGTTAATATGTGTGTTAACTCCTGATACACAGGCAACAGAATGCAATACATTCTCTATTAACGCTACACAAAGTCTTCCAAAGTATGATAACGAAGAGACAGAGTAATAACAAAATTACAGCAATTAATAACGTCATGGGACGTTAAATTCAGTGCACAAAATTTAACTCTACGTTTCCCACTTAAAAAATTAATAATTACACTAGACTATATGGTGGAGATGGGCCGGGTAGCTCAGTCGGTATAGCGACTGACTACGGGCTGGACGGTCCGGGATCGAATCCCGGTGCGGACGAGATTTTCCGCCCGTCCAGACCGGCCCTGGGGCCCACCCAGCCTTCTGTACAATGGGTACCGGGTCTTTCCCGGGGGGTAGGGGCGGCCGGGGCATGGGGCTGACCCTCCACCCCATCTAGAGTGCCGAAGTCCTAGAAAGAGTAGAACTATACCTCTACTCACCATAAGGGCCTGCGTAGCCTACAAAAGGGTGAAAACCTACCTACCTATATTGTGGAGTCTTCACGAAATTTTATCAGGACCATCAATACAAGATGGCTGAGTGAACGGGGAATCCAGCAAGGATGGAAAAAATTAAAAATCAAAATTCTACTCGGAGAACCGGGAGGGGAGTGAGTAAATAAGCTGATAATATTAAAATGGGCCTTTAACACAACGGGAACGAGATGTGTATTGCATTATCTAACCAAGATGATGACTTACGGACGGGTTCCTGTGAGAACGGCACATGAACATTGCGGTTCCATGTTACGTCGGAAATTTCTAGACCAGAACAGCGAATATCAGCTTTTCAAGAAAACCCTGCTTCCTGGAGTAAGTTAGTTTACTGATTCTGAGAGGAAAACAATACCATAGCAGCATACCTGAGACCTTAGAGCCACACACACACATAAATGAAATTAAAACATAAAAATACACATTGTGATTCGTGAATTTTGTTAAAACGTGGCTGTCAGAAGTGCTACAAAAGGCTAAACCTTGGTTTCAGTTGTTAGGCTTACAAGTACATAAGGTGTTCTTATTGTTACTTTACTGATGGGCAGATTCTATGCCGCCAGGTAACTCCTTAACAACTACGACTCAGCAACCAAATTTCACAGGTTTAAGAGCACACCAGAATTTCACCATGGAATCATAATGTGTCAAACTCACGAACCAGTGGACCGCATAATATGCAACTGAGATATGCTCCTTTGAAATAAGCAGCTACTTTGCTACCCTTCCGAACCAAAAGTTTCAGAACATTGTGCCATATATTATACTACAGCATTTTAATTAACGACATGATACTTTTGAAGGAAGGCGGCGTAAACCTGTGACTGCTTTTCTTAAGATTTCCATGCACTATACAAGCATTGTATCTCCTTTGTGTATAAGAACCAAACTGCATTTACAATAAATCTTTTTTCCCCTTCAGCCTCCTCCATTTCTTTCCGTCTCTCTTTATTCCGCACAGAAGTCGGTAGCATAATAGTCGCAATTAGAGAAGCTGGGAAGCCAACGCGGGATTTTCCTGTAGACATCACACAGAAACCAGAAGGGTGTGGGAGAAGGGAGTATCCTGCCTGTGTTACCATGGAAACGGAACAAATTAACGTCTTCTTCTGTTTTGCCCTTTTATCACTGCAAACGCAGCAAAGGGAGGGGGGGGGGGCGGAAGGTTTTAGTATCATTTACCAACATGTCCATATTAATCTGACCCTGCAGCTACTGTTGCGAACATTGGCTCCATAACGGCAGGAAAAAGAAAATCACAGCGACGTACGAGGGAACCTGGCACAACAAACGGACTCGTGGCCAAAATGTCTCTACCGGTATCAGTAGGCAGTAAGCCTATATGTTTAGGAAGAACAATCAGTGAGTGATAATGCAGCAGGACTCTGGATTTAACGTAGTCAAATAGATCTGAAAATTAAGTGTTCGTACTCTCCATTAATGGGGGCATGCGGCGGCGCAGTTGGTTGAGGCACAGCGCTACAAGCCGGAAGGTCACGGGTTCGATTCCCGACGGTGTTATTGGAATTTTTCTTTGACTCAATCCTTCCAGCTGCACTATGGCCCTGGTGTTGACTCAGACTCTAACAGAAATGAGTAAAGGCGGCCGGTGCGTAAGGCCGACCTTATCACCTTCACGTGCCGACTGTCTTGAAATCTGGTAGCCCCAACCTCCTGAACGACCTGTCCAGGGCTCTAATGGGATTGCTTTATCTTTATACTCTCCATTGACACTAAAACGTTATGATCTATACGCTGGACCCCATCAACAGATTAATCGGCCTGGTTACTCGACTGTTCGCTAAGTAAAGTTCTCTGTGAAGACCATGCAGGATGTAAAGCTTCACTCATACTTAACCTCGGCACTAGGAGGTAGTGAATGGTCAGGTTCACTCCCCGGCCACTTTACTGCCGGAGTATGAGCAACCGGTCCCCATTGGATATGAAGCTGGGTGGGCCTCGGACTTGGTGTGGACGTTTTGAAAGAGAGAAAAATCTGTCCCTGAGGAAAACGAAGGACGATTCTGCTGTCGTCCAGCTTGGAGCCTAGACACTAGACTATACTGACTGTGCCATCTCCGCTTATTTCCTAAAATGTTGATCATTTGTCAGCTGATTAAGATTTATGAAAACAATGCTTCTTTTGCTTTTGATGTTTTGCTGACCGTGCATCTCAGTATATTTATTTTAGTAATTAACCAACTTGATGCATAAAATTTTGTTTTACAGTAAGTTTACTTCATGCCTCTACATGTTTCGAGCACATGTGCCCGAAACATGTAGAGGCATGAAATAAACTTATTGTAAAACAAAATTTTGTGCATCAAGTTGGTTAATTATTAAGATAAATATGCTTTTATTTTCGTTGTTTCAAAATCTCATGTTCCACCCACTCAACACTCCATATTCATAAAACACAAAAAATTAGGAGACTTATCTTTGATGTGACACATTCCGATTTGAAGTCAGATATAATACATTAAATAAAGAAAGCGATGAGAAAACTATTATGCAATATGCTGGCAGATAAGGCGAAATTGCTCGTACATCGGTATACTAACCGCAGGAATGTAATTTATACTTGTTTAGATTGCGACATTCCGGGTTATGACATTGTGGTTCACGGCACGTAGAAGACGGAGGCAGAAGTCTTCTCCGGAAGGCTCACAACCAACATTAGCCCATACAGTGCAGCCCAGCAAACCACAGTTCCAATTTTTACTGCCTTGCAAATTTCATATCACATACAGTACTACTGGCCTCATCACTGTAACATTAACGTTCTGTTACTGTCTCAGTATCACTTCGTAAGGCAATTTGCTTCATATACCGCTATTCTGTTCTTTATTTAGAGTTTATTTAACGATGCTGCAACTCAGAATATGTTGCTTAAAGACGAAGTCAGCTGCTAAGAACATACAGGGAGGCATAAACGTCACTTGACACTCAATGTGTAACAGGCTGCTTCCAGTGTCAAGCCATGTCCGCGTAACTCTGTAAAGTGTCAGTGATATGGGGCACTGGTGAGACGATAGTGACATAGAAAAACGGACGTATTCGGGGAAAAAAGCTGCCCCAAGTGTAAGTTTGTCCACCACAAATCCTGCAATGACTGAAATGGGATCGAACTCGGTCCTCCGCGGTGAGATACAGGCGACTGGCCGATGGAGACATGGAACGACCACGAATGGTAGCTAATGATGACATTAAAATGACATGGAAGTCAGCGTGGCCTAATTCGAGGTAAGATTTTGACAGTTGCTTGCAGGAACTGAGTAGGACCACGATAAAGAACCTCAACTATAACTGTTTGTGTCCCGTCCAAGATTCGAGCCAGCCACTTCTCGAATACAAGTCAGAAACGTTACACCTTGAGCCAACTTGGGCCCGTATTATTCTGTTGTCTGACCATGTTTTTACAAAACACATTCCGTCTAGATTGAAGCAACACCTCCTGAGACAATAAACAAGAAGGAAATATTATGCAGACTTCCGGCAACATTTAACCGAACTCTAAAGCAGCGGTAAAGGTATTGTTCACCCTACAACAGGCCGGGGAGGCCCAAAGCTCTATTCTTTCTTTAACCTCGACGCTATGTGGGGGTGGGTGGTCAACGCCACGCCCCGATCGTTTTACCCTGGGGGAAAAACCCTGTACCCATTGTATAAGAGGCTGGGTGGGCCCCCGGACAGGTCGGAAAGGGTGCGGAAGATCTCACCTCCAACGGGATTCGATCCCCGGACCGTCCAGCCCGTAACGAGTCGTTATACCGACTGAGCTATCCCGGCCCACGCAGTAAGGCAATGCAAATTTATTTCTTACAGATAAGGTAACTCTATGCGAGTCTTGAGGCTTTCACGACAGTGTGGTTAAGGACTCCCGTCTTCTGGGATGTAATACCCAATCACTGGGTAATCCGTTCCCGACGACTGAAAGAAATGTCCTGCCTTCATCTTAAGGGGTTGAGAGGTCCGAGAAGGCCCTTGAAGGTGAAGGAACAACGTTCCCCCGCAACGTCGGTAACATTTACTTAGTGATATCCCAGAAGACGAGAGTCTTCGTGCTTGAGCTAGTGGCTAAGCAAAATAAAACATCACATGAAATCTGTACACAGCACATAGAAGTTTCAGCTCACGTATCAACTGCTCGACTGTTGTATGTTATTGAATACATGAGGGTGCAGTGCAACTTTAAGTAGTGACCTAGCATATACCTAAAATATCTTAAGTCAGTATGGAGACATCTTCAGTGTACACACACAGTTCTATATGATACGAAACGGAAGGTTAAATCGCTCAGAATGTGATCCAGCGGTTGGCCCTTGTCAAGACGGTAATATTACAAGCACCGTCTCGTGCCCTGCATTCCAGGTGCTACAACTGATCAGTCGGCTTCCCGAAATCACCCACCTTGAAACGACTACACCGACAGAAACTTTAAATATGAAACAGCAGAAAACGGACTCCGTTTATTAGCACGAGTGCATGATGCTAGGGCAGTGTAATTGCAGAACGTACAGCGCTGAAACCGTCTTTGTTGCCGACTTTGATGAAGCTCATCTGAACACAAGGGACTGTTGGGAGAGATGATGACAAGAAGGCGGAACACTTTGATGTGAATCTCAGCGGGACAGTGCTAGGAGACCCGACACGACCTAAGGTAGGCCTACCCCCCGCCGATTGATCGCAACTCGCCAAACTATTGATGAATTAGTTTCCTGTTGCCACTATTACTTGGGTAAGATACATGGGCACCCCGGGGAACCCCCTTACCCAATCCAATTTCGAATTAATTTACAACCAACCTCGTGGATTAGTTTGATGATGCTTCAGATTTCAAGGTAACAGCTTATAAATGGAAACAACAATAAAAACAAGCAAATCTTTAAACTCGCTCCCACAATTACGGACATCTACCTCTATTATTCCGTTTAACGTAGAAACTGCCACCGTCTGGGAACATAATACAATGACATTCTGAGGCCAATAAAATAGAGTGCGTAAAAGTTTTACAATTAAGAAGTGGACAATGTATCTATTTTGTGGACCTTGTGGCTCTCAAATGATTACACGGAACACATGCCTTCTGTTTTATTTAAAGCGGCTGTAAACTGCGAAGAACATACAGTGTCGGCAGAAGACGAATGAGCATGCAACATTGCTGGAATGATAATGACAAGGGAAACCAAACTATTCGCAGACAAATCTGTTCCAATGCTAACTCCTCCACCTCGAATGCCGCACGGACTGATACGGAATTGAAGCCAGGCCCCCGCGATGGCAGGCCGGTGACTAACCGGTGAGCCATGTCACGGCCATGTCTTGTGGAGTTTGATCAGCAGATTTCTCTGACAGATTGGTACTCATGTTCCAGAATGCATGGAATCACATTAGACGAGACAAATACCCTCACAGCGCGTCTAGAGCTTATAAGTTGATCAAGTAATTCATTACCTTTTATGGAAACCGTACCTTCGTCAACGTATTCATGACGATCCAACAATGGAGCCCTTCCTGAACCAGATGTATCTAACAAGCCTCTTCTGCCTATTTCACTAAGCTCGAGTTTAATATAATACTCCCCTCTACATCTAGTTCCCGCCAGTGGTCTCTTTCGCTCTACATTTTGCACTTACCCTCTTCTTCGATTGCAACCCTGTAATAATACCCTGATTAAAGACATAAATTATGAAGTTCCCCGTGCACTTTTCTCCAGTAACATTGTGTGCACCCTCTTTACGCCCAAAAACATTTCAGCATCACCTACAAGACACTGTATTGCGCGATACGTCATGCATAACCCTGCAAAGACTGGAATTCAATAGAATTATAGATGCGAGATTTCAGACTTCCGCCGCAGGGTAAATGAAATCCTAGCTCCTGTGCGATATTACGCAGCGCAGATTGGTAGTTAGTTTCCGACGTTTTGGGACGTATCCGTCCCATCTTCAAGGACCATTGTTGTGACCTTTGTAGACGGGGACCGACACGTTGTCCCAAACGTAGGTAACAACAATTCTACGCTACGTAACATTCCAGAAGAGCCAAGATCTAAATCGCATTTCTGTGTATAGGTTTGGTTCTTGCTTTACACACACCGAACTACTTCCATAGTGAAGGAAAGTCACTTACTTAATGCTGTTCAGAGAAGTATTAACCGTCTGTTCGAAGAATCACGAAAACCTCACAGGCCTAAATACAATGCGTGAGGACAATGCACAGTTTTAAGTGTTACAGCAGGTGGTACAAACAGTTACCATTGAATTTTAAACGGTTAATTGAAGTCCTTTACTCACAGCGTGTCGACAGAATATTACTTTGAAACCTACCGGTCACTTGGGACAGAGAGAAAGAAATAATTTTAGGTATATATTTCTCTTACATTTATCCATCCTGACCTCTCTAGCAGACAGTCAACATAACTAGCATGACAAATACCAACTGCTGTGTATACAGTGTTGAGACTCCTGATGATGGGCAGTAGATCTGTCCGAAACATGTAGAGTTTACCAAAATAAATTTGAGAAACAGTGCATCTCGTTGGCTTTTATTATAAGAATATACCACGATGCAAGGTCCTATGAATGTCAAATTACACTACGGGATTAGTAAATATTTGCTCTTTAAGGCCGAGTGATTCCTGTATGTACCACTCGGTGTAACTTTAAGAATCGCTGCCTTCTGACCCACAACAAAAAGTGCTTGTTCCCCTGTACGACATTAATTGTTCGACCGTACTAACAGAAAGACGCCGTACTGTCTATGGGAGAAGAACAAACGCTAATAAGTAACGCAGATTGGTTTCAGTTTTCTAGGGGTAGTGTCATGGCTCAGACGGTTAGTCGCCAGCTTCTGACCGTGGTGGCTAAGGTTCAACCCAGATCAGTCCACGTGACATTTGTGGTGGACTAAGTTGCACTGGGACTGTGTTTTCTCCGAGTACTTTGGTTTTCCCTTGTCACCATGATTCCACATGTGCTCCATACTTATCTTCATCTACATGTTCATCGCACCAGAAGAACAAAACGGGAGAAGCTTGGGGGACCTTTCAAAAGCAACGCTCTCTGGGAAATCGGAGAGTTGAGTAGAAAATTACTTTCACTTTTTTTCGTTTTCGAAGGATAAAATCTGCACAGAAAAATACTACACTTGCATGAGGAGACACACGGCACCTGCCTCTCCATAAGTATCAGTTCCATAAACACATAAATTACTTACCTAAACGGGAATCCTTTTATGACATTATACGACATGTTGGAAGTGATAGCGAAGAGATCTAGAACTACGCTGAGAAAACTGATGCCTTCTGCTGTTTTGTTTTGGAGTATTTTGGTTATCTGGGGCACCTTCACTGCAAATAAAGCAAAAGAACCGTACGGTGAGTTCAGAAGCAAAAACGCAGGACAAGATAAAAACCAAGCGTAGAAAACCAGCAATGTCATATCGTAATATCATGACCAAGGCCAATGGTTACGTAGCCTGCGATGGCGCTGAAATCTCTGGCTTGCAACACCGAGGTAGCGAGCGGAGGTAAGAACAAGGGGAGTTACAGCTCTATTCTCCCGTATTCTTTCATGGCGTAGACACGAACAACTTTACCTTTACCTGTAAAGACGTTCTGTTGAATGGTTCCGTAATTCGTCATAGAACCATTCGTCTTGGTTGGTATATAAGGATGCTTTCAGAGCTGCGATTCAGTCCAGAATCTTTCGTTTTTTCCGTTCCGTATCTACAAAACAAAACGACTAAAAGAAAACTATAAATGTGACTATTGTTTCATATAGGTATGAAACTTGGTCTCTAACAGTAGGAAAGAATATAGGCTGAGGAATGTTCGTGAACAGGGTACTGAGGAAAATATTTGATCCTAAAAGGAAGCAACAGAAGGATGAAGAAAAAAGCATAATGGGCAGGTTCAAGATGTGTACTCCTCACCGGATATTGTCAGGGTTATCAAATCATTAAGTATGAGAAGGGTGGAACATTTGGCATGAATGGACCCCCAGAGATACACATAAAGGAAACCTGAAGTAAAGAACCACTTGGAAGAACTAGGCTTAGATGAAAGGATAATATTAAAATGCAACTTAAATAGGATAGGACGGCGTGTAGTGTATTCAGCTGACTCAGGATGGGGACAAGTGTGGATCATTGTAAAGACGGCAATGAATCTTCGGTTTTAATAACACGCGGCGAATTTCTTGACTGACTGAGGAACCACTGGCTTCTCATAAAGGACTCCGCTCTGTGGAGTAAGTTGGTTAGGTGCTTAGAAACAGAGTCGGAAACCAACAATCAGATCTTATCCAAGTGAATGTTCAGGCCATAATACGATAGCAGTTTCGGGACTATTTGTCTTTAAATTAAATTCGGTAGGAAACGCATGCCACATAAGCGGGCTAACCTACACTACATAGTCACCGAGAAATTAGGATTTCCTCTTTCTTCGTTTTATTTACCTCTCTCTGCAGTACAATTAAAACAGTCTTATATGGCATGCCTTCTCGATTTCGAGATTAATTCTTTCCTACTTGTACATGGCACGCTCCTTTTCCGTTAACTTCAAGCGATAAATTAAGTATACAGACAGAAAACACCAAACGTTTAAGCAGACTCCTTACCACTATATTCTTGTTTCAATAAATACATATAAACTTACTCTGTTTGCTGTCTATACTTAACATTAACCTTTTGGCGCCGGAATTATTTTTTAAATTTTAGCACACCCTGTATATAAAATGTGAATAATACAGGAACTAAATACGTTAGAATTATGAAACAAACTGCATTTTGAAGAGAAAAAACTGCGAGTATACAACATGTTTAAAATATTCAGTACCTATATTTGTTGAATAAATATATAAAATGCAACTTTAGAGGTTAGCGGTGCGGTACGACCACTATAGTTGACATTAGGCGTCAAAAGGTTAA
>Ga0131853_10004705_pt1 | contig 24474 bp, 19 predicted proteins | sample TergutLab28metaG_FD_92764 | JGI IMG/M metagenome (GOLD analysis project Ga0131853, IMG submission 92764) | Labiotermes labralis P1 segment gut microbial communities from Petit-Saut dam, French Guiana - Lab288 P1 (version 2) (version 2) | ecosystem: Host-associated > Arthropoda: Insects >...
AATTGATGAAAGGCCTCAGTGGCGCTGGTGGGCTGTTGGTTATGCGGCTTTAGTTGTGGCGTTGTTTGGGCTGTTTTATCCGGTGCTTAGCGGGCTGCCTGTTTCTATGGAATGGGTTCAGACGTATCTTCAGTGGTTGCCAAGATGGCATTTCTAAGGAGGGTGTTTTTTTGATAAAGCCAGTTTATTCTGTGGTTGTACCCGCTTATAACGAAGAAGAGGTTATTAGGGAAACTTATAAACGCCTCACCTCTGTTATGGTAGGGATGGACGAACCTTATGAGATTATTTTTGTCAATGATGGTAGTCGAGACAAGACTGCTGAGATTATTGCTGGGTTTTGTGAAAGTGACCCTTCTGTACGGCTTATAAATTTCACCCGCAATTTCGGGCATATGCCTGCTATCACTGCCGGTATGGACAATGTGCGGGGAGAAGCGATATTTGTTATTGATGCCGACCTGCAAGACCCGCCAGAGCTGTTTCCAGAAATGGCGGCCAAGTGGAAAGAAGGCTATCATGTAGCCTATGGCAAACGGATTAAGCGCAAGGGGGAAAGCTGGTTTAAGAAGATTACCGCCAAGTTTTTCTATCGGTTTATCCGGCGGCTTACTACAGTGGATTTGCCGGCTGATACCGGTGAATTTAGGCTTATTGACCGTCGGGTATGTGAGGCGGTTAGCAAGTTACCAGAGAAGCACCGCTATATCCGGGGGCTTGTGAGCTGGGTTGGGTTTAAGCAGGTGGCTGTAGAATATGTACGGGAAGAGCGTTTTGCCGGGGAGACTAAATACCCTCTTAGGAAGATGGTTTCCTTTGCGCTGGATGCTATCACGGCTTTTTCTTATAAGCCTCTTAAGCTTGCAACTTCTTTAGGGTTCTTCCTTTCTCTGGCTAGTTTTATATATTTGCTGATAGTGCTTTATCAGCGTTTTTTTACCAGTAGTGCTATAAGCGGCTGGGCTTCTACAATGGGAGTCATATTGTTTTCTCAAGGGATACTGCTTATGATTTTAGGTCTTATGGGCGAATATATCGGGCGCATTTACGAAGAGATAAAAGGCAGACCTACCTATATAATCTTGGAAATTGTGGGGCAGCATGAAGAAGATATTAGAACTACTGACTAGGATTTTATTATTTTTTACCCCTGGCAAGCTAAAGGGCTTTGTAAAGTATGAAACTGTTAGCTATTTATTTTTTGGCGGCCTTACTACGCTTTTGAGTATTGGCTTGTTTTGGGTATTTCATTATGTAATAGGGCATCAAGTGGTAATAGCCGGCACGATTTCTGATGTGTTGGCTATTATTTTTGCTTATTTTACTAATAAAATATATGTATTTGAATCGCCCAGTTGGAAGCCCAGAATATTGGTGCCGGAGATGATAAAGTTTGGGACGTCGAGAATTCTTACAGTGGTATTGGGGAATCTTGCCTTAGTGCTTCTGGTGGATGTGCTGGACTTTAACGCAATGCTTATGCGGATTATTACTATCGTTATTATCCATGTAATTGGGAACTATATTCTCAGTAAGTGGATTGTGTTTGTTAAAAAAGGTGATACAAATGACTCGTAAGAATATTTTTATTATCTCGTCGGTTATTGCCATACTTTTGGTAGGCGTGGCTTATGGTAATCATCACTTTCGGGGAGCGACGGGAGAAGTTACTCCTGATGGAGCATATATATCTGAAGAAAATGACTACACACCGGAGCCGTCCCCTACCCCATACGAACCTTACGAATATACCGGGCCAGAGTTATCTTATGATCCTCCTTCCTATCATTTTGAGGAAGAACTAGAAGGATACGAAGGAGATACATCCAGCTCATGGCATCCCTTTCATTTCAGGAATGTACGCCAGCCTCAGCCCCTAGATGAAAACACTCCTCATGGTGCGATAGCCGTCAGGCATATTAGGCATCTTAATGACCATTACTACAGCCGATTTCCATTTTCATATCAAGAAAAGCGGGCGGCTATATGGATTGTTGGGGAACTTCTTGCAATGGGTTACACCTGGGATGACATAGATGTGCAAGAATTTGATATTTATGATGTAAACCATTCCTCTGCCAGTGCGGCAAGATGGCATAATTTTGGTACTGTAATCCATGATTATGATTACATGCGGGACACATATCTTAGCCAGAATGTAATTCTTACAGTGCCAGGTGAGTCTAGCCAGGTAATTGTTGTTGGGGCGCACTATGATACGCTATTGTATCCTGGAGCCAGCGACAATGCTTCCGGGACTGCCCTTTTATTAGAAAGCGCCCAGCGTATGCTTAATACCGATAATTATTATACGATTGTATATGTATTTTTTGGAGCTGAGGAAGTCGGGCTTCTTGGGGCTCATTTCTTTGTTGATAATTTAAGCGACGAAGAGCTTAGTAATATTATTTTTATGGTTAATGCTGATGTACTCTTCGAAGGGCCATATTTTATCTTTGGCGGAGGGTATCAAGTGCCTGGCAGCTGGTCTCCTCGCAGTAACGCTATTTCTCGCCAATGGGAGGAATTGGCCGGATATCTTAATTTTTCTCAGGGGCTTGAGCTGATATCTGACCCTTATTCTATTTTCCTTTCTAGCGACCAGCGCGTGTTCATGGAAGCCGGTTTTACGGTTATGATGCTCTTTGGTACGGATTTTCACCCTTCCGGTGATTTCTATTTTAGGGTGTTTCATTCTTACAGAGATGATTTTCATTATATTATGGACCGCTGGCCCGATAAGATTGATGACGCAATGCGGACTTTTTCTATTTTTCTTGAAGAAGTCTTACTTGCCATGTACTAAGGGAGAACTCAAATGTTTAGAAAACGTAGTTTTAATTGGGTTCTGGCTGTATTTATAGTGACTATATTTGTCTTTTCGGCCTGTTCTCGTAGAGCTGGCAGCGGCACACCAGACGACTATGTGGTTGAAACCCCAAAACCCACACCAGCCCCGGAACCAGAAATCTACATTGAGATTGAAGAAACGAAAAAAGCAATTGATGCTTTGGCAGGGCTTAGGGAGCTTGAAGCGCAGTTCCCAATGGTTGGCAGAACTGCCTCAAGTGCCGAAATTATCCCAGGCGGGACTTTCTACTGGGGAAGAGCGCAATCTGGCGGATTTCCGGGGATATTCCATCCACATCTTCAAAGTGACGCGGCAGACCAAGCTGTAACCGCTCTTCTTAGCTATAACCTCATCAGCATCAATGATGCTATGGAAATGACACAAGACGGTATCGCTACATGGGAAAAAGACCTTGACGAGCTTAGCTTTACCATGACATGGCGCCCAGGTTTAACTGTATATTGGTCTGATGGCGTAGAAATGACTTTGGCAGATTTATATTATGCTTTCTGGTTTATTTCCCATCCTGACTATGAAGGCACAATGTTTGGGGAAGAAAACTCCACTTCTTTGGTAGTTGGCGCCCAAGCGTTTAGGGCGGGGGATTCTAATTACATCGAAGGCTTAGTACTAAGCGACGATGAGCGCCAGCTTAAAATATATTTTACTAAAATGTCTCCATCTATGTTGTATAGTGGTGCAATTCTTAATCAGCCACTGCCAAGACATCACTTCGAAGGTATCCCCGTTGGCGAATCTCGTTCTCACATGAACTCAAGAGATAATTTTATTGGTTTTGGCCCGTTCATCATTGATACTGTTGTACCTAGTGAATCTGTGCTTCTTAGGGCCAACCCAAATTACTGGCAAGGTGCTCCATATCTTGATTATATCTACTACCACATCATCCCACCTGATATGCAAGCAGAGTTTATGATGGCTGGACGGTATGACCGACTTGGCATGAGGCATATCGACGTTGCTGGCTATAGTCATGCCACCAACGTACAAATGCTTAGCCGCGTAGCTCCAAGCCAAAGCTTTATCTATTTCACGTTAGGTGCTAGGCGTAGAGACCCGGATACAAACGAAATCTACTTTGTGCCCCGCTACGACAACCACCCAATCACTGACCCGCGTATGCGCCATGCAATTGCATATGCCCTTGACTTCAACGAAGTAAACATGACTATCCGGAGCGGCTTGCACAGTAACGCAACAACGGTGCTTCACCCATTCAACGCTAACAGATGGATTGACCCTTATTCACAAGGTTTTGGAATACATAACCCAGACCGGGCTAATCAAATACTTGACGAGGCTGGTTATGAATGGGGGCCGGAAGGGTTTAGACTTGACACTGAGGGTAATCCATTCTATGTAAATCTTGGATGGCGTATAAACCCAGGTATAGATGAAGTTACATTCGCTCATTATCAAGCAAATCTTCGCGAAATCGGTATTGATTTAAGACTTTGGGACGATGATTGGATTGACCATAACTTCCTTGTACGCCGCAATATCACTAGCATATCATCATTTGAGCTTAGCCCCAATGATGATATGCATATGTGGCAGATGTCTTTGTATATGAATCCAGACCCTAACCCTGCTGCTATGTGGGGCCATAACCGAATGTTTAACCTGGCCAACTTTACCAACCCAACCTTCCAACAGATTTTGGCTGATATCGCATCTACCAAAGCATGGGATGGAGATTTTCGTGCAGATGCTTATAGGCGCTGGGCTATAGCTTTTGACTACTATCTACCAGCTATTTATGAAACTTGGTCGGTTGAGTTTGATGTTATCAACAACCGAGTTGCCAACTGGACATTAGACCGCAGCACCTTTACACCAGAATCATTCTCGTGGCATAGGGTTGGGTTTACTTCTTATGAGCGTTATGTACATGAATGATACTTTTTTGATATAGGAAAAAGCCCCATGGACTAAGGCTTACAAATGCCTTGTTTATGGGGCTTACTATTCATAATCTCAGTTATCATCACGCTATAGGGCTTTTAGGTTAGGTTCGCAACGCGGTATCATGTAGAAAATATTTCTACAATAACGGCTTTATTCCTCGATTTCATACTTGCCTTTTATTCGTTTCTCAATGTCATCTGCTGATGGTAGCGTATCCACCAACTCCTCTGGCACAAAATCAGATAGCTTATATTCGCTTACGCCGATTGGCTTGTTAATGTCTTTCAACGCATATTCAGCGGTAAGTTTATCACGTTTCTTACATAGCAGTATACCAATAGTCGGGTTGTCTTGTTCATGGCGTAGCATATCATCTACCGCTGAAAGATAGAAATTCAACTTGCCTGCATACTCTGGCTTAAAAGCGGTATTCTTAATTTCTACCACTACATAACAGCGTAACTTGGTGTTGTAAAAAAGCAAATCGATATAATAATCCGTGTCGCTTACTTCCAAGCGGTACTGATTGCCCATAAAGGCAAAGCCTGTGCCAAGTGCCATAATGGTTTTAGCGATATTTGCAATTAGTTCATGCTCTATTTCACGCTCTATAATACCATCACGTTGTTCGATAAAATCGAAAACATACGGATTTTTTAGGGCTTCGATTGCAAGGTTGCTTTGTGGTTCGGGTAGGCGCACATTATAGTTTTCTGCCTTTTCCGAAATCACTTGACGTTGATATGTTTTTGTGTCGGTGTGATACTCAAGCGACGATAATGACCAACCGTTTTCTATTGTCTGCTGTGCATACCATACATACTCGTCAATGGTTTTTGATTTGTCCAAAAGATGTGAGTTATGCGACCATGATAATTGTGCAGACAGTGTCTGCACAATTTCCTCGCCTGCTACAAACTCCGCAAACTTACGCATATATTTCAAATTCCGCACAGAATATCCCTTTGCGTTCGGAAACTCTAACTTTATATCACGAGCGAGGTTATCAATAAATTTATTGCCCCACACGCTGTTTTCGATTATGACATTGCCGATATTCCAGTATAACAATATTAATTCACGATTTGCACCCAAAACGGCTTTGTATTTGGCGTTTTGGATTTGTGCTTTTACATTTTCTAAAATTTCAAAATAATTATCGTTGTTGATAAGCATACCGCACCACCCATAAGCAAAATAACCTCACAAATATCATACCATATCCATGCTAATTTCTACACAAAAATTTCTGTTCTTTGGACAATGGATGATATAATAGCTCTAGAGTCCTATATAATAACAATACTTGCGGGAGGGGGATACATGCGGATGATTGGTATGCAAACTATAATTATCGCCATTACTGCAATATATATTGTTTATGTTATCTTTGTTGCTATGTTCTTCCGAAATAGGAAAAGGTTTAACTCAAAGGTATTTATAGTTATCGCAATCTTTTTGATATTGGTTCCTTTTGTTGTTACAATCCTTGCATTAGCGTTTTGGCCGGATTTGCAATACTTAATAAACTTTCATTAATTAACTAGTTACACAGACAGCATCTATCTATGGATAATAGAAGGCTTTGAAGGGTTCTCCCTTTCAAAGCCTTTTATCATTCCATGTGCTTATAATTAACATTCGTAATGGCTTCTTGGGCTGGCGTTTGTAGTTGTTTACAATGTGCGTGAGTATCTTGTTGCGTGAGAGCGGTTTTTTTAGACTTTCACACGAGAATGGCGTATTTTCTGTGGCGGTGCAGCTTTATGTTGACTCGAAAGCAGTATAATTAAAAACACCCGATATCAGTAATGCAAGATGATATCGGGTGTTTTTTTGTTAAAATGAATATCCTATTGCAACAACTCAGATATATTGCGATTTGCCCATCCTATACTAATCAATAAATCATCTTCATCAAATCCAAGCGTCAATACTATTCCTTCTGCTTTGCTCCATGTCGAATAATCGCGCCCTAGGTTTGTGTGATTTCCAGTTGGCTCGCCTATTAATAAAATTACATCTTCTTGAGTTAAGCCAAAGTGCAGCCCCCCGGGCCCTGAAAACCAATCATAATTGCCGCCTTCATTGTATCTGAACATAATGCCAACAATTGTTGCTTCAGATACTGGCTCTGGTGAATCAGGGTCATGTGTAAAAAACATAATGCCTACCGAATTGCTGATAGTTACCGGGCCGCTATCTCCTCTTATTATGCTGTGCCCAATCAGTATATTGCGGTCATAAATCCCTGTGGAAGATTGTCCAAGCTGATTCTCGTCCATGTTTAGAGAAGCACCCATATTGCCGGCTAGATTAAGCGGTAAATCTCCAAAGTTGCCCAAGCGATCATGGAGGTGGATTGTTGTGCCGAATAAGTTAAAATAAAAGTTGTGAGTGTCGAAAGGGTCGAATACAGTTGGCTCGAATACAGGCCAAGAACTGTCTTGTACAGTGGCAGAATCATCATTGACATGTGGTTCGTCTACCATGTCGGAAGGCTCGGGTGTAGAGGGTTCGGGCGTAGCTTGTGAGATTTGATTGGTACTGTCTTGGGTTACGGGCTGTTCGCCGCCAATTGGCTCATCGTTGCCGCTACAAGCCGTAAACATTAAAGCAACCAGAACTAGCACTGCACATACCATACCTAATAATTTCTTCATAAATAAACACTCCTATTGTAAATTTAATTTGCAAGAATGATTTTAGTCAAAAAAAAATGCCCTGCGCGGCAAAATGTCATAACAATAAGGATAACGGTATAACTATACTAACAAAAAAATGACAATTGTGCCATCTCTAAATTAAATCCTACGTTTATATAGGTTTTGTCATTAGCCCACAAAAGCGTAAGGATGCAAGGGATAAATATTTTATGATTACTAAGAAGCGACGAGGTTAATGGATTGACGTTACTTATGTAAATTTTATCTATAAAAAATGCCCCTCCCAAGTAATACTGGAAGCGGCATCCTAAAATGATGATATTTTATTTTCTCAAACTTTTTAATAAAATTTGGACCTGGAATCAAAAAAGCAGTAAACGCGTTGCTAGTCTTCGTAATAATCGCTTCTTGGGCTGGTGTTTGTATTGTTTACAATAAATCCGAATAGCGCGCCGCATATACCTCCTACTATATGACTCATGTAGGCTATATTATTGTCTAGGGTGGCGGCTGAGACTATTTCTTGGCCTAAATAGATTATTACTGCCAGGATTAGAGTTAATGGTATGTGGCCTTTTTTTATGTTTGTGAAAGAGCTTAGAAGTATTAGCATGAAGACTATGCCACTAGCGCCTAGTTTTGCGTAGGGTGACATTATTACCCATAACAGCCCGGTTACAAAGGCTGTTACTACCATCATGAGGATTATCGCTTTTGGGCCGTATTTTTCTTCCAGCATGGGCCCTACTAATAGGATAATGATAAAGTTGTTTAGGTAATGGCTTAGGTTCGCGTGGCCTATAGCGTGGGTAAACAAGCGCAGATACATCAGCGGGTCTGTAAGAGGTGCGCGGTATACCATGAATAGTAGGCGATCTGATGCCCCTGAGGTTAGGTGGCTAAGACCCAATACCGCGGCGGATATCAGGGCAAATGTAAGTGTTAGTGGGGCATTGTATTGGATGCGTTTTAATGGGTTCATCGGATGCTCCTTTTACATATATTTTCATTTTGATTCATATAGGTTTAATTGCTCTTCATGTGGAGTGATGTGGGTTATTGGGGGACGTAGACCCAGGTGGTTGTAGCCTAGCCTTGTTACGGTTCTGCCTCTTGGTGTGCGCTGTATAAAGCCTAGCTGCAGCAGATATGGTTCCGCAACGTCTTCAATGGTTCCGGCTTCTTCGTCTATACTGGCAGCTAGTGTATCTAGGCCTACAGGACCGCCGCCGAATTTTTCTATTATGGCCCACAGTATTTTTTTGTCTACAGAGTCTAGTCCTACAGGGTCTATATCAAGGCGGTCTAGGGAGGATTTGGCTACGTCTCCGGTTACATTTCCGTCATATTGTACTTGGGCAAAATCTCGGACGCGTTTTAGCAGGCGATTGGCTATGCGCGGGGTGCCTCTGGCCCGGCGGGCTATCTCTTTTGCACCTTCCGGGGTCATGCCTACGTCTAGTACTTTGGCCGAGCGGGTTACAATTGTTGAAAGCTCTTCTACTTTGTATGGCTCAAGGTGGTGTACTACCCCAAAGCGGTCTCTGAGGGGGGCGGTTAGTAGGCCTATGCGGGTGGTGGCTCCAACCAGCGTGAAACGCGGCAGCTCTAGGCGGATGCTTCTGGCACCCGGGCCTTTGCCTATTACTATATCTAGCACAAAGTCCTCCATTGCGGAGTATAAAATTTCTTCTATGTTGCGGTTTAGGCGGTGGATTTCATCAATAAATAAGAAATCGCCCTCGTTTAAGTCGTTGAGAATGGCAGCCATGTCACCGGGGCGTTCTATTGCCGGGCCCGCGGTTATTCTTAGGCGGGCATTCATTGCACCGGCAATTATGCTGGATAGGGTTGTTTTGCCCAGGCCCGGCTGGCCGTATAGCAGAACATGATCTAGTGTTTCGCCTCGGTTAAGGGCGGCTTGGACGAAGACTTGCATGTTTTCTTTTATTTTTTCTTGGCCGATGTATTCATCAAAGCGAGCCGGACGCAGCTTTAACTCTATGTCTTCGTCTTCGATTTGGTTATAACCAGTTGTATTTAGGCGATCTTCGGTCATGGTATGCTCCTACATTGCCCGTCTCGGGGTATGGATTATTTTGATAGTTTTTTTAGGGATTGCTTTATTATTTGGTCTGCGGTCATGTTTTCTTCCGCGATTTCTAGTACCGTTTGCATTGCTTCTGTTCTGCCATAGCCTAGGGCTAGAAGGGCGTCTATTGCGTCTTGTTTTTCACTTGTGTCTGGGGAACCTAGGTTTTGGAAGGGTTGCATTTCCTTGCCGGCGTTGTCCCATGTGTCTGTGGTTTTTATTTTATCCCGTAGCTCCAGGAGTACCCGCTGGGCGGTTTTTTTGCCTACTCCTTGGGCTTTGGATAAGGCGGCTACATCGTCTGCTACTATCGCGATTATTAGCTGGGATGGGGAGAGGGTTGAGAGGATGGCACTAGCTACCCTTGGGCCTATGCCTGATACTGAGATTAATAATGTAAATAAGCGTAGCTCTTCTTGGGTGAGAAAGCCGTGAAGAGACTGGCCATTTTCGCTGGTTTGCATATAGGTGAATAATTGAACTTCCCCTTGGCGTGGAGGGAGACGGCTTAGCGTTGAGGCAGAGACGTGGATTAAGTAACCTACGCCGCCTACATCTATTATTGCGGTTTGGTCTTGGATATAGGCCAGTGAGCCTTTTATATATGCTATCATTAGTTTCCTCCGTGATTTTATTGAAAGATTATAGCATAAAAAATGCCTCCTCTCCTGTAAAACGGAGATGGAGGCATTTTTGTGTTTTTATTAGCTTTACAGTGCTGGAGGCTCTAAGACTACCAGATTGCGTTGTGCTTGCATACCACCGGCCATTGCTACTGACAGCATGTACTCCCCTGTCCCGGCAAAGAATCCGGCCCGGATTGTATATTCTACTCCGGCTTCTAGGCGGATTTTGATTAGAGCGTTGAGGCCTTCGCCACCATCGTCATCTTGGGCTAGGATATTGCCTTCGGCATCCAGTAGCCAAAGATATGGGTCTGTAGAGCCTACCGCGTTAAATGTGTTGATTACCCAGTATCCTGTTACTGTTGGGGTGAAGGTGAAGTCTGTTTCACTGCTTACGCGGCGTATACCTTGCATACCGGGCCTTGGGATTGCTATTTCATAGGTTGGAGATACATGAAGCATTGCGCCCATGATATCCCAGCTTACCCAAGTGTGGATGATATATTCTCTTTCTGCGGCTAGGTGTACGGATATCATTCCTGTATCCCAGTCATCTACCCAGAAGCTGCCTGTTTCGTCTTGGAGGCTTATTTCACGCCAGCCCATTCCTTCGCCCATAAGCTGAAGGCTCCACGAACCTGTAGTGGCTGGAGCAAATAGGAACATGAAGTCATCGTCCAGCATAACTTGACCGCCTTCTGATGGGATTCTTGTTCCCCAGTCTGTGCCTGTATCCCAGTCATCGTCCCAATCATCGAAGTCCGGTTCCCATTCTTCCGGTGTTGCTACTATTAGTGTGAACGTGAAATCATCATCCCAAAAGGATGAAGCCCAGATTATATACTCTATGCCTTCTTCTAAGTCCACTACACCAAAGTTATTCCACCAGCTATAGCTTTCTATTGGTGTCATGAAGCTTCCGTAGGTATCGGTAATAATAATAAATACTTCGTCGGAAACGTTTTCTGTGTCAAAAATCCACGGGCCTGTCGAATTAGGAGTAAAGGAGAAGAACGATTCGCCTCTTACGGAAATAGAATCCCCAGATGGGGGTATGATTTCCCTAACGGCATCGAAATCCATTACCAGACCCCACTCTGCCAGTACATCCCATTCTATCCATGGTTCAAAGGTATCTGTAGGATAAATGTTGATGGTATATCTTGCTTCCCAGTCGCTCCAGCCGCGGATAATGTATTCCGCTCCGGCCACGAGACGTACTGTTGCGCGAAACTCAGTGTTCCAGTTATCCATTGTGAAGGCTATCGTATTCCAGTATGCGTTTTGGATTTCTAATTCAAACCAATCACCGTCACCTTCTCCATGGATTACCCAGAGGCCAGATGTATCTGGGGTAAACGAATAGAGAATTCTATCCCAACCGCGTACAACACCGCCACTGCCAGGTATTACAACCGGTTCGGGAATCGGACGTGTTGGGCGCTCGAACTCTTCGCTCATGAATACGGTTAGGGTATAAGTACCGCTTGAATCCCAATCATAGCCTGCGCGGATTACATATGGTGCGCCTTCTACCAGATGCAGTTTTACAATGGCATTACCATTTGGAGCCGTGCCTCTGTCTTGAGCCAGTATATGGCCATAGTGGTTAATGACCCATAGTCGTGGGGTTGCGCCGTCATAGTTCTCACTGGTTACAAAGGTCCAGTAGCCACTGGCGTTGGGGGTAAAGGAGAAGTTAGTCTCCTCGGTTACGGTTACTGTTACGTAATTTGGGGCGGCTGTTACTTCTGGGGCATCGTAATCTTCTGCTAGCTCTACTTCGTAATCATCTTCCTCGGCGAAAGCTGTCACTGGGCTAACAGCTACGAGAGCTACCATCATGGCTATCGCCAACGCAAAAGCCAGACCGCGCTTTAGAACGTGTTTCATTTGAATCATTCCTTCCTTTTTATGTTGGAAGGATATTAGCATAAAAGCTTTGGCTCGGCCATTTTGTTGCAGAATATTATGCTGGGGTTAATAATTATTACGAATGTATATATTATTCATTAAAAAAACCGTGAGAGTGAATTCTCACGGTTTTCATCATTTGTAAAGTGCCTTTATCTGGCAGCTAATAACTCATAAGGATTTACGGGCTCGTCATTTCTTGTCACTCGCAGATTGACATGATATCCGTGCATAGTTCCAAAGATTGATGGAGTGCCTACTGTGCCAATTAACTGGCCGGCGCGGACTATATCACCTTGGGACACTAGCTTATTGTCCGCAAGCTGGCCGTAGTAGGCCATCAAACCATTACCGTGGTCGATTTTTACATAGTTGCCTCTTACAACATTGCGGCCTATGGCCATTACTCGGCCCGCGGCACTTGCTTGGACATGGGCACCTTCTTCGGCGTATATGCGTAGGTTGTCGTTGGTGCGGAACTGATCTAGAGTTGGGTCGTAGATTAGGGCGTTCATGCTAAAGGGCATTGCTATGTCGCCGTATATCGGCCATAGTAGTTGGTCATCTTCACCAAAAGGCACAAAGGCTTCTACCGGTGGTGGAGGCGGGGGCGGTTCTGCCTCTGCTGCCGGTTCCGGGGTTGGCGTTGGCTCTGTGGCTGGGGCGGGGGGTTCCGGGGTTGGTAGTACCGATGGTGGCTGTGGTGATGGCTGTGGTGTAGGTACCGGGGTTGTAGTTGGTTCTGGTGTCGCTCTTGGTCTGAACCAAGCTTCTTCGTCTACCTGTGATAGGTATGGTTGTACCTGCTCGGCCCCTACTGGGGCGGCGTCTTCTTCGTAGTTGTCGGCCTGGAAGCCGTTTTGACCGAAGTTGGCCACTGTTATTACCAGTGCAAGGATTGCTACTGCTCCCAGGCATGAATACAGTGCGATGAAAAACCCCTTTTTGCGAAAGATATTTCCTTCGGTATCCGGGCTTGTGTTTTTCATACGCTCACCTCCTAAAATTTTAGTTAGTAGAGTATTACCCTGGGGAGTGCCCGTCTAAACATTGAAAAAATGGAAAACCTTGGGCTCCGCCCAAACCCGTAAACTTTTTGAAAAAAGTTTAACCAAAAACTTTAATAAAAACCGCGCAAAGTACGCGCGGTTTTTAGGTCATGCATATGCAAGCAGTATGAAAGCAGGTGTTTCCCTCTTTATATCTCTCATCCCCAAAATCGTGCAAAGCACGATTTTTATAAGTTTTGGTCAAGCTTTTTTAAAAGCTTGCGGGGTTTGGGGCGGAGTCTCTAGGTCTTAACCCTCTTTTACTCGCTCTATCTTGGCGCCTAGTTGGTTTAATCTGACGTCTAGTAGGTGGTAGCCTCTGTCTATGTGGCATATTCCGCTTATTTCTGTTGATTCTTTGGCTGTTAGGGCTGCTAGTACTAAGGCTGCGCCTGCCCTTAGGTCTGTTGCGTTTACTTGGGCGCCTGTTAGTTGATCTACTCCTTCTATTATTGCACTGCGGCTCTCTATTTTTATTACTGCTCCCATGCGTTTTAGCTCTCCTACTTGCATGAATCGGTTCTCGAATACAGTCTCTGTTATTACACTGGTGCCTTTGGCTTTGGCCATTAGGCTCATGAACTGGGCTTGCATGTCTGTTGGGAAGCCTGGATATGGTAGGGTTTTTATGTCTGCGGCTATTATTTGGTCACTGGTGGCGTTTACCCGTATACCTTCTTGTGATTCTTCTACTTGGACATTGGATTCTTTTAGCTTTGCGGTTACAGGTTTTACATGGTCTGACATTACGTTGGTTAGCAGTACATCTCCTCCGGTTAGGGCGGCCGCTACCATGAAGGTTCCGGCTTCTATGCGGTCTGGAATTACCGTGTGATTAGTGCCCTTTAAGCCTTGTTGGCCTGTTATTTTTATTGTATCTGTGCCTGCGCCTCGTACTTCTGCTCCGGCTGTGTTTAGAAAGTTGGCTAGGTCTACTATTTCTGGTTCTACTGCCGCGTTTTCTATTATGGTTTGGCCTTTGGCTAGAGTTGCTGCCATCATTATGGTTTCTGTTGCGCCTACGCTTGGGAAGTCTAGGTATATTTTTGCTCCGGTTAAATGCTTTGCTTTGGCTTCTACATAGCCGTGGACGTGTTCTATTTCTGCACCCATAGCTGCTAGGCCTTTAAGATGTAGATCTACGGGGCGTGTGCCTATAGCACAGCCGCCTGGCAAAGGTACACGGGCACGGCCTAGGCGGGCCAGAAGTGGGCCTATTATCAGGAAAGACGCGCGAAGCTTCCCTACCAGTTCGTAGGCTGCGTCATATTTTTGCAGATTGGTTGTGTCTGCGTCTATTATGCCTTTAGCTCTGTTCCACGTTATATGACCACCTAGGGACTCAACCAATTCGCTCATACTTTCTACATCAGACAGGTTGGGGACATTGCTAATCCGGCAATGCTGCCCGGTAAGTATGCTCCCTGCCAATACTGGGAGGACTGCGTTCTTTGCTCCACCTATTTCTACTTGGCCTTTTAGTGGGCCACTTGGTTTGATAATAAATTTCTCTGCCATGTAATCTTCCTTTCAGCTTCCGTTTTCGATTATTCTTCCCAAAAACTTGAGAGAACAATCTAAAAATGCTATATTTGCTTTAATGCAAGGTAGGGGAGACAAAAATGGCCATATTGCGTGCTTATGCACTGCCACATCCGATACTTTCTATACCGGCTGTGGGACGGGGGGAAGAACGAAAGCTAGGGAAGACTTTGGCTGCCTTTGATTCGGTGGCCAAAGAGATTGCTTTTTTGCGCCCGGATACTATTGTTTTTATTACTCCTCATAATGTTGTTTATGAGGACTATTTTCATATATCACCAGGAAACGGTGCTAAGGGGAATTGTGAGGATTTCGGGACAAAGCATGTAAGGCTTGCCCTCAATTATGATCCCAATTTTTCTGCCTGCGTGGCTCATGTTTCCGGGAAGTATGGTATATCGGCTAAAACGTTAGGGGAGAAGAACGCGCCACTTGATCATGGGGTTATGGTACCTTTATGGTTTATTAATCGGCGTTTTTCTAAGTTTAAAGCAATGAGGGTATCCCCTTCTAAGCTGGATACAAAGGCACATTACCGCTTAGGTCAGTGTATTGCTGAGGCTGCTGTCAATATTGGAAGGCGTACCGTGGTTATAGCTTCCGGCAATCTTTCTAGGAATTTAAAAGAAAAAGCCCAGACCGGATATTTGAACGAAGCTCTGGACTATGATAATGAAATATTGGATATTTTTACTACAGGGGATTTTAATCGATTACTTAACATACCTCATAATATTAGAGAGCAATCTGACGAATGTGGTCATATGGTTTTTTCCATACTAGCGGGATGTCTTGATCGCAGACATATTAATTCTAATATATTTTCATATGAGAACCATATGGGAGCGGGATATGCTGTGGCCGGTTTTGCGCCGGGGCCGCATAATGAGAATCGGAATTTTTTAGAACAATCAGAAAATCAACAGCGCAGACTGGTACTTAAATCCCGCTCGGAAGAGGATGCATATTGCATACTGGCTCGACGTGCGTTGGAGTATTGGGTGCTTCATGGGCTGGAACTGCCGATTCCGGCGGGGTTACCTAATGAGATGATAACTAATCGCGCGGGGGCTTTTGTTTCTATTTATGTAAATGAGCAGCTTAGGGGGGCTTCCGGTGCTTTGGGGCCCACAACGGATCATATTGCTGCTGAAATTGTGAAAAACGCATTGGGGATTAGCCAGGGAGATAAGAAGTTCCCAGCTGTTACTATGGAAGAGTTGCCGGATTTGGTTTACAAGGTTGATGTTATTGGAAAGCCGGAGCTTATTTTAGATGTAGAGGAGTTGGACGTCACCCGATATGGGGTTATAGTTTCATGCAGCGATGCATGGGGTGTAATGCTTCCTAACCAGCCCAATATCGAAACAGGTCAACAGCAAGTTGATGCTGTAAGGAAGCGAGCTGGAATTGCAGACGATGCAACTGTACGGCTGGAGAAGTTTGAAGTGCAGAGGCATGAATGATTTCGAATTAATTCGCTATATAAACAAAACGCCATGCGATTGTATATACGCATGGCGTTGTTTTTTTGGGTAAAAGCTTCGTCTGATTATACAGAGCGGGTTACTTTTTTGGAGCGTAGGCAGCGGGTGCATACTTTGGCTGGCCTTACTGCACCGTTTTGCTCTACTATTTGAACTTTTTTGATATTTGGGCGCCACATACGATTGGCCCTTCTGGATACTTGGCTACGGGTTATGCTTATACGGTGCCCGGTTTGGATGCCTTTATCGCATACTTCACATCTTGCCATGGTAAGTAAACCTCCTTAATTAATGGGGCTCCGCCCCCAATCCCCGCCGCTCCGTCGGGCAAAGCCCAACTACGCTTCCTCGCTATGCTGCGGGGCCGCGCCTTGCGCGGCAATAATTCGTTATTTTTTTCGCACGGTTGATTTTAACAGAAGAATATCCTGTTGACAAGGCTTATTTCTTGACGATTTGGAAATTCTGGGATAGCATATCACGGTAGCGACAATAAGCAAAGGGGGCATCACGATGTTTTGCACAAGTTGCGGCAATACCATGTACCCGGAAGATAGCTTTTGTAATGTTTGCGGCAAAAAGGTCATACCTAGACCCAGCCAGCCAGCGGGCAGTGCCCCGCCGCCACCCCCAATTCATGAACCTGATCCATATATTGAATATAATATGAAGTCACCTCCGCCACCAGGAGGTAATCTACGCAAGGCAGCTATTATTGCTGCTTGCATTGCGTTGGTTGCCCTTGGGGTTAGTATTGGTGGTTTTTTTATTTTACGAAGTAGCAATAATAATCAAGGAGAGTCTACACGTCTTACAGCCGGGTCAGAGAGGATAATCCCCTCACCTACCCCTGAGGCAACACCGGAAGCAACTCCCGAGGCGCCACCACTAGAAGATGATGAATCAACTACCCAATCAGGAGGATCTGATCGATTCCCATTCCCAGGTACAATTTCACGATATTCTGCCAGCGCTGCCGCTGATATTACGTTTTTGCAGACTACACTAAACCATATTCGAAGGAATTTCACGTCTATTCGGCCTATTGAGTCCGCTACCGGGAATTTTGGCGGAGCTACTCGTGGGGCTATCGCGGATTTTCAGCTTAGAGTGGGGCTTCCTGTTACTGGGATAGTAGATGAGACTACTTGGTATAATATTATGGATGTTTTTGAAAATCCGCCTTATACTCCTGATGGGCCCTTTATCCCTAAGGTGCAGGAAGGATATATCACCTTGGTCAATCTTCATTTGCGGGATGCGCCTTCACCAGATGGGGAGTCCCTTGGGATACTTCCTGAAGGGACTTATGTTTGGGTTGTTAGTTATATTAGTGAGGATAGCTGGTTTTTTGTTTCTACTGAGGATGGCTATATTGGCTATATGAAGGCTGAATTTTTGATTTTGGATGGATTATTGCCGTAACTGAGGTGAACTAATGATAAAGCGGAAGATTTTTGCCGTTGTATTTGCTTTGATGCTGGCTTTTGGCGCTGTTAATGTTAGTGCTTTTGCTGCATTTCAAGATATTTCTATTACCACTTTACTGGAGCCATCTTTAGAGGGGGATATGGTTTACCCTTTTTCAGATGGCTTAGCGGCGGTTCGGGTTGTTAATCCTGATGGCAGTTTTAGGTTAGGGTATGTCAACCGCTATGGTCAGTTTATTATTCCTCTTAGAGATTATCCTTCCACTGCCAATTTCGTGACACCTCAGTTTTCTCATGGATTGGTTGCTGTATTTTCCTATGCCGATAATGCCTTTGGCTTTTTTGATACCTCTGGCGGGCAGGTTGTTCCTTTTATATATGATGATGTTCTTGAGTTTTCTGATGGTCTGGTTGCCGTAAGTTACGACGGCTTATGGGGCTTTTTAGATGCATATGGGAATGTTGCCATTGATTTTCAATTCCAGCGGGCAGGACACTTTTCAGAGGGTCGTGCTCCTGTTATGCAAAATAACCTGTGGGGTTTTGTCAACACCCATGGCCAGATGGCTTTACCCTTTACCTATGACCACTATAGCGAGGAAACTTTGGATAATTTATTTATTAGTCCCAGTTATTCTGAGGCACTTGCTCCTATTATTTTGAATCGGCCTGAGGGTTATAGGTGGGGGTTTTTAAACCTTTATGGGAACAGAATCGCTTCCGAGCGGATGTATTTATATGTAGAAGGTTTTACTGAGGGTCGGGCTTTGGTAATGGCTCATGATGATGAAGGCAATGAGATTTTCGGTTTTATAGATCGTAATGGAACAGAGGTTATACCCCTTGTTTACAGTGCGGCATTTAGTTTTTCTGAGTTTCTTGCTGCCGTTAGGCTTGGGGATATGTGGGGATTTGTTGACCCTCATGGGAATATGCAGATAAATCTGCGGTATCATCAAGCACGTAGCTTCGCTGAAGGTTATGGCGCGGTAATGCTGGATGGGCGCTGGGGTTTTATAGACCGATGGGGCAATGAAGTAGTGGCTCCAATTTATCATGAAGTCAAGGATTTTTCAGGCGGTTTGGCAGCGGTAAGACAAGGAGAAGGAGCTGAGGCCCGATGGGGCTTTGTAGACCATAACGGTAACGTGGTTGTGCCTATAGAGCATATGGAAGTTGTCAGCTTTTCGGAGGGGATTGGATGGGTAAGAGGCACCGCAGGGTGGGGTATATTACAGGTAAACATAGGAGAAGGAGCATCCACCCCTGACGCAAACAGATACATCCATCAATCCACATCGGATTATATGTTGTTTTCACCCTCAAGGGACGCACTTTTGGGGGTATATGATGCTTACAGCGCCGATGAAAGGATATTTTCCACCCTTCGCGGCCTTTCTCCTGCCCAGCGCAGCTCTGGAGACGCGTTAAATATCATCGCTTTATTTGTAGAAAATACTATTCGTAGAGGCAATACTACGGATTTACCTGATGATGGTCTTTTACAGGCGGGAGTGCTGCACGAACAGGTTAATATAGGCCAGAATATATGGCAGGACGCCACAAGAACCGTTGCCAATGAAGGTGTAAACCTGATGCGGCCTCTTTCACTTAATCTTAATTTTGTAGCAGATAATCCGATGGTTAATGTGATTTTTCCTGATGATGTTTCTGGGATTGCCTTTGACAATGTGACCATTGAGGCAGGATTTGCGTCCATTACTATTCCACGGGAGTTTATTCCTCGTGCCAGCGAAATAACTATAGAAAAAGGTATCCCTACTAACGCAACCACCAATGAGCCTTTAGCCGAGGCGCAAGAAGCCTCATCTGGTTTACTGGATGGTTTTAATATCCGTGGAATACTGGATGTGGATATTAGTATTGAACAAGTATCAGAAGCGCCTATAGATTTCTTATTAGAATACTGGGCTGTGGCTGTGATTATTCTCCTTATTCTGCTGTGGATTATTCTTGCGATAGCAGGTCACAGATTCCGGCTTTGGGTAGTGCCTACCTTTGCTATTTTGGCAATAGTAGCCAATGCTTGGACACTTGGGTTGTTTTTCGAAGAAGATCGGACAGTCCGCGACTTACCTCCCGGGTATTTTTATTCAGTTGAAGTTACTCTGTTTCAGGGGATGCGGGCCACTGTTTCCATTCCTGTAAACGGAGCCGACCCTAAGCGGCTTGTGCTATATAATGAAACAGGAGAAGCACAGCATAGCAAGTACAACCCTGTAACAGACACTATAGATGCACGTATCAGACACAGTGGAACATTCACATTATTGCAGCACGAAACTGAGTTTGATGATATTGATGGCCTAAGCCCAATAGCCCAGGAGGCCATAGTAAGATTGGCTTCTATTGGGATACTTGAGGGTATGGGAGAATCTTTCCGTCCGGCTAGTGCTATAACCCGCGGGGAGTTTACTGCTGCTTTGGTTGAGGCTTTTGATCTTTTAGATGAAAGTGCCATTGGCATCTTCTTGGATAGTTCTGTTGATGATCGTTACTATCGACACATAGCCTCTGCCGCTAATCTAGCTCTGATGCATGGATTTGAAGACGGTGACTTCAGAGGAAGTTGGGCTATTACTAAAAATGATATGTTCCATGCGATTGCAGGGGCGCTTACGGGGCATATGGGGTATTTTATACCGGAAAATATTGAAGAACTGCTTGGGCATTTTGAAGACCGGGAAAGCTTTGCGCCTTGGGCCGAACCTGCTATCGCTCTTTCAGTGTCTACGAATATTTTGCTTCATAGGGATGATGGGGTATTTGCGCCGGGTAGTATAATGACCAGGGGCGATGCGGCGGTTGTGATTTATCGGCTTCTTGATAGGTTGTGGTGATGATTCTATGGGAAAACCTTTGTCGGTATCATCAAAACCCAGAAACTTGTAAGTAGTTTTTTTAGTATGGATGACTATATCTGATTATGGCTTGACATGCTTTGGGCAGGCATCTATGCCCCGTTGTTAAGGGCTACTTCATATCTTTGTATTGCTGCGCCGCCGCTATTGGACGGCGGTGACCAATGTAGTGTAACCTGGCCTACTCCAGGGGTAGTCCTTAGGCTTAAAGGCATGTTTGGCACATTGATGGTAATGACGTAGGGGTATTACAAAGCGCTCTACCTAAAGATAGCAAGCCAAGCCCGACAGACGAAAAACTCTCCTTGCCAATGAAAAAATATTGGCGCGGAGAGTATTTCGTCTGTCTTTGTCATTGTGGTAGTTATTACTGGGATTGTGGGGCGTTCTTTTTAAAGATCGAAAGTGTTACTTTTCTGGTTTTGACCAAAGTATCGGGGCATATTGAGGTTTGTCAACTTATCTGTTTGATTTACTGCTGTTTTCTGTGGTTATATATCGTACCCTTTTATACACCTATAAGCCAGGGCTTTTGGTGGGTTTTAGCAATTACTTATTGAGGCCAATATACATACACAGCCGAGTTATCTCTATCCCAGCGCACTTCTGCGCCAAAGGTTTCGGATATATAGCGGGCTGGTACGAAAGTGCGGTTATTTATTATTACTGGCATACCCATGCCGTCAGGTAGTGGTTGGTTGACTACAATGGAAACTGTAATGTCATCTTTAGTCATGTACCCAGTGCGGGTTGAGCGGTTCCAGGTTACTTCTGCGCCTAATGCCTCTGCTATTATGCGTAAGGGGACATGGGCTCTGTTGCCTGCTATGAAGGGTTCTGCGTCACCGATTAGAGTTTCACCTTCGTGATTTGTGTAATATAGGCTTCCTATTACGAAGCGCAATAGAATCAGTGGCGCATCCTCCTCCTCTATATCATCACCTTCGTTGTTAGGGGGTGGCGTGGGGGATGATGTTGGCTGTGGCGAAGGCGTGGGAGTTGGCTCCTGAGTTTCTTCGGGCGTTTGCCCTGACCCAGTGTTGTTGCCAGCGGGAGGCCTGGAGGTTGGCTGTGGCGAAGGTCTTGCAATGCGTTCCAATTCGCCAAGTGTTAGTATCAAATCGTTTTCAGGGGAGAAGTTTTCCAATACTGTGTCAGGACTTGAACCTGGAGGTGCAGGAATATATATAGCTTGACTGGCGGATTCTAACGCCATTGGCATTGGCCGAAACCCACGAGACTCATAGCAATGCAAAAAGAAAATAAGTTCATCCCCATAAATTAGTTGAACTTGGTGGTCATAAATTAGCTCTCGATTACCTACCCTTCCTCCTAGTTGGGCAACTTCTATTATTTCACCAATTGCAGCGGTGCCCATAAAGACTTCCAGAACTCTAAGTTGGTGGACAGTATGTGGTAATATTACCCGCTCTTCTTCATCTTCACTTATCTCTCTATCTGATAACACTGTATTTATAAGCTCTGTCCTACTGTCCAAAACCTCAGCCTTGACAATATGTGTTGCACCCCACGCTAACTCATCAATACTTTCCCGAATCCAGGGATACCCTCCCTGCCAATAACTAGTTACTAGTTCGCTTTGAGAGCGATTACTTCTGCATCCTACTAAAATTAACAAGGTAATTGAGAACAAAAAAACTATTCCGCATTTTTTTACCATATCTCTACATCCTCCATATACTTTTCACAGATTGCTCAATAAACATTGATTATGTTCATTGAAACAACGGGGGCCATATAGGAGCATAAATCATATTTATACTCTCTTCATCATAACGAGTCGGGGCTAATATTCCGGTAATGGTAGCTCCATGTCTCATAACACTATCATTTGCAGGGCGTTCAGCCGGAGGATTATCTCTTAATCCAATTGCATGGCCCAGCTCATGTACCATCAGAGTTGTTATGACCCCGCTCAAATCGAGATTTCTTCTTTCTACATATGGAATAATATTAGCTGAATTTAAAACGATTTCAAACCTAACGAGTTCTGTACCAGAAGTATCTAGCGGGTCTAGCCAGCCAAGAACACCTGCGAGATCATTCCGGCCTATTCTATCCTCTGTAAAAATTTCATTTTGTGATGCTGAACTGACATTAAAGCTAATCGGTGTGGCGCTACTATTCCAATTAAACATGCCTTGTGACATGGCAATACGCCAGGTTGCTCCAAGTTCATCAGCAACTTGAAAGGGCCCAATCTGAATACTGCTTGTATGCGACCAATAGCGCATATGTCGGCCTGAATCTCTAACTGACTCCCATCTGGCAAAAAAAGTAGTATGTCTACTTGGGGCAATTGTCGGATTTACTCTATTTCCTCCTATTATAGAGTCATACCAACCAACAAATCTATGGCCAAATGTCCGACCTTGTCTCGTTGGTGTTGGGAGCGCACCACCAGTCATCAACGAACCCGACACGACAGTATGCGTACTGCTTGCTTGGCTTACATGCCCTCCATTCGGATTAAAGGTTATCGTTACAAGCCATCTGGCATAGAGAGTCATATCCCTTGTTACTTCATAAGTTCTCACCATTCTCACTCCATCAGCAGTAAACCATCCGTCAAAGTCATTCCCAGTCCTTTGCGGAGTCGGAAGGTCGCCTATAGGTTTACCTCGCTGGACTTCTCGTCTTGATTCGATGACTGTCCCACCATTGGCATTAAAGGTTACAGTAAATGCCCTCTCCCAATGTGCGTGAACCGTCATCTGACCATTAAAGGGAAGCAAGCCAACAATAAAGCTGATATTCGCTGGAGTTATAGCATGTGCATCAAATGCATTAGCATCCCATGCCGTGTTTTCTTCTAAGATGGTCTCCGTGTAATCTCGATCAAGGCCACTTACATATAAATCTTCTTCAGATATATTTGCATCCAGAGACATCAACGGCAGAGTTAAAGACCAGCCTAGAAATACAAATCCGTCTCGGGTCGGCGTAGGAAGAGGATGGCTTGTGCCCGACTGCTGTATTATATATGCTGGAACACCTACTCCTCCATGTGTATTTAAGTTTACTCTTGTATTCCATCGTGCCCAGTAGGTTGTAGCACCTTGTACTATTGTATTAGCGGTAACTTGCGTTCCGCCTGTTTGAGATGTAAACCAACCTCCAAAGGTGTGATTTGCTCTGGATGGGCTTGGTGGTAATGTTCCGACTATATTACCTACCCGCACTTCTCTGGTTGCGCCTCCTATACCACCATTGGCGTTAAAGGTCACGGTCACTGGCGGGCCGGATGGTGGTGCTTGAGTCCTAAAATGCCCTGCTGGGCTTTGATGCGTGCCCGTAATGCCGCTTGCCCTTGCCACTGCGCGGACGTAGAAGTTTGTATTTGGGGTTAAATCGGTTATCGTTATCTCAAATGTATTGCTGCTTGTGTTTACTATTACCTCCTGGTGGGTAGCTTGGTTATCTCTGCGGAACCAAAAGCCCCTCATGGTTATGTTGGCGCCGTTGGGGGTTACTGTCCCAACTAGAGTGGCAGTACTGCTTGTTATATTGCGTATGGTTAGCGTCAAGGTTGGATGATTTGCCGGCGGCGGGGTTTGAGGTGGTGGCGTTTGTGTGTTTGGTGGCAGTGGCATACCTTGTATGCTGGCTTGGGTGCCTGCGCCTGCTGAGTTGACCGCCCTTACCCTAAATGTCTGCTGGCCGTTTCCTGATACAGAAAAGGTATGGCTTGACATGCTTTGGGCAGGCATCCATGCCCCGTTGTTAAGGGCTACTTCATATCTCTGTATTACCGCACCGCCGTTGTTGGATGGCGGTGACCATTGTAGTGTAACCTGGCCTACACCCGGCGTAACCCTTAGGCCTAAAGGCATACTTGGTACATTAATGGTAATGACGTAGTGGTATTGCAAAGCGCTCTACCTAAAGATAACAAGCCAAGCCCGACAGACGAAAAACTCTCCTTGCCAATGAAAAAATATTGGCGCGGAGAGTATTTCGTCTGTCTTTGTCATTGTGGTAGTTA
>Ga0131853_10004706_pt1 | contig 24473 bp, 14 predicted proteins | sample TergutLab28metaG_FD_92764 | JGI IMG/M metagenome (GOLD analysis project Ga0131853, IMG submission 92764) | Labiotermes labralis P1 segment gut microbial communities from Petit-Saut dam, French Guiana - Lab288 P1 (version 2) (version 2) | ecosystem: Host-associated > Arthropoda: Insects >...
ATCACTCAACTGATTGCTGTAAGGCGGTAAAACGTGAACATTGACCTGAACAGGGTAGGTTTGGGCAAAAAGAGCAGCGCCTCCTTTTCCTCCTAATCCAAAAAGAGGAGTTAAAAGGAAAAGGAATAGAAATATTTTTGAAAGGGTTTTCATTCTGTTATTTTTTATTTTTCAAACTTTCAATTTTTTGTTTTTTTGTTTTTGGGCGAATTCAATTCGCCCCTACGTTGCACTTTCGACTATTTTCGCACTTCTCCAAAAGCCCCTTTAGGGGTTTGGGGTGATTTTTTTCTACCTTATAAAATTCCTAAATTCAAAATAGGCATTTGTTCCTTTTATTCCGCCCGGCATTACATATTGCAGTTTAATTCTGTATTGTCCTGCCGAAATAAACGGGAATGTTGCCTGTACGAATCTGCGGTAAGTTGCATCGTTTGGAGTACCTACCAGCGCATTGATAACCTGACTTTGCAAATCGATAAAATCCATTTTATAAAATCTCGGCAAATCGTAAGTGAATGGAAACTCGTTTCTGGCAATGCCCGTAAAATTGTTGTGTTCTATTTGGGTCAAATACCTCGCGGTAACCGGAATGGCTCTGACGGGCGGAACACCGATTTCTTCCGCATCATTACGGCGTACGCTAAAACGTCCCGCAACAGGATAATCGCGGTAAAGCAACGGATATATTCTTTCTCGGAAAAAGAAATCGTCTAAGGTTGCACTTGCCCGAATGAGCGGTTTGTTTTCTGTGCGGTCTGTTCCTACAAGCTCTGCCAAATCAAAAGGCTCCATATCTTCGGTTATGTAGCGGAATGCCAGCACATTGGACGAAAGCCTTACCACAACCGCATCTTTGGGTCTGATGGCATTTATTTTTTCGCTGAATGTATTGAATGTACTTGTTGCAAAATTGTAAGACAAAAGCGTTTTGCCTATATCGGTACGTGTTTCGGCAACGGCTTGTCGGCTGGCAATGTCGATACTTCCCATTTCATTGTCTGCCAACAGGCTCTGAGTTGTCGTTGTTGCTCCAACAGCCGCATGTTCTTCTTTGCTCAATGAAACGATTCGTACCGTATAAGTCGCTCGGTTGTTTACCGGCGGAATACGATATTCAATACGTCTTTTTGCTTGGTTGTAGGTAAAATCAACCGCTTGTATATTGCCTCGCGCATCTTCAAACCACACTTGATTTTTCAAGGCGGCAGGGAACAGATAGGTTTGTCCGTGTCGCAACTGAATATAGCCTGTTGTACTTTCGTTTCTCAAAAAAAATCGCTGGTCGATAACCGGATAAGCATACAATACATTTTCCGGCGGAATTTCAGTCGGCGCATCGGAAGTTCTGAAACTTACTGTTTTTATTTCTTGTGCTTCTTTTCCGGCTGTAAAAACGGAATTCCAGCGACCATTTCTCCATTCTTCAAATACAACTGTTACCGTTGCGGTAATGTCTTGTTCGGGAGTTAATATCTCGTGCGAGAAAAATGAAACGGCGTCTCTTTCTGTGTTCCATCTCAACTGACCTTGAATATTTGCGCCGTCATTCAGCGTAAAATCTCTAAGCATAATGCGGAAAGTTTTCTCGCCGCCGCAGTCCTGTACGGTAAATGCTCTTTCCATTGCCATATTGAATGTGGCTTGCGGTGCGGTAAATACGGATACTTCGCTTGCTCTGTTGCTCGGCGAAATATCGCTTATCATCGCCATATCCAGCGGACTTCCGCCCGGTATTATCAATATGCATTCTTCGCCTACCGATACTCTGAAACGAGAGTTTACGTTAACCAGTCCGCCCAGCAGGCTTGCTCTTGCCGTCAGATAGGCTCTAAAGAAAGATGGATTGGGAAGTCCGGCTTGCATCAAAGCGGCTACATCCGCTGTAATAATCGGGAATCTGCCTCGTATAAATCTGAGATTTACCCGAACGCCCAGCTCACCGCGCATATAAGCGTATGCCTGTCCGCTGGCATACCAGCCGTTCATGCCGATAGCACCCGAACGCCCTACGCACTGTGCATCGCCGTAGTCTTTCAGCATCAAATCAAAGCCTAATCCCATCGAATAATTGGCATAGAGTATCAGAAAAGTCAAGTCGCCCGTGGAAATATGCAAGCTCGAACCGAAAGCAAAACCTCTGCCTGCACCGAGCGTGTTGAGGCTGCTCATAAAATTGAGGTCGGCAGGTGTTTTGCCGAGCATGCTTGCTATCTGCTGAGGAACTTCGGGTGCAGCGGGAATATTTGTTCCCACCATCAAATAAGAGCCTGTTTCTACGTTGACACTCCCGATACCCATTCGCAAACCAATGCGGTCGGTGGGTGTTCCCATATGTACATACCATTCTTGCTGAGAAATGTGCATAACGGCGTGACCGGCACGGTTGTTTCGTCCAACACCCTGCATAAAACCGCCCAGCATATTGACATAAAGTTCAAAACTGGCGTGAAACGAGTTTTCGGCAAAGTTGAATTGCATACCCACCGTTGCCAAAATGCCGTTTTGTCCTTGCACTTTATTCGGGTCGGTCATCATACTTGCCGCTTCGTTGGGCTGGAATTGCCTCATCCGCTTCAATTTTTCTACCGCTCCGGGATTGTTGGCGATAAATTCCTGCTCTTTTCTCAAAATGGCGGCATATCTGTCACCGACCATATTTTGAAAATTTTCCATTCCGGGAATAGCTCCGGCAAATTTGGCATAGCCGTAAAAGCCGGCATAAGATAAACCGCCTCTGTTATTGAATGCCAATTCAAAAGTAGCTTCACCGTGCACAACTTCGTCTTTGGAGAGATTAAACATAGCGGAGGCTTTTATTCCGAGCGATACGCTGGCATCAGGTACATAAACAATGGAAGTAGAGGAAAGCGAACCGTCACCCGACCTGCTTAAATCGGGACGCATTCTGTATGTTATGCCTCCGCCGAAACCTGTCAGGTTAAAAGCGGGCGGGAAAACAGTAATGCCGTTTCCGGGAAGCTGTGCCATACCGTCTACAAACCAATACTGAAAATCGGTACGTCCGAACATACCGCGTACCTGTACATTCAAACCGCTCAATACTCTTTTAAATCCTAAATTCAAATCTCCGCTGAATCCGTTGCCGTAAATCGGGTCGTTGCGCAGGATATTCAATTCTCCTCTTAAATTGAATGTACTTGCTACGGTGGCATCTACTTTTATGGCGGAAATATTTACACGCTCGTATTGCCAGCGATGCAATTCACCGCCTTCCATATTCCCGACAATCTCCAAACGAGTGCTTCCGGTGAAAATACCACTCAGTGCAAGCTGAGCATTAAAACCGAGTATTGCCTGTGTTCCGCTGGTAGTCAAAGCAATATCGCTGACCGAAAGCGGAAAATTCATTATGTTAACTTTACCGCTGTAACCGAGATATCCTACCGATAAATAAGGGCTTTTTGTTTGCAGGCGCAGACTGCGAAATTCAACACCTCTGAATTGAGCTATGTAGTCGGTGTCGTTTTCATTCAGTCTTACGTTAATGCCCATTCGTCCGTGCAGCATAGCTTCGGGTACAAAGCGTTGGTTTTCAACTCTGAATAAAACATGAGAATTGGGGTCTAATTCTGCCGTTGCACCCAGAAAATCGAACGATAGACTATCAACATGCTGTACTCGAAGCTGGTATGTGTTGTTCGCACCTATCAAACCTTCGTAGCGGAGTGTGGTTCTTTCGGAAATGGGCAATCCGAGTTCTCCGGAAAATTCTGCCGCTTCCAAATTATTTGCTAACAGGCTTATAGCAAAGCGGTCGACAGAAAATGCCCAACCGCTCGCATTGCCATCACCCAGCGAAAGCAGACCGCCCTCTACACCGAATGTGCCTGTTATGCCGTTGTCGTCAATAATCATATTTTGGGCATTGAAACTTGTTCGTGTGCCATCTCTTTTTGAAAACTGAGGAGGAAGTGTAACGGACAATTCTCGAATATGTACGCCTCGCCATAGGTTTTCCTGTCCGGGAATGAGAAACGGACGGTAATTTTCGGGAAAAATTCCCTGCGGTGTTCGCAGGTCGCTGAAATCGAAAGTGGCTTCACGCACCGTCCAAATAAAATCGTCCAAGCCGTTTATCATAAAAGGAGGAAAGGATATTTGTGCCATAATATCATTCCAATTTGTTACCTGTGTTCTGAATGAAGCTGTTACGCTTTGATTGGGGATTACGTTGCCATCGTTGTCCACAGGCAGGCACAGCTCGGGCGAAAGTTCTACTTCGGCACTTATACTCAATTCTCTAAATCCGCTGCAATCTATGGAAACAAATGTTAAACCATCAGAACGACCTGTATCTTCGTTAAAATTACCTTTTAAACGCAATACAATGTTTCCGTTACTCATAGGTATATCCAAATCGCCCAATAACACAACTCTGGCATCGCCGATAATATCACCGCTGTAAGATAATTGAATGTTTTTTCCTCCGAAAAATAAGGGATTAGGCTTCTCGGGTACGATGATGCGCAGAAAAACACCGAGTATAATGTGATGTTCGGAATAATCCATGCTGTTGACCGCAAGGGTAATATCCATGTTGCTGACGGTTTTCTTGATACCCATCGGCAGGTTATTCATATCTGCCTGATTTAGGTTATTGCCGAAATTACCGCTCGCATCTAATTGTGCAAAAGTTTCTTGAACGTTTCTTAATACTTCGGGAGAAGCAGATTGTGCTTGGATAAAAACAGACAGAGAAAGGACAAAACACAGTAATGTGCTAATAAATAGCCGTTTGCTTCTAAACATTTTAGTTATAGTTAAGTTGAGTCATTCAGATTAGTTTTTGAAAGTTCAAAAGTAAGTTAATTTTTCTTTTCTACAATGGATTTTTGAGAAAATTTTCAAAAAAATTGAACTTTGTGAAAGGGTGAAAAATGTTTCCGGTGTTTATTGTGTTGATAATTAGGATACAATAATATCAACCGGTGTGTATTTATTTTGACACAAATTGATTGACTAAAAAACAAAGTGCAAAAAGCAGTTTATAACGAAATATTTTTTGGGATAGCGTATAGGCTTAGTGCGGAGCATTTAACACGGACTTATACCGTAAAAGAACATCCTCGAATCCTCACTTGTTAGGAGGTTGGGAAATATATAAACTTTGCCTGCAATGCGGGCTTTTTGCGCGATAATTGCGGGCAATGCGGGCTTTTTGCGGGCTTATGAAAACTCATAATAAGTTCCAACGCTTGCACCAGACATTTTTAATAGATTAAATGTCTCAACTAGCTCTTTTAATTCGTAAGTTGCTGTTCTATTCGATATTTGGTTTATTTCCTGATACTCTTTATTTGTGATTTTCCTTTTCTCTTTCACATACAAAACGGCTCTTATTTGGCGTTCATTCAGGCCTAATTCTTTCAATGATTGTTCGTTGTGTGTATCTTTGCGGAAAACTACCCAAAAGCCCGAAGTTGCGTAATAGTATAAAGGTTGCGGTAATCCTGCTTCTGCACATTGTTCGTTCATTTTCCGAATGCCGCGACCCCACGCTTCAATGTAGCCTATGCGGAAAAAAGCATTGGAAATGTCGGGGTTGTGAGGTATGGAAGAATGTTTTTCTTGCAATGTATCAATCGTCCAATTTTCGGGAAGTTGTCCATAGTTCCAAATCATTATTTTGTCTTTGTAAACACTGATTTGAATAGGCGTTCCTCCTGTGTAATCCCTGTGAGCAACGGCGTTGTGCAACGCTTCACGAACTGCTTCCTTTGGGTACTCATAAGTTTCTATACGATAAATATCCTCGTAACTTATCATTGCCTTAATGTATTTGGTAAAAAGCAATTCCATTGTTTTTTCGACCTGCTCAAATAAGTTTCCATGAATTTCGTCTTGAAAAATTAAGTCGCTATCAGACTCAAAATACCCGATTTTGATATATGCACCTGTTACAAATTTTTCGGGTTTTGGATGAAACAACAAAATAGCGGCACGTTTCAGGTAATTATTTTCCGTAAGCTGTAGATTTTCAAGCAAAAGTTCGTTGCTATCGGTTAACGTATCTTCGTCAAGTCGCTTGCTTTTAACACCTTTCTTGCGAAAAAAATCAAAAGTATCCTGTTTCAAATCAGCAGCCGTAACATTGGGAACAAGTACGCTATCCCAATGCTTGCCTTGCTTTTGTAACAGGAATTTATCCAATGCCGCACCTTTCAATTCTTGTTTGGTACTGCCGCTACGGTAATGGTATTCGCCTTTGTAGTTTACAGGATTTGGCTGCGACTCAACAATGATTTCAATAAAATCGCCTTGTGGCATTTCGTGCAAATTTACATCAGCGACGATACCCAAAATGGCGGTTATTTTGTTGGGTAAATCCTCCAGCAGCTTTTTAGCGTTTTTCAAACCCACTATCGCCCCGCTGTCTGCTTTGCCAATAACAAGCGTGCCGCCTTGTGCATTAGCGAAACCGCATATCCATTTCAGATATTCGTCTTTCCAAATGGACTTGTATTCTATGTTTTGTTGTTCGAGCATATATCTTTGTCTATTTATTCTATCCTCTCGTAGGGATACACATTTTTAAAATTTCTATTCAAGTATGAACCAACAGAGGTTGCTGTTCTCAATTCATCAAAAGTTATTTTATTGACTCCTTTGTAGGCATACAAAGTATTATTCAAAAATCTAACCAAAACTGTTTCGTTTTGACTGTCGTACCCAACCTCTACTACATTAGAAGAACCTACAGGGTGCATTTCAATATCATTTCTAAGATAATTCATATTGATACTTATTTAATTGTTTGACTTCTCCAATTTTTAATTACATCTTTGTAGAGACTTGCATCAGGTTTATCTTTTTGCCATTGTTCCGAAACTTTTGGGTCTGCACTTTTCGGAGCATTTGAAATTTTAAAGAATTTTACTCTTGATGGAATTTTTACTGCTTCACCAGAAATTATTCCTTCACCTATTCGCAAATTTGGTAATAAATCAATCATTGTTTGCAGTTCATCTTGAATGGCAGAAGAAATATGCCCTCTGTCTTTTGAGTTATTCATCCGTAAAGCGATTAAAGTTCCGCATTGACTTAATACTGTTTCATCTAATTCTGACGGACGTTGCGTTACCAGCAATAGTCCAACGCCATATTTACGACCCTCTTTTGCAATGGTTTGTACTGTTCTTGACGAAATTGAGTTTTCGCCCGCTTTTAAGTAGTTATGTGCTTCTTCCAAAGCAATCATTAATGGCTGTTGTTTTCCACCAACAGCACTATTTTGTCCCCAAAATAGTGCGTCATAAACTATTTTTAATAAAGCGCCTGAAATAGAAGTCATTATTTCTGTTGGAACGCCTGACAAATCAAGAATTGTAATTGGCTTATCGTGTTCTAACCATTCGGAAAGGAGTGTGTCAATATCTTTCGTTACCATTCCTGTTAAATCAGGCTTCCAATCTCCACAATTAAAAAGAAAATTGTATTGAGTGTTCAGTAACCGGCTTCTGATACTATCTGTAAATCGTAAAATTACTTTCGCTTTCTGATTAATATACGGAGCAGAATTTGTAGTTGTTGCAGGTTCGTATTCGTTTGACACTAATTTTTCAGGATTTCCTATAACGTGTAAAGTTGTTTTTGTAACTCTTGCCGTATCACTATACGTTTGTCTTTCAAAATCATCTAAATCAAACCATAATTGATTTAGACTAAAAGGTATTGGACTATCTGCAGTAATGCTTTCTTTTGAAATGCCTAAACTCATAGATTCAGAGGACTGTATTTTTCTATTAACAATCTCAGAACGAATATAATCTCGATTTGTTTCTGTTAAATTTCCTGAAAAAATTGATAGCAATTCGTCAAATGGCAATGCCCAAAATGGTATATATAATTCATTTTGATTTTTGATTGCATCGGAATTTACTTTATAAACCTTGCTATAACCTTTTAATGCTTCGTTATATTCACCGTGTGGGTCAATAACCAAAATTCTTGAACTCTTGAAATTATTTTTTGCAATGGCTTCCAACAGAACAGCAACAGTATTTGATTTTCCGCTACCTGTTGAGCCTAAAATAGCACAATGCCTTGTAACTAATTTATCAATGTCTATTTTTGCGGCTAAACTTTCTGAAACACTGATATTTCCTACTGTTATTGAACTTGTATCATTCCACCCGCCATAAACGACATTCAAATCTTGAATAGTTACAATATGAACTTCATCGCCTGTAGTTGGTGATTGCGTTATTCCTCTTTCAAATTTATTTCCGATTTGCTCACCCACCAAGACCAAGCTAATCCAGCCTGCATTGACAATTTTATCGTAATCAATTAAATTTGTATCACGCATTGATTCAGGAATCGCATCTGCACCAATGTTCGTAACTAATCCATAAAGATTTGCATAACCAAGTGGTATTTTCAAAAAAGAGCCAATTTGCCCAACACGATACACAACACCATCAATAATCGGCATAGTAGATTTTATATTATCAAGTAACTTAACAGAAATAACGCTTCCTGTTACACTTGCTATTTGCCCTATCAATGTATCTTTACTGCGTTTCATTTTTTCAAATCTATATTATTATTGATTATCATTGAGGCAAGAAAATTTACAAATTTTGTAAAATCGGGCAAAATAAATTTGCCTTCCCCTGTCCAATTTTCTTCTATTGCAGCATCTTCATCAAAATATAAATTAATGTTGATAGTGTCTTCTTTATCAGGTTCGTTTTTCAATTTCCATTCGCCTAATACTCCACCAATAACAGCATTTCGCATTCCATAAACAGAAATTTTCTTTGTTTCTTTTGCAATTTTGGCTAATTTAGAACCATTTTGAAGTGAATATTTTTTAGTTTGGATTTCATTAACAGTTTCTATAAATTCATCGTAAAATAAAACAAAAACGTGAGAAGTGGTATTTGTTTTTAATGCCGACAAAATTACTTCGTTTATATGTGCATCACCAAAGGAATAACCACAAATAAACAAAACCGTATCGTCTTGTTTTAAAAAATTACTTAATCTGTCTATTAAACTTATGTTAGGGAATTTCTTTGCTTCGCCGTATTTCAAAATGGACGGATAAATTAGAATATCTATATTTTCGGCTTTGGGGTCTTTACGCAAAACTTTATCTCTTTGTTTGTCATAAGTCCAACCTAAAGAACCGTGAATTTTCCATAATTTTGTACAGTGGGGTGAAAATTTATGATTTTCAACAGACAAAGCATCGAAAAACGGTTCGAATCCACCCACAAAACCATCGTAATAAGGTATATTTTTATGTTCTAATCCCAATTCAAACAAGAAATCATAGTTAGTTGTGAAAATTTCAATTGGATTTTTTCTGTCGGCACGTCCAACCCATTCGGCAAAATCCGTATGAACTAAATTATCTAAAAAATTCTCTTCATTTTTATTGTTGTGAACCGAAACATTTTCTTTGATAAGATTTTTGATTTGCTTTTCAAGTTCTTCAAATTCTGTTTTATTTAATCCATTTAGTGCGCCATCTCCTATAATTTCTTTTTTCTGAATTACATTAGACAGAATGCGTTCAATATTAAATTTTTCCTCTCCTAATTCTGTTTTAATATGCTCTAAGGCAGTTTTGTGTTTATTTTCTTGTCCTTCTGCAGTTTTTGATATTTCATTAACAATGCTTTTTGTCAATTCGTAAATTGCAGGTACTTTTGATTTATTGGAAGCACCATTTTTTATTGCAAGTGAAGTACCTGCACCAAAAAGAAAACCTATTTTCTTTTTGTCAGAAATCAACAAACTTTGTAGTTGTCTGACATACTCTTGTGGATTGTAATATATTTCGTTCATAATCTTCACCCATAGTACATTTAAAGGGTGCATGCTTTTAGTTTGTTGATATTTTTGTTGTTTGCTTTGTTAATCATCTGTATAGCTGTAATTCATATAGACTTTTGGACACAAAGATAAATAATTTATGTGGATTTAACAATGCCCTGTTTTTTAAAAACTATCAAATGACTTGACATAACTTCGCTGAATCATAAATTGGTCGCAAAGTTGCGAGAACAGTGCTTCTGTTCTTTTTCTTGACTTACGAAAAATAAAATTCTTTTTTCTGTTCAAACTGATTAGAATGTATCGGAATCTCCAATCTTATTTAACTTGAATGAAATAAATACGTTTTATACTCTTTATGCTGTTTGGATTTACCTTCTCATGTGTCCGATATACACTTCCTCTATCTGTTTGTCGATAACTTCCCAGTTCGTAAAAAAAATCAACTGTCAAAATAAATGATATACTCAAGATAAGAATGCATCGCTATTTTCAATCAACGTATCAACAAACAAAACAAATAAGCTCTTTTATCTAAACTCTACATTCTATCAATCACACTCAAAATTTTCTATTTTTTTCTATTTTAGATAATTTATTGTTTCCTGTTTTTTTGAGTTTCTTGTCATTTTTCTGATTTTCATAGTGTTATCAAGACGAACTACATTTTACACTCTCTTACTCTACACTCCAAAAAAGCAGTTTACTTCCCAAAAGAGCGGAATTAACATTCCGCTTCCTTTTGGGAAGTATAGGACAAGCTGTCGAGCTTTTTATTATGATTTACAAAAAAACATGCTACCTAATAGGTAGCATGCTTTTTTGTAAACAGCTGATTTGTAAACACATTTGTTTTTGTTGTTTTGTATGTTGTTTGTTGTCAGCTAATTATAAGAGTCTATATGGGCATTACTCTTTTGACAAATTTAATGTTTTGAGAAACAGCAAACTATACTCTTTTTCTTGCGGAGAAACTACTGTTTTGAACTTAGTATCTTGACTGTCAAAATCACGGATAAACTCACGAATGGTGCGATATTGCTTCTCGGTCATTTTTCTGTTTGCTAAATCCTCTTTTGCTTGTTTCAGATACTCTTCTGCCCCAATGTTCACAATTGCTTTTGCGCGTTCCGTCTCGCTTTTTCGTGCGCCCTTTTCGGCGCGAATGTTTTTTTCAAAATTTAACTCTTTCCAATCAAGGCAAAATGAATCAATCAAGCGTTTTATGTTTGTATTACCGAAAAATGTTGATGCTTTTTCGTTGTGTTGTTTGTAAACAGTTTCTATCCGAAGTATTTTTAATTCTTCGTCTTTTTCCGATATGGGAATAGATTGTTTTTCTTTTCCACGTTTTTTACCGCGCAACTCAAAACCTTTATCGTATATTTTGTAGTATTTGCGGATGCCTTTGTACTTTTCCGTTGTTTTTTGCCTGTTGATTCGGTAATTGGCATCGACAAACATAATTTTGCGCCGATGTGAACCTTTTCTATTCCTGAAAAATCCGTATTTTACCAATTCAATAAATGATAACGGCGGATGACTCACATTTAAGTTTAAACCAATTTCAAAATAGCTGACCTTTACCCGCTCCGGCAACAAACCGTTGTCGAACAAAAGCATTTCAAAGGCTGATTTTGCTTCCGACACAGTAAACATATTGTCATTTCGCAGCTTGCCGAAATTTTGCACTTGCCAATACTTATGCAAACTTACCGACAAATACAAGGTGTTCTTTTTTCTGCATTTAATCACTACAAATATTCCGCTTATTTTTGAGTAGTCGCCGCTGCTGTATCCGACTATCTCGCCGTTTGTATTGATTAGAGTTCGTAAGCGATGTTTCTGTGCCAAATACACACACTCATCATAACTTATATCTGCTGTTATTTTTATTTTGTCGAACATAAGCCTTTATCCTTTCTGTAAATTTTGTTAATATCAGATAGTTTATAAAGACGCTTGCCGCCGACTTCAATCGGAACAAGGTAACCTTGACGTTGCCAACGCCATAGACTTGATAAATCCACTCCTAGTTTTTCAGCAGTTTGCTTGCGAGTTAGATACTGTTCGGGAATTTGTCTTGCCTCGAACTCCGACTTTGTTTTTGAAATAGCGTAATCAATGACTTCTATCAGTTGTTCGGCATTGATTGTTACATTGATGCTTGGGTTGTTTTCCAAGAAATTTTTAAATTCCATAATTAAACACAAATTAAATTACTTGGTCGTTGGCGAGAGCCGCTACACTCTCGTTTCCGTCCACTGTCAAACTCTCAAAAGAAGTAGCGGTCGTCTTTTGTCGGTAAGACGGTGCAAGATACAATGGGGAAAATGGGTATGAATGGGTATTCCTAAAAAAACAATGCATTGATTTTTCCTGTAAATCAATGCATTATAAAATTTGTTGTGAAAAAAAATGGGTATGAAATGGGTATGCTATTGCAAATACATGTTTTTTAATTCATTGTGTTCTAAAAATTCAGTTCTTTTTTGACAAAACTCGAATGTTTTTCCTATACTTTTTGCAGATTTTTCGCCCCACTCTCTGCCTAATACGCGAGATAAAACACAAATGTTATATGCTATCCTTTGTAAAACGCCTTTTTTGTTCAATGTGGAAAAATCAGCACTGTGTATCATGTTTAAAAAATCATTCTGCGAAATATTTCTGAAAATATCTTTGTATTTGTGTGTGTTTCTATTTTCTATATCTTTCCAAAATTGATAATTTTCTAAAAGCTTGTCTTCATCAATCTCAAGTTTACCGTTGTCAAGAGCTGGTGTGGACGGTGGCGTCAGTTCTTGCTCAGCTTGCAATATATAGTTTTCTATTCCAACAAGTGCATTATATTTCAGTGTGATATATTGGCGTTCAGGCATATTGTCAAATAAATTCCTTCTTTCCTCACCACACTTAATTGTATAATCGTCAAGGTATATTTCAAGACAATGTTTTTCATATTTCCATCCCTCTTTTTCTTGTTCCAGTTCCTGTATTATTTGAGGTCGGTTATATCTATATTTTTCTCTTATGTATTTGGCGTATTCAGAAGGAACGCCACCCTGTGCAATTACATAGTTTTCCCATTCAGTATTATCTTCTATATAATGCTCTGCATAATGGATTTTGTCATTTATATTCTGTATCTTTATATCGCACCAATGTGTAATGTTTCTTTTCCAACCGCTAACAACTGCTTTGCAAGCATTGAAAAAGTCGGCAAATTCCACAAAATTATCACGTTCTGCACGTTTTGCTTGTTGCTTGAAATATGCAGCATACGGCATTGTTTGTTGTCCAACGTAACTGTCGATAATGATTTTCTTGTAATCCATAATTCAAAGTTTTATTTGTTTGCTATATATTTCAGTTTTACTCAATCAAACTAACTAACTCTCTTTTCATTTCCTCGTCAATTTCGCGATAACGAGCAAACGCTTTGCTATTTTGCTTGTGTCCGCTTAATGCCGCAACTAAATTTTGGTCTTTCGCCTTTTTGTACATATTTCCAACAAAGCAACGGCGTGCAAGATGACTACTCGCCACTTCGTTAATCGGTCGTATTACGTTCTCTCGTGTAAGTGGGTCGCAAATGATTACGCTTCGGGTTATTCCTGCCAGCTCAAATGCCTTTTTGATTGCAACGTTGTATTTTTGCTGTGAAATAAAAGGGAGTAACGTTTTTCCTTCAAAATCAGCGTATTTATCTAAAATTTCTTTTGCAATGGAATTCAGAGGAACACGCACCGTTATTGGTTTGCTGTCTTTTGTTTTTCGGGCGATGTACTCAATTGCATCGCTGATAACGTTTGCTTTGGTAAAACTGTACAAGTCGCTGACACGACAACCAACAAGACATTGAAATACAAAAATGTCACGTTGAGTTTCAAGTTCGGGGCGAGATGTAAGGTCGAGCTTATAAAGCGTATTGCGTTCGTCAATAGTGATATAAAACGGCGTTCCGTACACACATTCGTCTATTTTAAAACTATCAAAAGGGCGGTTTTGTGTTTTATTATGCCGATAGCACCATAAGAAAAAAGTACGCAACTTTTTGAATATATCATTGACGGTATTTTGTCCGCGTGGTTTTTGTTCGTGATATTCAGGGATATGTTCATAAAGTTCTGGTAAAGTGTGAAACAACTCGTGTTCTTTTTTCAGAAAATCGGAAAATGCCTGCAAAGTGTCGGGCGTTATACCACCAAGTTCTAATTTAAAATTTCTGCGTTCGCGGTCGGTTTTGCAGATATACATTTCAAAGCGTTTCAACACACGATAAACAACACGGAAATTTTTACGGCGGACTTCTGAAAGTGGGTGTTTTATCAAAAACTCCTCGAAAGTGTCAAAGAATGTTTGTTTTGGCTGTTCGGCTTTCGGTGTATATTTTCCTCGCTGATAGTATTTATCAACACAATCAACAAACCATTCGGGAATATTGCGCTCGGCGGTTTTTGATGTTTCGTTGATTAATGCTTCTAATTCCGAAAGTTTGATTTTTTGCTGTTCGTGAAATGATTGCGTTTGTTTAATTTCGTCTGTAATAACTCGTTTTCCTTTGTACGGAGTTTCGGATTTATTTCCAACGACAAAATCAAACCAATTTGGTAGCGTGAAAATCCCGCTTTTTGCTCGCGAGGCAAATTTTCCACTTTTGTAACGAAGCAGAATCTCATGTTTTCCATTTACGGATTTTGCCGAAATAGATTTAATAACAGCCATGAAATATTTATTTTAGAATTGCGAAACAAAGATAAAATAAATAATCGTATCGGCAAAGTTTTTGTCCCTTTTTTGTCCCTCAACTTTCAATTTAATGCAATTTAAATAAAATCAATTGCAACGAAGCGTTACTATAACTGTTTGATTATCACCAAAATAAAGTGGAATGTGATTTTTGTTTGATTTTGTTAAGTTGCATGTTTTAAACACGGCTCTGGGTACTTTTTGAAGAAAAGCCTAATTGATAATTAATCAGTTAGGCTTTTTTGTTGACAGAATTTTCCCCACATTTTCCCCACCGGTGCAAAAATTATTATTTTGTTATTCAGATAATTCTTAGGAATGTTTGAGAAAAGACAAAAAAACAGGGTAAGTGAATAGGGTAAGATTTTGAAAAAACAGAAACCTCGCTTTGATTTTTTGCGAGGTTGTAGGTCGTTTATTTACAACGTTCTATGTATCTCACCGAAAAGTATATTTTATTCCGATGTTCAAGCCAATGTGATTGAAACTCATTTTATTATCCAAATCGTCAAACACGGTTTGTCTTAATACGTGCAAATAATCTACTCCATCTCTTGCCAAACCAGATAAAGGAGTAATCATTGCTTCTCTAATATCATCAATAGAGTATTTTTTTTAAAAATTATTCATAACACTTGTTTTTTGTAATACTTGTTTTTATATTCAATTAAGGTTGCCATGGTGGCTTGTTTTGTATAATATTTTGTTGTGGTTGCCATTGAAATTGCGGCAGTAGCTGTAGTTGTAGTTGTTGCTGTTGCTTAATTCGTTCTTGAACTCGCTTCAACTGAGAATTTTACTGTCCTCTCCATTTTGTTTCAAAAAACTATGATATTTAGTTGCAATTTGGTATCCTAAGAAAACACCGAACAAAAGCAGCATTATATAGTTGTAGTAAACACTTTTCATATAAAGAAGTAAAAAGAAATACACACAAAATACACACCATACTATTATATTTGAATGAAGCAAAAGTAACTTAATTATTCTTTTCATTTTTTCTTTGAATTAATTTGACAAACGATATTATTCCGCTTGCGAGAACTATTATCCCCATAACGATAAGTAACACCGCAATAACTCTGTCTACCCGAACAAAAGACATACTGGTAATCTCTTTGTAAAATAGCGTGAACAATATAGTAAGTAAAACGGTAGGCCAAAATAAGATGTCACCTAATTTTTCTACAATTATTTTTGTTTTTTTTATGTATTTAATTAAGGTTGCCATGATGGTTTATTTTGTATAATATTGTGTTGTGGTTGTTGCCATTGAAATTGAAATTGCGGTTGAAATTGAAATTGCTGCAATGACTGCAACTGCAATTGTTGTTGTTGCTCCATTATTCCCCGAGCCTGTCTCACAGCAGCATCATACGGGTCGCTACTAGGATCTGAATTTGCAAGATACATAACCATTCCTGCTGGTATTCCAATTCCTAAACCTATTTTAGCAGCAGTTTTTAGTTCACCAAAAGGTCGCTTTGGGTCTCCTTTTCCGTCAGAATTGTTGTTTTGCATATTTTGATTAAAACTACTAACAAGCTGTGTATAACTAGCTTGTGCAAGACTTTCTTGTCTTTTTTCCCATCTCCACTGCTCGGGAGTAGTTGCTTTAGCAAAGTCCATTGCCACTCCACCACTATACCCTACATTATCTGGTATGAGACCTGCTGCAACAGTTGTTGTCGTTCTTAATCCTTGCGTGACTGTGGCTGCTACGACTTACGAATTCTGTACCCAACAACCATTCCATAAAGCAAAACCATTAAATAATTATAGTAAACGGACATTGTATAAAGTTGAAACACATAATACACAAAAAAATAGCAGATAAAAGACCATTTCAGAATAATCCACACTATATTGTTTTTGTACAGTTTTTTGTCGGCGTTTTTTGAAAAGATATTTAAGATAAAGCCTATAACAGCAACAATTAGTATAAAAAAATGTATTACACGAATGTATTCAAACGTAATTATCAATGGTTCAACGAGGCAATATAAAATTATAAAGCCACAAAATGGAAAAAGCAATGTTTCCAGTATATTATCAAGAGAATATTTTCTTTTAAAATCATTCATAACATTTGTTGTTTAAATTCAAAAAAGTTGCCATGGTGGTTTATTTTGTATTATATTTTGTTGTTGCCATTGAAATTGTGGTTGTAGTTGTATTTGCGGTTGTGGCAGTGAATGAAGTTGCAACTGTTGTTGTTGCTTAATTTTATCCAGAGCATTTTTCAAGTGAGCGTCAAACGCATCGCTACTCGGGTCTCGATTTGTAAGTATCATTGTTGTTCCTAACGCAGCACCACCCCAAAGCATGCCTTTTCCTATTTTTCCCCCTCCTGGATTTCCTCCTCCTCCGCTGTTTCCTCCACCTAAATTCGGCATTGAAGGCTGTAATGTTATTGTATTAAGTCCTTCTGCTGCGTGCGGAGCGCGGCCATTAGCTACCCCCCAACCAGGCGGTACTAAACCCTCGAATTGAGTTACCATTGCAGCGGTAGTAGTTCCAAATGCTCCACCACTATACCCTACATTATCTGGTATGAGACCTGCTGCAACAGTTGTTGTTGTTCTTAATCCTTGCGCCATACCTTGCGCCATACTTTCCCCCATAGCAATCATAGCGGCTTGCTCGTGTTTCCAGTAGGTGTACATCAGAATGGGTCCCAATGTGTATGCTGCTGCTGTTAGCGCATATGCTGTTAATTTTTTCGCCGGCTTTGCCAAAGCCCACCATAATCTACCATCAGGGTCAATTCTGTTTACAGGGTTTCCGCCAAAAAATGAATATGGACTTTCCCACGGTCTTAATTCTACAAGCGGGTCGGGCACACCTGTTCTTGTGGTGTATGGGCAATACCATCGTGCGTGGAAGTCATATTTATCCCAACCGTGCATTTCGATAAATTCCATATCTTGGAAAAGCCTCTGCGACCAGCCACCTCTAAAACCGGGCCAAGGAACTCCACTTGGGTAAAATTGTGTGCGCCTCACGGTAGTTTCCGCTATTGGCTGTCCATTCCACGATGTAAAGGCTGCACGCCATACTTCGCGATTTGTGCCTAAATGGTCGCGCCGACTGTAAAAATATTGAGGCACATTCCAAATAGGGTCGCCCGCATATCCTTCAGGATTGAATATAAATTCTATGCCTCGCTCGTATCCCAAACTTCCGGAACCCATATTGTAGTATATTGCTCCGTATTGGATATGTCCGGCATATTCGTGCGCAGAATAACTCGAAAAACTCTCTTTTCTTACTTGTCCCGGATTCAAAGGTTGGAGCACAGACCCAAAAGCTGTTCCAAAGCGCGTCCTCAATTTCCGCCCATCGGCAGCATAAGTGTTGAGTATCTGACTTCCGTTTCGGAACTGTATTAACGACGGCAAATTTAGTAAATTATATTGAATTGTCATAATATCACGATCCCAATCTGTAGTCATATTACCGTTGGCGTCGTAATAGAATTCTGTTGTCCTGTTTGCCAAATCGGGATATTTCTTTGTGTTGTAAGGATTTGATACTGTTCCCCAAATGTCGGTAACTTTGCGCAGTTGGTTTCCGTTGTACCACATATGCAGAGAACTGAAAACATCTCTGTCGTCGTGTCGTCGTACACTCAGTACATTTCCGTTTTTATCGTAAGTGAATGTTTCGGACATTTCGCCGTCAACTCTCAGCTGTCCGTTGCGAATCGTTAATGGAGTGGTTAATAATCTATTCATCCCATCGTAACGAAATGAATACCCGTTTCGATTGTTGTCGGAAGTTCTCCACGTTATGGCTGAGATATTGCCATTGAACAGCGGCGTATTGAAGCTGTGCCCCGATATTGAATGTACTTGATTATAATACAGCTTTTGTTCAAAATCTCCGCTTTGTATGCGCGTGAGCCAATTACGAATGTTGTATTCAAACACTTCAATGTCGGTGTTGTTGTGTCGTTCTTTGCCCGACAGTCGCCCGATTTCATCATACTTGTTTCGCGACAAAAGTATTTCATTGTGATTGTTTATTCGATACCGAGTGTCAATCAAACGCCCTGCGTGGTCGTACGTGTAGGTGTAATGTTCTGTTATCTCCATAAAGCTGTCAGAAAACGAATCGCCTCTGGCGCTGTGTTTTTTTATGCTTTGAGTTATATTTCCTACGAAATCAAGCTGCTTGTAAGTAAAATCAAATCCGCCCAAGTGATTGGCGGCGCGAGTTTGGATTAATCGCCCGCGATAATCGTAATAGAAAACTTCCATTAGAAAATCGCCCGAGCCGTCGAGAATATAAATGCGCTTGCCAGTAAGCAAACCGTGTGTGTCGTTGTGTTTTGTACCGAATCCTTGCTTTGATGCATAACTTAGCTGTTGTCTGTTTGTGTCGTGTGCCGAGAGTTCAAGAAAATCATAGTTGTCGTAATAATTTACGGTAAGCATATCCATCGGGTGAAAATCACAAAAATATCCGCGCGTATAACCGCTTCCGTCTGCTATCAATGCATAAGCAGGATTATACCTCTCTATTACAACTCTGTTTCTAAAAAATTCAGTCCAATATCCAAAGTTTTCGCCAATATTCAATTCGCCGGTGTATATTACTCTTCCGTGCCGGTCGTATTTATACACAGTCCATTTTTGCCTGTTTTGCTCGTCGGTTTGGGCTCGTTGATTTCCGTCTTGCGACAAGGTTAATCTGTCGGCACTGTCGTACACATAATAAACCCAATCGGCTCCGGGCAAGCGTTTTTGTACTTGACGGTTGCGTTCATCGTATTTGTACACAAAAGCAAAATGCTGTAACGCTTCGTGCGTATCATCGTAAACCATCATACTGCTAAGTGCGGCAGAAGCAAGTGGCGGAAGCATATAACGCAAATTTCCGAAATCATCATAAACAAAATAAGTATCGTGATTGATGTTATGGCTGCTTCTCATACGGGTCATAATTGTGCGTCCGAGTTTGTCGGTAAATTGGGTGGTTTGCTTACCATCTTCGTCTATTGAGGTGGTTCTAAACAAAGTATTTGGATTATAGAATCCGCCATTTTGCAATTGCCCTGCTCTGTTTATGAAAAAATGTTTTACTTCGTTTGCAGTATTTGCTTCGTATCTTATGGCGGTTGGACGATTTTGCCAAGCTGTGCCGGGACTTCTATTGCCCAACACACGATTCAAAGGCGAGGACTCGTAAATAATTTCAGAGAAAGGTCTACCTTCACTGTAATAGGGAAGGGCGTTTGCCCTTGTTTCAAATGCGTCAGGATGCACAATGTGACCGTTATTATTCGCTATCGGCACAGGAAGCCAGTGTCGTTGTTGCCGTCCGAAAACATCGTATCCGATTTTTGTTACCAAATCGTTTCCTTGCGGCGTAAAACCTTTCCGAACAGTTTGTGTCGGTCGCCCTAAACCATCGAAATAATTGATTGTAGTCAATGACGTTTCGATAACAATTTCGCTTGATGCTTCCATTGGTGTAATGGAAACAATGTAGTTTTCGTTGGGAAGATTGAGATTTATCGGAGCTGGTGTACTTCTAATACTCGGAATATTCGGAGGCATAAAAGCGTTGGAGTGCCTAAAAGGTCGCACCAAATCCACGTGCCAATGCAAGTGATTGGCTACGGCAACACCTCTTTCATCAAATTCTACAACCTTACGCTGTACCGAACGACATTCGTTTATCGGCACACCGTTGGGATTGGTTGCAATTAGTCGAGCCGAAATAGGCTGAATGGAAGTTACATTTCCATAAAAAATACTGTCGCGAAGCAATCCGGTCGGGTCGTACAGACGAATAAACTCTCGGGTGTTTGTCAATATGATTCTGTTTTGATAAATAATTTGACCTCCGTTCGTGTCCATATCGGTAAATAAGTCCGACAGTTCAAAATCGGGTGTCCAACTGTGCCGATATGCCAAAATTAGAAAGGAACGCGGCAGAATAATCACCGAACCGAAAGTAAAAACTTTGGTAACGCCATCGCCTCGTACCACCCAGCCTTCCATATTTACAGGATTGTGTCCGGCATTATAGAATTCGATAAACTCGCCGTTGCTGAAAGGCGGTGCCGTAATAACCTCATTCAAAGGCGTGCTGTAAAAGATTTCGCTCATATAAACAAAATCAACAGCGCGTGCCGAGAAATTAAATATCGACACCAAAAATAGAATATGCATGATATGTTTTTTCATTTTTCAAAAATATTATATGGTTTTTATCACGTATTTTATATTTCAAAACGCATTACTCGTAAACTTCTTACTGACTTCTATATCGATAATCATAAGCCTGCAAAATCTGTTTTTGACCGTTTTCTCTCAAATATACTTCTCTCAACCGCCCGAAAGCATCGTAATTGTAATAGGTTGTTATTCCGCGTGGGTCTGTTATCGAACTTATTCCAACAAGCGGTATATGCGTGTAAGTAGTTACAAAAGCATCTGGATGAGCTGTCTGTATTCGTCTGTGAATATCTCGAATCTCGTTATCAGACGGTCGAATGGCTCTTGCCAGACTGTTTATCAAATTCTCGCCTAAAACACTTCTAACCTGCTCATAACTCAAACCCTCTATTTTTGCAATAGGATATTGCTGTGCATAACTCCAAAGATAAGCAGTAACGATATTGCTTTGAATCAATTTCACTTCAATCACATTACCTTTGTTGTCGTATTTGTAAGATATTTCAGAGCGGAAAGGAAGATGTGGTGATAGGTCTGTTGTTCTTGCCCCTACGGAAAAACTAACCTCTGCTATGTAAGTCTCCTCATCCGAAGGAGGAGCTTGGCGAAATATTGTTATGGTATATGCTCCGGGCGACAACTCGATAAAAATTCCGTTATTATATTCGAATCGATGCATCGTTCCATCGCTGTTTGCTACACCATCCCTTGTTATAAAAACCTCTTTATTAAAAACTGCCCAGCCGTTCCTTGTAACTTGAATGAAGTATCTACACGATGACATAATGAGGTCGTCTCTCATATGCCTCTCCTCAAAAACTATCCTGCTTATATTCAGCTGTCCGGAAAAGTCTAATGTAAATTCTCGGCTGTCTCTGTAGGTATTCTCAAGTTGTGGTGGTGAACCACTAAACCCAAGTGTACTGGCAGTACCTTGCGAAGCGTACAATTGACTTTCAGCTATTGGATTGTTTGGTCGCAGTACTCGAATTTCTGCCGGTCTGAAAATCGGAGCACAAATAGTTCCAACATTATCAAATATCCGCATCTCCGCTCCAACAACCATATCGTTCACAAGAGATATTTTGTAGACATAATCAGAAATAACATTTCTGTTGGTCATGTTTTGTGATATTCCGCTCATGATTCCACTTGTAATTTCAAACGGATAAATAAATCTTGTTGTTTGTTTTTTACCATCGCTGTTAGTTGTCGTTTTTTCAGACAATAGATTTTTTGAATTGTAAGAATACTGCGTTTTATTAGAAACATTTGATTGTATTGATTCATATTGTATTACTCTGCAAGGTACAGTAAATATTCTATTTGCTACTGTCCCTGCCGGCACAGAAGTTACAGTTACTTCAAATGAGTTTTTTGCCTCAGCTAAATTGTAAGTAAATATTTCCTTTTCTACCACTTCGTTAGAAGAAGAATAAGTTGTCTTTGTCAGCAATCTTCCTCTGTATTTAGACATATCGTTTACCTTATATAAGCCAGACCTGTCATTTACTGCGGTACCAGGAGGAATCGGAGGAATTAAATAAAAAGAGCGTACACTTTCATCATCGGGTACATCTATTAAAGAAGAAAAATGATAGTGAATAAAGCTACCATCGCTAAATTGTTCTATAACATCGCTATATCCAATATGATATTCAGGAATATTCTGCTCAGTTCCTATAGTATTACTACTTATGGTGAGAGTCATAGTGGTTGTAATTCCACTACAAAAATACATATTAGGAAATACCCCTCCAACAGAAGATACAGGAGTCTGAGTCATATTAAATGAACTATAATTGGGGAGTGTCCCTATAATTCCACTTTCAAAAGATTCATTAGGTCTCCGATACAGAAAAGTTCTTTCATTTGTAATTATTCCGTTAACAGGGTCATAATCCCTAATTTTTTTCACTCTTGCACCTCCGGTTGGAATACTTGTAGGTGAAAAAACATTTTGCAAATGAATAATCTCTTCATCCTTGACTTTGTAACGATGATACCTGTTGTATTCATATTCGATTTCGGTTTTTCCTCCGGTTGGATACACAATACTTTTCAACAAGCCGGTATTAAAAACAGACGTGTTGACAGATTTTCTATCGTATATATTCATCAAATAACTTTTGGAGTCTTCTGTAATATCATAACCGCCACTCCAAAATCCCCAATGATCCACCGATATTGTTTGCGGATCGGGTAATGGTCTATCCAAATAATAATCAAATTTATATAGTTGTTTATTGTTATGTTGTTTATTCAAATTCAATTCATCCAGAAAAAAATACCTTCCTTGTGTTCTATAGGAAAAAGCAATTTCTTTTACAAGCTCAGTATCATAATTTATTTTTATTGCATTAAGATAATATAAATCACTTGTCGTTTCGGTAGAATAGAATGAAGTATTATATTTTTCCCTATTGAAATCTATTACAGTATTCTCTATTGTTATTTTATCTAAAAATGGAACAAATATTTTATCAGTTATCTCTACTGTTCCAAAAGCATCGTAAATAAGACCGGGAACATTTTGGACAGGAGGACCTGGCTGGGAACACATGATTAGTGTGTGAGTACTTATACTATAACTCATGTGATAAGCATATTTATTTTTTTGCTCTGTGGGAGTGTAAGAAAAAGTTACGATTCTCCCATTCGGTGCGGTAATGCTATTCAAATACCAAGAAACAATAAATACAGGTTTTTGCCTTCCTTGGGATGAATTGCTAGGTACAAGATATTCCAAGTAGGAAGTGTTTCCGCCAAATTCGTATATAAAACCATCGGAAGTTACAATTGTTATTTTTGAATCTTTTGGAGCATTTGTTGCACTATAATCCTGGCTCGTCATATCGGAAATATCCACCGCATAATCTTTACCGGAAAGTAAAAGAGCAGAAGTTCCTTTAATAATGAAACTTCCTTGATGTCTTCCAAAATTAAAGTAAAAAATATCCCGAGCAAAGTCGCTTTGAAAATCTTTCCAAACATAAGGACTATTATCTGTTTTTTGCATTTGAAAATTCCAAAGTTGATGATTAGTATAGTCGCTGCTTCTTTTTCTCGCACCTACTAAATATCCGTCAGGCATATATTCATTATTAGTCTTAGTTGGGTTTCCTGCAACATCATCCGGGGCACCATTCACGTTTCTTGTAATAATTCCTCCTACATTAAGTATCCAGTTATAACCAACAAGAGAAGGACGTTTTGACGATTTAAATCCTTCTGAATTATAGGTTAAAAATATAGGTATTTCAAAATCATTATCTTTGTATTCATACAAAGGAATTGTCATGTCCAAGAGTCCATTGTAATGATTGATGCCTATATTTCCATGTCTTACGAAATCTGCCGTTTGAGGTGTCGCAAAACCTACATTTTGAGGTGTAAAAAAATAGGGAATAGTAGCAGTAGGCACAAAACTTGTAACATTTTGAGCAGAAATGCTTATTGTTGATAAAAATAGTACGAAATAAATCAATGTTCTTTTCTGTATGTTCATATTTTCTTGTTTTTTTAATTTTTAATTTTGTTTTTTATTTTTGCAATCAGCGCGCTGAAAACTGATTGCTAACTTGTAAGAGCGAAAAATCTTTCGCCCCTATTCTTATGATTTACGCAAATTCAAAAGCATAATTTTGTTCATAAATTTTGTTAAATTTTATTACAGCAAACATTCGTAATACGAGTTTTGCCCTCACTGCATTTAAAACAGAC
>Ga0131853_10004709_pt1 | contig 24465 bp, 16 predicted proteins | sample TergutLab28metaG_FD_92764 | JGI IMG/M metagenome (GOLD analysis project Ga0131853, IMG submission 92764) | Labiotermes labralis P1 segment gut microbial communities from Petit-Saut dam, French Guiana - Lab288 P1 (version 2) (version 2) | ecosystem: Host-associated > Arthropoda: Insects >...
AACGCCTGTTGCTGTATGTACAGTCTTGAGCTCCTGATGATGGACGGAAAGACCGTCTGAAACATGTAGAGTGTCAATCCAAAATAAAATAAATTTGATACATTGGTGCATCTGGTTGGTTTTATTATAGAAATCATTCCACTGTTTTGAAAAATAGATTTTAGTAATAATTATGGTATCCACTGCCTGTAAAGGGGGGACCGCGGTTGCTGTGCTACAAATCGGAAGGTCGCTAGTTCGATCCCAGCTGGTGTCATTGGAATTTTTCATTGACATAAAATCGTTCCAATTGCACTAAGGCCCTGAGGTCGACTCAGTCTCTAACAGAACTGAGTACCAGGAGCATTTCCTATGGGTAAAGGCGGGCGGGGCGTAAGGCTGACAACCTTACCACCAACCTGTGCCGTTGTCATGTAATCGAGGAACTTTGACTTGCTGGAACCCTCTGGGCCACTCCAGGTCTGTAACGGGACTGATTTACCTTTACCTTTACTGCCTGTAAAGGAGAAGTCTCTTTCTGATATTTCTTGTCACGGAAACTGTGCATCTACCGGATGATGACCATAAAATTGCCCTAATCATGTTTTTGTGAAACTAAAGAATATACAGTATTCTTGTAAATGGTGTTATTTTGAATATATAAATAAATTATCTATAAACATTCAAGTTGTACCTATATAAACATAATAGCTATAAAAAATTCTAGATATCTCTGTCGTTAATTAAGCGCCATACCATGGAGACGTGGAAGGGGGACTAGATTTATACCTCCAAACATTCTTAACCTCAGCACTAGATGGAGGTGAATGGTTGACCTCCCGCCCGAGCCAATCTAGGCACTGTGAAAGAGCCCCCGTTACCCTTGGAATAAGCATCTGGGCGGACCCCAGAACCTGTCTGGACAATTTGGAGAACAGAGAAATATCACACCCCTGTCGGGAAGCCAACCCCGTTTCCTCGATCCAACCGCCGCTAGGCTAGTTGCTATAACTCCTAAGAAATGTTTATCTCGGCTCCACGGACAAGCTTTCTTTTGACATTCAGGTGGCCATGCATCGTGATATATCCTTATAATAAAACCAACGAGATATACAAATTTCTCAAATTTATTTTAGGAATAGAAATGTACATGTTTCGGACAGTTTCTCTGTCCATCATAAGGAGTCTAGTATTGTACACACAGCAATGTTATGTCATACAGGTTTTACTGTATGACATACACCTATTGTTGTGTGTACAATACTAGACTCCTGATGATGGACAGAGAAACTGTCCGAAACATGTACAGTTCTATTCCTAAAATAAATATGAGAAATTTGTATATCTCGTTGGTTTTATTATAAGACGCTTTCTGTTGTATAGCGAAAAATGCTGTAAGAAACCAAACCGAAGAAGATACGAAGACATGTCCATTCTGTTGTTTAGCTGATGGTGACGTGTGTTGAGTTGCTAATGTTTCGGAGAAACATGCTACCCCTAGCTTGAGGGTTGAAGTGAAGGAGAAGGACATCTTCATAAGAAAGGTCAGATGTGTCACAAATTATCCATTACTGAAGCTAAATGTATGAGACCTTCATATTTGAAATCAGCCCTAAAATTGCGTTATTTACGTGCAAACTAAAGCGGGGAATTCCTACACCTTCCCTCACGTTCGCGCTGTATCACAGAACCCCACTAACACTTCATAATCAACTCCGTGTCACAACCGCTTTGGTTAGACTGTTACAGATCAGAGATTTAACAAGATTGCAAGTGCGAACCAACAATACTAGTTCATCGAGAGCAGAAGGGAAACCCCTTATGTAGTCCTTTCTCGGTACATAAATATGTATGTTACTGATGACGTCACCAATGGCTATGTCGCAGTGCAGATGTCTACAGCGAGAATAGGCCACCATACAACATTCTATGCTCAATGCAACAAAGTCTTCAGGAGTAACTAAGAATCTCTTCTAGTCAATAAATTAGTCGTGTCTTATGAAATCCGAAGGTCTTGATTAAAGTTGCCACTGCATTCCCAAATTCATTTAAAATTCATCATCGCCAACTTCAGTCATTCCCTAATACTAACTTTTCTCCCCTTGCGAACCATCATCACTTTGGTTGGACATTACTAACCTTTCCTACCAGTCTTGGTCAAAAACGTAATGTACAGACTTGGAGACGTTCACTTCGCTCTCAACAGCGTAAAACGTAAAGGTATGCAGTACTTCAGCAACAGCAGTCCTTGTTAACATAAGCCGTACAAACGTGTGAGCACATGAGACAACCAAAAGCATGATGAATTCACCCCCCCTCCCCAAATTGGCGTCTCGGATTTCTCGCGAAACAGCTAGACTTCTTTCTTTAAAAATATGCTGAGACTATAGAAGTAAGTCTCACATATTGTTGGAATCTCGGCGATCGAAGCAGTAGGCTTTATGCCTACTTTTGTATTTCCCTCCAGTCTCCTATGCATGTAAACTAGCCCAAAGCGTTGCGGCGACCTAACTTTATCACATGATTATCATTACCGAATTTTCTTTGGAAAATAATATCTACATAGGTAGGTAGGTAGGTAGGTTTTCACCCTTTTTATATGCCACGCAGGCTCTTTGGGTAAGTAGAGTTATAACTCTATTCTTACTAGGATCTCGGCATTAGATGGGGTGTGGGTCAGTTCCACGGCCCGGCCGCCTTTACCCCGGGAAAGACCGGGTACCCATTGTACAGGAGGCTGGGTGGGCCCCAGGGCCGGTCTGGAGGGGCGGAAAAATCTCGTCCCCACCGGGATTCGATCCCGGCCCGTCCAGACCGTAGCTCAGTCGCTATACCGACTGAGCTACATAACTGTAGGGAAATGTAAGAAATATGTTGAAAGGGGAAGCGTGGAAGGAGTTGGTCCATGGGACTTCTCTTCGAGGCTTCGATATCAACTGAGATTAAATCCAGTTGAATATGAAACAAATATGCATTCGAAATCTAAAACACGCCGTAACTTCTCATAACACCTGAGGGAGAGCGGTTACAGGGTCTTCCAACTTGAAATCATAAGATCGCATCCACAGTGCCTACAAACCAGGCGAATAATGCAACGAATACAGAACTACACACATAATCACGTACGCCCCTTTGATGAACATACCATGTTGATAAGAGAAGGGGGAGGAACTCTCTTAACAATACACATTATACACTCACTAAAGCAAAGGGAACACAACCAGATGGTGACACAAAGCTTCCAAATCTTACAATCCCCAGTCATTTCTCTAACAGGCGATTGGGAAAGAGATGCATTTCTCATCAATATAAATGCCTCCTACCATGGTGTCACCAGTGTCCTATTGATATACTGCGTTCTGGTGTAGGAAACTCCCTTTGATGAATGTTCCCTCCCTAAGCACAATGAATCACACAGGGGAGCAAAATAACCTTTTACCTACAGGGTTTTCCCAAAAGAAAATCTGACTCCATATTACTGCAGAATAAACAAGTACCTGATGCACGTTTCTTTGATAAAATTTAGGCCTCCTGATGATTTTTGGGTGTTTATATTAACGAAAATTGCAAGTGTTGAAGGCTTTGGTAGAAGACAATTGTTGAGCACTGTGGTACAAAAAAAATGTTGAGCACTGTGGTACAAGACAAATGTTGAGCACTGTGGTAAAGTACAAGTGTTGAGCACTGTGGTACAAGACAAATGTTGAGCACTGTGGTAAAGTACAAGTGTTGAGCACTGTGGTACAAGACAAATGTTGAGCACTGTGGTAAAGTACAAGTGTTGAGCACTGTGGTAAAGTACAAGTGTTGAGCACTGTGGTACAAGACAAATGTTGAGCACTGTGGTAAAGTACAAGTGTTGACCACTGTGGTAAAATACATGTGTTGAGCACTGTGGTACGAGAAAAATGTTGAGACAAGTATTGTTCCAGGATCCTTCCCTAAGTAAAATGTATTGGCCAGACAACTAAAAGTTGCCGGAGTTTTGTGTTTTTGATCATTGTTAGTATATCTAACGACGTTTTCAATTACGAGATTTTAGACGGAAGGATGATGGAAGAAACAATAAATTGAAACGGATATGGAAAATGTGGTAGTTACTCAATTTAAAATAGCAATAGTATGCAGGCGTCTTTCTAGTACTGAGTAAAACCACGAAGAAGTAAGCCTGATGATGGCTATATATCACAGGATTAACATTCGAAGGTGTTAAATTCTGCCCACATAATATGTTTGTGTGTTTTAAACGAATCTCAGAAGAAACAACGTCTTTTCTCAGTACATTATTAATTGGTTTTTGTAACCATGACGGAGTGTGTTTACTGCGCGGTGCGAATAGAATCTTTAAATAAAAGTTGAGTTAATTATGACCATTAGGAGGTCGATTAAGCTGTATACAGACTTTTAAATCTGATAATGTTTGAATTATGGCTTGCCGTATAACACCCAAAACAAACTGTATCCAACGTTAGTCGTTGACTTCAAGACTAAAATGATTTTGGTTCATGAACAATAGAAAGGGCAATAGTGAGTACCTGACCAAAACACTAGAAATTATTGAAAAATAAATTATTATCTTGGATATGTGTTATTTTCCAAGTTATCTAGGATTCCCACATATTAAATTTAGAATATATTTAATGCTTTGTTAGATCATTTAGTAAAGCGTCCAAATTAGAAGAAAGAAACACTACTTTTGAAACGCCCTACGACGGTTCTTTGTGTCTGGAAGGGGCATAGTTTCCGCGATTACGGAGAGGGGTTATGAAAGCAGCATCCTTAGCGCGGGATATCCGCACTTCTAGGCTGAACACGCAAATTCGCATTGTGTGTCGACCAATCTCATTTACGTAATTGCTGCCTGGATCAATTGAAATCCCTCTGCTTCCTAGCAGCGAATCGACTCTGAGAAGTGCAGCGAGGCCACGTTTGTTTATGAAATCGACTCTGTTCCCTGTTGCATAACAAGAATACACGGTCAAAATGTTTGCATCTCTGTAAAGTGGACCTGCAGTTAGTAGCAGAAGTAGTAATTCCACGAAGCACTGTGCTAATTGAGGAGCTGCTGGACAAGTGTGTCGCCACCTTATATCCACGGAGGAAACCCTAAAAGAATGGTTCATATCGCGAGGAAACCCTACCTCCAAAAACGTTACAGCCCAGAAAACACAGAGGGAGTTCTTAGAGCATGGAATGTACTCCAGTACCGCCAACTGGCGGACAAAATTTCCCATGATATCTCGACGAATATTTGGATTTTTCGCGGTATTACTAAATTTTACGTATATTTTGCGCGATTTCTTGCTTTAATTCCCAATTATATTCTGCGGAAATCTGGTTGGGAATCACAAGGTTGGAGAGCACCTAGTCGGGAAATTCCCCGAACCGAACCCGAATATCAGTTACCGGTCTCACAACAATTGTACCCTATCCTGGGATAGCTCAGTGCGTTTCTCACCCCCATATTATATTTCTTTAACAACTATTGTGATATTAACTTATCATTTCCGCCCACATCTCTAAAATGTTTGAAACTTACATTCAGGTTTCCGAACTACAGTGTTGTATTCTCTCCTCATACTGCACGCATCTCATCTTCCTCCTCTATATAACGAACCTAAAACTATTTGAAACCTTATGGTCTGATTAATTAAGCATCTAACGAGCAGCGAGATTAATAACGTACGAAGGGCGACACCGACCTGAAGCCAATGTCTTGTAACGTCCCTTTTTTAAAACATGATTAGTAACCTGAATTAATAACAAAACGAGACATACAAACACGTCAAGGCCGCACGCTACTTCCAGTCAAATACATTAGAACACATTAAAAAATCAAGAATATCGTGTAAATATCTAATTAATTAATTAATACTTAAAACAACAAACCGGAAACAGCAACATATATTTTCAAAAATTGTTATATTTGATATTTCAATGAATGGCCGTATTGCGATTGCATATAGCACTTTCATGTGTCTTTGAAAAATATTATAGCATGAAGGTGGCCGAGACATGATGCAGAAATAAGTACTACGTACATTAAAGTAGTTTGACGTTCATAGGGCCGTGCATCGTAATATATTTCAGTTGTAAAAACAACCAGATGCACCAATGTGTCAAATTATTTTATTTTTGAATAACATTCTACATGTTTCGGACGGTCTTTCCGTCCATCATCAGGAGTTAAGGACTGTACATACAGCAACAGGCATATGTCAAACAGAACTCCTGACTGTAGTCAGCAGTTCTGTTTGACATATGCCTGTTGCTGTTGTTGGATTTACTATAGAAAAATATAGTAGTGTTCACTTACTTACTTACCTACTCCATGGTGCAGAGTCCTTCTTGAGAAGCTAACTGGTTTGCAGCTAGTCAAGAAATTTCCCGCATTTCACGGAACCCGAAGGTTCATTACTGCACTCACAAGCTTCCGCCACCTGCCCCTATCCTGGGCCAGCCCAATCCAGTCCATATAACCACATCCCGCCTCCTGGAGATCCATCCTAATATTATCCACCCATCTATGCCTAGGTCTCTCCTGTGGTCTCCTTCCCTCCGGTTTCCCCACCAAGAACCTATACACCCCCTCTCCTCACCCATACGCGCCACATGACCAGCCCATCTCATTCTTCTCGATTTTATCACCCGCAAAATATTGGGTGAGGCGTACAAATCATTTAGCTCCTCGTTATGCAGTCTCCTCCTTTCTCCCGTTACCTCATCCCTCCTCGGTCCAAATATTCTCCTCAACAACATATTCTCAAACACCCTCAGCTTCCTTTCCTCCCTCAGTGTCAGCGACCAAGTTTCACACCCATACAAAGAACAGGCAAAATTATAGTTCTATATATATTAATCTTTAAATTTTTGGATAGCAACCTAGAAGACAAAAGATTCTGCACCGAATGATAGCAAGTGTTTACGGGTCTTCATTATATTATTGTACAACCCAAATGTATTAACATTATTCTACTACCTGCTACCTGCATGTTTCAGCGTTAAAGCGCCATCTTCTAGGCTCAAATACATTAGCCTAGAAAAATAAACAACAAGTTGCGTTTCCAGTACACGAGCTGTGTATTGGTTCAACAATTTTTGTACAGTTTAAAAGGTAGGCTAGGTTTTGCGAGAGAATCCTTTTGGCAAATGTCGAAGGTCTGTAACTATCATTTTCTGAAAACAACAATAATACTTTTGACAAAACAACATAAAAGTTCTACACATAACCTTGCACAATGAAAGAGACAGACGTAACCATTGTCAATGGCATGCTGTAAAGTAACGTTGAACGTATGCGACGGTCTTGAGTTACATAACCTGGGATAACATATGGAGGATATTAGTACTCCATTTATACAATTACACAAGATAGTGTCAGTCAATGACCTCGCAGCAGGGTACGGCGCAGCAAATAAACGAAGTGTCCAATTACAACCGTGAGCACAATGTCAAGTGTAATTTATATCTACTTGTTGCAGTCCATGTAGGGAAATACAGCGTGTTGGTATGGATTAATACAAGCATTCCTTGTATGGGTCACTCACACAATGAGACCACAAGTGAGGAATCATGTTTGATGTAATGATAGTAATCTAGACTCACCACTAGAAACGCCACCTTCATTTGCTTGCTGTGAACTGTAACATACAGCGAACCAGCTCGTTAAACTTCCTGTAACACTCAGCAAGTTTCGTTACGCTTTTTATGGTTTCTGTGTGTTCTTAGCGTAACTGGAGATAGGCACAGGTGTCCGTAGGAGAGGAAAGAGATATTCCTATCTCCCCCCCCCCCCAGAAGATGTTGAAAGTGTAAAAATTACAAATAAAGAACCAAATACACCAGATATTAATAACAAGAATTAGAAACGTTAAAAATAAGTAGATGTATCAGAGAGTGCGGTGTTGTCAGTCTAATCACTCGTCCAGAGGAGTCCTACCTTGTGTGGGGTGTCAGAGTGTGATCGTGAAGCTTCGATAATAAGGAGGCCCTGGCCCACTGGGGGCTTTTGCGAGAGGGAAAATAAAATCAGAAATAAAGTTTAGGATACCCTTCAATCAAATACAAAGTTTTAATCAAGGAAACTGAAAATACATAGTGGGGTGTGTGCCGCCATAGTGGGGCGTGTGCCGCCATAGTGAGTTGTGTGCCGCCATAGTGGGGCGTGTGCCGCCATAGTGGGGTGTGTGCCGCCATAATGGGGAGTGTGCCGCCATAGTGGGAAATGTGCCGCCATAGTAGGGCGTGTGCCGCAATTCCCATGCCCTTGAAAACTAGAGATCTCTGTCACACATATCAACAGCATTTGAAATGTCAAAGAGTTAGGGTCTTAATAATAGGACTAGTACACCTCTTTGATCCACCCTCGTGTATCCTTCTGAATTAAATATGAAGTGTTCAACAGCTTGAACGTGTAAGACCTGGAGCTTTTACTCAGGCTTAATTCGGTACTGTCAAAATGGCTGCCACAACAACACAACATTTCGAACAACTTCACAGTCTCCATTATGAATTTCCTCGTAATAGAGCAGGGTTATAATCCCCGAAACGTCTATTCCAAGCAGACGCGTCTCAAAGCCGAAAAAGATTTTCTTGTAACGGAAGGTATGTCTGGAAGTAGGTAAATGGCGGCCGGGATAGCGTAGTTGATACAGCGACTCGCTACGAGCTGGACGGCCCGGGATTCGAAACCCTACAGGAAGGAAACATTTTCTGTACCCATCCAGTTCGGCCTCGAGACCCAGCCACCCTCCTGTAGAATGGGCACAAGGCCCCTTTTCCGAAATAAAACGACCGGGGCTTGTTGCTAATCACCCACCTCTCTAGTGCTGAGGTCACTTATGGGTGCTATAACCTTACCTCGGCTATATACGGCGCTTGGCATTTAAGATGACAGCATTTTTTAAACTTTTTAAGCATAGTGTTTGTTTGTGCCGCACAGGCTAACATCCTGGTGGGGCCCGTGTAATGTCTGATTCTTCCTGACGACTGTTTGCATATTTCCACTCGATAACCACTAGCCGCATTTTAACCGCTGTTGTTTGCCATCGATATTGGTACGGCTCTATCTATCCGAAGCGATACTGCTGTACTATCTTCTTGAAATTATATACCTCATATTTATTATAACTTGCCGATCCCAGTGGCCGCGCAGTCTAAGGCGTGGATATACGGCCGCTCGCTTGCTGGGATTGTGGGTTCGAATCCCACCGGGGGCATGGATGTCTCCGTTGTAAGTGTTGTGTGTTGTCAGGTAGAGGTCTCTGTGTCGGGCTGATCACTCGTCCAGGGGAGTCCTACCGAGTGTGGTGTGTCTGAGTGCGATCGAGAATCCTAGATAATGAGGTCTTGGCCCACTGGGGGGCTGTTGCGCCATGGGGGGAACAAATATTATTAGAACCTAATAGCGTTCCACCTGTAACTCACATTAGTTTATACAGTTTGTTCTGTACGCAGTCAAGGTAATGTGAAGATGAAGTTCGTTAGTTGCGTTTTGAGTTCCGTAAGTACGCACTTGATAAACAAAGTTAATAATTCGTAACCTTCACGGCTGTTTCACAAATTAAAATGCGCAGCATTTATTAAAGTCGAAGTGGGAATCAACTTTGTTCAGTCTGACCTTGACAGAACTTAGCAGATGAGCGTCATTATGGCCACAAGCATACCCTGTGTTTTTTTTAATTACTTTCGTTGTTGTCGTGGAAACTCTTCTGTTTGCATAACTTACGTTCGGCTACCATAATCATGAAGATGACTCAGAGATCTGAGATCATATGGAGACAGTACGTTCTTCCGAAACTTCGGTAAATTTCTTACGAAATACACGACGTCACTTCCCAGAATAAGGAACAGTGACAAAATGAAACGAATTTTGGATATGAAAACTGCATTTTCTTTTTTGTGGCGTTACAGACCAACTCGGCTCTAGACCGCCTTCTTTTTAAGTCTGCAGATTGCGCACAGTTAGACACACACACCCGGTAAGACGCCTATGAACAAATGATCAGCTCGCCGCAGAGGCCGCAAACTACAGGACACACAAAAAAGTTCAAGAAAGCAACATCCATTCACTCAGCAGGGTTCGAACCCACAGTCCCCGCAATCAAACTGCTGCAGACCCACGCCTTATATCGCACGGCCACCGGGATTAGCGGAAATTTTATTATTGCTTAATTTATTCCGAAGGCGTAATAATTACCACGCCAAAGTTTATATTGTTTAATTACTATTTAAGCCGGCATCCAGTATATCTAAACCTATAGCGTAGAACATTAACAGGATTAACAAATAACAGTATAGAATTGTGTGGAATGTCGTGGTGGTGGTGGTGCAAATTTTGGGAAAACAAAAAGACAATTCAGTTATGTGGGATTTGAGATTTTCTCGGCAGTGGCTAAATAGATAACCTTATTCTGACGTGGCACAGTGCTGTCTACCGTACTGCGGGTCTGACAAGGGCGACACTAAATTCATCTCAAACGTCGCTAATTCTGCCAGCTACAAACCATCATATCCAAAACGATGCCTTCCAAAAGTAGCCGCAATTTGAATCCAAGACTCTCGAATATGAATGAGTGCTACGTAAAATTTCGTATTGTTCAGTCTTTTTAAACAGAATGTGTCTTCAGGAGCTGATGGTAGGTGTTCAAACAATGAAGTTATTTGCCATTATTTATCAAATACTAGGGTTCATTTTCATGTTCACAGGAACCCGCTATTGGGTTCAGAACTGAGCCAGACGTAACCCATACCCTCAGTAAGATTCGTCATCCTACACCAGTATCGTCAGTAATTTTTTGACGTTTCCCTGCAAAAACTTGCTTTTAGCCATTCTCCCCCATCCCAGGTATCAACCTTGCTTCGTACTATTTACAATACAAATTCATAAAATTTGAAATTTCATGGCCTTCCTCCATGAGCTGTTCTTGAACAGTAGCCGCTAAAGAATAAGTGTCTGTCTTATACACTCATCGAAGTCACCAGCGGCGTGCCATGAACTTAATTGTCTATAGCCCGCTGGTTCAGAAAATGGTGGGGGTGGGGACTTGAAGAATTGTTTATTTCCAGATCGCTAAAAACTTAAAAAAGAACTCCTTCCATCATAGATATATGCAAGTACAATTAACATGATACGCAGTGTACGTATAACGTAATACTGTGACGCGTTCGCATAACGTTTTTACCTCCTCGGCTATCCTAAGAGCGTAACATCATTTCACGCTAAGAAATCATTATGGCGATTTAATGTCGCCGATGACAATAACGCCTACTTAGGGCGTCGTACAAATTGCCGAATATTTTTGACAGATATTAAACAAATTTGGATTTCATCGATAGATTTTCGTGGAAATCCCCAATATCAAATTTATTCAGTGAGAGCCGGGCTGATACATTCGGACAGCCGGAAGGACAGACAGAGAAATACGCAGACGGAAGGACATTGTTTTCGCGAGTAGGCCAATTCCCCCAAAAAACTAATCGGTATGTTACGGTAGGAGTTCCAAGTCGCGACAGCTAAAGGATTTAAAGCCAGTTGTATTATTCTAAACCTTTGAATTACAAAGCTCATCAACTTTAAAAAGTCAGTCCCTACATCCCAGAAAACACGCTTTACGTGCATTATAAAGAACAATCCTTTAATGTTGTCTAGGGATTTACGTGTTAAATCTGCTTATTCCGAGAACAGACAAAACGCTGTGTGCCCAAATGTCGAGTTTCTTAATGTTGCAGCAGCTGGTACATATAGTTACCACTGTACTTTAAGCGTTCATGATGCATATGTTTATCACATATATTCGCAAATTTAACAGTTTTAAAAATCTTCACAAAATTCGACTTTTTTCCGGGCAGATTGCACCATTACACTAGGCGTTTTTCACTCGCTCATGCCTAACGAAAGGTTAAGTCATTGACACGCCATAGCAGTGTGGTATAACAAATTTAGATAGCCAAAAATGAAATTACTGGAGGTCAGTCACTTCGGTATCCTATTCATGTTATCCCGGAAGAAACTACGTCTGACCACATGCAAGGAATCGTCCTTTCAGATCAACCTTTTCATCGAAATATAACGGATATTCCAGCTACGGTATTAATTCCATGCATCTAAATTACTGAATAGACATCACTTAAGTGTCTGCGTGGGCAAGCAAACCTGAATTGCCCACAACGTCACTAAAGTCACCGCTATAACGAACTCTTACATGCAGAAGATGAAACCAGACACGCCGACAATACAAAGCATTACAGCTAAGTAGCATGCTGCAGGAACAAATGCGATACAAGAGAATGATTTAATAATAGTCACAGTGGATTGTTCCTACCATGCGGCAAAGAATAACCGCGTGTCTACGTTAGAAAACCCGCTGCCTTCTACATCCGCCAATGAAGTGCGTGCTGATGAATGAATAATTGGTTGAATAAGACTGCTGTAATATGAACAGTGGTTCGTTGTCCTGCTTGGCACACAATATTTCAAGAGTTAGCTACATAATTAATGCTAAGTTCAGGCCAAAGACAGGAAACATTTATCTCAAGTAATCAAACACAATTAATACAAACACAATGGGATGTTTTGGATCTCTGCCTTCTGCAATGAAAGACACGTGGTTTAGCTTCACTTCAGACGAATCATTCTTATTTTATTCAACTGTTTTCGTTGGTATAGGTCTATTCGTCAAGTGCTAACGAAGTTTCATGAACTTCTAAAAGTAATTATGGTTGGTAAGGCTATCAATGGAATAAATCGTTGTCCATCAACTACAACCTTCACAGACAGAGTCCGTTGTGACACACACACACACGCACACCCACACACCCACACACACACATTTCAGCCCAGCATCCTCACTCGAATAAAACTATAATAATAATAATAATAAAATAAAATTATTCTTTATTAATATGCTGGTACAAGAGCCCTAAGGCCAACTACAGAGAACAGAGGGACATAATGAAACAAACACATAACTAACAACCAAAGAAAATATATCGAAAAGGGATACCAAGTAATAACATTTTAAAAACAAGAAATATTATTAAAATTTTTAAAGAAAACATTATTATTATTACGCACTCGGTCCACAAAGCAGTGACCTTAGGAAAATTTAAATTCAGGGTGCGCTTTCGTATTGCTTGTCCTCTGTTCTGTTCTATTCTGTTTCTTTTATCCTCTGCGCCGTTGCTCAGATCTTTTCACTTTAGTCTCCTTTCAAATGAACAACATTTCTGCTCCGTATTCTGGAAGTCCTGGTTTCAACTTTCGGCTTAGAAACCGGGTGTACTAGCCGAGGATCTCCGTAAGTTTCCTCAGCCCTTACAGACTAATTTTTAGGAAAAAAGTTAAAAATAGGTCACTACTTCTTTCTTCTACGTTCTCCCAGTTGAGTGCGGATGACTCACCGTACCATTCGACATCGTATAACCTGAGATGTGGGCCCGGTAGCTCAGTCGGTATAGCGACTGAATACGGGCTGGACGGTCCGGGATCGAATCCCTGTGGGACGAGATTTTCCACCCGTCCAGACCGACCCTGGGGTTCACTCAGCATCCTGTGCGATGGGTTCTGCGTTGTTCCCAGGGGTAAAGTGCGGCCGGGGCGTGCTGCTGACCACTCACCCTCTTCCAGTGCCGCGGTCATGGAAGAGTAGAGCTATACCTCTACCCACCCTCTGGGCCACACCGGGCCTGTAAGGGGATCACTTTACCTTTTATAACCTGAGATACCGACAAATAATATATATAAACATATAAAAATAGACAAATAATAAAAATATACCAACAAATAAAATCTCTTTTGCTTTTCATTTCCCTTTCTTGTTCCCGCACTGCTCTTCTGCTTTATACTATCTTCTCTTCTATTTCTTTAAGTTTCTTCCGCCTCACCTCTTGTTATCCTCTTTCTTCTGCTCTCACGTCTCTTTTCCTCCCTGTACTCTCTTCTGTTACTACTCTCACCCCTCTCCTCTCATCACTACTTTCTCCTCTCTTGTAAGGCACACATTTTATGCCTTACAATAGAAGGTAATCATTTTCTGTAAGCATGACTAGAGCTGCAACTTGTCCTGGCCGATCATCTTCCAATTTGACATCCCCTGTTCTATCGCATTGTCTCTCTGAAAGGCTAAGAACATTACAGAGAACCAGCCGCAGAATAATGAGGATCGCTGCTGGGGATGTGATTTATCATTATATGGGGAGACTTCTAGTGTTGTTCCTTGCCATCCGCGGCGGACACTGTTGCATACAATAAACTTAACAATGGGAGAACATCTCACACTCTTCCTTGCACCAGTCATGGCTTTCGGCAGGCATAATTAACGGACCCAAGTTGCTCTGTTGACTCCGCAGAGCCAGTAGTTACCATAATTTACAGTCACAAGCTGAGGTTGCGATCGTTGGTAAGAATCAGGGCAAATGAATTGGACAAAAATTGATCCAGACGTGCTATACAGTGCAGATTTCCAGAAACCATTAGGATTAATGATGTAGCACGTGATACTTGCCTATAACATGGGGATTAAAATGAGAAATATGTATTTATGTACCAACATACAAGATGTGAAATCTCACAAGGATGTTCATGGTAGTTGTCCAGCCATTTTTATTGTAGTCATGGTATATTTCGCTTACAGCAATTGGCAATCCTTTATGATTGTATTTGGTGTTTTGTAATATCAACAAAATACAAGGTAAATTATTCATGGCAATAACAAATCACAGGGTAATATTAAAATACAGAAATGGAAGAGAGAAGATCTTAACAGGCAATGAATCTATTAATCTGTTAAGTATATTTACTTAACAATAGACAGCAACATTTCCAGTTATAATAGATGTCTCTTGGCCTAATTAAGCACGGCACGGTGACACGTACAGAAAAGGGGAAACATAAAGCCACACATTCTTAACCTCAGCGCTAGATGGAGACGACTGGTAAGCTTCGCGCGCTCGCCACTTTACCACCTCAACAACAGTACTCGGTGATCACTGAACAAGAGGTTGTGCAGGCCTCAGACCCGGTCTGAGCGCACTGATGACGACAGCAATCTCTTCCCTGCTGGCATTCGAACTCTTAGTCCTCGGTCTTCCGGCCTGTAGTTATACGGACAGAGCCGTCCCGGCCTCTCCTGCTGCATTTAAAAGTTTCATGTTCCAATATGTGTAACAATAAATATAGGCCTAGCAGAAGGTAGGGATATTCCCCTGCGAAGAGTGTAGGTAAAGTTAAAAGTACAGGTAAAACAATCCCATTATAAGCCTGGACAGGCCCATAGGATTCCAGGTGTTTGAGGCTCCCCAATTTCAAAACAATCTGCACATGCAGGTGGTAAGGTTGTCAGTCTCATGCACAGGCCGCCTTTACCCCCAAGAAATATTCCTAGTACTCATTTCTGTTGAGGCGGAGTGTACCTCAGAGCCATAGTGCAGCCGCAAGGATTATGTGAATGAAAAATTCCAGTGACACCACAGAGAATCGAACCCGCGACCTTCGGGTTTGTAGTGCAGTGCCTCAACCAACTACGTCACCGTATACCCCCCCCCCCGAAGAATATATATTTGTTAAAATTAAATTTACAGACACTGCAACATTTAATCCAGGATAACTGAAGAATAAGAACCAACTAGATGCTACTTATTATTTTATTGTACTTCTTATAGGCTCAATATGTTTCGGGCACTACTATGCCTATCATCAGGAGCTACTAATTAACATTAACAACCCATCGAATTACTAATCCACTAGCTTCGAAAAAAAACTCACCACACACAAACGATCACATCTATTAAAATTAATAGAAACACGTAATCAAGTAAAACCGAGTGACAAAGAACTTCACACCGAACATATACCACTAAGAACCATAATTTTGTATTAACACCACCTGTTCCATCTTTACAAAACGAAACGACCAATGTGCTAATCAACATTATAGTCGTGAGCTCCTGATGATGGGCATAGTAGTGCCTTTAACATGTTGAGCCTATAAGAAGTACAATGAAATAATAGGTAGCATTTAGTTGGTTCTTATTCTTCGGTTATCACAATGATGCACGGTGCAACACACATCAAAAACACACATCAAACTTTATTCCAGGAGTTGTACTAGGAATTTTTTCCTTGGTGCAACAGCCCCCAGTGGGCCAGGACCTCCTCATTATCGAGGCTTCACCATCACGTTTGCGACACACCACACTCAGTAGGACTCCTCTGGACGAGTGATCAGACTGACGCAGAGATCACTATCTGACAACACACAACAAGACAACCATGCCACCGGCGGCAATCGAACCCACAACTCCAGGCGCAGACTCACGCCTTAGTCCGCGCGGCCACTGGGATCGGCGTTAGGGAATGAATACAGAATTGCTGTCGATATTTGTACCACAGAGAATACTGCGTGGCCGTCAATAACGACTGGAGTTTCTAGTAACCTCGGGCGATTGTGTAATAGTGGGCAAATCGTATGGAAGGTTTATATTTATATCTTAAGTGGCGTCATCATTTACGCAGGATAGTTCTATATCTCACCGGCGGGTACCCGCTTCTGAATCTGAAGGTGGCCTGCCTCTGGGGGAAGTTCATTAACTGCACTAGAGTTCTCTTTTAGGAATCGTAATACCGAAGCCTCCGACAGGCGATACAAAAAGTTTATGATTTCACACAATAATATCTACTGTCACTCGTAACAAAAACAGGGCAGCATTAGATTAAATTCCGTAGGCACTCCTCCTATTCAAACATCAAATAAATATTATTGTATTCAGTCATCGGAACACAACAAATAGTTTTATTATCAATCTATAAATCTGGCAACATGTTTCAGCTCATCGAGCCATCATCAGGCCAATTCACAAACCATACTGAAGGCACATTCAGTAGATTTGCACATTGTGGGATCCCAAATGTTTACAAATCGTAGGACAATAAAAGGTACAAATGACTGTATATCATAATATAAACCCAGACAATATGTCGTCGTAAAAGTATTTGAATTGGCTGTATTATGGTTCAAATGATAAAATTCTACCAGGAGAGGGTTTATATAGTTAACGCTGGTATTAACGTTAATAGACTAGTCCCATTTACTGAGGAAATGGTTTTCCGTCTAGGGACTAGGTTGAGAGGTATGTCACAAGTGTTCAATAGAAAATCCATTCACGTACTATATTATGGCGTAAAGAACAAGATCCAATTCAAATATTTTTACTACGATATATTGTCTGGGTTTTATTATTATGATATGCAGTCATTTGTACCTTTTATTGTCACACTATTTGTAAACAACTGGGAAACCACAATGTGCAAATCTACTGAATGTAACTTCAGTATGGTTTGTGAGTTGGTCTGATGATGTCCCGATGCGCCGAAATATTTGCTAGATTTATAGATTTATAATAAAACAATTTGTTGTGTTCCGAATATAATAATATTATTTGATATTTAGATTGGACAACACACAACTGGATGGCCCCAATCGAACTCCTCCTATTCTTCATGCGCAAACAAAAAAACCCTGAATTCCTTCCTCTGGTGGACGGGTAGTAGGGAGAAAGGACAGTAAACACAGTAAACAAATTATTTCATAAACAAAAGAAAGTATGTCGTCCAACACAACACTTGGGTCATATCACAGAGCGCTATATGTTTAGGTTCGCATAAACCTTCATCAGGCTCTTCTTTGTACGACAATTTGAAAACATGAGTATATTGGTGCATGCAGTAATCTTATTAGCGAGATCTCATTAAATTTGGCTAGTTATGAAACTAATAAATAAGAAATAGACAAATAACCGAATAAATTATAAATAGCTAAATTTAGTGAGATCTTACTAATAGGAAAACTTTAAGCACAAATGTACCCATATTTTTAATTTGTTATAGAAAGAAATGCCTGACGATTGTTCATGAGAGCCGAAACATGCAGCATTGTATGATATGTGTTGTGCTGGACGCCATATTTTCGTTTGTGTATGGTATAGGAACACACAACGGGATGCATCAGAATAAAACAACGAATTAGATGTTTTTGTGTATATAACCAAGAAATTGTAATTATATTCCCCGCAGTGGCAAGAGATTTGTGTCTTCTCGAAGACGTCCACACCGACACTGGGGACCATCAAGCCCCCTTCGCATCTTCATTATCCGCAGGACGCAGCTGATTACAAGTTCACCCCAGTGCAGGATATGACGGCCCAGAGAGGGAGTACAGGTATAGCTCTAATCTTTCTTTAGCCTCGACGCTAGATGGAGGTGGGTGGTCGACACGCCCCTGTACCCACTATACAGGAGGCTGGATGAGCACAAGCACCGGTCTGAACGGGTGCGGAAAATCTCGTTCCCTACCGTCCAGCCCGTAGCAAGCCGCTATATCGACGGCGCTGTCCCGGTCCACCTTCGTCGACTGCCGAAGTGAAGGATGAGTGGAGCTATGTCTCCACTCCGGCTACGCCTTAACGGCATACCTTGGAACAACTTTACCTTTACGTTTTGTGTTATTGAACTACGCTGCCAGAACTCAGGCAATATACAGCCGAATGTCAAATAATAGTCGTACATATCAATATGCAGCACTATAAGATAGTGAATAACAAATGAAAAGCAAGCGGAAGGAAGTGGCTGCGACCAAATTTGATGTATTTTTCTGCTATTTACCTGGACAGAACTGAGAGAAGCCATGAAAAGCCACAGTCGGGACAGTCGGAGTTCGTACATGAGAAATATCAAGCTGTCCGAAACGTGTTACCTCTCTGTTTACCACGACAGGGCAATGCAGCACCACATATTGCTTATAGACATTCCGTGTGACTATTGCGGGGAACCTTCCTATTTCGCCAACTCAGAAGGCACTTGTGCCGAATGAAGGTTGACCAAAGTCGTCTGAATATATCAGCAGGCCGGTCGAGGCTTCCCTTAACCAAGCAGCCAAGTTGAAAGAACGAAGAGTGTCAAGCACTTTTCGGCTATCCTACTGTTCTCCAATACCAGAATATAATTAAAAGAAGGGGCACGGCCCTCATCCCCTCTCCAATCACAGCCACCGTGGCTTTCCACCACGTCGCAAAGCCTGCGTTCTACGCCGTTGAGGCACTCTGTTTTCAAACGGCACAAATACTTACCCCCCCCCCCTCCCCCACAAGAAACATATATCCATTTGCAGTGAAGTCCTTAGTAAGCCCACGTCAAGGCCCTCAGCCAAGACAGGAAAAACGTTACCGTTAAGACAATTCCGTTATAGTTTTCAGGTTTCTATGTCACTGCCCAGCAATGTGTTTCGAGCTGAGGAATGGCTGAACGGGCCAAGGAATGTCGAGCAAGCCCCTGACTCTAGCTATCTTTTCTTTCGTTTTGGCTCGTTTTTGTTATGAATTTTCGTAGTGGGTAAGCCCTTTGAAAGGCCGCTACCTATAGGGGATAATACAAACGCAGAAAATACGCACACAACCGTGGCCCGAATGGGACCCGAACTCGCCATTCCAGCTTCCAAGCGACACAGGTCGTTGTGTATGTCAGAGAGCGACCGACCACTGGCGCTTTAATGTTTTGCTTGGTATATATGTGTGTGCCGACAGACGAATCGCCAGTGCATAAGGTGTAACGACGTTCTGAGTACATACATGCAGTATGTAACATCATGATTCTAGCAGGAAATGGGAAGAAAGCCGTCGTGGGTTACTTCAGGTAGGGCCGATTATCACGTCACCACTGTGTTACAGTCCAGCAGAAAACAAACTGGAAGGGTTCAATGGTTTGGCTGATTACGATTTTATGATAATCTTTCATGAACGATTGATTAACCAGAACTACTTGTCTGTCGGTTCAAAGCCCGACATACTTTAATTCCAAATAAGGATGTGTAATACTAAAATGTGTGCGCGTTGGGATTCTCACGACGATGGGTATGAAGATGACTAACATTGTACTTAATGACGCCGTATAGTCTAGTCTATATTTAGATATTCCGGAGGAACATTCTGCCTCCATTTTCGAACATGAGTACGCTGATCATCCCAAACGACAGAGTGACACGGATGCAGCAGGATATTCAAAAATTTTGGTGAATGTTCTCCGGACTGCAAGGCCTTATATCCTGCAGCAGTGCTTTTCAATCGGTGGTACTGGTACCATTGGTGGTACGCGGAGGATCGTCTGTTGGTAGGCGACATTGTTTGGGAATTATAAAATTTTACATTTTTCATTTTCAGAGATCTTAAATTACTAAAATTGTTTGAATATATTTAAATAAAAAAACTTATGAATTTTTTTAAAGATAAACTAGAAAAGTACAAAATATATTATTAATATTTTCGGTACCTGGTGATACGCCTAGGTGTTTGTTTGTGATTCTGATACGCGAGGAAAAGAAGGTTGAAAAGCACTGTCCTAGACGACCGCTTCCCGTCAGGAATGAAAAACAAGTCAGCATGGCCAGTTTCGTGTGAGAATGGCCCCGAATGAAGACCAAGCACGTTGCTACTCGAAATTCTCACCAGGTAATTTGGGTGAATGGGTTAGGGTCGTATCGTGTGACGGGGCCCGTCGTACTGTGGGTGTGGGCACCAAGTTGGCTCTCATCCTCTACACGCGTGTACTCTACACGATTGTGGGTCAAAAGATGAAACAAAAGAACTAGTAGACACGTGTCTGCGTGTCTTTGTAACACGCAGTGACGTAATCTACAAAATACGCATTAAGTCTTCCTCGTCTGTAGACCTGTGAATGGAATGTCTGCGTCTGAATTTTGCAGTCGTAAAGTCCTCTCTTACAATTTATATATTCAAGAAAACTTACCCCTTGTTTGGAGACAAAATGTGCCAAATTCCTTGATGTGCTGAATTCTAAACGCCTTACTGTATGGAGTAAGTCCCTTTGTTTTAACCCTTAGGGGTCATTAGTGCTGCCAAAGCCAAATTCCTCCGATTAGACCCTTTTTTGTCTATTTAAGTAGTTTGGCGTAGTGACCGGTACTTTGCCGCCTTAGAACTATAATGTTTAATTCCTTGAAGCTCGAAATTCTTCTAAAAATATCTAAAATTTGGTTCCTACCTTACAGAAAACACACTGCATTTCCATTACAAACACAGAGCCATTAATGCTATTTGGTAAAAACACAAGTAAATGTCGTTCATTGTGAGGATTACAAAAAGCTTATTATGAATACGCTGCGACGAGGGTTTTGGGTGTTAAATTGGGTGATATATAGAGTCAACGCCAGTAGAAGAGCTGTGGGGAGGGGGGCAAATAGTTGTCACATTTATTGAAACGTGCTCTATGCATGTTAAATTAACAAACGTAGCACATATCTGGTTGTTTCAACTGCGGTTATTTCTAACAGATTTGATTCAGTGTTAACTTCTTCTACGGAACTGCATGACAATATTACCCACAGATATAGACGAATAGTACTACTAACTCCGTGGAGAATGACGTTAAATTGGGAATGACAGAAACAAGTGCAAGCAACAAGTTCGTTACGAGAAACGTTATTGTATATTGTGATGTCTACTCCATTTACGATAACCTTCCGGAGCGTTTTAATACTGCCTTAGCCAATTTACTGCCAGGCATTATGTATATAAATGAGTGAAGTTTCCTTCCTTTTTGCAGTAAAATGCTGAAATTCTCTCATAAAATATGTCTACGTTTTCAAAATGCCAGGGAAAATATTTTGTTGCAAGAGATGTCGGGACACTAAGGTACAACGTGCGGTTCGGAGTACATGAATATTGCATTTATTTATTGATGTATAGTTTCATGAGGGTCAAGGCCAATTGTATAGCCTAGAATAGTTCAATGACAACGTGTAATGAATTGTAAAAGTCTTGGCATGAAGTGGTCGTCGCCTAAGTTAAGGAAACACCCAGGCATCTGCCTGGATGGGCTAAATACATGATAAGATTATGGTCTTCTTCCAGGCAGAAATTCGAGAAAAGATGTCAGAGGCTTCATCGCTTGGTAAGAAATGCTGCGAGAATTAGCAAGATGCTCCGAAGCACAGGGCAATTACTAGATACACGGCGTCACTCCCAAGAAAACTGGAGTCTTGATATTGATCGCAGTAGGCTCACATCTAAACACACAGCTGGATGAATTTCATACACCAACAAATGCACTCTTTATTAAACTTGATAAAGTTTTAAAATTTACATTAAAAATCACGTCAACTTGCTCCTACATGTTTCGGTCTTTAAGCACGACCATCATCAGGGAGCCCTCCTTAGAGCCTACCTAGTAATATTAGATTACAAATCTGTAAAAAAAAAAAAAAACAACGCCGTTGTATGTTATGCTGTGGTGTGGCAGCATGTCATAAGTACGGTATGTGTACTGTGCGCTGTGTTGAGTGGTCGCACTCAACACAGCGCACAGTACACATACCATACCAATGACATGCTGCCACACCACAGCATAACGTGTAACGACGTAGTTTTTATCGAATCTTAACCTAAATATAACTTCAGCTAGGCTCTAGTGAAGGCTCCCTATGATGGTCGTAGGCCGAAACATGTAGGAGCAAGTCAAAGTGATTTTAATGTAAATTTTAAAACTTTATCAAGTTTAACAAAGAGTGCATTTATTGGTGTATTAACTTTATAGATACCAAAATGCACGGTACATCGATTAAAAAAAACACAGCTGGATATTACTGTACATTAGGAGCTTCATAATTTGTGGCGTTCGTCGTACGTAAGAGTTAGGATGAAGTTCAGGATAATCAGGCGGTAGAACACACTTTACTTCACGATCAAGAGGCAATACGGTGGTCTGAATCTTGTTAGCCGTTTTTGCAACTTCGCTGTTCGTACAATCGGTCGCATCGGGCATTCCAGGTCACGGAGTAGGAAAACTGAATGAAAAGGGAATTCTAATACAGAGAGCTATAGCGGCTCATTTCTGGTGCGAATTCTCTTTAAGACTTCAGAACTGATGGAATCATAACCCTGAAGCCTGTGGGACGGGGACCGCTAACGTTTGTTTGGCCGGCTCGAAGTTTGTAGCAAAAGCTGTTTTCAATAGGGACATACGTCACTCCGTTCCTCCAAGCACTGCATGGTGAGTTCCCAAAGATGTCTGTCTGTGCGACTTAATGACGCCAAATGCCAATGCGTTCCGTGGTCTCTTTTTTTTCTGCATGTCTCAGCAATGTTCTAGACTTCCTGGACAAGAGATCGGCCAGTAGCAGGGCCAGTGAAGTAACTGCTCCTAACAAGTTTTACCAAATTCTACAATTCTAGTCTTATGTGTGGGTTTGAGATGAAGCCGAATGCACTAATTTTGTAACATCTTCGCTCTTCTTGGATGTTACGCATCGGGACAACCTGTCTTCAATGTTCTAGCGGTAAAAGAAGAATTCTTCTTGGACTGCTGGACCGCTAATGATAGAAACGATGCGTTCTTTCGAAACGTCGGTAACTACCAATCAACACGGCGTTACATCCCTGAAAATCGAAGATCTCATACCGCGGCGAAAGTCTGAATCACGTACAGTTGGAACAAGATTTCTGAGATCTGAATCATGTGTTTCAAGGTTCAAAATAGACATGGCAATAAAAAACATCCAAGTCTTTACGATATGACACGATGTCTTTGGATGCATGGTCCCTGGCTTTTCAAAAAAAAAAAAAAGTAATGCCTTCACCTTCAAGGGTCAACGAATCCAAAAGACCATCATTTTTAATGGTCAAATTCAAAGGGTCAAAGGGTCAAAGTCTTGTGCATCTTGATACCAAAGTGAAGACATTGTTTCTTCGAAAAGTCGCAAACCACGGTAACAATTGTCGAGTCCCATTTCCAGCTATGGGTACCACAGATAACCCTCCCAGTAACCCACTCTGATACACTATAAACCCTGAGTGACACTCTTGAGTTCACGATTTCGTCGAATGTGCAAGTCATGTACGTTTTATCGCCAAATGCCATGACTGTAATACTAATTGAGCACAGGCACCTTTCAAGTCAATTTATTGCTGTCCTTGTGACCGTAATGTCAGCCATCAATTGCGATCCATATGCAGCTGCATAAAACACACACACAAACACACAAAAGAGGGTTCGTCAGAAAAAAAGAGTTTACATGAGGTTTTACAGATTTGGACACTAAAAAAGCCTTGGAAAATCCCGCATACAGCCCTGGTCTGAGGCAAAGCAAATATCATATCATCCATCAGTTTCCAGTGCCGAAGCTGAAATAAAATCATGGGTGGCATAAATTTAAATTATTAGAGAGGTGATAACAACATAGGAACCGGAATCTTCCTTACGATGCGAAAAATATCTCAGCTCTGGGAGGGACTATGAAGAAAACACTTCTTTCTTCTTTTTTAAACTCATGGTTCCGTGCATCGTAATTCAATGTTAATAAAATCCAACCAGATGCAACAGTATGCAGATATTTATTTACTGCAAAGTCACTCTACATGTTTCGGGTGTCACAGCACCCATCATCAAGAGTACTAAAAACTGTAACCGCAACCTCCGGTACA
>Ga0131853_10004710_pt1 | contig 24464 bp, 10 predicted proteins | sample TergutLab28metaG_FD_92764 | JGI IMG/M metagenome (GOLD analysis project Ga0131853, IMG submission 92764) | Labiotermes labralis P1 segment gut microbial communities from Petit-Saut dam, French Guiana - Lab288 P1 (version 2) (version 2) | ecosystem: Host-associated > Arthropoda: Insects >...
CGGGGGGGGGGGGGGGGGGGTGTGGGGGGGGGGGGGGGGGGGGAGACGAGATTTTCCGCATCTGTCCAGACCGGCCCTGGGGCCCACCCAACATCCTGTACAATAGGTACCGGGTCTTTCCCGGGGTAAAGATCGGCCGGGGTGTGAAGCTGACCCCTCACCCCCATCTAGTGCCGTGGTCAAGAAAGAGTAGAGCTATACCTCTACTCCCCTATGGGCCGTACGGTCTGTACAGAGCCTCAGTGGCTGTACAAGGGTGCACTTTACCTTTTTTTACTGTATCAAGTACATAGAAAAGAAGATTTGTTGCTTATTTATCTGATTAATTCCCATATATTAATAATAAGTTTTATCGGTGTAATGTGAGTATATTTGCCGTATTTTGTAAGAAAGGCGTGACATTGTGTCGGTTGTAACTGGGTGGATTTAGCTAGGTGACGAAGTCACGTAAGCAACATTTCAGCTCACTGCTCTGAATTCTTCAAGGCTTACCTCCATTTGAACTCTAACTTGATTTTACTGCTCCCTCCCGAGCCGAAATGTCGTATACTGAGCAGTACTTTCTAATTACAGGTACGTGTATATAACACATTCCGCACCTCTCCTCTCTTTCCACTTCTTTAAAGGAATCGCCTTGAGTCAGATCTCCTGAACTACTGGAAAGTCATCTCATATATATGTGAGACGTTTTAATTAAATGTGAATTATTTAGCTGCAGTCTAGTTCTTCAGATTTGCATTGTTGAAGACGTGGAGGCAGGAACTTTTTTGATAGCTATTTTATTATGAGCCGTTTGAATGGAGAAGTGTCGTAACTACTTTCATGACGAAAAGAAAACTGGCTGGGAATTTTTCAGAATACAAAATAATTTGTTATATCTGTGTTACATATACATGTAAATTTAGAGGTTTGGAAATGAAACAGGCGCATTGATCCTATTTGCACTCATAGCACACCACACACCAACTCTAACATCACACAACGGAACTGGGTGGATTGACTTGGGATTTGCTGCAGACCAGTGCCTCTCTTGAGAGTTCACGTATACGCGATCGAAACCAAGCTCCATCGGTAAAGCGATAGAGCGCAGCCTCGATATTTCAATCATACACGACATGAAGTTAACAGCTCACACAATAAATTTTTAAACAGAACATCCCCGTTGTGTCCAAGTAGATGTATATGAAGAAAAGAAGTAGGATGACAGTCTATACACAACTTTTAACATACATGTGAAAGTTGTGCATGGACTGTCATCTAACTTCTTTCCTTTATTTGCATCACAAAGTTAAATTTTGCTTCACGCTGTATGTCATATATTTTGTACAAGGCAGATGTTACATATGGATGAAACTGTAGCATATTTACTTCATTTGTGCCTCAGGAACTATTGCCCTTGTTCAATTCGGACCAAACACTTCCTTGAGATGTATTCAGTGTAACCTGAATTTGGTACAGTTTTCCTAGAGTTATCACGTGCTTTCGGCGTGTTACATTAGTGTCAATAATGGAACTCTTTGCTCGAAATATTTCTGTAATATGTGAATGATTTTCCTGTGTGCAGCTGACCCATCAAGAAATATTAATCTGAGCTGAAGGCAAAGCTTCTTGTATCTACTGTATTTAGCATGTGAACCTTAATCTGTATCGCTACTGCAGATGACTCACTAGGACCTGGCATCCTTTCTGATAAGCAGCGTGTCAACCAAGTGATGAGTGCGCTTGCCGTGTAGTATAAGCAGTCAAAGGGAAGTGACCAGTTACTGCGACCGTTTAAAGTAATGGCTATATAAATGTAAACTTCAAAGATCTCGAATTCAGATATTTCTGATTGCTGCGAAATTTGAGTTTTTAGCCGCAGTGCTGTTGCTTCTGGGATGTCAGGTAAATTTTACCGATTCTCCGCAGTAATTCTTTGGCTTCATCTTCAGAGTCAACTGTCCTAGTAATTTCCTGAATAACGCATATTTATACAATAATGAAATTTTAAAAATGAGAAATATGGACGTAATATTATTCCAGCTCATGACCAGGTATTTAGGAATTAAATGCACAGATGTAAGGAAATTTGAAAAGAATGTCATTACTAATGTGCTATACTATAAGGTTTGTGAAGTAGGAAACCTTATTACTTATGAATAATTGCAGATTTTGGTACGAGAACGTGACTGGCAAGTGGCAGTAGGTTCCCCTTTTTGTTATTTAAGGCATGTTTTACGCGAGTTAAAAACGTTTGTACAGGATCATAAAAGCGAATGAATATACTGACTAATTACAGACCACGTTACACACAAGCCTATTTGAATTACGCTTGAAAAATATGAATGGTGAAATCCATGGCCAACAACAAATATTACATTCTTGAACAGAACCGCGCTTTGCAGGACCAAAACATTATGAGAATCTGGGGATTGAGGAAACCGTGGATGCCTTTAACACTCATCACAAGGTGAGATGCCTCTTCTGTTACTAAGCGAAAGATATTTGTATTAAATTTAGCCTGCGATATGAGCATGCAATGCGTGACAAAGAGACTTATAGCCTAGAAATGTGATGTAAGATACTTTTACAGCCCTACCCAGCCCCTGCCTCAGTGAACGGCTCCATTTCCTTTTTTGTCTGTGCGCTGGTTAAAACCAGATGATATATGACCCAAATTATGTGCATAAAGAGAACACCGCGAATACTTGAAACTCGCCGTTTTGAATGCAGTCCATGTTAGCCTCTGTTTTGCAATTCCTTTTATTAAGTAATAAAATTACTGCTATGGATTCTCAGAGTACAACCAACAAGATGCAAAATTTCTCTAATGCATTAATTTCTGTAAGATGCTGTACATGTTTCAGACGGGTTTTCCGTCCATCATCAGGAGCACAAAACTGTACATACAGCGTCAGGCATTTGTCAGACCGTTACTGCTACCTGCTGCTAGCCTGGATGTGATGGGACATCCCAACCAGGCTAGCACCAGGTAGCAGTAACGGTCTGACAAATGCATTTGCAGTTTTCTGCTCCTGATGATGGACGGGAAAACGTCTGAAACATGCAGAGCGTCTTACAGAAATAAATAAATTAGAGAATCGCTGCATCTTTTGGTTGTACTCTGAGAATATATTAGGGATGCACGGACCTATGAATGTTAAATCTACTGCTATGGAGTTCATATTGAAAAGAAGAGACAGTTCGGCATTCTTCCTCTATCTCATGACCCAAGACAGCATATAAATGAAGTAATAATAAATACAGTCTGACACAACTTTAATTAATTTTTATTTTAAACCATTTAAAGCAATATATTTCGACTCCTAAAGGCAATTCTCAGGCTGAATACAAAGAAGTATATCCTTTATATTCAGCCTGAAGATGGCTATCAGGGGCCGAAACATGTTGCTTTAAATTATTTAAGACGATAGTTAATTAAAGTTGTGCTAGACTCTATTGGTTATTACTTTATGTATTGAATTATAACACAACGGGAATGCCTTGCCCAAAAATCAAAGACAACATTGTCTCCCAAAGAACTTAATCCCTAGTATATAGTTATTTATTATTGCTTTTATAAATTAATTCTTAGGCATAAGCTAAAAATATTTTGGAACAACCAATATTATTTATGGATTTAAAATTGAGGGTTTCCTTCTCGTGAAGCCTGAGACGAGGAGAACATGTGGCTTTGGGGGATGGGGAGGTGCAAGTGGAGGAATTTCACCTATTCCCATAACTCGACGCAATATCTCATCTTCAAATTGCCGAGCCGAGAAACATTTCACGCCCCTCTCCTTCTCATTCACGTTCTCCTCGTTATTCTTTGGAATGGTACCTTGATGTGGAAGGTTTGAGTGGGGGTCTTCCTTAACTGGAAGTTTTTCCCATAATCTCTCCTTTTTTTATTTTCGTCCTATACCGCTGCGTTTTAATAAAGTGGCTCCAGCGAGAAACGACTCATCCACACTCTGTCTTTCTCTTTCTTTGTCCTTCCGAACAGGAATGCGTGTCCCATTGGGTTATGAGAAGGGGACTCACTGTACGAGAGGAACTTGAGAAATTCCAACCATGCAATGTGCTCGGCTTTTCACATTCTGCAAAGAAGAAAATACCAAAGTTTCTATCTCATTCTCCCTTTTGTCTTCATCTGTTATCTTCTTTGTCTGTTTAATACGCATTGGCTCTAATAGAACCGACCGGGTGTTACAGCTTATGACTCCATTATGAATTTAAAAGCAGTATCCAGCATCAAAACAACCAAGAGGCGCCTCCTGCCATGTCTCGCATCATACACACTTGGAGAATCAAATTTCCGATTGCAGTTAACCGTTTAAAAATAAATAAAAATCCCAGGAATACTGAATCGGAATATGACTGTACTGCAGATGTTAATTAATTTCAGCTGTTGCTGGAGCTACAGAAGCGTTTCGGTGTCACCCCCTTTCCTTATTTTGTGGCACATCAATTCTGTAACATGATAATGTCTGGCAATTAAATTCTCCTACGGAATCTAAAAGTTAAAGATGTAAATTTATCCCTGCACAAGCCCTGAGGTTTCCAGGAGGGTAGGTTGCTAGGAATTCTAAACAATTGGCACCTGAAGGTGGAAATGTCAGTCTTACTCACCGGCTAACTTTACCCCTCTTTTCTGTTAGAGGCTGAGTCAACCCCAGGGCCATTATGCGGCCGGAAGGATCAGTAATATGAAAATTATCGATGACTCCAACTGGAATCGAACCCGCAAACTTTCTGCGTATAGTGCAATGTCTCAATCGACCACGTCACACATCGTACTCCCGCTACTATGGAGTCTAATTTTAAATAAACGTATCATATTGCACCTTTAACAAAAACAGGAGAAAGCCTTCCCTGTATTACTCTGCATATTTTGGAAGTGGAGTGTGCTATTGTCTGTTCCATGCATTTTGAAAGCTTGCCAAAATAAAGTGTTTACTACAGTCATGGAACCTTTTATTCTCGTGATAGACTTAGACTGCCTGTATGAGGAATGGTGATCTGTAACGGTCCGATTGACCATGTACCGGCTGAAAGACGAATGACTATTGAACACCGGTGAAATAACTGAAAGGAGAAAATCGTAGTAATCGGAGAAAATCGTGTCCTGGTGCCACTTGATGTACGAGACATCCCAAATGGACTGCTCTGAAATTGAAACTCGGCCTTGATGGTGAGAAGCCACCGTGTAATAGGCTGAATTATGACACGGCGTGGTGAGACCAGAAGTGACTCTTCAGATGTGGGAGCGGAAGCGCCATGAAGAATGACTGAGTTTAATATATCAATGTGTTAGAGATGATGGTGACAGTTCAGGGAAAAGATTAGTGTTCGTGTTTTACACGTGTGTTTGCTTAGAAGTCGATCTTTCCTATCGATACTTCAGCAAAGGTAAGGTGACGAGGGCAGGAGGTTGGGCCTGATATTGTTTATGAAAACCTTACGGCAAGTGCAACGTGAGAGTCATTGGCTGTATTTCCGCCTCACTTTATTCTCCTCAATAGACGTGTAACAATAGACCATCGCCAAGGATACCGCCTCTGGATAATCCTTTGTATTAAAAAAGTTCTAACAGTGGCCCGGAATAGCGTAATTAGTATAACAACTTGATATGAGCTGGACGGTCCAGGGATCAAATCCTAGTGAGGGCGAGATTTTCCGCACCCTTCCATACCGGCCCTGTGGTCCATCCAGCCTCCTATACATTGGGTACCGGGTCTTTCCCGGGGGTAAATCGGCCGGGGCGTGGCGTTGACCACCCACCCCATCTAGCTCCGAGGTTAAAGAAAGAGTAGAGCTATACCACTACTCCCCCTCCGCTTCTTCGTGGCCCGTTACGGGGCGAAATTTACTTTTTAATTTTCTAAAAGTACGATTTTATGTCACTATTTTACCTGTGAGGTTCTGCCTACGTATATTGGCCTTCTTTTCCGGACACTGCTACCTTACTTTTTGAGTAACGTTATTTGCATCTGATGTGCTATTTCCCATTTCAAACTTTTGACCAACACTTCGTCAGTAGATTTTAGACAGAAGGAAATACCCTATAGTGCCGAACAAGAAAAAAAAGGATTGGGCAGCCTATGACGTAACTCACGTGGCCTGCTGCTCTGACCCATTGTCCAGTTTGTGCAGTAGCACTGACTAATAAATGTTGCAGAAATATACATATTTGTCAGATGACTGGACTAATTTTGGTTCCTTTATTACACGTTTTAAGTATTTTTAGATGAGTTTGATAATATATCTAGCTATGTGGTTCGCTTAGTTCAGATGCGTTTGTTGTTTTTTTTTTTCCTATGGTGCAACGGCCCATTGTTGAGGTTTCTAGGTCACAACAGTTGACGCACACAGCCTGTAGAACTCCTCTGAACGAGTGATCAGTTCGTCGCAGAGGCGGCTACATAAACCAAACAAAAACCACAAAAGACGAACATTCATGCCTCCAGCTAACACAGCCATCAAGAGGCTGCAGACCGACGCCTTAGACCTTGCGGCCACCGGGATCGACTTCTTAATATCAGCTCTAGAAAATTAATACATTTTTTAGCAATTTTTTCCGGAAGTAGGTTTTTGCGAAAATCAAGATGTGCAACGATACGAAATCTATACTTAGACTAAAGTTAACCACAAAAAGGCAAATAAAATACTACAAATTTGTTGGACTGTAAATGGAAGTAAAAACAAAATCATAAGTACTTACGGGTTATTTAAAAAATTCAAGTCTTCTTGGAGACCTTGCCATGGTGAGTGGTGAAGTGTGTCCCAGAAGAGTGTGTTGGACTGTTTGACCCTGAAGATATGGCTGTAGGCTTCTCCGAAACTTCCGTAATCTTATAACCAGTCGAAATGAGGTAACATCCCAGTAAACTGTAATCTTGATCGACAGGGCTATGAGAACGTCAAATTGTGACTGCTTCGTCTTCTGTTGTGTTGCAGTGTTTTAGTATACATAGCAAAGCCTTCCCTAACCACTAGTTACAGAGTAGTAATATGCACGCAAATTTGATATTAGTGTGACCGTGCGTCACTGATATAATAAAATAAACAACCAACTAGATGCAACAATGACGGTTTATTAATGGTTGCAATCAGCTCAACATGTTTCGGGCAATAATTTCGCCCGAAACATGTTGAGCTGATTGAAACCATTAATAAACCGTCATTGTTGCATCTAGTTGTTTATTTTATAGTAATATGTACGCAGTTTAATAGGTGGATATGAACTGAGTGTCCTTAGGGAAAACCCGCTCTTCACATGCCGATAAAGTCTCTTTGTTACTCTTACTTCCATGGACGTGTCTCCCTCATAGTCGAAGAAAACTTCTTGAGTTTAAAAATGTACAGCTATAGAATCTTTCAATTAATCATCATCAGGAGAGTAACTCCGCATACAAAATCTTTCAGAAATTTGAGCAGGTTATATACATTGAAACGATATTAAGCCTCGTCAAGATGAATGGTTTAGTGGCAATATGATAAAAGCCTGTCAATTTCATGTTGCCAATTTTCTGGTCAATGCAGTGAAAATCTTCATAGAGTGTTCCGAATGAAAGATATCCCTGTAGGATTTAATATTTTCATGCTCTGGTTTATTTCATAAAGGAAACTGAATGATACAGACAACTTGGAAGATTTAAGTTCAAGTGAGAGAATAAGAATAAATTCTACTTCATTGTGAAAGAAATAGAAAGATAGGGATGGGTCAAGTAGGAGATTTATTTGATTAATTGTAGCGAGGGGCGTCGGACTGTTGCGAATAAGGCAACTGAATTTTAGCTGCTGTGAACTGAGGGAAACTTCTCGATTAGCCGATTGGTTGTTATTTCCTCAAGATGGGCACCGTTCCGTGGAGTTTGTTATTTATTTTGTGTTAGGCTTTCGCAGAGCTGAATATGCATGTGCTGTTCCTCGATATTTAAAGCTGAAAGGAGAATAGTTTATCCGAAACGTTGGCGCATAAGCAGGAGGTCAAAATACAACGAATCAATTGAGAACACCGCGAAATTTGGCTCAGAATGAGAGCCCGATCCTAATACAACTAACAGTGCTAGAGAAAATTTAAAATATCACATTGTGAGGCAAGAAAGAGACCAACTTAGGTGTATTCCAAATGTATGATACGGGAGATCAGTCTCACAGATCTAGTGGCTTAGAAATGTCGTCTTACGAATTATAAATCTAGACTAGTGCTGTGTGTTATTGTTTGATGCTTCGTCAGTGGCAATATCTGTACTTGTAGATTTGTAAACAAAAAATGTAACAAGTTTGTTTGAGAACTTTACAGCTTGTATAAATTATTTATATGCGTAGTGGTGGTTTGATAGACAAATTTAAATTTAATTTAAATTCATGGCACTGAGAAACTGGGATCGAAATGAGTCTACTGTAGCAGTATTTGGACGTAACTTTAAGCCAGTCACTGCCTCAAATTTTATCTACGAAATGTTACAGATCTACAAGTATATGTGATTTTTATGCAGATGCAATAATAGAGGAAATTTAGGAATGGCGATGTATGATCTCTGAAATATTATTTTGGAAAAATTAAATGAAGGCCTTTGTTTTGAAAACAAAAGAAATAGGAATTAAAAAATGAGGAAGGAAACAAATCGGGATTAAAATTTACAGTACTTTCCTCTAACACATTTGTCTAGAAGAGAAGCCTGGGTTGTGTTACACGTCAAATACTGCTCCCAGCGAAGTTCTTGTACTACAATACAGTGAAGGGTCTGCATGATTTGTAAATTTCTCAAGCGGGCGTAAGCCAGAATTTGCAAAGTAAGTAACAGGATTTAGGAACCACGAGCCAGAAATGGGAGTAAAATTGTCATGGGCTTGTGGTACTACGTGGAAAGAGTTTATTATCTGTTGTTTTTGAATTTAGAAAGAAAGCGTCTCTACGGATGTCTGTGTTTGACTTGGTTGTTTGGAGTAAGTGTCTAGACGTTGTGTACAGCAACGTGTGCATGTGTTAGCAAATACTCTGATCGTAGCGTTTTGAGGAAGTCATACTGGAATTGACGATACAGTGGTGTTGCTGAAGTACACTATAGCCAGCAAGACAAGGATTTGTTACGAGAATTGCTGCGCTACCAATTGACGTTCTCTTAGGAAAAATGTTTGAGATAAGGTAAGTCTGAGAAACTGCTGCACAGTTCTTGTAGTCTTTGCAGAAACACTGTGGAAGGATGTTATTACTTTTATATATTTAAATGTGATGGTTATTTTGTTATCGAATCTGAAGTTGGAAAATGACTTTTTACATGTTATAAACAGACAGCTGTAAGCCGTGCAGGCAGGTAAGCAGTTTATGAGATTTAGTGTGCCTGTTTCTCATCATGAGACGATTTGAAGACTGAATTTAACCTGGATTAATTTAAAGATATATTTAAGGGCTGGATAAACATATTTAGTTCGAAATAATGCCAGGGTATGTTTTCACAGATAAACGTAGTACGCGTTCTTTTGTCTTCTCTTATTGGATTGATCAAATTTTGTGCCGCATGAAAAGAAAGAGAAATTCTTGAGTGCTTTCAAGTTTGTACAATCGTCTTTACTAGGAAATTGTATTTGTGGAACGTCAAAGAGGAGGTGTATAAACAGATGAGCGCAGTTGGACCTGACTGCATGTGAAATAAAGAGAAAATGTTGTTGTATTATGAGGAAGAAGAAGAATTACTTGATCTAATATGCGATGTGCTCGGAGTTTCATCATCCTGAAGGAAAATAAGAAATACACATATATAAGATTACGTAAGGAAAAATTTGCGTTAAATCAAGAGTAGAATTTGGAATGGGATAATCACCGTTCTTAATGTGGCTAAAAAAGGATTTTTTAATTTAATGGGAGCACTTACATTAAGGAGTCGCAGAGTAAGGATTGCGTAGTGCGACATACCTAACACACTTATTGCAATTACCAACGTGTACAATACATATACGTATGTGTATAAATGTTGTGTAATTTTTAGTACAGAACGATGATTAACTTCGTTTTTCAAAGTGAGTTGTTCAACGACGCTGGCAGTTGCCAAGGTTTTACAACGTCGGTTATAAACGAATGAAAAAACTCGGAATATTGGTGGAATGTTACTGGCGGAAGAAAGTGGAAGTGCTCGGAGGAAAACCTACTACATTGCCTATTCGTTTACCATAAATCCTACATGTACAGGTCTGGGGTAGAACCCATTCCATCGCAGAGAAGGCCCAGAGATTATAGGCCTAAGTCGTGGCACCGCTTATGGTTTGGTTCATTTTCGTTTTGTGCCGCAAGCTGTATACGCGTTCTGTTTCAGAATTATCTTAGGCGAACAGACTGAGACCTTATATCAACCATTCGTAAATATTGATATTGTTAGAGAAGTGGGCGTCAAATAGCAAGGAAATTCTGAGTTTCTAAATTTGACCGAGAAGGTACACGTGGGCGAGGGATGCATGCAGCGAAATTTAGTACGTCTTGACGAAAGCATTATTGTGTGCAGTTGTACATTTTGACGAGAGGAGGATTGTGTGCAATGTGCACAATTTAGGAACTGAAATTTACCCTCTCGCAAGAAAGGAGGTTTTGATCTACAACATTCTGTTTGGTGATATAAGTGTGAATATTGCAATATTTAGTAGCTTACACACTGAGAATGAAACAAATTGTCAAGTCCTTAATTCAGTACGTAGGACTATTTATTAATGGCGTCCAGATATTCTGTGTCCCCTTGTAAAAGGAATGTGACCCTCTATGGGGCGTAATTCAAATCCAGTTGGCGAAATCTACGAGTATTTGATGAAATTTTCTCTGCATGGAAAAAGACAAAAGGATCATATACAAAATTCAAGGCCCATGGCTTGCTGGTGCGTACTTTGTTCGTCGTATTCTGCTTTTGTCAGGTAGATGAAATTAATATAGCGGAGGCATCGTATTTGAAAGCTGCGTTTTTTTTCTCTCCGTACACGTTATTTCTGTACACTGCAGAACAATGGCAAGTAGGTACTAAAATTAAGACAAAAAAAAAACAATGCTACGAAGCTTGCAATTAATGAAATCTGTGTCAAATAAAGATGTTTTATTTTTTTGATATTTGTGGTACGTGCAAGCTGCCGTGCAAAATTTCTGGACTGGAGTTACGTAACAGTTATAGGCAGACACTAAATACCAGTGGCACTGCGTGTCAAGTAGCCCCTTCGGAGTTTATTCGCCTGGTCCCGCGCCTCTCCCACTACTGGAAGCATCTATGCAAACACCTTTTCTTGACTCTCTCCAGCACCGAATGTGATTCCGGCTGAATGTCCACGGCATTCTCCAACTTCGCCTTTTTGACTGGTTTTAAGGCGCGTTTGAAAAATTGCGAAGAGCGAATATTAGCTTAGTTACATCTGCCTGTCCGTCCGCGTAGAACAACTCGGCTTCCATTAGACAGATTTGAATGAAATTGACATTTGAGGATTTTTCGAAAATATGTCGAGAAAATACAAGTTTCATCAAAATCTCTTACTTTACACAAAGACAAATATACATTTATGATCATATCTCGCTCAGTTCTGCTGAGAATGAAAAATGTTTCGACAAACGTTGTACAGAAAGTCGAAACATACATCTTGTGTTCAATAACGTTTTCCCGCAAATCTTTCTGTTTATACTCGTAAGATAACGTGAAAACGCGCTGTAGAGCCAGACAGGCAACGGATGAAAACAAGGCTCCTGCGCATTGCATACTGGATACCTAAGGCTACAAATACACACTTATAATACGTAATACCTACTGCTTTCCCTCTGCAACAGTGGTTGCAAACGCGCCTCAGTGTTATGTAGCATTGTTATGTTACATTTACATTGTCTGCCTTGTAATCGCTGGGAAAGGGAAGAAGTCATAAAGAGCTATTTCGGAGGTACTAGCGGATGAGGAAAAACCGCCATTTTGTCTTCGGTAAAAAACAAAACTGCTGGACAGAAAAGCAGTATGTACTCGCGCATTGTCAGGATGCAGAAACCAATTCTGAGTACGCCTTTTCTCTGAGCGTTATCTCTCGACATTCATTTATTCATAGTTGTGCCCTGAACAACGAATTCATTGTAAAGAAGTCCTACACTTCCAAAGAAAATAATCAACATGTTTTTGAAATTTTTACCTGAACTACCTTTCATTGTTTTGGAAGTAGAAATGATGGGCTCTTTTACTGTGGAGAGTGCTGTTTCTTTTCCGGGTCGTAAACATAAACCCAGCTTTATTACCGGTTGTGACCATGGAAAAAAGAAGTGTATTTTTCGTCCTGATCTTGCAGGGCCTTGAATAGAAATATTTGTTTTTTTCCTGCTAACTTTCTGGCATCGTTTATAACTCAGTAATCCCAGTGGTTTAACCATTTAACGGTTTTTGACGACGTTATGACATGCAAATAAAGTAAATGGTTTATTTAAAATAAGAATATCTTTTAATTCCTGAAAAGCGAATATGCATGAGAAAAACAGGGACGACCCATTTCTAAATTCAGATCTAACTTCAATAGAATTGTGAAGCGTGATATGACATGAGCACAATGATTGGAAGGTCAAATCTGCTTGGCAGGTCACTTGAAGCTCCAAGTACTAGATGTGATGTGAATACTGAAATTGTGTTAATAAAAATTGATGATAAAGTTGCGTCCTGCCTCAGTATGTGGCCCAATACTGCCCAGTGAGATATTCATTTATATTCTGAAAAGCCATAAAATTTTGTTACCGCCAAAAGACTTCGGTCTTTCAGGGAAATATATGGACCTACTCTCCAAATTTGATCATCTTAATACGATGATGTCATTAATGATGAGTAGTAGAGCACGTTTGAAACGTGATGGCACACGCGCAGAAACCAGATTTGGTCTTGCAGCGAAACGGACGAGTCCATTTAAATTGGCGGGGGGTCAGTTTAGTCGACTCCTGGCAGCCGAGGTATGCGCATCATCGGTAGTAATGGTAGTAATGTTGGATACACCATATTCTGAGGTAGAGTGCAAGACTACTGGCTAACCACTCCACTCGCATGTTCCCCCTTCACTTCCCCTACCGTGCGTCACTGTGTGCCATCAGGTTTCAACTGAGCTCTACTTGCGATATGAAATTGTTCTTTCACTGAAATGAATATGGCAAAAGAAGTCTGTGTAACAGTCAGAGGAACGATATTCCTTTCACACCTTCCACACATCCTTCTGCTCAGTGGGCAAAATGAACCCCGCTACTTGAGAACAGCGGCCGGAGCAGGAACTGGACTAGTCATGTCCAACTAGCTTCGAGAAGAAGTATACTCGTGCTTTCTATCTTCACTCTCAAAGCATATTTATTGCGTGGGCAATTGTACTCTTTGCAGCCTGTCACAATGTTGGCATAGAGGAGCTATAATATAACAGTCGGTCTTACCCTCCTTATCGGTTTATGTAATTCTGCCGAGAAGCTTTTAGGAAGTACCTGAACATGGAAGCTCCATTAGGTAACGCGGACACTGCACTGCATCAGACGCAGCTGACTGACGCACGGAACGGAGAGAAATGTTCTTTACATTCTTAGTTACGTGTCAGAGTACACTGAACCGCACCGGACACAACGTTGTTAGGCATTTCCTTTTCGGATTTTCGGAGGAGAATAATTTTTACTCTGGTAGGTGTGTAGTGATGACTCATTAGTAAACTATTTGATTATCCATTTTCGTTTGATAAATCAGCCCGTTAAAATATACCGAGGTAAGACGTTAAATTTTCTCAAGTCATTAGAAAGTAAACCTACTTAAAAAATTTTGACGTTATGCTGACCGTGCATCTAAGTATATTTATCTTAGTAATTAACCAAATTGATGCACAAAAGTTTGTTTTACAATAAGTTTATTTCATGCCTCAATATGTTTCAAGCACATGTGCTTATCATCAGGAGGTCAAAATTGTATTATACAGCCTCTGGTATCATCACACTGAAATAAGTGAGTGGTCTTAAATTACTAAAATACATTCTATAAATATAAGCTCATAGTAGTAAAATTTTTTGTGTAAATTTTTTGGGTGTGATTACTGTGTATTGCTTACTATAAACATGTTATGTCGTGTAGAGGTTAAGTTTATCCAGTTATTAAAACTTATTAGAAAGGTACTACGTCTATTTACATTTATGTTTGCTGAGTCTATTTAGTCACAAAATCGTATAAATTGCTGATTAGTTGTTGTATCTTTAAGGTTATGTTTGTCCGGTTGTTAGAATTGTTAAAAATACGATGTATTTTTACATTACCTATCTAGAAAAGTTGTGTTTATCCAGTTATTAAGATTGTGCGGTGTCTATTTACTTTACATTAATTGTTGAATCTACTTTAAAAAGTTGCCCTGTCTTAAAATAAATGAAGATATAAAAAATTAATTCGGAAATGTAACACTGTTTTCTTGTAAATATCAAGCATCCTGAATTGTCTTCTCTTCCTTTTATGCTCTTGTTCTTCTACAGTAAAAAACCAGCATAGTAATTTTTATATAATTTCTTCCGGAGTTTTCGTTTTATTCACTAATCAGAAATCTGCAGTGAAGTGAAATCGGTCAGTCCATCTGGTGCAAGCCGGTCGCCGGGTGCTCAATCAATAAACATTCCGACTACTACAATACCTCCGTTACCTCTGGTGCGGTCCAGCTTGCACCTGCTCGTGGATGCCAATTAGGAGGCAGGTTTGAAACGAGTACCGACAAGGCCAACATGTACTTATCGCGTCTTCAGAATTCAAAGAGAAACACAATTTAAAAGGAGGAAGTATATCTTGTAAGACTAGCAGAATTTAAATACTTGTTAAATGTTAGAGCAGAACACAACTGCATTCGCGATAAAATTCAGAACGGAATGAATTCTCAAATATTGTGACACCATTAAGAAGGAATGTGGGAAGTACTTTACCCGATACATTTTAGAGGGTAAAGAATGAAACGTTCATATCGTATTTCAAGAAAATTCTGTTATTTAAATATCTGTGGTATACAAACTTACCGTTTGGTATTGTAGGTTGTACAGTAATTGCAACGGTACAAATTGTGTCCTAGTTATTTTACTCACGATTATCAACAAAATTCTGTTTGTTTATGTAACTTTTTAATTATCAATTAGTAGTTATTATGCGATCAACAGATCACTGTCAAGGACTTTAGAATTCATTTTGTGTTTGTGTATTTGATACACTCAGAATTTATAAGAGGTATCTGTGCTTCTTTTTACATAATTGATGTCATATGTGCTTTGTTTTTTCACTTTTGTGTAACATTATTTTGTTTAAGCAAAGAGTCTTTGTCTCTATAATACCACTTGTTACGAGTCACGAAATTTTGAAAAATGTAGCTATAAAACTTGGAAGTGTGTCATCCCCGGTGTGTGTGTGTGTGTAAATTGGAAAGGGTATGTAGTCAAACACAACTATGTCAATTAAGATGTATTTAATGGCTATACTAGACAACTACATGTTTCGGCCTTTACTGGCCTTCTTCAGGTTGTCTTCAAGAGAACTTAAGGTCCTACTATACACATTGTGCGCGCACGTGATGCAGAGATCTCCACATACGGGCCTTATTGCATAGTGTAATTTCTATATGCGGTGGTATGCTGTGGCTAGAGGCACGATAGGGTCTGCTGGCTAGTGTCGAGTTTGAAAAGTTATTGTTTTAAAAGACGTACTTAATTTGTTTTGTTTTGTTGGCCGTTCTTCATAGAATTACTATTTGATATGTTGCCTATAAAGGCAATTGTATAGACCCAGGTCGGGTCGCACGACACACGGTCTATCGTTACTGGTATTATTCTTTGTGTCTCCAGTCACGTGTCTGTATAGTACCTGGATTAGGCTCAAGAGCCTTTTCCTTCAAAGTTACGTCTGGTTCTTCGTTCTTGATACCGTAGACCCGCTATAGTCTGAGCTACAGACAGCATCATACAACACCGTGTTATTTTATAGAGTAGTAATCTCCAGATGTACAGATAAAGAAGGCACCGAATTCAGTGGCCGCGCTGTCTAAGATGAAGTTCTGAGACTGCTTGCTTGCTAGAATTGTGGGTTAGAATCTCGTCGGGGCATAGTTGAGTGTTGTGTGGTGTCAGGCAGTGGTCCCTGCATCGGACTGATCGCTCCTTCAGAGAATTTTTGTCGAGGGTGTTGTGTCATTGAGTGTGATCAGTTGCAACAAAAAACCTCTACACCTGTAATGAGTGGGTAGAAGATATGTCACACTGAGTAAGGAAGGAAAGAAGGAAGGAAAAAGTTATAGAGCACACATTCACTTTGATGATTTCATGTTATTTCTAACAAAATAAATAGGGAGTCTGCTAATGATGAGTAATGAAGTGCGAGTAACTTTACAGAGAGCTTCAACTTGTTCAGAATTCCTAAATTAGACTGCAAATTAGCCCGCTCATATATAAATCACGAAAATGGGCTAAACATTCCATACGTTTTGACCGACCAGGCCAAATTAAATTCGCACAAGAGTAGGTTTGTTCTAATGAAAAAGTGGCCACACGTGAACTATTATGAAGGAACTGTGCATGTGGTGTATTGGTATTCACACATAATTTGACAAAGAATAGTATAAAATGTTGAGCTTGCCGAGCGAAGTTAGGATTTCTACTGAATGCCTCGATTGTAAACAAGCAGACAGGAGAACGAAAACAGATTGCTAGATGAGAGAGCCAAGCAGTGTAAATAGTCGGGCGGTTGAGAACGATGTTCTGCTACGTTATACCTTTGTAAATGAACTGGCACTGGTAAACACACTTACAGTGTGTATACGAGTTACGTTACCATGCACCATCACTTTAAAGCCCAGTGGCGACTCTTTGCGCACAACCATGCGTACATCCTGCCCACAGAGATAAATATATGTGTTTTGCACGTGTCTCGGAACAAAGAAGGAATATTTCTCTATGCAGCATAGACTACCATTTACAACGGAGAGAGTTTGACGAACTAGGTATATAACTATAATTCCGATTAATTTGCGTCCTTATATATTCATTTAGATTACGTGATTTGTGATGTATGCAAACAAAGTACGAATTTCCGTCAATGTTTGCTTGGCTACTTAAACACGAGTATAAAGTGACCCTGCATGTCTTGTATTGGTCAGACGGAAGACCAAGCCGTATGATGTGAAGAAGACGTGTGGATTGGAACGCCGTGTAGTCTGGTTGAAGTTTACCGACCTTTTAGGAAAAAAATGTTGCGTCGAACGTGAGTGTATTCAGTATCCGCTGAACTCCAGTTCACTTACAACAGACTGAAAGGGCTTGCATTCTAGAAGACTGTAATCTTTAAAATAAATAATTTCCAGAGGTTAGTGATGATGTGTTGCGATCATTATGTCGTCGAAATTTATCCATCTTATATTTGCAACAAGAACAGGAAGTTTAAAAACAAGACCTATTCCATTCCTTAATGACTAAGGATGTGGAGACCCGATGCGACTTCGGTGTGACAATAAGGGCTACAAACAGTTATCTAACTATAGTCAGGGGACAGCCGTTCTTCTGAATAACAAGCTTTTTTCCTTCTTGCACTAAATATCTTATGCCATTCTTGAAGTCGGCATATCTGAGATAACACTAATAATAAATCCAGGACACAAGTGAAAACACACCTTCCTATTGCATAGTTATATTGTATATTTCTACATAATGTGTTATTATTATTATTATTATTATTATTATTACTGTGTTTTTCCTTAAACTTTAAGAAGAAGTCCTAATAAAATTCTGTATTACGTTTTGATGCAGCTACAACCTAAAACACTTGTATTATCACCAAGTTGCTAATCGTTCGCTAACAAGGCTTCGTAGCCATCAAAAGTAAAGCTGAAGACAGTTTTTATACATCCGGTGTCTTCTCATTGTATTTTCTACAAAAAAATGAACACAACAAGATTTTCCCATTTTTCAGGATCTGTTGCCATATATCATTTCAAGTACCTGTACTAACAAAAACCATTGTCGATCCTGTCTCAAAATTTCGCATGTCTGCCATATTGTTGTTAGTGACTGTAGTAAATTAGAAACACGGTCTTATGGCCTCGGGTGGCACCATGTTCGGACCAAGTTTCGTTCATTCTCTGTTTCGGGTTAGAGAAAGCGAGGTAGTTCTAGAAGCCTTTGTACAGAAGCAATGGAGATAAATAAAACATGACATTTAAACTACACATATTCGTGCTTCCAAAACCATTGCAGTTTTTCGGAGGATGTCCTGAAGATGAGAATGATGCGGTAGGTTTACCCTGAAACGTCGGTCAGGTCGTGCTAGATTACTCGTCATCTTGTACAACTGCGAAAAGAGCTTAGAACATTGCTTGTGTATAGCTACATAATGAAATTGCTTTCCATTTCTTTGTGTGTGAATACATCTGCTGGATGGTAAAGCAGCGTCTTACAAGCTGATCCACCTGTTGGTATCTGTGGGTGATGACACGTGGTGCCACAGTGTGATCGTCTGGGTGTAGTGACTACGTGTGTAGTGTATTTGAACTATAGCTATACAGCTAGCACAGATCCACCATCGAGATTTCGAGACAATATAAGCATTTCAGTTCGTTCGTTTGATTTTGAGTTGTGCTGGTATGCTGATGACAACCTGTTCATATGTCTTCATGCCGGGCGAAGCTGCCTGTTGTCTGTCGTTATCTGTCCTACTCAAACTCCCTCCCGTACTGTCCCCGGTCTGTCTGTCCGTCTGTCTCCCCCCCTCCCTCTCTCTCTCTCTCAAGTGCAGAGAACTGGATGAAAAGGAGAGAAAGAGATGTTGTCGACGAGGAAGTGGCTTGGCGTTGAACATGCGAGTGTAGTTTGCGGATTTTGGTTAGACTCCTAGCTGCTGCAGCTGTCACTCGCAGCTGACGTGAATTGTGGCTCAGAGAGTCCGCACTGAAGCCTTCACATCTGCACTCCCGGTAACCAAGCATACGAAAAGATGTGAGTTGTGGGGGGGGGGGGGATAAACATATTGGATATAGGCTAGCGCCCCGTCCGTGATTGATTGAAATGAAAAGGTGAAGGTTCTTCAGTGGCGTACCTATATTAAGATTGTAGAATGAACGGGCACACACTTACAGGGTTGCGTCTATTTGAAAAATTTTGTATGTCTTCTCTCTCGAGCTGTAAGGATATGTGTTTTTGCAAAAATATCGGACACTATAAAGCCATTTATAAAATTTTGCTGTGTAGAAACTGATGTGGATCCCTACAGTTCCTTGTGTAACGTAAGTGAAAAGTAATGTCATTTTTTTATCAGGAAATTGAACATTTAGTTCTCATGCAATTTCCGCATTTGGGGACTTAATGCAAGAAGCCATGGAGATGGTGCATTATTACTCTGAAACAGCCCCAGGTACGGGCTAGCGTATTCTGTTTGGTAAATGGAGTGCGGGTTAGATAAACAAGGTTTCGTGTTTCGACCCTCAGTAGGGCCAAGAAACCTTTCTTCAAAGCGACCAGACCGGCTGTGGGTCCCACACAGCCACCTATTCAGTGGGTACCAGCGGCTGTTTCAGTGGGAATAAAGCGCCCGAAGAGTGAGGCTGATCACTCACTTGCCTCTAGTGCCAGGCTTAGGAAGGTGCACAGGGACAGCTCTACTTGTGCAGCTCTTGTTAGGGTAACAGTAGCATTAAGGTCTTCGATACTTAAAATTTGAAGGGCTCTCTTTCTTTGTTTCTTTCTATAACCTCTAAACTAAACAAAACTCTGTGGCCTTAGTCCGCACGCGAACTATACGACAGAGCGGCCGCCGCCGGTCGGCGAAGTTAGTGCCAACTTTTGCGGATAGAGGGGTGTCACGTGGTCAGCGCAACGGGTCCCCACAGCCATTAATCTCTGTTTTCTAGAACTGGAGCCGCTACTTTTTTCATTCAAGTAGCTCCTCAATTGACCTCACGAGGCTAACGAGGCTGAGTGGACCCCGTTCCAGACCCGCTACTACTCAGAAAATCCGGTAGCGCCGGGGATCGAACCCGGGACCTCTGTATCTGTAGCCAGAAATTCTGACCACTAGACCACAGAGCGGTCTATAACCTCTATCTGCTCATGTTAGGTGTAGAGGGTTATTGTTGCATCTGATCACACTCAGTGACACACACACACACACACACACACACACACAAACAAATACACACACACATATTTGTTACGACTCCCCTTGACGAGGGTTCGGCCGGTCGCCACGACTCTACCTGAAAACACACAACACTCACAAGAGACAGACATACATGCCCTCGGCGGGATTCGAACCCGCAATTCCAGCAAGGGAGCGGCCGCAGACCAACACCTTAGACCGCGCGGCTATCTGGATTGGTACCTGGAAGACGTATACCACAAAATTACCTTCTTAGTGGCCGTTTCATCAGGAATACTCTAGAGCAGAGTGGGGTCTGGTTTTTGCTGCTTCTTCAGGACTCACTTTTTATAAGATACGCCACTGAAACTATGCGTTATTTCATTGCGACTTCCAGCAAGAAACCTCAATGATAGAGAGTGACCGACTGAATATAAACTGAGTGTTCATTGCGCTTTAGAGGTCGGTGTCTCTCAGACGCTGTGACCTGGCGCTGAAATCTCTGTACTCCGTCCGCACTTTTTAATAATACGTGTCTCGTGATTCTCAGAACCAACATGCCACTGATCACGAGTGGCAGGGAGGACAGTCTAATCCAGTCAGTCAAGAGAATAACAATGAAAACCCATTAAAATGGAGCAAAGAAGAAGCTATTATCATAAGTATTTTATAAACGTAATATGACAATAATGCAGACAGACAGTGTAATGATAATCGTCAAACATAAGTCAGTAATAAGGTAAACAGCCCATTAAATTTACTGCAGTACAATGCAATACCAACAGAGTTCTGTATTAACAACTTGTTTATTAAGATCCCAAAAAATATTTCCCCGGGCCATTTTTAATAGTTCACCCTCTTGATATTATGCAGCAGTGTATTTTCATACACGATTATGATGTGCTACATGATTATTAAATTCATTATTTAAGTAAATGTAGTAATCTGTTTCTCGTTAGAATCATGGCGGTTAAGCGGGAGAGTTGGTTAAGGTAGCATCACACAAGCGAGAGTTTACTTTCCTTTCGGTCACACGAAGGCAGTGTGGGTTCCGAATTTTTAAGAAAATATGGTATAGGGGTCCCTTACACTTCAACGGAATGATTCACGCAGTTAACTTTTTCGTTCTATGGAGAGACGTAAATATATAACTCAGTTTTCAAGGGACTGGTTGATAACAGGCGATTTTTAACTTACATAATTGATGCTTGCCGATACCTGTGGCCGCGCGGTCTAAGGCGTACGTCAGTGGCCTCTCACTTGCTTGGATTGTCGGTTCGAATCCCCCCGGGGGCATGGATGTCTCTTGTGAGGGTTGTGTGTTGTCAGGTAGAGGTATCTGCGTTGGGCTGATCACTCCTCCAGAGGAGTCCTACGGAGTGTTGTGTGTCTAAATGAGTGTGATCATGAATCCTCGAAAATGAGGAGGTCTTGGCTCACTGATTTTGTTGCGCCACTGTAAAAAAAAAAAATTGATGCTTAATAAGAAGGGACGAATCAAATCAAATCATTAAACAATGACGCTATTTGATTGAAGCCTTTTCTACTAAAAAATGCAGCATTTTAAAACCTAATATTTGGTTAAACGCACTCCTCTGTCTTCAAGGTCGTTCCTTCTGTCTAGAGGATTGAAGGAAAAGTCCCTCCTTAACATAGGTGTTTGTTGTTATAATTCGAGCCCAAGACCGTTCGGACTGCCTAGGATGTCCACCTTAAGAGGGAGACAGAACGACTCTGCCGAACTTTGTGTTTATAATAAACATAGAAGACAGACGATGTTCAGAATAATTGTAAAATGTATTAGGATAATTTGCATTTTGAAAAGGAACACTATCTCTCCCATTCCTTTCTAAACACACCTCACATTAGTGACTTAAATAAAAGCCTCATATTATTCGATAATGCATCATCGAATACATCACATGATGTTAGTGATGATTAATTCAGTATCATATATGGTTTTATACTTACTTACTTACTTACTCCATGGTGCAGAGTCGTTCTTGAGAAGCTAACTGGTTTGCAGCTAGTCAAGAAATTCCCCGCATTTCATGGAACCCGAAGTTCATTACCGTACTCACAAGCGTCCGCCACCTGTCCCTATCCTGGGCCAACCCAATCCAGTCCACATACCCACATCCCACCTCCTGGAGATCCATCTTAATATTTCATATATGTTTTTATACTGTCTTTAATTAACTTTTTTTCGTTTTGCGGAAAAAGAATGATCTGTTAAAATTAACGCGTTTAATCATATTATTCAGTATTTGTGCCACATGCGTTACATTTAAGAGTTTTTGTTTTGTCGGCTTAGAATATTTGTAAGTTCGGAATGATTCTCAGAATAAAACCCATTACATTTATATGCATCATTAACCGATTTGGGAAATGAAGAATTTTACGCTTGAGAAGGTTAATTCCAAATTACAAGTAAACACAATTCAAGACAACAAATGCACACAGTTTTATTAATGTTACAATACTATTACATGCGTCACCAACACAGACATAAACATGTTTCGGGCCTCACTAGCCCATCATCAGGGAGCACTTCAAGTTGCATATAACGACCGTCTAGTAGAGTGGTGTCTTGTATGTAGAACCACCGAAAACTCTCCAAATTGGAATATATATCGGATAGAATATGCACTATAAGTCGGGACAGCTTTGACTCTGCTGGCGGTGTTCAAGGTACGAATGGAAATTCCATATTACCAGTTCATACTTGCAGCGTTACAAATTAGCACCATAGCTCACAAATTGCATGTAAATTTTATTCTAGAAAGTCTTCATAAATATTTCGTTTTCTAAAGAAAGACTGAAGGAAGAAACGAAAGAACTAACGAATCGAATTAAATAAATAACTAACTATTTACATATATTAAGCACGGGACATAACAGATGGCCGAAGCGAATATTGACTTCGTCGCCGGAAGAAAATAAAAGGAGAGGAAGAACCGAAATGAAATGGAAAAGGGGAGGGAAAAGATTGCTGAAGCGTAGGAATCTAACACCTGAAGACCGGTATTTATAATCTTCAGATGAGACATCCCCATTGTGTTGAATTAACAGTAATATATAAAATATACAGTCTAACACAACTCTCTATAAAGCAATTATTATTAAAAGATATTTCACATCATATTTCACAGCTATATGTTTCGGCTTTTAAAAAGGTATTATATACAATTGACATTGTATATTGTGTACAATACGTTTTTAAAAACTCAGTCTGAAGATGACTCCATAGAATTGAGCCGAAACATATAGCTGTGAAATATCTTTTAATAATAATTGCTTAATAGAGTGTTGCGTTAAATTGTATATTTTTATGTTTATATATTATACCTGAAGACCAGTCATTTTTCAATAATGACCAAAAAGGACTGGGAGCAAGTAACTGGGGTAACGGTGGAAAAATATTATTGATAAACAGGTAGACTAACTAACTAACTGATAGACTGGCTGACTGACTGACGATGGCTGATTGTCTTACTGAGAGTCCGGCAGATTAACAGCTATAATGACTGATGGGCCATCTATCTAAATAAACTGTCTAGCTGGTTCCATACATCAGATTTCTCCTTGAAATATAACAGCCGCTTCTCTAGATAAATTCCCCTAACTTTATGTAAACCGCAGCTTTATTCCTGTGTTCACAAGAGCGAGCAACTTGTTTTCTAGACGAATAATTTGTGTCAAATACAAGTTCTGGATTTAAATGAACCTTTGTTGGATTGCATTGGGGAGGAAGGGAATGCAGGATCAATAAAATGGCAGCACGCCTTAGTGCGGGTGGGTACAACTTCACACGAGTAGCATCACCATGGCTTAGAACCAAAGGTTATTCTGCTCCGCGAACCCTGTAATGCGCTGTAGTACACGATTGCGTACTCACCTGGCATGCTAAAGTAATGTACGTGTATTTAAAGTAGCATGAAGCCTGCCGAAATTTCAGAGAGCATTTGTTGCGGTTATGTATATTATTACTGGATTTGAAATACAGAAACTGCTGCTAATATGTGGGCGTTCGTTCATTTGTTTTGCACAGAATTAAGCTTGCTCGGAACAGCCTAACTGCGATAACTGCGGAAGTACTGTTCGGGCAACTACATTTATGTTTATGTATTACACTTTATAAAATAATAAATAAATAAGCGAGTATAATGCCTACAACTGCACTACGAAATTTGCAATACAAGTATGCAGTGCGGTAATGTTGAAATGTACATTATGTTGTCACTTGTCACCCTTTTCTGCTCTTCGGGATTGTTTGGTAATAACACACAGCAGGCAGGATTGTTTGGTAATAACACACAGCAGGCAGGATTGTTTGGTAATAACACACAGCAGGCAGGATTGTTTGGTAATAACACACAGCAGGCAGGA
>Ga0131853_10004711_pt1 | contig 24463 bp, 14 predicted proteins | sample TergutLab28metaG_FD_92764 | JGI IMG/M metagenome (GOLD analysis project Ga0131853, IMG submission 92764) | Labiotermes labralis P1 segment gut microbial communities from Petit-Saut dam, French Guiana - Lab288 P1 (version 2) (version 2) | ecosystem: Host-associated > Arthropoda: Insects >...
ACAAGAGTTTTTTAAAAAGAAAAAAAAAAAAAAAAAAAAACAAGCAGCAGTTGCTGCATGAAATATATGTAGTGCAGCGATTTGCAGAAAAAGGCTTAGGTCAACCATTTTGCTTCTTACAAATGCGCATCACACCTGTCACTCGATCAGAAGTAATGTGTATGCATGCGTGTCAATGCCCTTAAATTCCACAAACTCAATGAATATTTTTTTTTTGTTAATAACAAACTTGAAACCAATATGGCAACATTACCTTGTAGAATCACTCAAATCAATTTTTTAGTGTTTTCTATATACATAAAAATACACTGTTAAGACACACCACACTCAACAGAACAATCCCGAAGTAATATCTACATAAAATTATTTTAATTATGCTTGAATATCTCTTATGAACATCCACTAGACCAGAGTTCTATCTCTGACATTACAAGACAAGTTTTTATATTAAAATAAGTGGGAACCAGCAGCAACCAAGTCAGTATATACAAAATACACTTACATTCAATCCACAGCAATTTTCTATTCATTTCTCATGTTCATTTAATCCCCCAAATAAAACAATACTTCAGCTCAAATGATTTACCTGCATGAGAGGAAAGCAGGCTAACCAAATTGGGGTGGCAACTGCTATAATCAGGATGCACTAATGAAAGTTCATGCTATGGATGAGTTCACATCCAGTGACTAAAATGTAAGCCCCTTGTGAGATCTGAGGTTCTCATGGCTGTGACCAACAATATAATGGTCCATTGCATGTAATGCTGGGAAATAAGTTACTATATACCAAACTACATGGCATTATATTCCATACAACAGGAATGATGTGCGTACCTATAATCATGTGGTCACGTGAACCGCGAAATACAGCCAAGGGAATACTGTACTAAACTGAAATATAATTCACACTTGTTCAAACTTGAAACAGTAAAGACACTGGATTAAAAGAAAAAAATCATACTCAGATTTAATCCAGCAATGAATGGTACACAAACAGAAGTATTTTATAATAAATGCTTAAAACAACTACCATTAATAACAACAAATTTCATTTCAAATTGAAGCATATGAGACTGATGCAAAAAATGTTGACCAAAAGAAAAAAGACATTAAAAACTCTTTGGAAAGTTCTGTATGAAAGTGATAAAAGTGATATAATATACAATAGCACAGAGCTTTCTGATGCAAAACAAGGATACATGCACACAGCAAAACTCTTAATAAAATATGTACTGTACAATGCAACCTGGGATATGCAAAATGCATTACACATCTTCCATAATTCAGCAACTCAAAAACTTGCAAAAGAATTCTTAAAAAACATATGATTCACGCACTTTCTCACAAAACTGTAGCAGAAATCGTGAGGAGAAGCCCAAAATGGCATAAAATACAACTCAGTATTCAATGACAGAATGCTAAAAATGTTACATTTACAGAGAAAAGTTAACAAGATATTTGGTTCACATTTACTTATCTTCAAAGGTTAGCTCAATGGTAACATACACACAAGTTCCTTCAGAAGGTAAAAGTTGGAAACAAGCCACTGGCTAAAACTTTCCTCCAAAACTTGGTCATAACACTGACCCTTGGTTGATTTCTCTGTTCTTCAGAGACATGGCACTGTATCACAGTGACTGGTGCACAACACTTCAAGAAGACCATGTTTTGTCTCTTCAGCTTTCGAGCACTGAAGATGAGACCAGGCCATCTACAAATATTGGGCACCAATTACCCTTTTACAGCATGCCACATCCAGGTAAAACAGACCTCAACTACACCACTCCAAAAACCCAACAACAGGCAAAATCCTTTGTTGTTTAATAAATCTGTTTCAGCTCCAGAGATTATTCAGTAGGAGTCGCCAGATAGATGACCTTTGGGGGCCACGTTCTGGCAACTTTTGCAAGAACCATGCATTAATAAAATAATTTTTCCCCCCTTATTTGACAGTTTCTACTTTCTGTTAATTCAACAATAACAGGCTAAATTCAGTTAGTTATGAGTCCCCTTTTCTTAAAAAATAAAGTCTTTCAAAAATGCCATTCACAGGCTGTATCATCTGCATGTAAACTACGTGAATGTTATTAGGTAAACTGTGTCAGCTGCACCAGTGATGTGTAGGAGCCATGTTGTGGCCATCCCCCTTAATGCAGAGTCATTGAGAAAATTATTTATAAATGATTGTATAGTCATTTAATTAACAACAATATTTTGGTTAATGAATAATTTGGTTTCAGGGAAAAATTATCTACAGATACGGCTACGTATGCTTTCTTAAATAAGGTACCATCATCTCTAGATATAAGAAATTATGTTGGTGGCCTATTTTGTGACTTGCAGAAAGCGTTTGACTGTGTCAACCATAACATTCTTTTGGATAATATGAAGTTTTATGGAATAACCGGCTTAGCATATAAGTTAATAAGATCCTATTTAGACAACAGATATCAGAGAGTGACAATGAAAGATGGTAAGTTCAATAAATTCTCCTCTACATGGGAACACGTGAAACATGGTGTTCCACAGGGTTCTGTACTGGGTCCGTTGCTCTTCCTCATATACATTAATGATTTTCCATTAACTATAAACAAATTAGCTAGCTCGATATTATTTGCCAATGATACGAGTATTATCATATTAAATATGAATCCAGAGGAATTTACGAATACTATTAATTCAGTCATGACAGAAATAATGGATTGGTTCCAGAGTAATCTTTTAACACTAAATTTCAACAAAACAACTTTTCTTCAATTTTTAACTAAAAAAAATAAGGAAATTAAAATAAAAATTTTTGCCTCCAATTCAATTACTACTAATGTTAATAGCACTACATTTTTAGGTTTAATCATTGACAGCACATTATCATGGAGTGATCAGCTTATAGCATTAACTTCAAAACTAAACAAAGCTTGTTATGCCATATGGGCGGTCAAATCTTGTGTGTCTCTTGATGTACTAAGAACAATATATTTTTCTTATGTACACTCAGTTATCTCATATGGGATTATTTTTGGGGTAATTCTCATTTTAGTACTAACATTTTTAAAATTCAAAAAAGGATAATAAGAATTATTGCAAACATAGGTAGACATGATTCGTGTAGTCAATCATTTGAACAGTTACAAATATTGCCACTCCCTTCTCAATACATATTTTCACTACTTGTTTTTGTTAACAAGAATAGAGAACTATTTCTGTCTAACTCTGAGGTTCATGACATGAACACACGGTATAATAAAAATTTACATTTGCCCTCTACAAATTTAACATTGGTACAGAGGGGAGTTCTGTATTCTGGAAGCAAAATTTTTAATCGTTTACCATTGAGTATTAAAGCTCATTCAAATGATGCTAAACGTTTCAAAACTACACTTAAGAGTTACCCAATTGAGCACTCTTTTTATAGTTTAGATGAATAATATCAATACCAATAATTATGGTTCTTAGTAAATTTATTCGTTTTGTTTATTATCTCTTACATTTTCTTACCTCACATATAAATTAATAACTATAAGATATTATGTAACATGTAGCATAAATTGCTCATACTTTTGTATTTTGATTAACTTGTAAGTTGTTGTTGTTGTGACAAATGCTTTGCATACGCATAGTAATGTATTACTATGACTACCTCCATATCTGTAAAGATTTAACGGAAGGCAAATAAATTGATTGATTGATTGATTTGAAATGTGAAAATTATCACAAAGTGCAGATATGGACTTGTGAGAAAGCAGTCTGTCAACTCCAAATGTACCATCCCAACATATGCCATGACAGGCTAAGTATAACTGTTCAAAGCCTCAATATGGAAAGTTGATGCCTGAGCCAATATTTCAGAACGTCACCTCCTCAATATGCAGCAGGAGCACTACATGCTGAACTACATTGTTCAGCTCCATTGTTGAGTTCTATATCATCTGTAAGGGTGGAGCTTATTTTAGCAGGGAATACAAAGGTAACAAGGAAGGATTAGGGCCTATATGAAGGCACTATCTGTCTCAAGAAAGTGAGAAAACCCATGAAAAATATCAGCGATGACAGCTGCTTTCTCAGTCAAAGCATAAACCTGATATATCCTGAAAATCAGTGACCAGTGAGCTAACCTTCACATGATGCTGAACTCAATACATTTCACAGCATCTCACTTTAAATCTTCATTCTGTAAGAACGTAACTATTTAATACTGAGACATTCTAATACCATTTCAGACAGCAAATATCATGCTGTTGGAAGACAAAAATCTATAGTCAACATGTGAATACCAAAACAATGGAGTCCATAATATAGCAGAGTTCAGTCTTCCCATTTAGAACAGGCAATTACAGACAGGATGCAAGACACAGCTTTTTCCTCACTCACATACTTGCCCTAGGTGCTAGCAAATGATACAAGGCACTGTGTATGGAGAATTTCATCACACAGCTCATGATATATAAGAAAAAACATGATGCAGCATTGCTTGTTGACCAGTGATCATTATACTGTACAAATGTGTTCACTTTGTACAAATGTATTGAAGTATCTTAGGCACTCAACCATGTGTGTATGTTCTGTTCTGAATATTCTGTTTCATTGTGTTGTTCTATGTATTGTTTGTGTGTAAATGTGTACTGTACTACTGCCACCGGGTGTCAACCCAATTGCAGTTAACAAATATATCTAATATCAAGACTGAATTATCAATTCTAAAAGTTCCTGCTGATGTTATATTACACTCTGGACTGCATAAGCTTCTAAACTTAGTCCATCATCCCATTGTTAAACAAAGAAAATATTTCAGAAATTGAAACTGCTCCCACTGTCACATCAAAATGTGGGAGAAACATACTCCGATCAGTCCAGCTGAAGAAACTATTCTCAATCAGTGACTGAATAAGACAACGGGCAAAGTCCAGAAGCCAAGTAATCCAAATATGACATGGATTTCCACCATCAATCGAGGATGTTGCAAAGAGTGAAAGTTTCCAAAACACTGTCAAGACATTCCTTCTAGATCCAGCTGACAGCCTAGGAAACTTCACAGCAATTACACACTGCACAAGCTTCAAATAACAGATTGTTTCTAAATCTTTTAATATATAGCTGAATGTCATATTAGATTTAAAGTTATCATGGTGGTGAAGATTTACTGTACTTCAGCCTTCTGTGATATGACACTGTTCTAGAATCAATATCTCAGAGGAACACGCAGGCCCCATTACCTAGGTTGAATTTCCTCCCCAACATTTCTACCTAGCAACAGCCACAACATAACATGCAACACAAAAATTACATCTGATTGCCCTATATCGCACAAGGATGAGCACATGACATCCTCAGATGTACAAGACATACAAGACAGACAGACAAACAAAACAGTTAATTCATACAGCAGTTTTAGAAACAATTAAACATGTTCTAATTTGACTATGAATATTACCTCAATACTTTAAAATGATGACAGCTTGTGTAGCAAAACAACTTACTCCATAACATTTTCTAAAGACTTCTGCAGTGTGTACAAAATGCCATGTTTTAGTTTAAGTAGATTATTAATAACAGCTTTAAACACAAAATGACTTGACATTGGAGGAATATTCTATTCGCGTGGTTACAGCAGTAAGTGACCAAATCTTAACACCATATGGTATGATGGAAAATTTCACTGTTTTGTATCAATATGAAACTTGGTCTCTTAGTCAGCGGCAAAACAAAAAGTGTTCAAAAAGGAAGCACAATGGAAAACGTTTGGACCAAACAGCAATACAGAAGTGAGGACATTATATCACAAGGAACTCTGTGACTAATACAAGTTAAAACGTACTGTTACACAGGAAATAATCTTGCTCCTCTTCTTAAGAATACTTGAGTTATGAACAATCTCCACATAAAAAAGACGGTCTACAAATTTTAATTTTTTTTGGCCCAGGAAACAAGGCATAAAGTGTCAAAAAGGGGCAGGTTCATGTTCATGGTGTACACTGGTATTAGCTATCTTTAACATTTCTGGATTAACAGAAAGGCTTTAGTTTATTTTACATGATAAGATGGCAAAATACAGAGACATTATTTTATCAGACAACTATCCGCCTTTACTTCCTCTCAGCTCGCTCATCGTAGTCACGTAGGCCACTCATCCAAATGCACACACTCAAGGCGGAATACAGGCGCGAAGTGACAACAGCAGATATGCGATACAACAAAGGCCCTGTATTATATGCGCTTTGTTCAAAGAAACATTCTGTTTTTAAATTGTCTGCGTGCACGGGCCTTCGCTCCGGTAAGCAAGAGCTCTGATCTTTCTCTTCCACTTTCCTGACATGCTGATCGCTTCCCGTGCTGCAGGGACCACAAGGGCATGCGACAACAGGATACACTGTACGTTGTTCATCCGACATGCACTGCACCGACACATTCCTTCACACGTCTCCAAACATTCTCTGTTTACTGTGATAATAGCGTTACAGAATGACCTCGCAGATAGTGGGAGGTTCCTTACTGCAGCTGAACAAACTGTTAAGTATACTCTAGATAATTACACTTGAAGGAAACCCTACGCTAATGTCACTATCGTTGCCCCTACTGTCGAGTTTCAGTCACCCACACAAAGCAAGACAAAAATTAAGCTTTACTAACAATGGCAATGTATTGTACAAATAACGTAACATTGAGGCGCGAACGTGCAACCATTGTTACAGTGGAAATACAATAAGTGTTACTTACGCTGTGTGCGTATTTGTAGCCTTTGGTATCCAGTCAGCAATGCGCATGCGCCATATTGTCATCTGTGACCTGCCCGGCTCTACAATAATTTTCCACAGTATCTCATAACGGCACGATATTCGAAAAACAAAAAGTTACTAAACACTATTTTTTTTCTGCAACTTTTGTCCGAAACAATTTTCATCGTAAGAAAAAATGGGCGAGATATGATCAAAAAGGTACACTGATCCACAAGTGAAGTACCCGTTATTCTTGTCCAATTTTCATAAAACTTGAATTTTCTGAACATATTTTGGAAAAATACTCAAAAATAAAACTTCATGAGATCCGACCAGTGGGAGCCGAGTTGTTCCATTCGGACAGACATGACGAATCTAACAGTCGCTTTTCCAAACGCGCCTAAAAATGAAAGGACATTAGTAAGCTGAAGAACATAACGTTCAAATGAAAACACAAAGAAACAACATTAAAGCCTCATTCGATACAGTGCATAGACTGCCTAGCAGATACGTTATTAGGGGTTCTTTACGAAGCACAAAAAGAAATCCGTACATGGCGGCCATGTTCATCTGTGACCTAATATCAGTGGCTAAACTGTTTGTCGGATTTTCATGAAATTCGATATACGAATTCTTCACAAACGGTAGTGCAGCGAGCGTTTCGTGAAAATCGGTGCAGTGAAACCCATACTTTATTTACGGGCGTAAATGAAATTTTGTCGACGCTTTCTAAATGTTTTGCCCTATTCTAATAACATTTTACTCACTAATGATGAATTAGTGAAAATCGGCACAGTGACATCTACACTTTACTTAAGGGTGTCAACGAATTTATACTCGTACCTTCCACATTTACTGTCCAAGTTGAGTGAAAAACAATGATGTTGAGCACTGTGAGTTTTGCAAAAATCTTCGAGAGAGAAGGCCGTACATTTCTTGTACGTAAATGAAGTTACATGTACGCGTGTAACGTAAAAAGTTTGACATTTTGAAAGAAAAAAACGCCACAATAAATTATGTGTACTAAGCGACAGAGTACATTTTTCGTGATCTTCATTTATGCTGCCATCATCAACCGCAGATTTTAATCTCAAAATGGGACGACAATAAGGCAATTTTAAGCTTATACCGATTCACAGCCCTAAGTAGTTTGGTATCAAACAAACTCCATGAAGCAGTTCTTCTTAGGAAGCCAACAGTTCCTCAGATGGTCAAAAAATTCACCGCATTTTATGGAACCTGATGGATTCACTACCGCGTTCATAACAGCGCACCACTGTTCCTGAACCATATGAACCCAATCCACACTTTCCCGTTCTATTTTTTTTTTTTAGGATCGACTTTCGTATCACTGTCTCACTTATGCCCACGTATTTCAAGTGGTCTCTGGTTTCACCACCAAAACCCTGCATACATTTCGCTTCTCCCCCACACGTGCCATATTCCTTCCCCCTCCTCCCCCGCCCTCCTTGATTTGATCACGTGTCTTAGTAGTTAACCAACTCAATGCACAAATTCTTCTTTTATAATAAGTTTATTATATGCCTCTACATGTTTCGAGCACTAAGTGCTCATCAGCAGGAGGTCAAAATTGTATTATACAGCATCTGGTATCATCACACTGAAACAAGTGAGTGGTCTAAAATTACTAAAATACAATTCTATAAATATGTGCATATAGTAGTAAAATTTATGTATGAATTTTTCAGGTGTGATTACTGTATATTACTTACTATAAACATGTTATGTCATGTAGAGGTTACGTTTATCTAGTTGTTAAACTTATTAAAAAGGTACTATGTCTATTTGGTTAATTATGAATATTAAACTGAGATGCATGGTCAGCAAAACATCAAATTTTGACCACATGTATAACACTGTATATGACAAGGTAGGAGAAATAATGAAGGCCCTCATAATGAAATTTTCTTCAGCCTTCTGCTATTTATTTCCTCTTAGGTTCACAGGTTCTCTTCAGGATCCTGTCTCGGACATCCCTAGTTGTACGTTCTTTCCTTTACGAAAAAGACCAAGTTTCATATCCATACAAAACAATATCCAAAATTGTGTTTTGTATGTTTTAATCTTCCGAATATTACTATTAGCAGATGCAAAAACAAAATACAGTGAACCAAACGGTACCAAGCATTCCTGTAATTTAATCTGCCTTCCATTTCTTTGTGAAAATAAATTTAAGTGTGGTCTCAGGATGACCAAATACCTTAATGATAAATGATGTCTGAATATAATAAGCACAATACTCAACATGAACAGATTTTGGCATGCAGAAATGGTCCGATGTCAAAAATGCGTAAAAGGAAAAGCAGCTCCGGAATTCGTTGTCAGAGTGAGATCTCTACCAGATTCCAACAAATATAGTACTGTGAACTGCACATGTATGAATTGTGTTCATTCTAATTAAAGCATGCGTTACTGCAGAGAATGTCCAGGTATTCCATACATTCACTGAACATTCAATCATCCCCTGTGACACAGCATCATTACCTCAGAAGAGAATCCTCAATTACACCATTGTAAAAGTAAAAACCTCAGAACTTGTCTGTAAAGATCTCTTGGTTACACACGTATACATTAACTTAATATTTGACCCACATTTTTTAACAGCAACCTACATGTGCTACATAAAAAGCTCAATTTCATGGCATACATTAAATTTCATGTACACCCCTGTGCACTGAAATGAGTATGTGCTTACTTGCTGCTTTAAAATGAAGCATGAATAGCCCCTGTACATTGTCATGTCACAAGTGACATGACAATGTGCAGGGGGTTTTTTCAATCACCAGGCTGAGCACTGCACAGCAGTCACCATCAATGGTTGCTACACAGCAACAATGCTGTCCACTCCTCAGAGTGCAGTCTGGTAAATAAAACTACAGTGTATATTTGACATTCAAGAAAACTTTGTCCTGTAATGTTAAAATTGTCCCTGTGCATAATTAAGCACCATTCTAAGTTGGATAGTAACAAAACAAATTATTCATCCATATTCAGAAATTTCTACAATGTGTTCAACCAACTTCATGTCTTTAGCTGCACAGCAACAACAAATCCACTCAGACTCTAGACTACAACATGCAATATGCACTCCATTCTCCATGCTTCAAGGGTCTGGAACAGCTGCAGGTCACTCCACGATGTTGCACAAGCTCGGCATTTGATTCTGACAACTCTGTTCAACAACCAATAAATAAAGAGACACTGCAAACCAACCTTCAGGAAAACTGCGGTTAATCTGGATAAAAGGATGGGCACAAGGACAATATTTAGTATGAAAATATTAGCAGCATACACGCTGTAAATTAGGCAATTACTGTATGAGAATCTTATAAGGCAAAATTACATTAATCATGAGTGTAAATAACGTGAGTACTTACTGGTTATTTCAGGGCTGTCATGATTAATAATTTCAATTACTTAAACATTTATGTAATTTTGGTTATTTCTGCTAGCCGACCATTCAATCATGATGCAGAGATTGAAGCCACGAATCATTTTAAAATTATAATACAAAATTTCACAATTACTGTATACATTTCCTGTGAGCAATATATTAGTGTGTCTTCTATTGCCATTTATTACAACTCCTTAACCTCAGGAACTGTCTTAGCATTAACAAATTCATCAGCTGGCATCTGCCTTTGTTGAGTAAACCGAAAGCAATCTGATCCAGATTTCTCTAGTTTGAAACCTAAAGTGACATGCGTATGCAAAAATATGTAGACTGTCACCCTGGTACATATTCAATTTGTGGTCTACTGATGGTGACATTGTACATACTTGGAGGCTTGTAAAGACCATACTTGCACGTGCTTGACTATTAACCCTATTGCACACCCTGATGGCTGCAGAATGTCTGAAAATTTTTATGGGTCAAAAATAACTCCAAATGAAGGTAGAAATAAATTATAATATACAGTATAAAACGGAAGATAATTTAGAATAATGAGTCTATTATACATTTGTAATTTGCAACAAACATCTGCACACTGTTACTGTCATTGCTAACATATATGTTGGCATGAAAATTTCATGTCTTTTGGTGTCCTCTATTAGGTCCACAGAGGGAACAGGGGAAGCGTCATTTTTATATATGTAATGATTAGTCAGTATTCTTTGTGGTGAAGTACTTCATCAACTGAGCCATCACTTTACAGGTTAGGCCTAACAAGATGAGAATGATAATTTGCCTTTTCACATCCATACAACAGGCAAAGGCTAATCACTTAATCAATCAGAAAATTTAATCAGCTGACAGCCCAGTCTAATTGACACAAAATTTTAGTAGATTCAAACATATAAAATCCCTTGTTAAATTAATATGCAATGAAAGCTTCTACATTAATAATGTTAGAATTCATGGCTAAGGGCTGTATTAATTTGGTGCCATGGAAGTGAATATTAAAATTGTATAATTCCATGGTGCAGGAAATTCTCTGAGCAGTTGGCAGTTAATTATGTGATAACGAAATTCTGTGTTGTTAAAGGAATGTTATGATTCACAACCCCAGGATTATACATACCATTGCTACTGAACCATATTATCAGCCAATTAATCCTTTAAAACAAAACAGTTACTATTTGTAACACCTGCCACAATATAAACAACCTCTGCATTTTTCCCAAACAGTCTATGTTTTGTAACATTTTCACAGCAAACAGGGATTTCTTTTATAAACAGCATAATCTTATCTGTCTTTATAAAGGGGATGCAGTGTTACTTTTTTTTTACAAGGCAGGAACAGGATTTCTAAAAATGGACAGCTAATTATGTTGTTGAATATTCATGATTATTATGGCAACAGCCTGTACTGGAAATATGTGAGAAATATTCTAGACAACTGTCATGCTCTCAACTGACAGCTCCCCATTAGTGTACACATCCTGTACATACAATACAGATTAGTGTGTTACAGTTAGTACTCAGAATTACTTTGCCTTTCACCTTGTAACTGCACAGTGCTACACTACAGCAAATACAGCAACACTGTCTATATGGGCAGCCCTATTTGTAACGACTGAAGAATTAAATACCTGCCTGCTAAAATGGAAATAAATACTGAAGAATAAAAGACCAACTTGATGTCACTTGCTATTTTATTTCACTTATTACGTTCTCAGCATGTTTTGGACATTAATATATCCATCATCAGGAGCTTGCGACTATGCTGTTGAATTACCACAACGGTCGTTTTGTTCTTGGTTCACTGTGTGTTGGAGATTTGGTGCGGTTAGGTTTGAGTAGTATCCTGCAACACGGATACTACTCAAACCTAACCGCACCAAATCTCCAACACACAGTGAACCAAGAACAAAATGACCGATGTGGTAATTCAACAGCATAGTCGCAAGCTCCTGATGATGGATATATTAATGTCCGACACATGTTGAGAACGTAATAAGTGAAATAAAATAGCAAGTGGCATCAAGTTGGTCTTTTATTCTTCAGCTATCACAATGATGCATGGTCCAATAAAAATAAGAAACATAAGGAAATACATATATTCATCATTTCATTTGTTGAAGCATAGGAACAACATTCAAAACATCTGAAACACTGGCACTAATCATAACAGCTCAAACAGCAATTGTTCAAGTGTAAAAAAAAAAATGGATGGAAATGGTTTTCAAGACCTGCAAGTATGAGCGACACACTTTATAAATGAAATTATTAACATGCAGGTTTGGGTATTCAATCCTACATGTATCACTGATGGGTATGCTAGTTACATCTTACAGTACTGGAAAGAGAGCACTTTGTTACTGAGCAGAAAGTTAATCTACACATATCTACTATACCTATTTTCAGCCATGGTATCACATTATTACACAGTTAAATCTGTGAGGTAAAAATGCAGCACAAATAAAAGGCTATAATATATAATAGATCTATTGATGATTCCCCATCTTCTTAAAGAATATTTCCCTCTACCCATACTGATACCACAGGATCATTAAAAAATGCAGTACCAAGGGGCACAGTTTCACTCCCCCACCCCAGTCATCATAAAGCAGGTTCTTTCATCAGTACTGCAGCCTTGACCTTTGCACACAATATGTAATCACTAGACTGTTGCACATTTATTCTCTCAAGTTATCATTCACAGGCTTCCTGAATTCATGATGTGCACATTCAGCAAACCTGTCATTTCACAGTGTCCCTCAAGGGCTTTATCATATATGAATGGATAAATGAAGGGGTTTCTATTGAAAATGCAGCTACAGACAGGTAATGGCAATTGTTCCAATGAGAAATCAACGGGTTTTATGCCTGTAATATGTATACTTCAACTGCAAATGCATAATATCTAATATTTGTGCCTCAAAGCTTTACACAGTCCATACATATGGAAGCCTTCCCATGTTAAGTTCCTGGTTTAAGAAGCAACAGTTTTAAATACATTTTTAAATGGGAGAGGTGGGGTACAACTAATCCCATACAGTCAAATGATTGACTGCTGTTTTAATACAAAATTTATCAGTGTTCGTTCCAGCAAAAAAATTGCATATTAAATTGTTAATAACAGGCTTGGGGTTGTGCAAGAAATCCATATTCTGAAAAAATGGGAATCCTGGAGCAAAAGGGGCTATTATCAACACTTAAATAATTAAAGAACAAACAAATATGTTGCATCTCGTCTCTTAAACTCAGAGAATATTCAGGCAAGTATACTTCCACACATACGAAAAATTACTGCAGACATCATTGGACATGCTTTGGGAGGAGATAATAGGACTTTTTAATACATATATACAAATTTACAAATAATCCAATTTATGATGATTATTTAACAGATTTACGTTAAATGGTGTTCCCCAGTGTTTTCAGACTTCAAGCACATTTGTAACCATTTTAACATACACAAATTGTCTCCATCCTTAAATCTATGCTATGTACACAAGTGAATGGCACTAACTGATATTTACAGCCATCAATCTTCTTTCTACTTAGCTGAGATTAAAGTTAGATTGGATTAATGTTTCTGGTCCCAATTATGTAAAGCTGGAACTGTGACAGAGGTTAACTTCTGATTCAGATTAATGTACACACAAACACAAGATGTCCAGCTGAACACAGAATTTGCTCTCAAAATCATGAACCCTTCATAGGGCCCCTGTCACACAGCAACATATTATGCCACCCCCTCTGCAATAACTGTCCCACATTAACAGGGGACCACATGCCATACAGCACAGGGACATAAATTTCTGCACAACATCCAATAAGGCCACCAATCTGTGGCACCAGTGTTGTGATTACAAAAATCTTTCCCTATAAGAAGAGCAAAATGAAAGACAGGAAAGCAAACCATACAGACAGTAGCATTACATTTGTTGTAGAAGCACCATAATATTTTTAAACAGAGAATGAATATGTGTCTTGTGCACATGATCAGTAATTCTGACAAACACACTGTATACCTCTTCTGTCTGCACAGGAGTTTTCAAGTTTAAATACATGGAAGATGAATGACAACCCAAACCATGGTTGTTTAATGAAAAACTTACTTTTGGAAGGTTAACAGGGGATTGGGAGGTACTAACATTATGACCTGGTAGACTGAGCTGTCTATGTTGTAGACAAGTTAGCATTCTGCATTTTATGGATAAGAAGAATGACAGCAGCCAAACTGCTGTTGTGTGGTACTATACAACACTGCATTGCCCTCATTATGTAGACTGCTAATTCCCAGGAAACGCTCAGAAATCAGCTCATCACACAATGGTGCAAAGCAAGCTTTTCTTTTACAAACCATCAAGGGTCAAAATGCATCATTAATGACATCCCACAAAAATGTACATGTTCCAAAAATGTTACAAAAAACAAGAAATAATGTGATGTGCAATAAACATTCAGAATATTTGAAAACAACCAAGTGATTCTGTTAGCGTTCAGTTCTAATCTCTCAAACAGTCGCAGGCAAAGGAATATATGTACAATCCTGCTGTAAGCTGCCAGCAAAGTGTCAATGCATTCCATCATAGCAACAGACTATGCATGCATAAACATGCATATTTCTGCATCACATCAGGAGGAGAAGGTAGGAAGGAAGGAAGGGGGAAGCCAAACCAACCTCAGCGGCAAACTAACCAGAGCGACCAACAGGTCTGACTTCTGGCTTGCGAGCGAGCGAACACAACTTTAGGAGGGGTAGTCAGTTGACAACCACTTACACGATTCATACTGCCCATCTTCAGGATCTGCAAATTCCACGGCCAAAACAAAAAACAAAAAAACAACAACACAGTTTCATTACAACAATAACAGAAACTAATAACCAAAGGATCTTTAAAATAAAACACTGCAAAATTTTAAAATAAACAGTCAACAACAGGCAGCTAGACACCGATTCTCATAGAAAGGAAAGAGCAGCTAACACATTATGACAGGATATTTCTAAATGGTATACCCAAAAAAATAAATAAATAAATAAATAAAGCTCCAGCTATCACAATGTTATACAATGAACAAAACAGCCGGTGGTAACAGAAATTTCATACAATGGGAGAACAAAGCATGATGCTATTACAAAAACACTTATGTCTCTAGTCCACATGTCACTAAAGCTCAGGTCTGTCTAAATTTGCATGTAAAACAGTAACACATAATTTATAAATATACTAGACAATCACTATGGGGCTCTATGAAAAGTTATTCGGTTACTGATACTTCCTGGTACTTTATGGGTATACATTTAAAGAAAAAATCCTAAAGTTAAAAACCTTAATCCATTTACAACATTTATCATTCAAGGTATCACACTTTTTACAACATTAGTAACGTTTGTTATGGCTTTTATTTTAATATAAATTGTAACTGTCATGTCTATGTTTAAAATATCTGCCACTCACCAACCAGAGCAGTCTCTTCCAGTTTCACAGTTATCTTCTGAATGGCCTTCCCACATCTGGCCTTCATTTTTTATTTGTTTATGTGAACTAGTTTTAAATATTTTCTGTTACCACATAGTTATTTATTTATTTATAGTTTTAAAAACCTTATACTTTACAGCCTTTCATTGGCAACATATGCAGTGACTGTAATTTTGCTTGGTCACACAAAGTTTCCAATTAAAGTGCCACCTTATAAGAAATGTCTTGTGCATAATGTAATGTGGAAAGCTTAGAATAAAGATCTGTAAGTTTGTGTCACAACAACATTGTAAATTAGTGTTGGTAATAAATATTTAATAAAAAATAACTACAAATGTGTAGTAATATAAAGAATAACCTAGGTCCTCAGGGATGAGACCTGGATTCAACATGCTCCTAGGCAAGGAGAATGTGCAAAAATAAAGAAGAAATAAGTGCATATGGAAATAAAGACTGCAGTTACAGTGGGCTTGTGAAGATGACAATAATTTAGCCACCAGCATCAATGCAAACACTCTGCACAATTAAATTCCTTAACATAAACCCACTTCTTATGGTTTTTTCAATGAGCATTGTAATACAATTACACAATATGAAACAATGAAATGCACATTTTCTAAATTAATATTTTAATTTTTAATTGTGATCACTTCTACATGTTTCGAAACTGAGGGTTCATCTGCAGGAAGATGGTTATATATGCAGTTATGGTATGGTACATTTTACATTAATCAGTATAAGCAGATTGGTACGTAGAAGAATATCGAACACACCCTTCTACCTACTAGAGTGCTTACACCGATGAATGTAACACATACGACACCATAATTGTATATACAACTGTCTTCCTGAAGATGAACCCTAGGGTTCAAAACAAGAAGAAGACATACTGTGTAATAATAAAACCATTTCCATATGTGCTCCAGATCTTGCAAGGCAGAGGTGCAAGGAATGTGATATCTTGAACACGCAGTATGTCCAAATAGTAACACGAATGCTGCCCATTGAAGCAAAGACATCTTTGATTATTTATGAAATTAATATTCTGAATCTTACATACACCTAACAGCAAACGAAATAAACATCCTTCATGGCATGTACTGCATGTATTTATTGCAATGGATCTCATTCACATGACAATAATAAAAGGAGTTTGTTCACGTAATTTGTGATTCATTGTCAAAATGCAGCCACACACAAAACAGTTGAGATAAATGTTCTAAATGGATTAAGTGTTTTGATGGAAGTGCTCTTTGACTGCATCTATAAAAAATATTTTACACATTCTACATTAGCAATAATATGTCAACTACAAATACAAATTGCTACAAAGACTGTTCCTAAAGTAAGTCAACTAAGCACAATATTTCAACTAATATGAACATAAAACTAGTCAAACTACTGTACACTTTACAGAACACAAGTAAGTACAGTTCATAGGATGGATTTACTAAGCATACCAATGATGTTTGTGGATGTTTTTGAGAATACCTGGAAAACAAGAAAATGAAACCACACACAAAATTGCAAAGGAGAATGGATGATTTTGAACTAACAACCAAAGAAGGCAGTCTTCACAAGCTCAAGCACAAACGTCATGTGTGCTTGTATCAACCTTCTAACTTATCCATTACTGACCAAAACATAATTTAATAAAACTTCAGAATGTTTCTAAGTGCCAAAAATAGGTGATTCATTCATTTAAAAATATCGGTGTGTTACATTATATTTAAATTGATACAACCTGTCATTATATAACCTTCAAGAGCAAGTACTATCATACTAAATATAATTATGTGCACCGAAAGACAAATTCTGTCCTGTATGTAATGTAATAATACATGAACTATGATTTATTTATGACATAGTAGACAGACACTATTACAAAAATCACCCAATATGTGTTACACATGAACAACTTCTCTGTTTTGGGATAGATTAAGCCATATTAAAGAATGAAACACCACAAATATTATAGGCCCTACAGCAGTTTCCTCTGACTGCATATCATCACATACCATGAAAAAGTAGCACCCTGAAAAGACATCCCAACATGCCGGAAAGCTACAATCAATTAGTTTGATGTCACTTGCCACATAATGCATCACTAGTAATCTGCAGCAGCAAATGTCTGACACAAAGATGTGTGACAAAAGGCAGAGTGCCTCAATAACTAAACTTACAATATATGTTAGCATTTTTTACAGTCAAGATCATTCATTTAATCATCCCCTAGATTTTAATTCCATGTAATTTTGTAAGGGACATACGTGTTGGGAAAACAATCTACCTTCATCTTCAGTGTTCCAAAAACTGGGTCCAGGATAATTCTAAAGTGATTAGGGCAAGGCCATGGTTCAATTATACAGGCGGGCTGCTATGTCTTTTGTCAATCAGAAGCCTACAAAAGGGAATGATGATATGGCCCTTTTGAGGTCAACAGGTACATCTTATTCACAGTCCACATTCATGTGGCCCTTAAAAGGATGATCCTTGTTTCTCAACACTACCACTTCGCAGTTTCCATTGTAATGAACAGCACTCAATCTCTTTTTCCCTCCCTAAAGCTGTGACTGATCACATTACTGGCAACCTGCCTATATAACTGAACCACATTCTCACCCTAATCACTCTAGCATCAACTCAGACCCAATTTCTTCAACCCTGAAGGTGCAGGCAGCATGTTCCTCTGAAGCAACCTACAGCAATACATGATTCCCAAACCCAGTACTCTACAATCTAAATAATGGTAAAAGAATGGGAACATAAAATAGTTTATCACGAGCTGAGCCACGTTGTTATTTCCCACAAGGTAGCATCATTGGGAACACAGATTCCACCAATTGGACAAGATTTTAAATTTTATACACTCTCAAATAAAACTTCTCAATGAATAAAAGTCATAGAATTAAACATATACAAATATGCCTTCCTGAAAACAATCGAAAAAAAAAAAGATTGCCTTCAATTAAAAAACAAAACATGCTTTTTCCACCATAACTTGCCTGTCAGGTGTTATGTAATCTTTCCCAGCACACTTACTGTATTAGAGAATTTTCTGTTGGCCGAAAGCATTCAGACCCGTCTCACCAAGATGCTCACTTTATTCTGATAACTGCCGTAATCATCGTAAGACATTGTGGCATTAAATCCTTATCTACATAAGACCAAATTAATCTATTTAACCCAGAGTGTTTAATAAACACTAAAATTGTCCTAAGAAGAGACCAAGAATGAGATACAACTGGTATGACAGCTGCTAATAGCTACAAACGTGATATCAATGGCATTTATAGCTGTAATTACCTCATTGTACTGTATGATATTCTGATTGTTTTGTGTTGTTTTGGGTCAAGAGGCTGTCATTATCCTGGGCTTGTTTTATTTATTTCTAGAGACACTAAACAGTACCTGAATTCTTTAACACTTTGAGCAGCGCAGACTACACAGCACCACACATTAAGAAGGTCAGGGAATCACAGATTGGAAATGATGCAGATGAAAGAATCTGTGACCTAACTTGAGGTACTACCCCACCATCTTCCTGTGGGAATTGTGGGGAATCACACAAACTGTGAGGTTAGTCGGTTTCCAAGCCAAGAGTTAAACCCAGGGCCTCTGAGATATCAGTCATGAGTCCTACCCTCTTGACCACAATGTTCCATAGTAATTGAAATAAAAACGGGGCTTCCGCATTTCAAAGTACCCAATAACTAACCAAATACCTGCATGTTTAGGTAGTTCACAACATACAGATCTTTTGGACCACAAGGTCCATTATCACATTCATGAAGGCCTACTACTGGGTCCTATGCCAAGTTATTTGAATACTTTACAAACTGTCTGACTAAGATCCATATGAATATTATTCTCACATATATGTCCAGGTCCCAAGTGGCCTCTTACTTTGAGGGTCAGCTAACTACAAATGTAAAGTCCTTCTTGGAAAGATGGTGGTATACCAGCTAGCCTACAAATTCTCCACCATTTACACCATCCAAAGCTGCATTACCATATTCGTAAGATACCTTGATCCAAAAGAATCAAACCCACATCTTCACAAGTTAATTCTTTAAAACCATCTTTAATATTACTATTCCATTTAAACCTAAATTCGGTTTTCTGAGGGAAACTGTATCTCCATTTCTCTTCTCTCCCACATATGCTACATTCTCCACCCATCTCATCCTCTCTCATTTGACCATCTCAGAACCATTTGTTAAACAGTGCAAATTATGAAGCCACTCAAGCAATGTTCACCTTCCTCCTGATATTTCCTTTCCATTTTGTGCATGAGGTTTCCACAACAAAAATTTTGTGCACGTCTCATTTCCCTCATATATGCTGTACATCACAATCATCTGATCTTTCCCCATTTACAACAGGTGAAGAGCATAAATAATGAACCTTCTGAGTGTGTAATTCTCTCTGATCCTCTGTTACTTTCAATTCCCTAACCTGCCCATCTGAACACTATATTCTCAAACACCCTCATCCATGTTCTTAGATCAGGGCGAGATCAAGTTCCACGTCTATCAACCAATACCACAAGATCTGGGAAAGGAAGACAGAAAAATAACACAATGCCAACTAGTCACTAGAAGACGGGAAAAGACTGAGGTCCTGAATGTCATGTACATCTAATATTTTCCAGGCAACGAGCATTGATTTATACAACTATAAATGTTACTGGTATTCTGAAGCTGTCCATCTTAACGGCTTCACTATCTGAAATGCCATGCCTTGTTTTAACACTAACATCTGAGTAAGATCACAGAATAATCTGAGACTTAGTTGGTGTTCCTTGTATTTCAATGAGAAAAGAATGAGGTAAGAATCTCAATACACAGTTGCAGGCCTGCCACCACCAACTTACTTCTCTTCCCATCAGTCACCACCTGTTCACAGTCAAAGAAATTCGTTGTCACTGGACATCTGTATAGGGCACCAGAATGATTTGTGCCGGGCTGCAGGTTATTACCAAGTGGTGCTCCGACAAGTAACCTGAAGGAAGAAAAACAACACATTCTTAGAAAGAAACTGGCACTTACTTTCCTTTACATTAAAGCAGGTTGTATATACATATCCTTATCACTGTGCTTTACAGGGTTAAAGAAGTAACTGCCGGTGAGGAAATGCAGTTCTTGGAGATCCATGTTACACATCAATGATGTAACATCAGTGATGAAGGATGCTACATCCAGAATTGCATAAAACTGGCAGAACAACATACCAAAAAAATGACAAGTTTTCAGTCAGACACAACTTTATTTGTTGCTACATGTTTCGGACTAATTAATTAACCCACCATCACGCCTTTGTACAACAGCAAGAATAGAGTAATGAAAAGTCAATTTGAGTAATACGTTGTGTTTTTTTAAACTAAAATTGGCATGTCACTACTTCATTCTAGATGTTTATCTTGAACACAGGCCTGATGATGGATTTACTAATTAATCAGAAACATGTAGCCTGTACCTCCGAAAGAAAATGTATGTTAAATCTGACTGAATACTTAGCACTTTTCCTCCATTTTGTTGTACACAATGGGATGTACTCCAATAAATTAATTGCATAAAGGGCTAACAAGCAACAATGTAACGTCCCTATGCAAGCTATGAATGCATGCAAGAGGACCACATTTAGATATACAGAACTATAATCTTGCCTGTTGTTTTGTATGCATGTGGAAATTGGTCGCTCACAATGAGGAAGGAACGTAGGCTGAGAGTGTCTAAGAATAGGGTGCTGAGGAGAATATGTGGGCCTTAGAGGGAAGCAGTAACAGGGGAATAATTAGGAGGTGCACGACATTTACTCCTCACCAAATATTATTTGGGTGATCAGATTGAGAAGAATGAGACCAGCGGGGAATGTAGCACGTATGGGGGAGAGAAGGATTTTGGTGGGGAAACCTGAGGGAAACAGACCACTTGGAAGACACATGTGTAGATATGAGGATAATATTAAGATTGATCTTCAGGACGTGGGAGGAGGGGCATGGACTGGACTGATCGGGGTCAGGACAGGGCCAGGTGGCGCGCACTTGTGAACTAGGTGATGAGCCTTTGGGTTCCATAAAATACTAGGAATTTCTTGACTGGGTGAGAACAGGCTGACTTCCCTAGAACGACTCTGCTCGATGGAGTAGGTAAGTATGTAAGGTACGCTTTTAGCTGGCAGTGTGGGTTGATGAATAGAAGGGAGGGGGCGTGGGAGGGGGTGGGGGTGACGAAGTAAATAATACGTTAATAAACGAAGCTATAAAGACAGACTCAATTCTTAAAACGGTTTCACACTACGCTACACATCAACTACTGTAGGAACCGTCGCTGTGTTTAACTGAGCATCACACCACTAACACGTAAGTGGGTGTGCAGGTACAGCTCTGCACCTTCTTAAGCCTGACATTGCAGACAGGTGACGTCTGCTTCCGCCCGGCCAGCTATACAACGGGGATTTTTTTTAATCTGGACGCTGTAAAGAAAAAAGATCTCTGCCCCTTACTTGGTAATCAGGCTCCCCTTTACCAATCGTTACGCCCGCAGTCCAATCCCGGTGCGCTCAAACTGCTGCTAGAGAGCAACATCAGTGTTAGGTTGCCTACGAAGATATTTCGAATGAGAAAACGTCCATTAGCCTTGACCCAAGTAAAGCCGAGACAGAACGTCGACTCAGTCTTTAAAATTTACTGCGCTGTTTAATTATGACGAAGAACATTACATTCCCAATTCAGTTTTGTAAAAGTGCGCCTAGGTTGTGCATGCAATTTTTAAATAAAATTTTCCTATAATTATAAGAATATTTAATTGCACATGGTTTACAGAAAAACACACTGGTAAAATTACACATAAAATGATACGTATACTTATTCATTGTTCATTCTGCGTACTGAACTTCCTGTTGCCCACATGCAGGACAAAATTTGCCAAAGTTGCTCACACAACGTATAAAAGCGACGATGCCTGGTCTTTTTCCTTTTCCTCCCTCCCCCTGCCCTACGACGCAACATCCCCTAGTGGGCCAAGGCCTCCTCAATGCCGAGGCTTCACGATCATACTCAAGGTAGACACACCACTCGGTAGGACTCCTCTGGACGCGTGACCAGCCCGTCGCAGAGACGTATACCTAACACCACACAACACGACAGGCATACATTACGCCGGCGAGATTCGAACCCGCAATCCTAACAAGCGAGCGGCCGCAGACCCACGCCTTATACCGCGCGGCCACCGGAACGGCTCAGCCTGGTATAGTGCAGTTGGTCTACCATGACTCCTTTAAATTCTGGCATAAAACAGAATAACTGCAGGTTAAATCACATTCCAGATCTCCGGGTTAATAATACGCCTCTCCAGAACCGCCCACTCACTAACAAGGGAGATCCTATCAACTTTCACTCCGTACAAAAATAAATTCTGAGACCTTATTATCATGGCGGTGACTATCCATATCACTGTCCTCTGGGATGTGACGTCACGTTTCGTAAGTACATGTACATATCGCGCAATGCAACAGTGACGTAAAGCAAAAACCGTGTATCTGAGAAATGAATAAAAGAAAACTTTCTTACAACCTGACCATCAGCAAATCTCAACGTGTAATAAAAGCACTAATGCCATCTAGCGGGGTATGTTTTAACTAAGAAGTGTGCTGGTATTGTCAGATGTAGCTGTTATATTTATGACCTCAGTCTTAGTATTAACCCCACATGGGCAAATTTTGGGTTGTACCACTATTGCATTCAGTCAGCGACATGTACACGCACCGGTCCACTGATGATCCAAAAACCTAGCAGACACCTCAAAATTCTAGGCGCCAGAGGGGTGACACGGAGTACGTTCCATGCCAAGGCCCCACAAATGAGACCCCAGTTTTCAATACGTGATTGAAATCTGGTGTGGGCCAGGACATCTCAGTCTGTATAGCGACTCGCTATGGGCTGGGCGGTCCGGGGATCCAATTCCGGTGGAGGTGAGATTTTCCGCAACCGTCCAGACCGGCCCTCGGGCCCACCCAACCTCCTACACAATGGGTACCGGGTCTTTCCAGAGGGTAAAGCGGCCGGGGTGGCGTTGACCATCCACCCCCATCTAGCGCCGAGGTTAAGGAAAGAGTAGGGACCTCTACTCCCTCTTTAGGCCTTCGTGGCCTGTTCTTGGGTAACTATACCTCCTAGGGTGATTGAAATCTAGGTAAAGTTACGTGGTGTCTGGGCACGCCAAAATGCAAATGGGGGCGTCACGTAAGTCTCCACGCATTCTTAACCACAGCACTAGATGTATGTGAGTGATCAGTCTGCAGCTCCGGAGTCTTCAACCCAAGAAAAGGACCATCGGCAGCCATTACACACGAGGCCAGACGGGCCACACAGCTGGTCAGGGCGTTTTTGGAGAACAGGAAATTTCTTGGGAATTGGGTTCATTAAAAAAAAATACACAATGAGATGTCTACAAATCTACAGTCACATTCAACTATGTTCTTAGGTCTACTTCTTTCTACCTTTGGGAGTGGTCGCGCTCTCTTGGCGGCCCGAAAATTAAATTGATTTTGATTTATTCAACCTTTCTTGTACCACGCCCTTAAGTTTGGAGTAGATTTTAATACAGCGGGCTGCTTCCTGCCACGTCTTTCACAATCAACACATCATTCATCATTCTGACGGCACTTAACTAATGCAGTCATGCAGTTTACAAAGCATCATTTAATATACTAAAAACCAACCACCCATGACATGCTTTTCACTTTTAAAATGTAAGCACAGATGTAACCGCGCACGCATCTTCCCAACTCCACCCCCCCCCCCCCCCCCCCCCCCCCCCCCCGCTCTCGGGTGCCCCCCCCCCCCCCCCCCCCCC
>Ga0131853_10004712_pt1 | contig 24462 bp, 26 predicted proteins | sample TergutLab28metaG_FD_92764 | JGI IMG/M metagenome (GOLD analysis project Ga0131853, IMG submission 92764) | Labiotermes labralis P1 segment gut microbial communities from Petit-Saut dam, French Guiana - Lab288 P1 (version 2) (version 2) | ecosystem: Host-associated > Arthropoda: Insects >...
AATCTGCAATGAAAGGTCTTGCTGCTTGCTGGATACTCGCGCATAGCCAATTTTTTGTGGCTGTTTTTCTCCCAAAGTTATCAATCCCATACCAAAAGATTACTTTGAAAAGTTTACGGATAAATGTACTAAAACGCAAGAGATAAATGCAGTAAAAAGCCTGTGTATAAAAAGTATCGCAAAGTATAGTTTTGTTGACCAGTTATATATGGATGAGCCAGAATCGCTAGATTGGAACCAAACTATAAATCCTTGCTGTGCTCAGTGGCTTAGAAATTCTCCACAAAGTAAAATTATGCTTTATATAGATTGACCTATGTGCGAGGCAACGATGATTAGAAATTGGCACATGCAATCGGTATCGTTTTTATAGATCAAGTTTTTTGCTTGATATTTACGTCATCAAATCGTCTGTGTTAATTAAAAATTGATCTATTAATTTTTGTAATAATATACCTAGTAGCAATTTCACTTCTTTCTTCTATACTTCCTCGCAAAATGCAATAATCAATCCCCATTTCATGTAACACTAACTTTAATTCAGAATCAAAAGTTGTTTGTGCGCTTTTATCTAAATTCCTAAAACCATCATCAACAATATCAAATTCAATGGGGATATATAATACTCCGTTAAGGTTTTTAATTAATAATTTGAATATTTCTTTACCTAGTATTTCAATATGGTTATTTTTCCCGAATTTCATCCTTGAAAAAATAATAGTGTCAAAAATTGATCTATCGAATATATTAATATCATTATTAGCTAAATTATTATTGAATGCTGATAAATACATGCCGTAATATACAAAATAATCGAATATAGTAGTTTCTTGTTCCTTTGAGAGATATTCGTTATTTATTTTTTGCCTAGCAACCTCGCTGATAGGATTAATTTTATAATTCAATATTTCTATTCGAGATATATCATTTAATAATGATGTTTTCCCCGTTCCTTGCGCCCCTTGAAGAAAAAAATTAAACATCGAAATATTTATCTCCTTGTCATCAATACTTTTATAATGAGAGTTTTAAGCTTATATTTTTTTGAAATAGATATATTTTTCCACTAGAGTCATTATCATTTACGCTTTTTAGCATAATATCCTCCATTTCTAATAACTGAAAATTCGTACCGACTACAGCAAGCAATGATTCCGGTTTGAAATGAATAAAATGCACGTCACTCCAGTCAGGTTTGTAGAAGTTGTATTCTACGTACTCTGTGTTATACGGCACAGAAATTCTTTCATAACGATTTTCAAATTTCTCGTCATAGCAAAAATCAACGATAAATAAAAAACCATTTTTATTTAATACTCTTTCAATCTGAGTAATTAATGCAGCTACATAATATGCATCAAATGTTACGCTTATGGTCTTTACCAAACAGACACAATCAAAAAATCCTTCAGGATACGGCAAATTAGTGAGAGTACTTTTCTTAAATGTAGCTGATGGGAAATTATTCTTAGCAGCCAACAGTACATTTTTTGACAAATCACATCCATGTATGTTTTTAAAAAGTTGTGACAAGTATGGAATATTATCCCCTTTCCCGCATCCAATGTCTAATACTGTTGTATGTAGCATATATTCAACATACCGTTTAAGACGCTCATTTAAAAATATTTTTAAATCAGTAGGCTTTACTGTTCTCGCTGCGTGAAAGCTATCCCAAAATTTTTCAATTAATATATCAGCGTTCTTTAATATGACATTATTATGTGGGAATATGTGAAATTTCTGATTCATAGTACTCTCCCGCTCGAATTATTGTGTAAGATGGATCAGTATCGTTGTAACGAAGCCTAATATCGAAGCCATTCCTGCAAAATAGATAAATGAGTAGCTTGTGCAAGTTACAAAAAGCCTAATTTCGTTTACCCCAAATATAGCTTCTTTGTCAAGGTTGGATGTTTGTATTCTCCAATGCAAAACTTGTGGCCTCCCTACAATTGTATCTGCCAAATATGCGCGTTTTTTTCTCCAAGAGAAGATATTTAGCATGTGTAGGTACGTATCTTCTATAATCCGTAAATCTCTAATAGTAAAATTATCACAATCAGTGTAGTCTACTGCAACATATTTACGTGGAATAATAAACCAACAAAAAACTTCGGCTGGCACTAAAATTTGCTCAGCCAAGTAATTATATGCGCTTCTGTTTTTAGGGAGAACTTTCCTGTCAAAATATCTTGATTCTGAACAGATATTGCCAAAATGTTTTACGGTGTGATTTGCATTAGCGTACGAAAAAAAAGTGGTTACACTTTTTACATCTTGCGGTACTGAATTAAGAGGGAAATCTACATCAAGAGTCGATATATTCTGCTCATAACTATAATCATGCTTCGCTATTATCGCTTTCATAAGAAAGGTAGTGTGGCGACCGTGAAATTTTACGGTACTGGTGTTTTGTTCATGTTGAGCAGATGCAAAATACCATCCTGTAAATTCAGATGAGCGTATTAAATCTTCTCTCATTTGAACTTTTTGGATTTTACCAGGAATCATAATTTGCACGGATAAAGTTTCAGGGCGCGTGGCAAGCGCATCAATCATAATCTCAAGTTCAAAAACAGTGAAATTATCGTTCTTTTTTATAAAAATTGTTTCGCTTGTCTTCGAGACTGAAATTAGTTCTTCCTTTTTAGGATTAACTATAGCTAAATAACCCATATTAAACACAGTCCCTTTCTGAGATATGAGCCTATATAAAAATCATTGGGTCATCACTTCCAAAACACTTACCATACTTAATTAGCGTACATCTTTATAATCATGCTGTCAATTTCAAGACGATATTTCTATGAGAGATTATTAGCAACGAGCCTAAAATATATAATGTATGATGTAGGCTTCTATACTTGTAATGTAAATCTTTGACGAAGTGGTTTTATAGCTTCTTAGACTCATTATAGCGTGTTTATCATATTAAATTATTGATAAAACGTGTCATAGACAACAAAAACACTTGACATACATATGTATAATATGTTATACTTATATCTAGCAAATAATAGACTGCCCATTTCACGAGGAGAGGATTTTTTGCCCAAGCCAACAAAGTTAATCACCATAAGGGTTCCAGAAGATAGCAATCTTCCAGAGCGTCTTCGCGAGATTAGGCACCGCCTCCGGCTTCCATATCATCATGTACTGGAGCGCTTGCTTGACCGAGAGGAAGAAGCTAGCTCCGAGGCTGAAAATTTGACCAACAAGGTGAGTGAATTGGAGAATCGCGTAAAGGTATTGGAGAAAGGAAGGGGTATTTAATATGCACAGCGAGACATACGCACGGACTTTAAGAATCGAGGTATTACGCGAGGTTGCTATGGGTATCAGTGCAGAATTTATTAACTACGAACTTAGCGCAACGAATGACGATGAAAAAACTCTTATGGATAAAGCAGCATCAGAAGCGTGGCAATTAGCCGATCAACTGTACGGCGCGTCAAATGAGCGAATCTCAGAGATCGAGCAGCAGTTACAAGTTCTTAAAAGACACTTATCGGAGATAGACCTTCGTGCAGCCGTCTGATTTTGCATCATTCAACAATAAAGATTTACATGATAGGCTAAAAATAGCCATGCAAAAGGCTACTGAGTCAAGAATACCTTCGGAAACTCCGACTGTTGTTGTCTGCGGAGGTCAGCCTGGAGCAGGTAAAACTACCATTCATGAAATGCTACGCGAAGAAAACCCAAACGTTGTCGTCATCAACGGTGACGAATACCGACAATTACACCCTAATTTCAAAAAACTACAGGCGCAGTACGGCGACGACAGCGTTACACACACACAACCATTTGCAAACGCAGTGGTAGAAGCCCTGATTGATAGATTGTCCGAGCAAAAATATAACTTGCTTATTGAAGGAACGTTACGTAACCCAAATGTACCGCTCCGGACGTGTGAAATGTTAAAGAACCGCGGCTATACAGCGGAATTGCATGTAATGGCCGTGGACAAAACCAAGTCATGGCAAGGTACGTTAGATCGTTATAAGGAACTGGAGCGCGCTGGCGGTATTGCTCGTGCAACTCCAAAAGAAAGCCATGACGAAGTTGTCGCCAAACTACCGGATAATCTCGCTGCCGTATATGAAGCAAAAAAATTTGACAGGATAGCACTTTTTACAAGAGAGAAAGAATGCGTTTACGATAGCCTAAAAACGCCTGAAATAAACCCACGTGAGCATTTGTATAATAGATTGCATTCGTCCGAGCAAGAACGCTCTCTTGATCCGGCGCAATGGGCCGAAGAAGTCAAGAATTCCAAAGAAATAACGGACAGATTCCCCGGCGCGAAAATATACGAAAAGCCCAATAAGCAGCTCGCTTATGATGGCGAAGTCGTGCACAAAGGGCAAAACGACAGTTTCTTTGCACTGAAAACCAATAAAGGCAATGCAATAATGCTGTTCGATGCAAAAAAGCTTCCTGAAAATGAAAAATCGCCCGAAAAGGGCGCTCACGTGCGAGTAAATTTTCAAGGCGAAGCAATGCAGGTTCGCCCTTCCAGAGAAAAAACTAATGACCGCAGCCATGAGCGCGAGGGGCGCGCAAGGACATAGTAAGCGATTGGAAGAATCGAATAAACGTGAGGTGAAAATTATGGGATTCATAAATGCATATCTAACCCCTGAAGAAAAGAAAGAGCTCAAAAATAAAGCTATTGATAATCCAATTGCGTTCGGTATTTTAGACGTGTCGTGGTGGACAATAGATCGTGAGAATGATATACGTCTTATTTGGGCCGGAACGCATAGAGATTTCCCCTATGAAAACTACTTCGTTCTCCTTTGGAAAGGAGAAATTCATCCAGTGTCGTTTGTTAAAGAATATCCAAGCATACCAAATACCGTTCGCTGGAGCAAGAAAAACGAACTATCAGAATACATTTTCCCTATAGATGCGCCTTTTGTAGATGATTTAAGAAACGCGCTTTTGGCGTATAAAATCGATGGTTCTCCGGATGATTTAAAATCTGAGGCCATTTGCGATTTTTGAGATGCTTAATTTTGATGAAGCAGCGCAGCAACTAGATAAACTTGTTGGCTCCGAGCATTTTTCATTGGAGACTTTAGAAAACTTGGTAAATGAAGTTTCTTGTATTGATCCTATGGCTGAAAATGGAGCTACCACGAACCTGTATTCTAAAGTAGATGTCAAAACAATTGTTGATTTGAATAACGATACTAACGTAAGAGTGATTGATCGAACCCCTGTTTCTAAATTCTTAAACTCAGCTGCATTTAGAAAAGCACTTAACGCTGTTATCCAAAAAGCTAATCCTGATAAAGATAGAGCAATAACTGACCAGATGGCCATTGATTACCTAAACAACGCTACAACCGGACTGTGGGCATCTGCTTCCCGCCAATTCGCTTCAGAGACAGAAGGTAATGTAAAAGGCTACATGGGAGCCGGGGCAGAAAACCGTATCATGGTCAATGTAGAGTTGCCGGAAATAATCATAAACAACCAAAAAGTAAAACTTAGTGGTATTGAATTGACTCCCATGGAAAACATGTCTAAAGAAGAACGGCAGCGTATCGCGGATAAATTAGTCGAATGTTTGCAGGAAGGGCTCAATAAATGTTTACGGCCTGAGAGTGAACAAGTTGCGTTTAAAGAAATGACAGAAAAATTAGCTCAAAAAACGGAACGCTCTCTTGATCCGGCGCAATGGGCCGAAGAAGTAAAGAATTCCAAAGAAATAACGGACAGATTCCCCGGCGTGAAGATATACGAAAAGCCTAATAAACAACTCGCTTACGATGGCGAAGTCGTGCACAAAGGGCAAAACGACAGTTTCTTTGCACTGAAAACCAATAAAGGCAATGCAATAATGCTGTTCGATGCAAAAAAGCTTCCTGAAAATGGAAAATCGCCCGAAAAGGGCGCTCATGTGCGAGTAAATTTTCAAGGCGAAGCAATGCAGGTTCGCCCTTCCAGAGAAAAAACTAACGACCGTGGCAATGAGCGCGAGGGGCGGTCAAGATAAAGGCATATGTTAAAATATAAGCCGTCAGGAAAGGCGAAGGATGGGCTTTTTGTGGCCGCCTGTCGAGGGGGGCAACCCTCAACAGGACTTACAGCCTGAATCGGGTTTTAAAAGAGCTGGAAAACGATGCGGAGAAGTTCCGCGATAGCTCGTAGAAGTGACGCAATCGCTTCTACGAGCTTTGTTATTTTCTCAAGCACGCCATCACCTCCCTAATTATAGAATTTATGTATAAATTATGTCGCCCATAACAAAAAGGCGGGTGTCCAATATCGTGCACAGCGCCCAACGAGGCGCAGCTCTCCTAATTGAGGCCGCGGAAGTGTCAGAAGCAGTGACCAGCGGGAACGGCGAAGCTTTATAATCTTTTGTCCTTGCTCTTACACCTACATTTTTTTGCGGCAGGGGGGTATTTGGGGTGGGTGCTGTCCGATTTTGTCGGCGGCTTATCGCGCACCAGCTGGGGCCTCGTTGTGTCAAGGTGTCTGTATAGCGTAGCGCCGCCTTGACACGGCGGGGTGGCTGGTATTATTGAGAAGCCGACAAAACGTATCAGCCGGTAAGTATGTTGCCTGGCTTTGGCTCTTTGTTTGGGTGAAAATCAAAAACGAAGCTCCCAGATCAATAAACATATCAAAGCTGAATCAGTGGGCGCAAAGCGCCTCCGCTCGAAGTCAGAGGCACAAAAGGCTGTGCCGTTTTTATTGCGCAGCCGAAATGCGCCCCGATTAGATGCCGATACTACACTAGAATACCGCGCCATAACTTCTTTAAAAAACAAAATCCAGAACACTAAGCCTGCAATGTAAATGTTGGTATAAGGTCGTCTTGTTGCCAAAAAGATTTCTTTCTTGGCGATGTGCTTTTGGATATTAAATCCGGCAAGCACTACAAAATCCTGGTCGGCGAAACGTTGCCTAAAGGTTTGACTGAACGCGCATCAAAAATCGAAAGGTTTTTCTATTGTCAGCTTTAAAGATTTGGAAGCTGAAATTAAAAACGCATGCCCGTAGCAATTATCGTAGAAAAGGTTGTGAAGCTCTGTTATTTTCGTACTTCGCCAAGCGCCTTGCCTAGGAAGAATGGGAAGAAATGAATGAAGAAATATTATTCAAATCCACAGCAGGTTTTTTACAGCTAAGGTCTGCGGACTGTGATTATAAGTGCATTCATTTATAACCTGCACCAGTGTCGCGCACAAAATTTCAAACACGGCACGAGTATTTTTTTATAGTAATATTTTGAAAGCACTTGTAGAAATTGCCGATATGTAGAATTATAATATCTCTGTAAGGAGAAAGGGGGGGTAGGTTATTGAGTGCCATTAAAAAAGTTTCAAAGCTAGCGAGACTAAACTTCTTGGTAGGGAGCTAGCCTCGCTTAGCCAATGCGGAAACCTCGAAACTCCAACTCCAGTAGCTTATGAATGAGAAGCTACTTCTTGAGGTTCCTGAAAGTTTAATTCTAAACGATTTTTTGTGAAATTGGAACCTCCTGACAACGGAAAGGGAATTTTTACGATGAATGATTACAATTCTTGTGGCGCGTGTAATAACCCACCAGGTTACTGTGCGTATTGCACTTATAAGCTTCGAGCATAATCAATAATTTTGCTCTAGAGAGCCCCGGCTTTTCTGGCGGGGCTTTGCATTTTTCAAGGGTCTTTTTTCGCATGAGGCGCAGGTTTAAATTTGCCAGTATCAAAATCGAAGCTATTGATTAAGTAATCAAATCAAGGCTAAATTAGTGTACGCAAAGCGCACACGCTCGAAGACAGAGGCACAAAAGGCTGTGCCGTTTTTATTGCGCAGCCGAAATGCGCCCCGATTAGATGCCGATACTACACTAGAATACCGCGCCATAACTTCTTTAAAAACCAGCAAGAAATGTAATAAATTCAACAAAACAAATCTAGTACGGTTGACTGGGAACGGTACATACTTTGGTAAAACCTAGGTCTTGTGCCGTTTCCTCTCTTATCCCATGAAGGCGAAGTTTAATTTTCTTTCCAAGAAAATTAAAGATAACACATATATTTTAACTTTTTAGATTGACTTGTTAAAGATAGCTCCGTATAGTAAGGTAAAAAACGACTGGGTAGTGGCGATTATGCGTAGAAAACTGCAAGGAATTTTGATTAAATCGGCGTTAATAGGCGACGAGCGTTATTCCACATATTCCCCTAATCCACTGCCGCCCGCGCCTGCTATTGATATGCCAGCCATTTCAGTCTGGCTTGAAAAGGCGAACCTGGCCGTCGGGGAACTGAACGGTGTTGTTGAAAATGCACCTGACCCAAACGTTATCAACTATATGTATATCCGTAAGGAAGCCGTGCTATCCTCGCAAATCGAAGGCACACAGTCTACTTTAGACGATCTGCTTCGCTATGAATCCGGGAGCACGCCTGGAACGACCATAGATGACGTAGCCGAGGTGTCCAGCTATGTATCCGCCTTAAATCATGGCTTAAAGCAGATTGATGGCGGTTTTCCGCTGTCACTGCGTCTTATCCGCGAGATTCATAAAATCTTGCTTACGAACACGCGAGGGAAGAACAAAATGCCCGGCGTGTTCCGCACCAGCCAAAACTGGATTGGCGGGACGCGGCCGGGAACGGCCCGATTCGTCCCAGCCCCGCCCGACGAGGTTATACCTTTAATGGGGGATATGGAAAAGTTCATGAACGCGCAAGAAGATAAAATCCCACTTCTTGTAAGGGTTGCGCTTATCCACCATCAATTTGAAACTATCCACCCGTTCCTTGACGGCAACGGGCGCACTGGGCGCTTGCTGATAACGCTCCATCTTTGCGCGCGCGGATTTTTGAAGTCGCCGTTTCTGTATCTGTCTCTGTTCTTCAAGCAGCACCGTGACTTGTATTATGATAAGCTGACGGAAGTTCGCAAAACGGGCGACTGGGAAGAATGGCTGAACTTCTTTTTGGAAGGTGTGGCGGTAACGGCAACGGACGCGAAGTATACCTTGCTTAAAATCCAAAAAATGTTCGAGAGGGACGATTCTTTGGTCAAAGGCATTGGCCGCGCCCGTGAATCCGCAGGAGCGGTGTTGAACCAGTTCAAGCAGAAACCGCTTCTTGCCATACCGGAAATAGTGAAACGCACAGAACTTTCAACGCCAACGGCGATAAGCGCGGTCGGACGCTTGATAGACTTGGGTATCATTAAGAATATCAGCGAAAAGAAATGGGGGCAGATTTATTCCTATGAAGGATATACTAAACTGCTGAACTCTAACGAGGGATAAAATCGGCGTCTTGTAAAGAGAATATGTTTACCGCCTCATATACTGCTTCCATAACCCTCTGCCCTCATTCCGTGCTTTTCTCTCAAATTGTTCAAAAAAATTAACATACCCGGAAGCTGTCCCTACAGTCATAACTCGCGCATATCCGCCTAAAAGTAATTGAGCATTGAACATTTTATTTCTTATCTCTTGCTCGTCAAAATTGACCGGCTCGGACATCCACACATAAGCACGCAGGCGGTCAAACCTGTCACGGAGACGGCCATCGAATTGAAGTAGTACATCTCTGTTTAAAAGTCTTCTGCTTGCGAAGTTAGTTGCTTCTACCCCGAAAAATTCAGGCTCTCCCCTTAAAGGAGTTTCAGGCGCGTCAACACCGATCAGTCGCACTCGTTCTCTGGTGGTGCATTGAAGTATAACTACGATTGTGTCTCCGTCTATAACCCTCAGAACGTGGGCAAGATGAAAAGAATTAGGCTGGATTTCAGCAATGGCAATACAAGAAGTAAGTAACAAAAAAACGATAGGTAATAATTTTTTCATTCAATCACTTTCCTTTTCTCGTTGACAGGCAAAGATCATGTGCTTTATCGTAAACAGCTCCCAACTTAATAATTGAGATATCCAGAAAGCATGAAGCTGATAAGCGTTATGAGCCTGTTCTACCGTGACAGCCCCCGAAGCTGTTTTTTGTTAAAGTGCTGCTGGCTTGGGGGTTTAGGGGGAGCCTCAGCGAGCAGCGGAGAGGCTCCCCCTCCGCATTTACCCTTCATTTTGCGCTAAAAAACAATAATAGGCGTGGCCAGCCTACAATGAATAGCATTAACAGGCCCAAGATAGCGAGAATCAAAGCCTCTCTCCTTATGGCTCATCAACCATAGTTGATTATCTTCCAACTTTAGAGGCAATGGAAAAGCAGTTAAAATTCTTTCAGAGCTGCTTTGAGTTAAAATTTGAGAGTGTTTAATAAGAACTCCATTAACTGAAATCCCGTACCCATCGCTCGTAATAACATCGCCTCCTATAGCAGATACGCGCTTTAAATATGGAATGCGTGCGCCATGCGAATTCAGCATAAATGGGAAATCTGCGTAGGCTTCAAAGTTAGAAAAATAGGCTACATCGACAACAACATAATCGCCCTTGGCAAATGGCCTGTCCATCTCGCCAATTACCCACCATAGACCAACAGGAACGGATGGTGTTACGTTAATAATAAGCCGACCTGAGATAAAAAGAACCGCCACAGCCATAAAAATGAGCAATGATACAGCAGTGGCTATTCGCACCAAGCGCATTATATAAGCACATCGCTCTCGTCGGGGGCGTTGATTTTGGCTCTCTCTGAAAAAGTGGGATCTAAGAAATAAAGAATTTGCTTCCCGTAAATGGCCGGAAAACCAGCTGCGAAAACAAGCATATCGCCGGGTTCGATTATATTAAGGTTAGCATCTTTCTTTGCGCCCGGAAGACGCAGGCATTCATCGGGAGTCAGAAGCGGCCTTTGCTGTATTTGCTGTTGCCTGCTAATACTTTTGTTAGCGAACATGCCAGTTCCAGAGAAAGATTCCGTTTCCTGCTGAATTATGACCGTGGCTATACCAGTTTGCTCAGAAAGATACTTTGCGGTTTCCACTTTATTTGGAGCATAGGCATTCTGGATATGGCAGTTTCCAATGATTGGGTTATTTTCTCCATAGGCTTCATAAAGCTGTGCCAAATCTTGAATTATTAGATAAAGCTTGATGTTCCAACCTCTAAAATAAGCAATACCATCTTTAATGATGTTCATGCGTCCTATGGCTGGAAACTCGTCTAGCAACATCAGCAATCTATGTTTGTATGGCGCTTTCTGCTCTCCTCCTCTAAACTCCATTTCTGGCATGAGAGCGTAAATCATCTGAGTAAGGAACATGCGTATAAGCGGCCTAATGCGACTCATTTCAGCCGGATTCAAGACAAGGTAGAGTGAAACAGGCCTATCGTAGTCCATGATATCCCTGAGTTTAAAGCCACTTTTGGCTGTATTCCGCGCAATAACGGGGTCTGCATAGAGTTCAAGACATTTTATGGTGGAACTGAGAACGGAAGAAGCCTCATTTTCCGCGCGAGAAAGCATTTCAGAAGCAGCTTTAGCTACAAGGGGATGAGTTTTAGAGTTGCTTGGATTACCGCGAGTATCGTAAAATACGTCACCTCTACCTGCATGTTCATACTGCTGCCATTCGGTCATTGTATCCTCATAACTGTTCCCTGGCTGCGTCAATTCAATAAGAACATCTGCGAGATTTCCGCTTCTTTTTTCTTTTTTTGCTTTATATATGACGTGTGCGATAGCGCCGGTAAGGAGCGCCCGGGCAGTATCAGACCAGTGATCGTTCTCTCCTTTTCCGTGAGGATCAACAAGAATACCAGCTAAATTCATGATATCACCAGTTTCTTTCGATGTCCCAATGCGAATTTCCTCAAGCGGGTTATATGTAACAGAGCGCCCCAGAATATCGTCTGTTGGATCCCAGCGCAAAACTTTATGCCCCTGTTGCTTCCTCCAACCGCTAGTCAAACTCCAGTTTTCACCCTTAATATCCAAAACGACTACGGAGTGCATCCATGAAAGCAATGTTGTAATCACTAATCCAACACCTTTTCCAGATCCACTAGGTGCGCAGGTCAGGATGTGTTCTTTGCCGTTATGCCGTAGGTAATATTGCTTCCCATCCTTTGGGTCTATCCAGCCACCAACATACACGCCATCGCCTGCCTTTCCCTTTGGCGGCAGCAGTGACGCGGAAACCATATCTTCACGAGTGGCCCACTTAGCGGAGCCATGTACGGCGCTGACATCGGTATTACCGCCGCGTATCTGACGAATACCTACACCAAACATAAAAAAACTCATCAAAAACCCTGCACCCATAATAATAAAACTTTCATGGAAAGGTGCGATGTGGCCAGTGGCTCTCCTGAAATCACCTGCCCATTCGAGTATCTGCCACGGCGCATAAATTCTTAATCCAGCGACATTGATACCGCCAGGCATTCTATTTTGCCCCTGAAAATAGGCAAAATGCTGAGTACCAGCAAACATTGAGAACAACATAAAAAGCAGACCCAATCCAGCAATTTTTCTTCCTGTCTTTTTTCTAGCAACCTGATGTGAGTACCCGCCTTGAGTTACAGATGATTTCATGGTGTTTTTCTCCCCCGATCGATCTGCCTTGTGTTAGTATTTTCATTTCCCCGCGCCCTGCGAATTGTAGCTTTTTCATTTCCTCGCGCCCAAGCTAGATCAAGCGTTTGTCCTGTTTCCAGCTTTACATTAGGTTCTAAATCAAGCAATTTAAGAGAATACACATAAAGGTGTCTTCCTTTGAGCAAAATAGCGCTTTGCTCTGTCCTTGCCACAACTTCACAACCTCTTAATGGCCCAATTCCGGGTTTGCCTTCTTGAACTGAAGCAGCGGAATTTATTTTCGCAAGTGCTTGTTTATCATTCGCCAGATTCCGTTTAAGAATTTCAATCAGGTCAAGTGTTTCATTTTCCTGATGCGAGAGCACTCTACCCTTAAAGCTGGAATTATCAAGTGTCCTCGGCCTATTTAATAAAGAAGCTGCATCAGATATCCTCTTTTCCGTTTCTTGGTTGATACTTACTGTTCGTACGGCTTGCTGCGATTCCTCTTGAATTCTCTGAAATCCTTGCTGCGCGTTGTTTTTTATAATGGCTTGTTGAATGCTCCCTTGTAACTGAGGATGTGCCTTCGTTTGAGCGTGAAGCTCTTTTAGCATTTTTTCCCGCTCAGCCGATGCAGGATGTTTTAAAACAGTATTAAGCAGGCGTTCAAAGTGTTGCACTTGCAAATCAGAGCTTATTTTCAGAGGCTCCTTCCTTTCCATAAGAAGCCTTGAGGTTATATCTTGCTCAGGAATGTTACAAAACGTGTTAGTGATCAGCATTTATGACTTCACTCCCTTTCTATCTGCCGCGTCCTTGCTCCCGCTGCTGTGTGGCCACTTTAGCTTTTTCATTCTCTTTGTATGTAATCCGCAGGCTTTCTCCCTTCTCCGGGATACGCTCTAGCTTGTCTAGCTGATGGGCGACCAGAGAGTTTTTTCCGACCTGCTGCACACAAATGCCCCTGTTCTTGTCAACGTGTAGAATGTCGCCTTTGTAATTACCCTGTGCGCTGGGATTGGTGTACACTTTTACTCCTTCGCCTTCAAGTAATTTCATTCCCTTAATTTCCTGCTCCAGAGAAGGGGCTTTTTCTTTTTGCTGAGCTGGCTGTTCCTGTTTTTTCTGAATTTTGCTCTCTGCTGCCTTACCACCACGCTCTGCGATAACTTTCGCCATCATTTCCGTGTGGCCACGTTCCGCTTCCTCTTGCGAAGTGTACTGACGCTGATGTATTTCTCGCCCAAAATCAGGCTTGTTACTATCAATCACACTTCCATGAAACACACCTGTCTCGTAAAACTCTATTCTTTGCAAGGTTTTGTTATAAATACTGCTTGTCATTACATGCAAACGCTCGCCTTTATTAGTGTTAATAATGTCGCGTAACGCAGTTTTACCGGGGTATTCCTGCGAGTTTTTATCATTCTGCTGCTGTTCACGTTCGCGGCGGTGCTCATGCTGCAAGATAAGATTGCTGGCTTTGTCTGCTTCTGCTGCTGCTCTAAAAAGTTCGTTGTGGTCTTTTTTCAAAGCGGATACCCAAGAGTTTAAATACTTTGCATGCTGCTCAAAGTGTTCTTTATCAGGCAACATGCCGGTTTCTGCACCTGTAAACATGCTGGTCATTTCCGCTACAAGTTCTTCACGCGCGTACTTCTGAGTTTGCTTACCAATAGCAAACTCTCGACTTAAACGCGATTCATGCCCCGTCCAATGCCCTAATTCATGCAGAGCAGTTGCATAATAAAATTCCGGGTCTTTAAATGCCTGTGGTTCAGGCATTTGTATATAATCCTTGTTAACACTATAAAACGCTCGATTTCCACCATGTTTGATTACTGCCCCCGACTCACGGAGAATCCGCTCGGCTTTCTCGATTTTCTGAAATGGTTCTGGCTCAGCTTTTTCCAATTTGGGAATACCTTCGATCTGAGACGCATGGAATACGACATATGATTTTATGATGGCGGTACTCTCCGGCTCCATCTGCTTAGTTTCAGGGTTCATTTTCTCTGTTTCTTTAATTTCAAAGTAAGAAATATGCTGCCCTTTAGAGCCTTTTTTTATACTCCAGCCCTTTTCTTGAGCCTGCTTGAAGGTACACCATCGGTTATCGGTTGGGTCTTCCGTGCGACTGCCATGGAAGGCCAAAGAAAAAGCGTTACCGCCCCGATAACGTTTGCCTGTGATGGCATTTTGAGGCATGGTGTCGCGCATAGTCTTCCAAGTTCTCTCCCACTGACCAACGCCTTGCTCCATAGCCGAGATTACATCATCAACAAGCTGCTTACGTACCTGCTGTATTTTTTCGTTAAGCGCCATAATTACTGTTCCCAGAGCCGTTTTCGAATTTGAAGTTCGTTTTCTGACGGCACTTCGAGCGTTTCAATGTTATCAGGTTCTTCCATTTCCGAATCTTCCAATATTCCACCGTAAAACTCAACTATACTCTCAGCATCCGCCACAGTTTTTGCCTCACTTACACCGCTCATTTTTAAAACCTCCATCTCAGGATACTGTCTGTTATCTGCCGCGATTTCGCTCATTCGCTTGTTCCCGTGTAGCAATTTTTGCCTTTTCGTTGCCTTTATATACGACTCGGAGATTTTCTCCCTTCTCCGGGATGCGCTCTAGCTTGTCGAGCTGATGGGCGACCAGAGCGTTTTTTCCGACCTGCTGCACACAAATACCCTTATCCTTATCAACATGCAAAACCTCGCCCTGAGAACTGCCCAGCTTGCTTGGTTCGGTATAAATTTTTACGTTATTTCCCTCCAGCAGTTTCATATTTTTAATTTCCTGCTCCAATGAGACGCTATCCTGTAGCTTACGTTCCTTTGATTCAGTTCCGAGATTAAAAGCTCCCACTTGCTCTCCAAAACCCAACAATGGCTCGCTGTCTTCATACTGAAGTTGCTTCTGCTGCTCTTTTATTTGCTCTTGCAGTTCAGGATTTGATATTTTGAAGCCATTCTCTGCGGCGATTTTTACGCATAACTTTATGTACGCTTCACAGCCGTCAACCTTGCAGTTGCCCCATTTTGATTGTGCTAATTGTAGTGTTACCAAAACAGCTTCTTCCGTGAGCTTGGTCGTCTCTATTTTCCATCCGTGATCAATGACATAGGGGCGCATTTTTTCAGGGATTTCGTAACCTACGCCGCTTCGCTCACTTTGTAACATTGCTTCCGCTTTTTCGTTTCCTTTATATGAGATACGGAAATCCTCCCCTTTTTGGGGAAGGTTATCCAAATCATCAAGTTGATGGACAAGCAGAGACGTTTTCCCAATCTGCTGCACGCAAAAACCTCTATCTTTGTCAACGGACAGGATTTTACCTTTGTAGTCGGCGTTTTCTTTTGGTGTAGTCCAGATTTTTACATTATCGCCATTTAAGAGATTCAGTTCTTTAACTTCCTGCTGCGATATTTTTTTGCTATTAGATAGCGGCGTTACTTCTCCAACGTAACCGGGATGTTGACGTTCAAATTCTTCATTAATCATTTGCTCGTACACGTCAAGCGCCATTGCTTCTTCAAAGCCCTCTGGCGGCGTTACGTGTCCTATATCATCCATTGCGATACTCCTTTCCCGCTGCTGCTCCTCCCATTGCTTAAATCGTGGGAAATGGCCTATTTTTTTAAGGGCCTGTTTACGTTCCTCGGCCTGTTCTGAAAAGAGTTCTTTTTTCTGACGTGAGTGCTCGACAGCTATTAGAGATTTAACTAAATTCCGTTCCTCTCCCCTGCCTTTCCAGTCCTCCGTATCAAAAATAGCGCTCCTTCTTTCCTGCTGTATGTTGGAAAGCTCACTACGCTCTTTCTCGTGTTTTTCTTTCAGAGCATCAAGCACCTTTGCTTTTTCCGTCTGAAATTCGAGTTTTCCAGCATTGTAAATTTCATATAAAGTCAGCTCTGTCCCTTTTTCTTGCGGCACTGGGAGGCTGTATACCTCACCGCAAGGCTCAAAACCACCGAACCTATTTTCAAGTTTTTTAAGAGAGACTTCCCTTGATACCTGAGATGCTTTCACCTGAATATCACCGACAACGAAAACCGCGCCACTGCCTTTTTGTTTGTACTCCACGCCCACGCCGAGAGCGTGTAATTTTTCGTGAAAACCCTTCCAATTGGTAATATTTTTCAATAATTCCGGCGTGATTTTTTCCAACAAGGCAGATTGCGCTGATTTTTCCCCTGTCAGCGCTTCAAAAGTTCTGGCTTTATCAGATATAGGCGCTTCACGCACTTGCTTTTTGGTGCTTTTCACTACCATACTGCCGGAGATGGTGTAATGCTTTCCTGTAAGCTCCTGAGTCCAGCCCTGCTGCAATTCGATCTCGCGTATTGTTCTTTCAAGTTCCTTCTTCGTCCAATTTCCAGCAGCTTGAATTGCCTTATACGTTTCAGGATGAATACGGTTGAATGCAACATGAAGGTGAGTATGCCTCGTATTTTCGTGAAGCCCATAGATGCACTGGCAGCCCTCCAAGCCGTAATTTTTTTCCAACATTTCAATAGCCTGGTCAATTTGCCCTACATTTGGTTTTTCATTCTTGGGCCACGACATTACAACGTGCAAAATCGGTTTCTCAGAGCGCGTATTTTGATATGCCGTACTTCTCATTTCGACAGCCGCCAGTTCTATAAAATCGCTCGGCCTTTCGAGTCCGGGAAAATCGACAGTGTTCAGATTACGAGTTCCCAAGTAGGTGCACTTATCTTTATGCCCTACTCCGGCGATATACCGCGTAATAGAACGGAAAGAAGATTTTCCGTCTTTTCTCGGTCGCACGACTTTACCGATCATTACACTCTGCTGTTGCTTTGCTGATGGCGCGTATCGTGTCACGAATCGCAATGATCGCGGCAGCGGTTTTCTCAGAGTATGCGGCTCGCGTTTCGAGGTGTATCATTTTAAGTAACCCTCCCTGCTTTCGCAGTTCGTTGATGAGATTGACATCTACACGTGAAATAATTCTTCTTCTGGTTGATGCGCGCCGTATAAATTCAGCACATGTCAATCCACTTTGCTCTGTGTATTTTTGAATCTGTTCGTACTCTCGCTCTGTCAAGCGCACTCGTATTATTTTTGTTCTGAGTTCTATTTTTTTTTGCATTGTTCCCTCCTGCGACTTCCAACGAAAAGTCGCTATTTTTCTTCCCGATTTTCCGGGAGGGGTGCAGGGGGCTAGCCCCTTGCTGGAGTCCAGAGGTGAAACCTTTGGCAAGCTCTGGAGTAAACAGAGAGAGAAGCAACGCGCCGAGCCTGTTTACGTCGTTTGGCCGTAGGTCAAACGCCTGCTTGTCCTTTGCTTTCATTGACATGAGCGCGTTAGGTAGTATAAGTGTAGTTTTCGAGATAGTTAGTTTGATTAACCATGAAAAATACTGGTTAATTTAACTAACACTTAGAAAAACGTGAGGTAAATTATTCCTACCTAAAAGGAAGGCGTGAAAAAAGTGAGCAAAAAAGGAACGTCTAAAGGTACGATAATAACAGTTGAGACACTTGAGGAAATGAAACGGAAATTGAGCAATATGCCTATAAAGCAATCTCTCGATAAAAAAAATGCTGTCCTCTACCTTAGAGACGTGATTCATAGTTTAATAGAGAAGAATTATTCTACGGAAGAAATATCGCAGCTTCTAAAAAAAGAAGGACTCACCATTGCACCAGCCGTCTTAGGTAAGTACCTTAAAGAGATGAACAAAGGCAATAACAAACGCAATCAAACCAAAGAGCCGCCCGGAGAAATGGGAGGCAGTAAACAAGGTGGAGGTAAAAAGGAAAAGGAAGCAGGTAAGCCAAATACAACAAACTTTAACATTGAAGACGACACAGAGAATTTATAAAAACTTTGACAAGCAACTAGGATAGCAATCACAGAACAGCGAATTAGCAAAAGCAGAACAGCGAAAGCGCAGAGGCAAAGCAAGCGCAACGCAATAGAAGAGCAGCGAAGGAGCAAAATATAATATGCGTATATATTTTTCAAGCGGCTCAAAGGGCGGAGTTGGCAAATCATTTGTTTGCATGGGGCTTTTGGATTATCTTACACAGTCTCGTAATAAAAAAATCGTATTGATTGAGAGCGACACTTCAAACCCCGATGTATCAAAAGCATACGGAAAAGATGAAAATGTAAAACGAATTCCCGTTCGCCTTGACGATGCTGACGGATGGATTGAACTTGTGAATATATGCGACCAACACAAGGGCGAAGATGTTATAGTAAATTCGGCGGCGCGAAGCAATGAGGCAATAGCGGAATACGGAGAAACCCTGACAGGGTCGCTCGAAGAATTGCAGCGTGACCTCGTAACCTTTTGGGTAATAAACCGGCAGCGTGATTCAATGGAGTTATTAAAAAAATATGAAGAGCAAATGCCTAGGGGAAGCATCCATGTGGTGCGTAATACATTTTTCGGAGAGCCGAAAAAATTTGAGCTTTATAACACATCAAAGTTAGCAGATACCATGACAAAAAGAGGAAAAACCCTTGATTTTCCGGACATTGCAGACCGCGTTGCGGACGATCTTTACTCAAGGCGCCTTTCGATAGCGAATGCAATGCACGAAATGCCGATAGGGAACAGAGCGGAATTGAAACGCTGGCGTGGTATGGTCTGGGCAATGTTCGGGCAGGTGATAGGCGATGAATAACGAAATAGAAACGGAGGAAACGGCAAAAGAAGAACACGAAAGCGAAGAGGCAGGAAAAGAACCAACAGCGCAAACCGACCCGCTGAAAACGTATGAAAGCTTTTTTGGCGAGGGAACAGAGGAAGAGCAAATTCGAATTAAAGAAATAGCGGCCAGGCTAAATATTCGTGATAATGATGCTCTATGGCTCATTGTTTACATTATGAACTATTTTGGCCGGTTTTATGAAAATCTACCGCAGCGAATACAAGACAGCGCGGCCGCATCTGTTTCAAAGGTGCAAGAACGGTGCGTATCTCTGGCAGATGTAGAGATGGAGCGCGTGAAAGGCGAAATTAGCAAAGCTCTCTTACAGCACTCTGATAACTTTGCAAAGCGCCATAGTGCTAATGAAATTGTGCTGCCGCTGGCGTGGCTCTGCTTGGGTCTCTTTGTTCTTTCTTTGATGATGTTTGTTGCTGGCGTGGCGGTAACTGGCAGAGGATGGGGAGCTAACCCGCTTGATATGCTTCTGGCAGCACCGGCAGGATGGATACTACCTATAGCAGTTACGCCGCTTTCAGGGTATACGATATACTCGGCTTGGAATAAATACCTAAACACGAATGAAAAAAAGCATCTGGTATCAATAGCAGGAGCGCTTGCAGTAGTGCTTACTGCTGTGTTTTGCTTTGTTAGATTATGGACAGTGTAAAAATAAACAGCAGAAAGCCAGTTGAACGAGATTCAATATCACATGATGCTCTACAAATCTTCGGGCCGATTGCAAAATCGGCTTTTTTAAATTCAGAGATATATAATATAATACATATTATGTTATATATATTATATAATGTACACTATATCATATATACAATAAGCTATAAATCATATCTTCTCTGTTTAAATAGCCATAAGGCAGCATAGCAAGCGCAAGAACAGTTTTTAGAATATCAATCAGGCTTCCGTTGGAGTTTCTGTCAATAAGTAGGATATATATAATATTATATATATAATAATCTTCGTCAAATATATATCAGGTTATTCCTTAAATCCGGGGATTGCCAATTGATTGTCTGCTATACATTTCTCTGCCCACCAACGCCCGGCAGTAGTGCAATACTGACATTTTTTCGCGCGTTTCCCCGGTCGGCATTTTTTATTAACGCTTCTCCACATTTGCCAGCACTCTTCGGCCTCTTGCTGAGCCTCGCCGCGCTCTCGCATAGTTTTCTGCTCTACAGTCTCTTGCACCTTAGCCAAACTCTCTACCAGCGCAGGAACGAAAGTAAACCGGATAGCAACAACCTTCTGTAATCCTTCCTTTACAGGTTCCCAATCAAAGAAAAAATTTGTTTTGTCCGGATTGGTTATTTCTTTTTTTGCAGTTTCAAGAACTCGAATTCGAAAAGCTTTGAAATCTTTTCTATATGCAGATGGGGTTGAAAGAATGTTGTGAAGCTCTATAAGCGAGATAGTTGCCTCCCCCAAAGCTTTCCATGAGTTTAAATAACGGAAAAGCTGTTGAGCATAAGTGCTTGTTAATGATGAAAACGCAGGCAAAGAACGCACTGCAAATTCTTTTTTTAGCTCAAGAAAATGTCCACAAAGTTCTTCGTTGAGTTTAGCTTTTATATTACCGCTGTCGTCCATTGCGATATAAACGAATATCGGAAAGGCTTTAAATCCTTTTTTACCCATTGGCATAACATATGTTTGCCGGACAAGGCGTTCTTTAACAGCCTTTTTTGCCTCTTCAAATTGGAGGGTTGAAAGCGCCTTCCCTCCAGTGATTTCAGTTATGGGAATAACATGTTCTTTGAAAAATTTATCCTCCGTTGTGTTTTGTGATGCAATCAGAGCAATAATTCGCTCTTCCCAAACACTTACTACTGCTGGGTCAATTTTTGCTCTTGCGATAGCATTAGATTCTACAACAACAGGTGCGCGCTTTCTCAATTGCACTCCTCCAATTTATTTAGTAATTTAAGGGTATTATATAAACTTCGGACGTTCATGTAAATATGTTCGAGGTTTTTCAGTCAAATACGTCCGAGGTTTCAGTCAAATACGTCCGAGGTTTCAGTCAAATACGTCCGAGGTTTCAGTCAAATACGTCCGAGGTTTACTAATTTTGCACAGTCATTACAAGGTTTTATGACCTCCTAAAATATAAAAATACAAAAAGATAAAAAGAAATAGTGTCAATGTGGATATTGTGGATATTGTGGATGCGAAGTATAAATGCAGGGGGGAACGGCACCTCTCCGCTTCGCTCCGAGGCTCCCCCCTCGGCGGTAAAAACACCGCCTCCCCCCTTGCCGCCTCCTTTCGCCCAGAAACCGGCTACAGGAGTCAAGAGTATAAGCGTTATGACATTAAAGAGCGCGAAGATTATTTAAACATACTAAAAAGTAATCAACCGCTAACATACCATCAGCGTTATGGCTTTCAGAAGCCTTAACGCTTAGGTAGCATGAATCAGATTAAAGTTAAATTAATAACTACAACACTGAAAGCTGACAGGTCAAGTAATGACTTGACTTCGAAGAGATAGTTAGTGATAATATGTAAGTCAGGTTTACAGAGTTACAGCGTGATAACATGTTAGTTAAATTTACATGCGTGTATCATTATAATGTGTTAGCTAAATTTACAGGTGCTGATAGTTAACTTCCTTAAAGTGAGAAACGAGGCCTACTTTCGAACATGGATCTTCTTGACATGGCGATTTATTCGCACTACAATTTTAGCAAGCAAGCAAGCAAGCAAGCAAGCAAGCAAGCAAGCAAGCAAGCAAGCAAGCAAGCAAGCAAGCAATAGCTTTTCTCTTATATTTTCCAGGACATTACAACTGCAAAACTATTTGCGCACATATTCCGTGTGCGCATTTTTGTATTCACACTCAGAGGAAATACCGTCATGAATAAAACACTTGCGCGAAAAGAACTAAACCAAGCAGTGGGACAAGTCGTACGCACTTTACGCAAGGAGCGCGGAATATCTCAAGCACAAGCTGCTCGTATTGCTGGCTTTACTAGGCCGCTGTGGGTACAAATCGAGCTTGGGATGGTTTGGCCATCGACTAATAGTTTTTTCGGTATTGCACGAGGCTTAGATATTGCAGTGTCCGAGATTTTTTATGTCTTGGCTAACACTCTCAATCAAAACGAATATAGAAACAACAAAGAAAATTGATAGGTTGAAGCATGTCTGCGTCTGATGTAGTACAGCGAAGAAATCTGGAGAAACTTTACAGAGAAATGGGGGAAGAAATACACAAAGCAATGCAAGACCCCTCAATCGTTGAAGTTATTCTTAATGAAGACGGTATAGTCTGGGTAGACCGGCTTGGTGTAGGTATGAGCGAACTTTGTACGCTCGACCCAACCGCCGCAGTACAAATGCTTGGAACGATTGCTCATATGCTGGGCAGGGTAATTAACGAAAAGCGCCCGGTAATAGAGGGAGAGTTACCCGGAGATGGCAGCCGCGTTATGGGAGTAATCCCGCCTGTAGTTGAATCACCCGTGTTTAATATTCGGAAAAAAGCGTCGGCAGTGTTTCCTCTTGATGCATATGTAAAAGGTGGTCGCTTGACAACGGACGACCATACGATACTAACAGCAGCGGTGCTTGCGCGTGAAAATATCCTCATAGTGGGAGGCACTGGAACGGGAAAAACAACATTCGCGAATGCAATATTGCACGAAGTATGGCTTCAATGTTCAACACATAGGGCTGTAATCCTTGAGGACAGCGTGGAATTACAGTGCGCTCTCAAAAATAAAGTGAAAATGCGTACAAAACCTAAAGTCGATCCTGATGATATTGAAATTACGATGCAAGACTTACTTAAAATCGCGATGCGTCAAAAACCAGACAGAATAATTCTCGGAGAAGTCCGTGGAAAAGAAGCATTAGATATGGTAAAGGCCTGGAACACAGGTCACCCAGGCGGGCTTTGCACAGTCCACGCTAACGATGCGCGGGCAGGGCTTATCCGCATTGAGCAATTAATAGCGGAATCAGGGGCTCTTCCGATGCGTGAATTTATCGCTGAAGTCATCAATATTGCGGTATTCCTTGTCAGAGACCCTGTTATAGGGCCTAAAGTCATGGAAATAGTGAGGATAGAAGGAGTGATTAACGGAGAGTATGTTTTTAAAGATGTTCGGACAAACGAAGTTTTGAGTCATTAACTCGGAATCATGAACCATCGAGCCAAAAAGGAGAATGTCAAAATCATGAAGAAAATTATAGCGAAAATAATTCTTGTTGTTGGGATATTGCTTTGTTTGCTGCCTATGGGAGCTGGAATTGCGTACGCAGGTGAGACAATGCCTTGGGATACGGGGCTTCGGACATTAACAAACGCATTGTCTGGTACAACAGCAATGTATGTCACGATGATGGGCTTGTTCTTTATCGGAGCGATGTTGATGTTCGGTGGAGACCTCGGTAACTTCGGTAAAAGTTTAATGATGGTTGTAATAGTTGGTACCTTGCTTGGTGGTATTGGGCAAGTAGCTGGTTTATTGGGCTTTTCGTCTGGCGCTCTGCTCCCTTAATTCTGATGGATCGGGACGAAGAAGGCCTTCGAGTTAGCCCTGTATACAAAGGGCTGACACGCCCGCAGTTGATGTTTGGTTGTGACCGAATATTAGTGTTCGTACTCCTGATAGCGTGTGCGATGTTATTCGGGCCGGGCGGAATTGGGTCTGGAAATGTATTAAATATAGTTCTTGGAGTGTTCTTGCTTATAGTTGGAATCAATTTACTTGCAATGCTGGCAAAATTCGACCCGGACGCTCGTGAGATATTTCGTAGGGCTTTGAAGTACAAAGAGCGATATTCTTCAGTCAGTGGATTTAGAGTAATGGATAAGGAGCATAAACCCTAATGATCCGAGCTAGTCAAACACAAAAAGGTATCGCTGAACATCTGCGTTACAGCCACATGGTAACGCCTGAGGTTATGCAGCTTAAAGATGGCGGTTTTCTCGCTGGTTATTGGCTGCAAGGGCCAGACCTTGAAAGTTCGACGTTCGGGGAGCTTGAATACATGTCCGATATGCTAGCCAGAGCTTTTACGCAGCTTGATATTCGCTGGCACATGCATTTTGAATTTTTTCGGCGTGAAACGCACTCATACCCCGGTCATAATTTTACCGAAACTACAACTCGGATTATCGACTTGGAACGTGAGGCGCAGTTCAACCGGGAAGAAAGCCATTTTGAATAGACCTGTCCACTAACTCTTCATGAAATTACAAATGCCACACAACAAATTAATCCTCAAGCCATGCCTTTTACGTTTGTTGCGATAACGAGATGATAATATTTTGAATCTCTTGATATAG
>Ga0131853_10004713_pt1 | contig 24462 bp, 16 predicted proteins | sample TergutLab28metaG_FD_92764 | JGI IMG/M metagenome (GOLD analysis project Ga0131853, IMG submission 92764) | Labiotermes labralis P1 segment gut microbial communities from Petit-Saut dam, French Guiana - Lab288 P1 (version 2) (version 2) | ecosystem: Host-associated > Arthropoda: Insects >...
CCCCACCCCCCCCTTCCACAAATAGAGTTATTGTCTAGTATATATTCATGTATTTTATATTACTACCTGTATCTGTTATGTTTCATAGTGTTTTATCTGACCCCTGTTTTGATTCGGTTTGTCGAGCTATGCGTATGTAGAAATCTCTACACCACGCGCGCGCGCATGCATATAGTTAAGTTCCCTAGACAACTTGATGATGGCCAATACAGGCCGAAACATGTAGTTGTTTCCATCACAGTCATTAAATACACGTCAGTGATTAAGTTGTGTTTGACTACATACCTTTTCCTACTAAGTGATTTACTTCGTTATATTAATTTGGTGCTGTGGCAGCATGTCGTGTGTTATGTGTGAGTCGTACGGTGTTCGGTTGAGACCGGCTGTCGATGTGCTTGTTGTGCCGTATAGCGTGAGACTAATCGAACACCGTACGACTCAAACATAACACACGACATGCTGCCACAGCACCAAATTAATATATCGAAGCAAATCACTGAGTGTTTTAAACTGTAACTTCAGCAAGGAACAAAGTATGCTCCCTGAGGATGATCGTATGATCGAAACATGTAGGAGCGATTTAAGTGTTTTAATGTAAATTTTAGATTATTAAAGACTATATATGTGCATTTGTTGGTGTGTTGCTTAAATAAAAATTATGACGTTCTTCATTATACAGGATGATTAAAAAAGATGGACTCAATTGAACAGTAAACGGTGCCTCAACACACGCCAGACGGTTGGTTGCGGTATTCCAAGTTCTGTGCTCGCTCTACGGGTTGACTTGCGTGGGTTACGCTCAAAACTCTCTTGAATTCGTCTCACGTTCTCTTCTGATACACGTGGTCGGCCGGAGCTTTTGCCTTTACACAGACAGCCTATTTGCTCAAATTGGTGATTCCAACGACAAATTCTCTTCCTCGTTGGAGGCTGAATGTTGAAATGAAGACGAAACGCACGCTGCACAGCAGTCGCCGACTCAATTTTAATGAACTCATGAATTAATAAAATGGACTAATAAAAAAAAATATTGTGCTGCATAGTAGCCATTTTGCTCTCAACTGACGCTGCTGCACGGCTGTGCGCTAAGTGAGAGTTCGAGTGGTGCTATTTGAAATATAAGACATTTCCTTTCAAATGTTATGTAGATCGTTCACATACCGTGTTGTGTGCCTGGTATGAGTCCAGGCAACACACTCGCAGTCACTGACAGACACAAGGAGGACCAGCAACAGTAATATTTACATCCGAAAACATCTCATATACGACACGACATGCTGCCATCACGCCATCGCAATATAACATAACAATACATCATATAAGTAACTTTATTGTGAAAAGTAGCTCCCTGATGATGGTTTAAAGAAAAAACCGAAACATGTCGGAGCCCTTAATGTAATTTTAATGTTTTAACCAACTGAGGTTTTACATTGTATTTTAGAAAATTGTGCATATGTTGGTAAATAAAAGCAAAGTTGAAACAATATGCACGGTGAAAAGTCAAAAAAAAATGTGTAAAATAATACTTTACGTCCTCATGAAACAAGCAGAAACTTTCCTCTATAATGTAGAGGCGTATGACTTTCGCCGGTATTTGGCGTCAGGTACATCCCTCTTCAGTGTCCAGCAATAGTCTGCCAACATACTTGAGGTCCACTTGCCTTGGTACCTCTTTTCCATGACCATAATGTCTTGGCGAAATCTTTCGCTGTGCTCGTCACTGACTTCGCCGAGATTTTCTGGGAAAAAAAAAATCCAGGTGTGACTCCAGAAAGTGGATTTTCAAATTCATATTGTATTCCATAGTTTTTTACGAAGTCAACAGGTCCTGCACAACATCCTGACATTAGGCTGCATGGTACGCACGACAAAAATACACTTTAGTGTCCCGGCACAGAAGATTCCAGCCCTTTAACCTGCAGCGTAAAAGTTCAGCTTGCTTCTTTGACAGGTTCAAATCGCGGACGATATCATTCAGGCCCCCTTGAGTCAACAGATTTGGTTCATTGGAAGAACAGGCTCCTGCAAATGTTGGATTACAATCCATATCGTTCTTAGCTTGGCCTACATCTTCATCACTTGACTGAATGTCAATCAGTGTTATGTTTGTTGGAGGTTTTGACACAGGTAACTCCACACTGTGAGGTACTGACCTCATCGCAGATGGTAAGTTAGGATATTGAACAGTGTGTTTGGACTTAACTGTTACACCAGTGATACTGGTCAGGCAGAAGTAGCAATCTGAAACATGGTCCATGGGCTCTCTCCAAACCATAGGAATGGCGAAAGGCATACAGCGTGAAACTTTTGCCCATGCCGCTAGAAGCCTGGCACATGTCACACAACAAAAATGGGGAGTCCAACTCTTGTCCTGATCACCCACTTTGCAGCCGAAATAATGCCTGCAGCATTTCTTAATCAGGGGTGTGAAAGACCGTCTTTGGGATTTGAATGTCACTTCACCGCAGATGCATCCGATGAATTTGCGAACTTTCTTGGCATATTGATGGCGGAATAAACACTTTGTTCTTCCGAGACGATAACACACAGAGCTCTGGTCAGCAACTGGCAGAGGACTGTTTGTCACACGTGTATGACACGTGACTGTTAGCTTGTTACACGTCCAAACTACCTCCTACATGCCCCCAGTGACTCACATATGTAGGCTTGTGCTTTCACATAATCTGATGCAACGCGAAAGGTGTGGGAGGTAGAGAAATTCTGGGAACCTACTTGAATTCAGCGTTCAAAAACACATCGGAAACAGAAATTTTTCCTCATGGGACAAAATCTTTATTGACCAGTTTAATTATTACGTTACTTTTCAGGGAAATTAAAAAAAATGTACTTCAATGCCTTTTGAGTGTTACAGTTCTGTTGCTTTGAGCGTCCTGAAAAAAATGGTTCCTGTCATTGACAAAACATATTGATAAACATGATCAAGAGACACGGAGAAATTCCTTGTCAGCACAGTAGAAAAAGACAGTCCTTAGATCCATGTCAGAAATATTTCGAGTCCCAAGGACCACATTGCGGCATTGTTAGACAAGAATTTTCCAGAGCCGGGTATCCAGAACAAGGATCATGTTAAGAGTGCACTCACTGTAGAATTGTTATGTCATCTGAACCAGGGCCGGCCTTAAGGACCATCGAGTGGTGTGAACGCACATGGCGACAAAGCCTGGAGCAGCAACAGAGATGAAGGTGAAACAAAATATTTTTACGGAGGAGTGGATGGATGAGTGGGTGGGGGGGCTTGAGCTGACTGTAATGAGTGTGCTTAACAAGCAACCTAATTCCAAGGACGTTTTGGTTTCTACATGAACACCCGTGTATCATTTTAGATGAGTTTAAGCGCCCGTCTATATAAGTGTGTTATTTAGTAGTGTTATGAGCAACAGCGGCCAGTCAGATAGATGACCGGAGTGACATCATCAGGAGTTCACCTGAACAAAGGAACACAAGTCCAGCATTCCAATCCAGGTATTAATAAATGGCTGGACTTGAAACTTAGTGTATTTTATTTTATTTAATGCATTTGTTTGTTAATATATTGAATATAAGAAAATGAATGGTATGTCTAACATAAACTGCATCGTACCTAGCTCCTTATTACGGTATGTGTAACAAACTGCACCTTACCCTGCTCTATATTATGGTATGTCTAACATAAACTCCACCGTACCTTGCTCCATATTCACATCTTTGGTTCCGGAATGCTGTCCAGACATGAAGTTCAGTTTCAGTCAAAACATTACTAGAGAGAAAGGCGAGAGTTTGTGGCACTATGAGGGTTAACAAGGGACATTGCACCTGACCTAGAACAGGAAGCCAGGCACTTGAATAAAGGGCAGTCAGCATTCCAGAGGAAAGGTGATGTAATAGCCCAAGTGTGGTTGGACTTGTGTGAATAATACGCTTCAACAATAGTGAACACAGGAAAGAAAGGCAGAGAAACGAACAAAAAAATTAAATTATTTGGAATGTGATAAACAACACAGAACAATTATTTTAATTTTATGGTAACACCAGTAAAGTGTTTGATTCTCATTACAACAGTGTCACTGAGTGTGCTGGACTGTGTAGTTCTTCCATGCTTTATGATCTGACTCAAGTGCAGGACCCCAGCTGCTGTTTGGCTTCAGACTTTTCTTGATTCTCTGTGCATTAGCAGAAGAAAATTTTGTTAATATAATGTGTGATGCTTTCATTTCCAGACAAACATAAGTTTGTCTGGAAATATGAGTATAGCCTAGTAAAAAACGAATGTGGTAACATCTCATCAATCCAGAACTCTTACATGCAGTTGTCACTTAATCCAGTAAACTTTGATAATGATGTGCATGACAAGCAAACATGTTATTTTGAATATTATGGATAATGTAAAGGTCATACAGGAAATGCAAGTTTAAGTAAGATATGTAATGTTACAGAATAGTCTGTTGTTACAAAACAACTGTAACATCAAATAAAACAAACACTCATGCTTCCTAATAGCATGCAAACTATGTATTGCTCCCTAGAGTTTATACTAATGAGGTATTAGAGCACTTCTTAGTTAAATACACAGATATCTCATTCTCCCAGGACTTTGCAGTCGCTGAAGATGAACACACTAATTTCCTTTGAAATGTTGGTATCTGTGAACCCCTCTACACAGCATAAAATGTTTTGTCTCATAACAACATGGTTAATAATTACAGCTATTAATCATGGTGGAATTGCGTAATGATATCAGCCTGTTACAGTTGTCTTTCCAATTCTGAAATGCTGCTTGTACTTGAACTGTTAGACTGAAGTGTGAAGACGCAAAGACTGATAATGATAAATAAGTAAGTAAATTTATAAGAAATTTACAGAACATTTTAACCTCCCACCACCAGAATGATATAATTCAACCAACATGAAAGACCTGTTCAGTAAGTTATTGGAAGTGGTCACAAAACAACATCAGGCATATTTGCTGGGTTTGAGGTTCTCACAGTGGCACTGACGAACATACCATTTCCTGGGATATCATGTGAATTTGGATACTTACTTCATATAGAGTTCCCTTTGATTGTTTAAGTGTGTAAATGATACCAATGGGAATGCAGATCATAGAAATCAGTGATGAAAACCATCCCACAGCAATTGCCCAGTCAGGATACATTTTCCCATTGTATGTAACAGGTGTATTGAATGCAATTGTGGTTATAAAGATGAACTGTAACAAATGTTACAGACAGCAGTAAGCTGGGTGCTGAAATGTCTTAGATAAACTGTGTCCATTGGTAAATGTTATGACCTCTCACATGTGTGCAACAGGAAAGAAAATATGATTTGTCACACGGGAAAAAAATTATTTATGAGTTTTTATTGAGTACTGAACTGAATCATTATGCTTCCATGCACTGTCATGCTTTTTCTTCTTGTCTGAACATTAAATAGTTACATCTTCTGATTGTTATTTATTGTATTATTATATTTCTTTGCAGTGTCTGCTGATGGGCATTCCAAATCAGCTGAAATAAGCAATACAAAACACTCCCAAGAACTTATATCATAAGACACTGGTATCAAATGATGTAAAGTTGCCTGTGTAAGCACAATGCCATTAAGACACAATAAGGACCAGAAGTCAGTTCTGTACAATCCTAGATCAGAGCAGAGATATATTATGAGGTACCCATTTAGGTTTACTTTACTGAGGTGAATGAATCCTGGGTACCTTTCAAATAAGAGGTTGGGTGATCCCCAGAGCCAATCTGAATGGGACACAATCCCTGTTTCGACTTCAAAGAAAATTCTGATTATCCAACACACAGAAATTGTAATTCACCATTTTTTTCATAACAAGAAGAGGCAAGCAGATGTCACATCTTTGAGAGAGAGCATGTCTGGTCTCAGACAGGGACAGCAGCAGACATATGTCAACATTTCTGGCAATCACCCTTTACATTGTGGATCCTTCACTGTGAATGAATGCATGTTTTACGTGCTGAAAAAGTCCATCAGTTTACTGACTCACTCCACTAACTTAACTAGAATTGGGTACTGCTGTTCTTCTATGCAGTATTAAGTAAATGTAATTCTGCGTAAATTGTATTTAGGGTATTTGGGTACGTTACAGGTTTTGATTCTTGCCACTTAGGAAGGTCACACATTCAGTTGCACTGTTGTAAGCAGATGAGCTCCTTGTGTATTTGCAAAAAACAAAGGTTATGAGGGCACAAAGCATGATCCAATGCCAGAATTGGAAGATTCAGTTTCAAATATTAATTTGTTGAGTCTCAAGTAGATTTTTCCTTGGATGTGACTGCTGATGCAAGGTTACTAATTAGTACATATCCAGTATACTTGCTTATCTCTGTACTATGATACATGCTATGTATGGAACTGGAGGAATTATAATATGTTAAGAAAAAGTGTTTCTATTACTCTGATAACAGAAAATACTATAAACATATATCTTCACTCCCACAAGTGTTAAATGGCATGGAGCAGCATGCTTCTCGAGAAGCCAACAGTTCATGAGCTGGTAAAATTCCCCACATTTTATAAAATGTACCATTACCATATTCCACAATATCCCACCAATTTTCCATATCCTCAGCTACATGAATCTAGCCCATAATGTTCTTTAAGATCTACTTCAATATCATTCTCCCATCTACACCTAGATGTAGCAAGTTGTCTCATTCCTCCAGGTTTCTCCACCCAAACCTTGCATGTATTTTGCCCTATAAGTGCTACATAGCCTGCACCACTATTCAACACATTCCAGATTTTTAAACATGTTCTCATCATAGTCAAAGACCAACAACAGAATGAGGTACCATCATACCCTCAAAATGTAAATCATTACCCACTAGTCTAGTATTTATATTTCATAATGATTGATGTGACTTGTTTCAGCAACACATCTCTAGTCCATCAAAAATACCTCTAATTCAACACAGTATTTACAGCAGTGATGCACATGATATGCAATGATACAGTACAGAGCTTCTAAGAAGTTTATTTTCTTGTAATTGTTTATGGAAGAGATGAAGCAGGAAGTGGCATTACTTACTACCAAAGTGCTAGGTGTTGTGAATTTCCAGGACAGTATCCACCACGCATGAACCTTTTCTTGAATCATGAATTCCAAGTCACGAATGAAGGATGTGCAACCTTGAAAGAAATGAAGTTATTTTTAAAAAGAATATAGACCCCAATCATCATTTTTTGCAGGCTGTTTCACACAATGGTGAGCTGCTAGTCCAATTTACCACGAATGAGAGATCCATGTATTTTAGTTCAAAGTGCTGCAATTAATGGTAAATGTACACACATCAAATTTTAATTAAAAAGGGTGCTGAAAATGGTTTGTGATGTGAACTGCTTCATTTTCTTGCTGAAAAAAGGGGTATGTCTTTCGTAATCAGTTTCTTTTTTAGAAAATGATGTCACATTGTGAATTGCATATCAATATGAATTTATTGTGTCTAAAAAATGGGGCTAATAATCATGTTTAATGTTTGCCATCCCAAAGTATTTATTTAACACATATATAAATATATAATGATGTATCAGTCAAACACAACAAAACATTATTATGTTTATTATTGCATTAGGGCAACATGTTTCGATTCTTATAGAATCACCTTCAGACCCTTCTAAGATACAGATCCTTAATTAGCAATGTTTAAAATGTTTTTAACATTGCTTATCTTAGAAGGGCATGAAGATGATTCTATAAGAATCGAAACTTGTTGCCCTAATACAATAATAAGCATAGGAAAGTTTTGTTGTGTTTGACTGATACATCATTGTATATTTACTAATAATTATGGTTGCCCTCCTAACTGTCCACACATGAACCTTAGCATCATGTAATGACACTTACATATTAATGTAGGATTTTGTGGTAATTCTGAGAGCTCACATATCACTGAGATGAAACCAGTTGTTCATTGCTAAACAGAAAAAGTATGGGTTCTACTAGTCCAGTATATGCTGAATTACAGTTGTTTCACATGCAAATGCAGCAGTCCTGTTGCTTTTTATAGTGGTGACAAACAAACCTGCTGTGTAAGTCATGCCTCAAATTTTGACCAGTTTTTCCCCATTTAAAATGCATCTGCTGCATGTTTTCTTACCATCCATATAGAACCTGTTGCTTAAATTATTTACACTTATGTGTAAACTGTTGTCATATATGAAACTGGCACATCTGGATATATTCTTCCATATTTGCATTGGAACTTCCTGTATCAATTGTATTCAATATGTGTATTGTGCAGAAATCCAAATAGTAGCTGCAGATGAGTGACAGGAGCCTCACATCAACTCTGACAACCATCACAGGAATAGGCTGGTATATGGCATAAACAATGAAGTGGTATTATAATATATATGTACATGTTTTAGACTCTCATAGGCCAAGCAGGACAGGTGGACTGGTTAGTTTTTTCAGAATAAGTAGTTGGAAATATTAAATAATCATGAAACTATTTTGTGCCTAAAAACTGAAAAGTTTTTCAAGACACATTATTTACTGGCAGATACATTATGACTCTGTTTCTGATTTTTATTTTGTATCATGCTCATATATTTAATTTTATCTACAAAATATTCAGAGAAACATGCAAAAGTTTGAAATGCTTGTCACTATGAATTGACTTGTAGGTAAAGTGAAAGGTAATATGGCTAGATACAGGAATGTTGGTAGTGTCCAAGCAGTGCACAGCATGCAAGATGGGGCATGTGTCTATTGCCAAAACGTTTAAAAAACCAGTGGTTTAAGAAGAACTTGAACATGAGACGGACACCAGCAAGGTCTGCAATGGAACATTTGTTACAGACATTTGAATGAACTGCTAGTGCCTTTGACATTAATAGTAGTGTTGTGGGAAGACATAGGTCAGCATGCATTGCAGGGCAGTGTTCTTCCTACACCAACTGGCATGTGTAATCATTCCAGTCATTCAGGGAATAGGACACAAGGACTCATTTTTACAGTGGAATGGTGAATGACCACATATAACAGGTCATTTTTGGGCCACTTTATGAAGTGTTCAGTATAGAGTTAGAGTTCCATTCCCTTGGCCTCAGCATTTGATGGAGGTGAATGGTCAGCTTCATTCCCAATCTGCTTTACCCCTGGGGAAGAACCCCTAGTACCCACTGAATAGCAGGCAGGTGGGACCCCAGAGCCAGTCTGGAGGTGTTTATCATCATCATCATCATCATCATCGGCTGTACAGCCCAGGGTGGGCCTTGGCCTCCTCAAGCAAATGTTGCCAGTGACCTCTGTCCTTAGCAGCTGCCTGCCAATTTCTACAACCCAGTTTCCTTGTGTCTTCCTCTACCCTGTTAGTCCATCTTGAATTAAGTCAGCCACATCCTTGTTGACCTCCTGGGTTTGTCCATATTATCTTACTGGGTATTTGTTTTCATCCATTCACTCAACATGGCCTGCCCAACTGATTCTACTGGATTTTATTAATTTAACTATGTTTGGTTCATTGTAAAGCTCTTCTATTTCTCTATTGTATCTCTTCTGCCACTACCCTCTCTTGCATATTGGACCATATATTCTGCAAAGGATTTTCTTTTCAAAGATACTCAGTCTTCTGTCATCGTTTTTTATCATAGTCCAGGTTTCTGTGGGGTAGGTAAATGCTAATCTCACAAGTGTTTTATATGTAGAAATTTTTGTCTTCCTGGAAAGTAGCTGTTGCTTAGGTTGACTTCTTAGTCCAAAATATGATCTATTAGCAGTTATAAGGCGGTTTGTTATTTCTTCTGAGACTATATTGTCGCCAGTCACCAATGAACCAAGACAGGTTAAAGCTACCAACTCTATCCATGTTGAATCTTCCTATTTCAATGGCGCAGGCTTTGCTGCAATTCTGGGTGTTCGCTGCTACCATTTATTTGGTTTTGCCTTCATTGGCAACTAATCCCACATCACCCTTGACCTGTCTGACATGGGAGGCCCTAACATTAGCATACGCTACCGCCACCGTAGCTCTCGGCATCATATGTCCCCACAATCGCCACCACAACACCAAAGTAGGGGTACCTTTGAGGGGACATTTTTAGACGACAAAAATCTGTTACCCCTATTGGGATTTAAACCCTGGATTGTGCAGCCCATAGCCTAATTACTATACCAGTCACAACATCCTGACTCCAGTGGCGTACCGAGGGGGGGTTCAAACACCCCCCTCCCAAAATTCCGAAGGCCCTCAAAAATAATGCCAAACTCAACCTGTTTGTGAAAACCGTTAAAAATTGCTGAATTTAGGACTCCAACACCCCACGATGTTCGGAAAAAAGGCAGTAAAATTCTAAAACTACCTAGGTTCACAATTGTTTTACATTAGCAATGAAAAATAAATTGGTTGTCATCATAAATAGTCTTAAAGTACCAAAAATTAAGAAAACTTTGCTATAGGAAATGAAATTTCTTATACCAGCTGCCTCCAGAACCCCTGACTAGGGGGCTACTGCCCCCAGATCCCCATTCTCTCTGTCCTCTGTCCTCAACTGAATTTGTTGAACCCCTCCCCCCACAAACAAAATTCCTGGATATGCCACTGCCTGGTTCCTAGATGTGTTCTGTGGAATCAGTAACCAGAGTATATGAGGTGAGAGTGGTCATGTTGACCATGCTCCCAAGACATGAATCCCTAGGAATATTTTCTGTGATGCTAACTCAGGGATCATATATTGCATCAAACCACATACTGTCCAGGAGCTGCAGCTGGGAAATGTAGTTTTTGCTAACAACATTCCAGGTGACATGTTGTGTGAAAAAGCTGACAGCTCAGTGGTTTGTTTACAACATGTCCCTGAAGGCAAAGGATGTGCACACATGCAGACCATGTGAAAACCAACCCTACATGACACAGAGCTATTGCACATGCTTCTACACTCTATAAATTATAAATGTCATACATTTAAACTGTCATGTGCTTTTGTAAATGGTCTATATACTTACACCCAAACAAAGTTCTATGCTAGCCAGTGCAAGAATTTTAGCCATATTCCTTATGGGAATTAGGATTTTGTTCAATTAATCTTGCCATTGGCATGTACTATCATCTGATTTAAATCACTACATTCCAAGCCTCCACGACTCTTGGTCTTTCCTTCTGGATGACAAATTCTGTAGTAGGGATGTTCAGTCTTCTTTCAGTAAGCTACATTGCCAAATTTTGCTTAGTATATGGTTCTCATTGAAAGGTCTTTCTATTGGGTCTTCATATATTACCCATATTCCATGTATATGGAGCTAACACCATTGCCAGCTGCATGCAGAATGTTGGCAGGCCACAAACTGTGAATCACAGTTCCAGAGCAAGTATATCAAGAAACATCTTCTGTTTAACCTTTTAAAAACCTATATTGGCACATGTGAACCCATGTAAATAAAAAAACCCTAGAAATTCATTTTTTATATGTATTTAAACAACAAGGAAATTTACTGAATTTTTAAGATATGTTGTATAATCTCTGCTTTATTTTCCACAAAATTCCATTTACTTCATAATTTTATATTTTTTGTTCAAATAATACTTGCATTTTTCATGATCTATGCACTGAAATTTAAGTATCACCTGGTAGGGTAAAGGCTAACCAACTGTGAATGGTATAGGTACATTTGCTTGCTTACCATAGATCCATCCGACAATAACTACTTCAACTAGGCATATCAGTATAACTGACATAGAAGCTGCATACCAGTCAAGAAGTTGTAAGACATACATTCCTCCCTATAAGAAAACAGAATAGTTCTCTACATGAACCAACATTGTGTTATATAACAAAGAATTACAAACAGCAGTAGCAGATGTACAAATATATATGCAGTGAGCACAAGGACCCAATGCTGTTGAAGAGATATCTATTCTAAAATTAACAAACCAAAAAGTATCTTTTGGCCTTTTATTCAAGTCTGACAGGTTAAATTTAAAGATTCAAAACTGGTGATAAAATTGAAAACTTGCTGCACACAAGACCTCACTCTCTTGAATTCGAGGCCATGTGCATATACAATGTCAATGTTCATCCTATCAGAAAGTGTGATGGTCTAAGGCGAAGATCATTTGACATTACACAGAGACAATACATATGATTAATCTGGAATCATAGACATGGACCATGCATGTCCTCAATATTAACCATAATTATGGGGAAGTGGAAATTGAAGGTACTGCACACACAACAAACAATGGGAACACAAATGTGAAAGAAAGTTTATACACTTACTACACAAACCACAAGGAAAATTAATTAACCAGCAGTTTGTTTAATACTACTTCTGAATTACCAAATCAAATGAAAACTGTGCAGATGCAAATACATTCAACAAGACATTGATCAGCAAGCAATGTACAAACTCCTACTTAGCAGGAAAGCAACCCTAGATTAGTACAGACACAAAGGAGAGTAAAAAAGAAATACACACATTCACAAAGATAAAGAGCCATGTCAACAAAAATGAATGGATAAGTTACATGAAAGAGTTTTAAATAAAAAAAATATATAATTACATGCAGGGTTACACTTGGTTTTATGTAAAAATAAATATTGGAAAATTAAGCTGCAGATTGAGACCCCTACCAAGTCATGTAAGCAGAAGCTAAGCACTACTTTGACATGTGACTCACTTCTGTGTTTTCCCCTACTTGCTCCCTCATGAAATTACCCATTTACACTACAGAGTTCTTTCCACACACACACACTGTTCACAAACAGTCTAATTTGTTATTCTCTTTCTAAAGTTCTCTTATTATTAAGCTACAGATTCTGTTGTGCTATATGAAATTATGTTTCATGCCCCCCAAAAAGGTTTATAGTGTTACAAATCAGTAAGAAGGTATTAAACATAATAACTGAGCACAGATAAATAAAGCTGTAATACAAAGTGATTCTCACTACTTACATTAGTAACACAAGACAGTGATCCAAGGAACATTATGAAGCATGACAAGGCTGTCACAGACAGTTTATGCTTCCTAAGTTGTGGATATGCATCTGTCACACTGGAGATAAGTGCTTCAAGTTGAACAAACTGAAAGAAGTCAATTTGTTTGTCACATCAAATAATTCAGTCAGTAAGGCACATAATTATAGATCACAGAAACAATTGTTACTTAACCATTCCTACATGTTTCGGCCATCTCTACCATCTTCAGGGATAAAACTGTATTCTTGAAGATGGTCAAGAGGGCCAGCAACATGTAGGAGAGCTTCAATAATAAATATCTCTATGATCAGTAAATGTATACTTGGGTATACAGTAAAAATGTATTACAAAATTGTATATCATGTGTATAAGTAATACATGTAATTTAAAGTTTTATCTTAGTAATTAAACAACTTTATGCATAAAATTTTTGTTTTACAGTAAGTTTATTTCATGCCTCTACATGTTTCGAGCACCATGTGCTTATCATCAGGAGGTCAAAATTGTATTATACAGCATCTGGTATTATCGCACCTGCAGGTGGCCGTCTGGTGAGCAGGTTGAGAGAGGACTGTGCACAGGACAGCCACCTACAGGTGCGATGATACCAGATGCTGTATAATACAATTTTGACCTCCTGATGATGAGCACATGGTGCTCGAAACATGTAGAGGCATGAAATAAACTTACTGTAAAACAAAAATTTTGTGCAAGTTGGTTAATTACTAAGATAAATATACTGAGATGCACGGTCAGCAAAACATAAAAAAAAAGTTAAAGTAAGTAAGTAAGTAAGCAAATACGTATATTAAGTTTTCATTTTTGTATGTTCATGTACTATGCTAGTCAAGAAATTCCCTGCATTTCGTAGAACCCAAATGTTCACAACCGCTTTTACAACGGCCTGTCCTTATATCCTCAGCCAGATCAGTCCATTTCATGGGCCCATCTCCCACTTCTTGATGATCTGATATTACACTCCCATTTATGCCTAGGTCTTCCAGGTGGTCTTGTTCTCTTGGGTTACCCAGTAGGCTCCTCTCCTGTGCTGCATTTCCGCCCATATTTACTGTCATAGTATAAAGCAATGCGCGCGCGCGCACACACACACACACACACACACACAAGGATACAGCTAGATGCTTCCTCCAACACATGACTGAAGTAAACTCAAATCCTTTGATAGCCGAATCCTTGGAAACTGACATGCGCTTTACAGTAGCTTTAGCATAGGTGCGAAGAGCGTATATTAGCTTCGTCATGTTAGTCCATCTGTCAGCATGGATCAGTGTGGCTCCCTCCTTGCGGTTTTCCGCGAAATTTGATACTGTGGTTTTTTTTATGAAAATCGGTAGAGAAAATAAAAATTTGGTTAATATCGGGCAGAAATGTCGGGCTTTTAGTGTGAGATTGAATCACTGGCAGCATAGCTGAGAAGGAATAACATTACGTAACCGTACCGCAAAGCGTAGGTTGCATGTCGTGTTTTGTCCGCCCGTGTCTGCACATCCCAACAGTTATTCGTTTCCCTAGTAGATGGCAGCACTACCTCTGCTAAGGACCCGGGTATGCTGGGATGCGACACAGTGTTGCGTGCTGTATGCTTTGCCGTTGGATACAAACCCTTGAGTTAGCCTTGCATTCCTTCGCAACGGATGGAGCCACTTATTCAACAGCACAGTATTACATTCCGCAAGACGTCAATCCTCAGCATCGCTGCTGTGAGTGTCACATATCCCGCACTTACCAAGCTGTCCATCCCCAGTAAATAGAGCATGAAGAAAAAAAGTACTGCCCACAGCTGTGGCAGTGGTAACATTGTTATTGCTTCAGGGTACGTCACGAATGCCAGACCTGGACCTGAAATAGATCACCCACGACGTGTTAGCAAGCTTATGACCGATAAATCACTCTTTCGCTGAAGTAGCATATAACGTTTGTTGTTTATTGTCATAGAAAAAAGACGGAGTGAAGCGAATATACCGCAACTATTATAATCTGCCAACAGTAGCAAAACGTTTCTGTTAATAAAAACTTTGCGTTATACCCCTGGTGGGACTCGAACCCACAATCCCCGGTTTAGGAGACCGATGCCTTATCCATTAGGCCACAGGGGCAGACAGCGTTCGTTCACCCAGTAGTGCAGAAGAGTACAACGCGGGCGACACACCCATAAATAACGGAAGAGCGGAACGTGGCATTCAACGGTTCGGAGTTATTCAGCACACAAATTTTAGAAATACAGCGCTTCTTTAGCAGTTAGACCCAAAGTCGGCCTAGAATGGTATGGTATAGTGGAGGAACGAACGCGTTTCCGCCGTTCCCCATCCTTCAAAAGGCACAGTTCTGCAAAATTAACACTATTAAAAATGTTTATGTTGTGTGATAGTTCGTCAAAACCGTTACGTAGTAAGAGTCGTTATTATTGTTGCTATTTTATTGCTTGAAGCAGCTTTGTTAATCGTTCTGGGGTTTTCCATGCTCTCTCCTACGACTTGGCTGTTTATAGCGACTATGCGACGGAAGATTATGGGTGATCATGGGAGAAAAACTAGAAATCGTGACAACCATCGCCGTATTTTCTTGGAGTGACTGGGGAACACCACTAAAATTGCATTCAAGGTAGCCGTTATCATTTCACATGCAAAACAATTAAGGTTTCACCTCCAACAGAAATCACCTTAAACAATGAAAGTTCCATTCAGTATTTCAGAACTCCAGTAATATCGTTAGTGTAACGCCCACCTCATAAGTTTGCGCCTTTGCAATGTTTTGGATTGTAATAAAATAAGCTGGCATCCAGTGGCATAACGTTCGTACCTAGTTTCTTAAAAATCGATCAGCTGGTAGAGAAATGGAAATGGGACAGACGCTCACTGTCGCGTGCGTGCACGCCCGCGCACGCACGCACGATTTCAGCATAAATATCTTATAGGTCTACATTTTACCGCCCCTGAGGGAAAGAAAGTATACCTGAAATATGCTTCTCAGCAGACTGTATGTTTAGTGGGAGTGGGATTTATTTTTATTGACGGTGGAGATCTGCCGAATGCGAGGTGCGGGAAGCAGGCAGTAACTGTAGAGCCGGCACAAACACGCACGGGATGTGCAGTCGCTTGCGTAGTTGGTCGCCGGCCTGTCACTATGCAAGCTCAGGTCCCAAGGCCTTGTTCACACATTCGATTAAGATTCTTTTCCTTAGGATATGACATCGTATAGAATAATATCAAATTTAAAGTTTTCGTTTACATCATTTTGCTTGTGCTAACTCTTCTCTACGTCGCTGGTTCGATCCCAGCTGGCGTCAGTGGATTTTTCATTGACATAAAATCCTTCCGATCGCACTATGGCCCTGAGGTCGACTCAGCCTCTAACAGAAATGAGTACTAGGAACATTTCCTGGGGGTAAAGGCGGCCGGTGCCGTTGTCACGAAATCTGGGAACCTTAACTTCCTGGAACCCTCTGGGCCTGTCCAGGCCTGTAATGGGACTGCTTTACCTTTACCTTTACCCTTCTCTACACCTTCGGACGTGCATGGAGTAGACAGCTAACCTTCCGTCGCTCAGTTCGTTGAACCTGTCTTCTCTCAGGGTATTCTACATGGGAGGTCCCTGTAAGCCCCGCGATCCTACTCAACACTCAGTTGGTTTTTGGGGTTGTTTATTGGCACGTGTTTACTTTTAGGTTCACAGTAACTATTCAGATTTGTAACACATTAGAGGTTGTATCCACGGCACTTGCACAAACAATGTTGCTTGTCACTTTCTAATTGAAAATTTTTATTTAATTTGTCCAAAACTGACGGAGCACCCAAACTTTGTGCCCGTTCCATTCCAACTGCCAAAACGGGGTCCCCTTATGCTCGCATCTTGCTGTACTTCCAAAGTCAAATACTCCTTCCCATGTATCAAAATGATTCAATTGGCCGAAATTCAAATTCAGAGAAACCTTATTGCCCGAATTCAACTTTCTGGAAAGCTGAGCCTGATTGGTTGCATTAATTTAAATCGGTAGACCCCAAACTTATGCTAAACGAACATTTTGGGCACTTCCTGCTCAATGCAAAACGTCCTAAAAAATGTCACTGTCTCGGGTTACACTCAGAAACACTGAGCTAAAAAACTCCTATCAGTTTGACAGCTGATTTATGTTCTGCCTAGGCTTGTGATCTGAATGCCTCAACTGCTTGCAAATGCTATCCCTGTTTCCCCTAGCTATGTTATTTACAGCCTAACTGACACACCAAAAGAAATTTATCTCAATGTAACCTGTTCAGGGTTTGAACCTGAGAGGCCAGTAACACTTCCCCATGTTTGTTGGTATGTCTGCATGGAACAACTCGGCTCCAACTGGTTGTATTTTCATGAAATCTAATATTTGGGAATTTTTAAAAAATCTGTCCAGAAAATTCAAATTTCATTATCATCTGACAAGAATAACAGATACTTTTTTACATTAAGACATGTGTACAATTTTATGATAATATCTTGTGGAATTATTCTTAAAATGGTAAATGTTGCAGGTAAATTTGTAGGGAAAATCAAAACACGTATTTTATGTTTATCTCAGTAATTAACCAACTTGATGCACAAAATTGTTGTTTTACAATAAGTTTATTTCATGCCTCTACGTGTTTCGAGTACATTTGCTCGAAACATGTGGAGGCATGAAATAAACTTATTGGTTAATTACTGAGATAAATATACTGAGATGCACGGTCAGCAAAACGTCAAAACGTATTTTATGGTCACTGCTTTTTTTTTTTTCGAAAATCGTGCCATATATGAGATAATTTGGAAAAAATATTGCAAAGCCAGACAAGCCACAGACATCAATACGGTGCATGCACTTCGCACGCTGGATAACTAGGGCTACAGACACACACTTAAGATATGCAATACTTATTACCTTTGGGACACTCAGAGTGAACACTTTCTGAAAAAGTTTCTGTATCAAAATTTGGTATGCTTTCCTTGTTACTCCTATCTTTAGGACATGCCCAGCCCTCCTGGAGCTTTCATACTTCATTATCCTAAAACTACTAAGTGACTTGTGTCAATCTTATTAATTTATTATCTAATTTCTTACACTGCTGATAAGGTGTAGGTACTTTCCTGAGCATTTTGTCTCAAAACATTTGTAATTTTCATTCATTTCTCAGAGTATGAGACCGTCATTTTGCACCCATGCAGAAGAAATGGCAAAATTGTTGTTTTGTCATTGTCTTCAGCATTTGTTATTATTTAATTACATTGTTCTATTTATTGTTCCATGTAATGACATCATCAGTAACTCAGACTGAATAACATAGTATGGTATGAAGGTTAGTGAATAATTAATTAGAAAGAATGTGGAAAGAAGCACTTGTGTCCTAAATGGACATACCATCCCAGAGAATGTGTGGACAGATTGAAGAAGACCACAAAAATTGTTAGCCTGTGCAACTTCTCTTTGGACTACAATATGAACAAGGGACCTCCTTAATATGAATCATAATGTTAACAACTGGACCAAAATGTATGGTGTTTTGGAAAGTAGGATTATAACAACTTTCAAGCCAGGTATGGCTTGTATCTTTGGAATAGCTGGTGCTTATCCCCACTAAACAATTACAGCTAATTTAAATGGCTTTTTTGACATTAGAAGTTAACTCTATGGTGTTGTTAATGATTCAAGTTTTCTGGAATGTTACCACTATGTTGGTTTTTAAATATTTCCTGGCATTTCAGAGAATCGTAGAAGATAATTCTTCTTGGGCTGATTTACCTTGAAGATCATGGCACTATGATTCTTTGAAATGTAAGCCACTTTTTACCAATTAACACAGTAAAACATCCCAGAAGAATTGTATCTAAAGAAAATACGTCCTTAATCTGTTGTAGACAATGTGTATTTACTTTTGTACAGCCTAAAACTGATCTTGTGCTCTATCTGTTCAGTTCACTGAATATCCACTTTTCTCCTCATTAGTTTCTTAGTTGACTTTTGTGCAAATGTAGTAGAAAGTTGACTGGATGTGAAATGTGAATCCTACTGTCTGATCCAAGAAATAAGTACCCTCACTTCAGTGTTTAACTCATTACAGAAAGAAATGCATTGTCTTGACTCTGGGTTCAGCTATTTTTAGGCAGTGCCCCTTCTAAGACTATATGAAACTAAGGGTGAATGGGCAGGCTAGTTTAAACACCTGTAGATGAAAGTACATCTGCTTTCTGAAAGGTGTATTTTTAATTATTTTAATAATTAGTTGATGAATAAAGCTCAAGAAAATGAGAATATTTTGGGATACTAATCATCATGATGAAAGCTCTGTAGAATTGAATCATGTGGTATGGTTACCTAACCTGTGGAACTGTGGGTAAATGAACATATAAATGGATAAAATCCCATATTTATTAAATATTAATGTTTTGTACAGATTCTACTCTCTGCAGAAAGTAATGTAACAACTTTATATTTACAATAAATGTGTACCCACACATTGTTGTCTTCTCCTATACCACTAGCTGAGTGAAGGTAACAGTTAAATGAAATCTTAAGGTTAATAACACAAGAATTCATTTCAACTAACAAACTGACTAACTCACTCCATGGAGCAGAGTCCTTCTTGAGAAGCTAACAGGTTTCCACATGAAATTTGGGTTCTCTTGGCAATGAGTAGGAAGGTGCTGATTTCTGTGCTGTGACACCGTATAGTCATAATGAACTAACATTTCAGAGAATCCTGATGTTTCGAGTGGATATTGATCACTACATTTAGATTATAATACTGCATATTATGATTAATGAATTATATTTACCACCAAATATAACATAAGTTATTACCCAAATGCAATTATTATGTTTCTTGGTAAGGTCAGGCAGTCAAAAAAAACTCCTGTTCTTTGGACATCATGCTCTCCAATATTCAGGAATTTAAGTTCTTGTAAAGACAACATTTTGTAGGGTTCTTAGCATCAAGTGTAATAATGGGCTGTGTACTTTATAGTAGTGTGTATTAGTTGAGTAATTTAAGATTTCCAAATTCAGGTCTGAACAGAAGTGTAAGGTACATATTTTGTCACAAATTTGATGATTTGTGACCAAAATACACACATACTTTGTACAGTCTGTCAGCAGAAACTATATCCCAGCTTTCATCTGTGCCCCAGATCATGAACATCCGTGATCTGCACTCTTCTCTGTTGATCTGGATCATAATATATGTGGTAGTGTACTGTGCAATGTGATTGACAATATGTTGTATGTGCATTTTATTCACACTTGCATGTAGATTATGCTCCTTTATGTTAGTATCTCCAAGGTTTGTGGAATACATTTTGAAACTTGTATTTTCTATTTTGGTCAGATTATTGCAGGTTTGTAACACATGGCATTTAGATTTAGATTTCAGCCATATATTCAAATGAAAAAGTGGTTAACAAAATACTAACTCCTAGAATGCAGAGATGTTCTTGAGAAGCTAACAATTCCTCATCTATTCAAGAAATTTTCCACATTTTATGGGACTTGTTGGTGCATTACTGTGCCCACCAGAGCCTGATATTTAGCACCATTCTGAACAAACAGTCCATTCCTTGTCCCCTTGCATTCTATTTCTTAAAGATCCATTTTAATTTTACCTTCCATATATGACAAGATTTTCCAAGATGGCTCTTTCCCTCAGGTTTCTCCACAACAAACCCTATATAAACATTTCCCCCATGCATGACACATGGCCCATGTCATTCTTCTGATTTGATTGTCTGTACAGTATTTGGTGAGGAGTGGGGAAGGCTGTCCTTGCAGAATTTTCGCTGGTTATCCGTTACCTCGCCCCTCTTAGGGTCAAATATCTTCCTCAGTACTCTATTCTTGAAGACCCTCAGGCTATGTTCCTCCCTCAGTGTGACACCAAGTTTCACACCAGTACAAAACAATAGCAACATTACTGTTCTCTATATCTTAATCTTTATATCTTTGAACAGCACACTGGAAGACAAAAGTTTATGCACAAATGACCTGTCTTTCCATTTTTTAATTTTGTTTCTATTAATATCTGTTTGTACACAGTTTCTCCATCATCTGTTTTTGGTCATCTTTTAGTTGACTTCCCTGGGGATTATTATTAAAAACTTGATTCACTCTTCTTTTCCTAGCCATTTGTTAACATGACCAATCTAATTAAACTTACTTTTCTGACAAAAGAAAGTATACTTAAATCTCCAAAGAGCTGCGTTAATTCTTTATTATATCACTTTCTTCAGTTTTCATTTACTTTAATTCCCCCCCACCCCACACACACACACATTCTTCTTAAAACTTTTCTTTCAAAAGTTTTGCAATAGCTTTATTCATTATCTGAGATTCTGCTCCGAATGTTGCAGTGGTCCTATTTATTGTCTTACAGATTTTTACTTGGGTACTGATTGTCTCTTTAGTAAAGGAAATAGTGCATAATACACTCCATTTGCATTTATAATCCTTTTTGCAGTCTCTAGTCTTAAGTTGCTTTTGTTTGTTAGAATTGTACCAATATTCTTACAGTCCTTCACTATTTCAAAGTTATAGACCTATGTACCAAGTTTTACATATTCATTTTCATTGTAAGACTTTTGTGATAATGAAATAAAGTTTGATGTTTTGTTATTTATTTCTAATTTCATCTTATTTTCTTTTTTGACCAGTGATATAAATACTTCTTTACATCCCATGATAACCAATATCAGCGGATGCCATAATTCGATGATATTTGTTAAATGTGGGAACTGCATCACTTACCTTTTTCAAAGAACTATAAAATTCTTTTTTGGCTACTTCTTCTTTTCCTTCAGCTGGGGCAATTGTTGATATCATTGTCAAATTGTAATAATTAAGTTTAACCCTAATTTTACAAATTCTTTCATTTATGTGTTCAGAATCTAATAAATTATCCCTAATATATATCTACTAATACAAAATCCTGTTTCAAATTTGTGTTTGTCACTTTCATGTCCACTACATAAAATCATATAGTTCATTGTTGTCAGAGTTCCTTTTCCTGGCCATCCAATTTCTTGCAGAGAACACATATTTATTTTATATTTATCCATCTCTTTCATCAGTTCATTCATTCTTCCTGCTGTGTACAATGTGTGTACATTGCATGTCGCTATCCTCATCTCACTAATCTTTTTCCACTGTGTAGCCCGATTCTTCTCAGTCTGTTTTGAGAACACAGTTTAGGTTTCCTAATAGTTAGCTTTTGTATGGTAATAGGCTGTAGGCTTGTCGCCCAACCCCCAACCTGGAGGGCTGATTCAGTTCATCAAGGTGATTAATTTGGTATGATGGCACATAATATTTGTGGGTATATGGTATGGAAATTGCTGTGTGTCACCTTTCTGGCACATGGAACTTTGAGGTGCCTGTTATAAGTTTGAACATTTTTGCACCCCCCGTGTAAGATGAGAAAGGTAGCAGACTTAGCCACATGAGACACGGAACTGCTTGCTTAGACTACAAATTAGTAAAAAGAAGGAGGCCAATAGAAGAGAAATAAGTGATCAAGTTTCTTGTGGAAAGTTCTGCTTGTGGAAGTTTTTCTTGGGTGGAGGTGGAAGGAGGAAGGAAGGGAAAGTTGTTGATTCTCGAGAAGAACCCAGTGAGAGTGGAAATTCAGACGTTCATACAAAATCGCGGTCCTTGAGTAATCAAAATTCTAGTGCACAGAAATATTTTATGCAATTCAACCCACTCACCTCCAGTAGCTACAGCAGATACAGGGACACCCGTGTTGTGGGACATGAAACCAAGTACAGAGAACACCACGAAGCCAGCAAAAATGCTGGTGCCACAGTTCACTATAGGCACAAATATGGAGTCCCTGAAATTGGTAAAAACAAATCATCAGTCTTAACTGCAATTATTAGGCTGATTCTTTTGTGTGATCACACCAAATCACAGTCTTTTGTTTACCCTCATCTACATTACTTCGAATGTTACTGCGGACACCAAGTTTTTAACAGTAAATGTATTTGTATAATACTGGGGAAGTTAGGATTTTGCAGTGTCATTAATGCACTATTTTTCAAATGGGTATGTCACGTCCCATGGCATGTAAGATGAATGTACACAATGAATTGTAAATGATGTGGCAAGTGACAACTGTGGCCTACTTTAAGATGCTATTATCTGGAATGATGGAGAAGAGCCTCTAACACCCCCAGTCCGATCATAGTTGTTATTCTGGCAGGCATTTAAATATGATGCACAAACGATATTACTGCCTATGTTAATGAGGGTCCCTAGTTGTGAGGGTGACGGTGTCCGTCCAAATTGCGGGTTGGGGATATGTTCTGTAAACAGGCGCCAGCAATATAAGCAGCTAGTCTAACCCAGTGGCCGTACGGTCTGAGGAGTAGGTCTGCAGCATCTCGATTGCTGGGATCGGGGGTTCGAATTTGGGCATGGATGTTTGTCTCTTGTGTTTGTTGTGTGTGGAGTAGGTAATGGCCTCTATGATGAGCCGATCACTTGTTGAGAGGAGTTCTACCGGGTGTCTGTGTGTGTGTCTAATTGTGTGTGATCTAGAACTTTAACAATGGAGTGGTCTAGGCCCGAGTTGGGCTGTTGCACCAATATATGTATATATATATATATATATCAGCAGATTTCCGCGCCTTTACGAAATGTCCCTATGGGCCTTTAACTTGACAGGAGTTCTTGGCTTCACATGAGCGATGGAAGAAAATACGTTAGGCAACGTACGTACGTATAATATAACAATGTGACGGCTTCGCGTAACAATACTGCAGTTGAACTACAGCAATGCATTCTCTGTGTGTGTGTGTGTGTGTGTTATTGTTGTTGAGTAACATGTCACTGACAACAATGTAGAAGTATTGAGTGTTGCACAGCACAACAATGCTTTTATGGTGAATTTATTTCACTGTCAACAATGTAAATTATACATAGTGGGTATTGAAAGAAAATATATCGCAAATAATCTTTACTCTATTCACACGTTATATATAAAGTCTGCATTGCAAAAAAAAAAAAGAATGCTAGTTTGCTCAAGGCCTTCTACAGACATGCAATTTGCCTAAATAGAAAGTAATGACACATAAATCGCTGCGTGGTTTTTAGGTGCTTTTCGCAAAATTGCGAAAAGCGACTATAAGCTTCGTCATGTCTGTCCGTCCGTCTGACCGCATGGAACAACTCGGCTCTCACTGGAAGGATTTTCATTAAATTTGACATTTGTGTTTTTTTCCGAAAATCAGTCTAGAAAATTCGAGTTTCATTAAAATTTTACAAGAACAACGTGCACTTTACATGAAGACCAATATAAACTTTTGATCATATGTCGCTCACTTCTTCGTAGAATGAAAAACGTTTCAGACAAAAGTTGTGGGGAAAATCGAACACATATTTTATGCTCATTACCTCCCCCCCCCCCCACAAAAATCGCGCCGTTTATGAAATAATGTGGAAAGCCGGGGTGGGCCACAAATGACAAAATGGCAAATTCCCATTGCCTACTGGATACCTAAGGATC
>Ga0131853_10004714_pt1 | contig 24461 bp, 21 predicted proteins | sample TergutLab28metaG_FD_92764 | JGI IMG/M metagenome (GOLD analysis project Ga0131853, IMG submission 92764) | Labiotermes labralis P1 segment gut microbial communities from Petit-Saut dam, French Guiana - Lab288 P1 (version 2) (version 2) | ecosystem: Host-associated > Arthropoda: Insects >...
CCATCTGCTTTTTTGTGTGTCTTTTTTATTCGCTATACAAAAAAAGAGCGGGGCATCTTTTTTCGATACCCTGCTCTTTTTGCTTACCTGCTGGCTTTTTCCCTTATCTTAATGACATTGGGCAGTAAGCCATCTTCTTGTTATTTCCGGTGTTGTGTGATTAGACTGTCGAATACCACTAGCTAGCTTCATTTGGTTGTGCCGGAAGCTTTCGACTTCCCTGCAAAGCAAATATTCGTTTCTGTTGCTTTCTGAGCCTTTGTACCAGTTGACTACCGTAAAATTTTTTTGTGAATCACCTATCCTTTCACATTCCCAAATTGTCTTTATAATCAAAGAAACAAATCGACATGTTACAAAAAGGCGCGAGGGAACCAACATGACAGATTTACTAAAGGCCTCACAGGGTGACAAAGAAGCATTCGATAAAATTGTGGCTACATACAACGACAAAGCGAAAAAAATAGCAAGCATATATGCTGGTGATCATTATGAAGATATTACTCAAGACGTATGGTTAAAAATATACGATAAGCGGCACCTACTTGCCGATGTTGAAAATTTCGATAACTGGCTTTTTCTTGTGGTGCGCAACGCGTGCTTCAACTTCTTGAAAATCGAAAAGCGCAGGCGAAACAAATTCGGCCATCCGCTTCATGAAAGCATGAACTATGCATACAGCAAAATAAGTTACCCTAACATGTTAGATATGATTATTAGGGATGAAGCTATAAACCGGCTTCGCGAGATTATGAAAAAATTGCCGGAAGCGTATTCACTTCCCCTTATACTGTATTATGCTAAAGGTCTTACAGCGCCGGAGATATCAAAAGTGTTAAACCTACCGTTATCAACGGTTAAGTGGAGAATCCACTCCGGGAAACTCCAAATAAAAAAGGAATATATAAAAGGAGGCAGCATCAACTATGAGTAATGGGCCAACAAATGCTATACAAAACGAAAGCAACGAAAGGGGAAACAACATGACAAAACAGGCCATGCAGGGAGTATTGAAACGTATCAGCGGCAGTGCAGAGCATAGTTCGCTGGTGGGTGTAGGTGCCGGCGGTGACTTGCTATTTATCCAAACCTACAACAAGTTAAGGAAGAAGGCAATCGCGAACAATTGGATTGATGAAGATATCGTTGCCGAGTTAGACATTAATGACAAATCCATTTTTAGGGATAATGCCGCAATAATGGATATTATCGGCGCTGCGGCAGAGATATTTAGAGGGGCTTTGCAAGAAGATGGGTAAGTGATTTACCTGTGACGCAGCCATGCTATGGTTGACAGGCAACTCCGAATTCATGTCAATACACCATGAGTTCGGGGTTTTTATTATAAAAAATTTTACATATAACGAAAAAGACCGAATCGAATCAGTTCTCCAGCAACAATATATATAACACGCGTGAATAATAAAGGGAACGGAAAGAAGTGACAGACATGACGGCAACTGACTTGCTGCAATACATGGATGACCTATACAAAACTGCCTTAATAAAAACCCGCGACGAAAATCTCGCAAAGGATTTAGTGCAAGAGACTTGCTTGTACACTTTGCAGGCATTATCAAAAGGTACAGTCATCCAAAAACCTAAGGCGTACCTGCTGTCTGTCCTACACAACAGGTTTTTCATGCACCTGCGCAAGAAATATAAACTCTCCACAACCTACTACAGCGATCTTCCCTTCGAACCGACGGCGGAATCCGATTTCGGAGAGATTGAACGTTCACAAGAAGCGGAAGCAATACGACGGGAACTGTCGTTTCTTTCGCATACACATCGCGAGGTTATGGTGCGATATTACATGAATAATCAACGGGTAGAAGACATAGCAGCCGCACTTTCCATCCCTAAAGGTACGGTTCTAAGCCGGTTAGATTCCGGTAGGAAAAAAATCAGAGAAGGGATAGAAAATATGCAAACTTATTCCGAAAACAGCTACCGCCCCGATACGCTTTACTTAGGCATGAATGGGCGTATGGGGCAAAAAGGCGAGCCATTTTCCTGTGTGAAAAATTCGCTTGACCAAAATATTCTTATTATAGCTTATGAAAAACCCCTGACAGTATCTGAAATAGCCCGCGCCCTTGGCACACCAATGGCATTTATTGAAGAAAGTGTAAACGCCTTGGTAGATGCACAGCTTATGACGCGAGAGGGGACGAAAGTAGCAACGGACTTTTTCATAAAATCTGTTGAGGATTGCGTAAAAGCAGTGGAAATTGGTAAGGCTTTTGCGAAAAATACCTTCGACAAAGTACACCCAATTATCATGAAAGCGGTGGAGCGGTATAACGAAATACCGGGATTTTCGGTTCTCAACCTCACGCAGAAATACTTGTGTGCGGTATTAACCATGCGGTTAAGCGTGGGCTCGCGCGTTTATGAAGCCGCAACTGGTAAGCAAAACCGCGACTATCAAGACTGGCCCGACCGCCCCAACTACGGCAAATGGGTAGTTATTGGCACCCGCAGGCCCTACGGCTATGAGGGTGACAGGGAACGCCATAAATATAACCTAAGCGGGCGCAGCAATGAGGTAGATATAAACGAATATATATCGCATTCAAGCGAGTATAACTCGGCGCTTGGGCCAATAAACTGGGCTAATTTAAAATATGATTTAAGCCAAAAGGAACTGGCTCAGCTAATAGACGCGGTACGCACCAATACTGTAAACGCGTTCCAAGCGGAGTTGCTGCCCGACATGAAGCGCTATGGCCTTGTGAAAGATGAAGATGGGATGAAAGTCCCTGCCGTGCCTTATATCACTAAGGCGGACGAGGAAATTTTCCATGATATCCAGCGCGAAGCTGGTGAAGGATTTTGCTATGCCTGTCTTGATGATGCCGTTAAGATATGTAACGAAAATATTATTCCGTATCCGAAGCGCTTGCAATTTGCGGAGGAGGATGCATTTGGCTTGCCTATAGATTATTTGCCTTTAGCATATGTATATGAAGCGGCCGCGCGTGAGTTTATCACGATTGAGGAAGGGATGTTTTATCCGGTAATGTATATGGTGGCTAGGTAGCAGCATTAAACAATTGTAGCAAAATAAAAGAGAATCGTTCCGCTGAAGCTGAAAATCGCGAACGCATTCGCGCGGTTTGCGCGTACGCTAGGTGGTGATAGGGTCATCTCTAGCACGCCATGGAGTATTTTGACACCCAACGGCTCCGTATTTTTTTGTGCCTTCTCAACTGAACCTCAAATATGGTATGATAACCCAGTTCACGCAGAAGCGGGGGGATTAACATAAAACGCGGATTAGCACTAGAAGGCGGCGGCGCAAAAGGCGCATATCATATTGGTGTTGTTAAAGCTTTTGTTGAAAACGGCTATGATTTCGACGGATATGTAGGCACGTCCATAGGCGCGGTTAACGCCGCGAAGTTGGCCCAAGGTGAGTTTGAGAAAGCACTTGAATTATGGCAAAACATTTCACCTGACCAGATTTTTGTTGTAGAAGAGCAGCCCCTCTTTCAATTGACTGATATAAGAAATCTGGATTTAAACGCAGATTTTGTTTCAAATGTAAGAGGGGCACTACGAAGGATAATAGGCAGCAGGGGTGTAAGCACCGAAAGAATGCTTGAGTTCCTGCACACACATATATGTGAGGAAAAGGTTAGGGCATCCGGTAAAGATTTTGGCCTAGTTACATTTTCATTAAGCGACCGCAGGCCCTACGAGCTTATGCTGGACGATATCCCGCAAGGTAAGCTTATAGACTATATAATGGCCAGCGCATCATTCCCCGGTTTTAGCGCTGCTACTATAGACGGTAAAAAATATATAGACGGCGGCTTTTACAACAATTGCCCGGTTAACCTGCTGGATAGATTGGGTTATGAAGAAATCATAGCCATAAGAGTAGGTTCGCCCGGTGTAGTAAATAGAAGAATACATAAGATGAAGAACGTCAAATTAATCTCTCCTAGCCAAAGCTTAGGAAGGCTAATGGAATTTTCGTCGGACAGCAGTGCCGCTAGTATCAGGCTTGGGTATTTCGATGGATTGAAATTTATCGAGCGAAGAAATATGCATTAATCACACCCACAAGTTATGTTCTTAACTTGAAGTTAAGTTATGCAAAAGATATAAGTTATGCAAAGCGCGTGTACATACGAGATATAACATTTTTCTTCCAAGCGTCCCATCAAATATAGCCTGCCCATACTCTGGGCAGATAACCGCGTCAAATTCCAGCCCTTTGGCATATGGCAGGGCCATTATCATTAACCCTTGGCTGAAGCTTGCATTGGTATCGGCAATTAATATTGGCGCGCCAAATGCATTTTCATCTTCGCCATTAACAGCTTGCGTACCCATCAGTTTATCGTAAAACCGGCGAGCTTTTTTCGCGGTAGACAGCAGTATACCTATGGTATTGTATTCCTTCGGCAGCCCGTTAACTATCTCCCATACGGTTGTGGCAGGGTCTTCACATTCTATAACGGCGGGTTCATCTCCGCGGCGGGAATATATCGCGGACATGTCTACGGCCCCAGTATCGCCCGCAAGTAAACCTGCAGCAAAGCGGCTGATCTCATAGGTAGAGCGGTAGCTTGTGGTTAGCGGTATTACTTTTGCTTTGGGGTATTCATTCTCCAATTCCGCAGTGGCATGCAGGTTTATGCACGGGTAAAGTGCCTGATTAACATCGGCCAGCACTGTAAAATGACTACTAGGGAACAGGCGCTTTAGTGTGCGGTGTTGGATTATGGAAATATCTTGCGCTTCGTCTATAAGTATATGTTTTACGTTTTTCTCAGGCGCTACGCGGCCTGTTAATATATCGATGTATAGCAGCATAATTGCGTCCTCAAAAAAGATCTGCTCTTGCCGCAGGGCTTCCTTTAAATATTGCATGGGCAGGTGACGGGTTTTGCCCCATGCTGCTAGGGCGCGTTCATATAGGCGCTTTGCGCTGGGCATCAGTCTGCCTTGCAGGTCCGCCTGCACTATGCCTTTTTCTTCTTCATACAAACGGCGGATTTCACTGTCCGTTAAATCGTCATCATGTATGGCGCTAAATAGCTTGGCTATGGGGACTCTGCTGGCCTTGTAATATTCTTCATAGCGCTGATTAACATAGCTCATGACCCGTGCGGTTTTCGTCGCCAAATTGCCTGCTGATGTACGGTCCGCATATAAGGCGGCCAGTCGCTCTTGGCTGCATAGTATATCTTGATTAAAGCATACATCATCAAACGCGGGAGAATAGCCCTTTATAAACTCCTCTAAGTGTGCGATAAACTCGGGCGAGTATTTTTCTTGAAGCCAGTGGCGGCGTGGGTCATGATCCGGGGCGCTTTGCAGATATTCGATTTGCTGGTATTGGTCGTGGAAGGGGTGCTTCTTAGGCGAATATTCCTCTAGTAGGCTTGGAAAATCTAATGTTTCAACATCATCTTCGCCCAAGTCGGGGATTATGCCTTCTATATATGATGCGAAAATGGGGCTGGGGGAGAAAATCCGCACCCCGCGTGAAGATAATGTTTCGCGATGCCGATACAATAGATATGCCAAGCGGTGCAAGCCAACAGAAGTTTTGCCGCTTCCTGCTGGGCCAAAGACCAGCACATCTGTTGCCTCATTTCTTATGGCAGCGTTTTGCTCTTTTTGGATGGAGTGGATGATTGTTTTGATTTTTGCGTCAGATGCTTTAGAAAGCTCAAGCCGCAGTATTTCGTCTTCTACCGCCAAGTCCGAGTCGAAGAAATATACCAGCTTGCCTTTTTCAATTTGGAACTGGCGTTTTAGCGAGATTTCACCTTCTATTGGCGGCAGTTCTCCTTGCGTGGTGGCAGGGATGTTAAAGCGCGCACGCCCAACCCCATAGTCATAGTACAATGATGAAATTGGCGCGCGCCAATCATATACATGGAAAATGTGGTTTTTTTCGTCAAGCAGCGAGTGACGGCCAATGTAGATTTCTTCTACTTGGTCGTACCCGTCTTCTGTAAAGTCTATGCGTGCGAAGTACGGTGAGTTTAACAGCCGCTTCAAGTGGTGTAAGCGTTTGCTTGCTTCGTGGTAGGTTTGCTCTTGCTGGGAGACTTCTGCTACCAGTACAGTCAGATGCGCCACATCATCAAAGTCACGGATAAGGCCCGTGGCTTTGGACATAATACGGCGGGCTTCTAATACATCGCCGCGGCGGGTTTTTAGGCTGTCGGCTTCTTTGTTAATTTGCGCTATGATACGCTCCACGGTGTCGGATAGCTTTTTAACTTCTTTTGGGTCTGTCATTGTTTTGCTCCTATTCAGCTTGCAAATTTACAGCATAATTGCTATACATATATGTTATATTGCAGTTAGAAATGCTTGTCAACGCAGCAAGATAGCTATGTTTAGTTTATTTTTAGAAATTAAAGAAATTTTGTGTTTGTCCCTTGCGCACGGCCAATACCTGTGATATACTCCTCTCCGGTCACGTTGGTGAGTGGTATTTAGCAGTATTTCCGCACCAGTGCATAATATGTACGAGTAGCTCAGCTGGATAGAGCATCTGACTACGGATCAGAAGGTCGAGGGTTCAAATCCTTTCTCGTACAATGGTAAGCCCGTTGTGTCAAACACTGACTAACGGGTTTTTGCTAGGAAGGTTACCGAAGTGGTCATAACGGGGCGGTCTTGAAAACCGTTAGGGCGCAAGCCCACAAGGGTTCGAATCCCTTACCTTCCGCGATAAGGGACTGAGGCAATAAAATGCCTCAGTCCTATTTTATTGTTTTGCGTTCATTCCTCTTGGGCATAATGATGACGGCAGACAATGGGGGAGCATATGATGAAGGAGCAGTTCATTGTATATTGCGAAAATGTTTTAGATTTAAGAAATGCTTCTTTAAGTGATGAATTTTATTATCAGTCCCTGCCCTTGTGTCTGATAGATTCCGTTTTTTCTATCAATGTCAGATATACCTCTGTTAAAAATGTATTAAAACGATACAGTATGCATTACGATTTACCTTTGTTCCGTTCAAGAGATTCCAGTTACCCGAGTATTGAATCGCAGCATACCATAAGTGAACTGCATGAAAACATGAAAAAATACGGGGTGGAGGATTTTGCACGCTATATATTTCAAAATAATTGTCGCACATCTTCAAGAGCCGGCATACTAAAGGCTGAAGCCGTGTACCTTTGGGCAAAAACGCTAATGAAGTATGATATAAATGCTTTTCAAGATGTTTCAAAACTTAGTGATGAAATAGAAGCTGAAGTCCGCACTATCAAAGGGCAGGGGACAGGTATAACATGGAATTACTTTCGCATGCTAAGTGGTGATGATAGCTTTTGTAAACCTGATAGACAACTGTTGAGATTTATTTCAAGTGCAATGAAAAGAAACATTAGTGATGTGAGTGAGGCACAGGAGGTAATGAATGAGGCGGTAGGTTATCTTATTAAGTCATACCCAAATATGACTGTACGGTTATTAGACCACACAATTTGGAAACACATGTCTAAAGGAGGTTCGCCATGTACAAAACAATAGAACCAATCAACCAAGAATATGACGGTCAATGGGGCTTCCTAATAAACTGTACCGGAGGGGAACATTATTCCATTGCAGGCGGTGAGGTCGTACTTTCCAGTGAACGCAGGGATAAAGTCCTACGGGAAATGAATCAATTTTGGGCTCATGACAGCAGTACATATATGTTATATGCCGGAAAATATCCTGAAGGGGTTAGTGTGTTGTTATAATGGAAACCGGCGTAGAAATGAAGTTGTTTGGAAATGGGCGATATATCCCCGTTCATTAGCCCAACCGATTTTATATTTCTAGTGGAGGGAACGCAATGAGGACAGATACAATTATAAGGCACAAGGATTTGGGATTCTTAAAAACGTCGTCCATTGCCTTGACATCTTCGAAGAAATCGCTATTTTGCGGACTTCTGCAAGATTGATAGAAAATCAAAAATTTTAGCTGGTTTCAGTTAATTGCTGTTAGGTTTATTTAGAGTGTTTTAATATGCCGACAAATATGGCGGCAATGATGTAAAACAACTTTGGCGATCTGTTTTAGAATTGGAGGATATTATGAAAATTGCTTTAATAGTACCGCGCTTATTTGAAGATATTAGCACGAACACAACCAGAATAAGTGAGTTAATTTCGGATGCGTGTACGGGTGGTGCAAAGCTTGTTTTATTGCCCGAAGCAACATTGACAGGATTAATTAACAATGATGTTTATGAGCATGATATAAATATTGCAATTTCAATCAGCGATAAAATCATAACCAGTTTTTGCGACAAAGCAAAAGCGTATGGTATCTGGTTGTGCTTTGGGTTTTTAGAAAAAGAAAATGACTGCATATACGATAGTGCTGTTTTAATTAATCCTTTTGGTGAAATATCCATACATTACAGGCGTATTAATCCACAATGGCGCGCGAAAAATCTTCCCTCAAATCAATATTCAGAGGGTTTTGAGATGAAATCCACAATAACCCCATTCGGCAAAACAGCAGTGTTAATTTGTGGCGACCTTTTTGATGATAATGTTTTATCATTGCTTGACCCGATTCAGCCTGAATTTGTGTTGTTCCCATTTGCAAGGTGTTTTCCTTCGAGAGTAAAAGATATACAAAAGGAATGGGATGATGTAGAAGTACACGAATATGTAAAACAGGCCCAACGAACAGGTGCAACTGTTGCCATGACAAACTATATTGGTACTACTGATATAAACGATACTTCCTTTGGGGGAGCGTTTATAATTGACAAAGATGGAAACTTGCTTGTTTCATTACCACTATTCCAAGAAGGGATACTCTACTACGAAGTTAAGGGGCTCAGTTAGTAGTTTTATTAAAAAGTAAGAAAACTTTCCACAACCGTCAGTCGGCAAATCGTCGCCACGGGCAGTCACAGAGGTATCGCCAGTCCTTGATTTCACTCGAATCTCGAACAAATACTCGGATTTCTTGAAAACCGTTAGGGCGCAAGCCCACAAGGGTTCGAATCCCTTACCTTCCGGAATTAGGAACATATAAGAACCCCATCAAATGGTTTTTTGTGGGTGAGGCGTTTGCGGTTGTGTTCCCATTGGAACAGCTTGGTGGTGTATAACTACTAAGCTGTTTTTTGTGCGATCGGACATTTCATCGTATTTTATGACATGACTTTTTTGGCTATGCTGTATTATAATTTTCTTTGGAAGGAGGGTTGCGCGTGAAGTGGGTAGATAATCTGTCGAGAGCTATTTCTTACATCGAAAATCACCTGACCAATGAAATCTGCCTAGACGAAGTATCTAGCCATGCCTATGTATCAAGCTCGCATTTTCAGCTTATTTTCCATGTGGTGATGGGCATAACTGTTGGGGAATACATCCGCAACAGGCGGTTGAGCCTAGCCGCTCAGGATTTGCTGCAACCCGGCAGCAAAATCATAGATGTGGCCATGCAATATCAATATGACACGCAGGAGAGCTTCTCAAAGGCATTTACGCGGTTTCACGGCATTTCGCCGTCAAAAATGCGACGAGGGCATGGGCGATTGTTCCACCCGCTGACTATCAATGTAACCATACAGGGAGGATTTGACATGAAATTTATTAATGAATTTCATCTGGCCGATTGGGGGAAAATCGGGCAAAAGGACGGAGAACCAGCTGAAAAATACAAACGGCTTGTGGAGTGGGCCGGGCAGGCGCGTGGGCAGAATCCGGGCGTTTTTGATGCACTGTCCAAATGGGTGCTAGATGACTCCCAATGGACGGACGATAAACTTGCCGAAAACGAGCAGATCCTCATACAGGGTGTACTTGCGCGGTTTAAGGAGCAAAATACGCAATTGCGTTTGCAGTTACAAGAATTAGTGCCATCGGGCGTGGTAAATGACGCGGTGTTCAAAGCACTGGATAGATTTGATGACGAATTATCCGGTGCCTCTCATGATGAACGGCTACGTAAAACGGTTGCCGGGGTGTTTTCCGATTTTTCTATCATGCGGGAGCGTAACGTGAGGGAAAAAATAGCTGGGTACGCCACTGGCTCTATGCATATGAACGATATAGGGTATATTAATTATTTGAAAGATTGCGATGCCGGAGTGCAGTGGGCGTTGTTTATGCCTGAAGTTGTTAAAAAACACGGCCATAAAATAAACCGTGATAGCTTTGAGTACATGAAGATTGGTAAAGTGCGGTTTATTGGACTGGAATTTGCAAAAAATCCAGACATTCATTTACTACGTCCTGTGGAATCTTTGCCCAAATTAATACCTATGCTACCCGAATATGGAACAGAAATTGCCGCACTCTGCCATCTTGAACATCACAATGGCGGCGAGGTAAACGTAAACCAGTGTAATATGATGGGATATTTTTTTAAGGCCGATACACCTGTGCCAGAAGGGTACGATTATTATGATGTGCCAACTGAACACGCCGCTTATGCAGTATATTCACACCCGGATTTTGACGGAGACATTTTTGGAGCAGCCTATGAGTTCACACGCGACCAGATTTTAGGCGATGGGGTGAACATACCCTATCCGGCAGCATACTGGACCGCAGAGGTATACCCGGAGGGATTTTTTTCGGGGAGTGGTGCATTTTGGTTCGGGTATTTATTTAGTGTGGAGCTATAGGTGTATGCAAGTATGCTGTTCCTAAAAAACTTGTGGTGGATAAGTTCGTGGCATGACTAGCACTGCCTAGAGCAGTGTGATATAATCTTTGCTGCAATTATATGTATCACAATGGAGGTGTATCACATGAAGCAGAAGTATGTACCGCTGGATAAGCGGTCGAAAAAAAAGCAGAAAGAGTACCATGACATGCAACGAAGGGACTGGGGAGAACTTAACCCTATTACAAGAAAGACAGCTAACCAAAAAATCTACAACAGAAAAAAATCCGAACATTGGCACGAGTATGAGCCGCGTTCGGATTTTTTTTATATCCAAGCAATTGCATAAGCGTTATGTTCTTGTCATGTTTTGGTTATGTTGTGCTGGTAGTAATATTTGCCGTCCTTGATGATAATTTGCACATCGTTGTCATAGATTGCCTTTTGCTCAATCCTCGCTTGCGGTTTTTATCGGGATTAGTAGCTGATTTTGTCTGCAAGCCCGTGTTTCAAATCTTGATACATCCATTTATCGTCTAGTAAAGCGGGTAACTGCGCAATAAAACCCTCAACACCGCTTTTTATCTTCCTATTGTTGTATAAGTCAATTTTCAAGGCCGCAACCTGCTTATCGTGCCATGCATCCAGAATATCTTTTGTTTGCACTGATAATTTACTAAGTATAAGTCGGCATTTTTCAATGCAGTGTTTGTGGCTGTTCGGGCTACTTTTTCCGCAACTGTGGGTATTGTCTGTGTTATTCGAGTAACAACGGTGTTGTCAGTAATCTTGGTCAAACTTCCCTCATCAGCTACGCTTAGCGATGTGAGCCGCTCTATTGGTATGGATATACCTCCTCCTTCAACAACAAATTCTAGGACTTGTGTTGTCAAGGGTACTTCAAATGTATTATTATTTGGTAGGCGTAGAAAATCTAATTTTTCGGAGGTTAAAATGTTAAAACAAAGAAATGAATCCTTTTATCAAAAACAAGGAAAGGCTCGCCCTAAACTGGAAGATGTATTAAATGATTATCTTGATGGTGATAACCTAAAAAACGCGCTTGATTTTTCTGCGTGGCTTAGGGCGAATAAAATGGCGCCACAATATATCTCAGGATATTTATCCGGAGGTATGGGAATGGCTTGGTCGGTCATATACGGGAAAAAAGACGGTAAAGCAAACAGGGTTTGTCATATAAAGCTATATAATGATTCTTGGCATATATGTCCTTCTGGTGATTATTACGACGATTTTGCGAATGACTTTGAATTAGAAACAATAATAACCTCAAATCTTAATCCCTGCACAGGTATCGAAACTCGTTGCACTCATATGTGCAATTTGGGAATGGGTCATACAATGACGTTTTTCGGAAAAGATTTTGATAAACTTTGCGGGGGTTTTACCATTCGATTACGAAACCTTGACGGCACGGTATTGGAAAAAATAAAAAAGGTGATAGAATCCAGAAACAACAATATTGCTAAGACCAGCTAATAGCTTTTCTGTAGCGAGCGCACTTATACAGTATCGACAAGTCGAAACTGCCGCGCCAATCAAAGTAATGACGATTATAGGCAACGAAACCAAAAGAAAAATATCCATGACTCATCCCTCATTTTACTTAGCATCATACTAAAAACCCGAACACTGGCAAGGGCATGAGCCGCGTTCGGGTTTTTAATGTTATTCTATTTACTGCTTACTACGCTTGGGTATGGTTGGTGATTTTTTCTCCTTTTGTTTCCCCCGTGGCGGCGAGTTGGATGTTTTCGGTTTCTTATCCTTACCGGGCTGGTTAGTATTAAATCCTGCCACTACGGGCTTCACACTAGCTCGCCCATGGGGCTTAGGCCGCAACAGCGCCGCCGGGTCGTGTCCAATCAAATCCTTACGTCCGGCTTTGATTAATGCGCTTTTAACAATCTCATAATTACCCGGCAACCTATACTGCATTAGCGCCCGCTGGGCAGTTTTTTCCCTTTGTGTTTTCGCCACAAAAACTCTTTTCATTGTTCGCGGGTCAAGCCCTGTATAATACATACATGTAGAAAGCGTACCGGGTGTGGGGTAGAAATCCTGCACTTGCTCTGGCATATGGCCTACACTTTGCAGATGCTCTGCAAGCTCTATTGCATCATCCAGATTACAGCCGGGGTGGCTGGACATAAGGTATGGTACTATATATTGCTCCTTGCCCAGATTTTTATTAACTGCCTCAAACCGGGCCGCGAATTTTTTATACTCATCAAAGCCGGGCTTGCCCATATGCGAAAGTACCTTTTCTGATACATGTTCTGGTGCTACCTTCAGCCTGCCGCTAATATGATGGGCACATAATTCCTCCAGAAACGCGTCACCCTTAGGGTCATTATTTATATAATCATATCTTATGCCGGAGCGGATAAATACCTTTTTCACCCGTGGTATTTCCCGCAGTGCTTTCAGTAGCTTTATATAGTCCTCATGGTCGTACCTCAGGTTTTTGCAAGGCTTAGGAACCAAGCATTGCCTTTTGCATGGTTGGGCATCTTCGGCTTTGGCATCCCATCTTAGGCAAGCGGGGCTTCTGAAATTGGCGGTTGGGCCGCCTACATCGTGGATATAGCCTTTAAATTGCGGGTCGTGGGTGAAGCTTGTTGCTTCTGCTATTATGGATTTATGGCTTCTTGCCTGCACTACCCGACCCTGATGAAAGCTAAGCGCACAAAAATTGCAGCTGCCAAAGCAGCCCCTGTTGGCGGTTATGCTAAATTTTACTTCTTCTATGGCCGGTACACCCCCCATGGATTTGTACATGGGGTGGTAATCCCGGACAAAGGGCAGAGCGTATATCCTATCCAGTTCTGCCGTTGTTAGGGGGAATGCTGGTTTGTTTTGTACTACATATATATTTGGATATTCTTCTACTAAGATTTTGGCCTTTAAATAATCTGTGTTTTCGTATTGGGTCATGAAACTTTTGGCATACTCCTTTTTAGCACTAAAGGCAGAGTCTTTTATTGCCCTAAAAGGCGGGAGAATTACCGGGGCTTCTACGAAGGAGATATCTTTTGTTTTAAATACGGTTCCTTGAATGAATGTTAAATCGCCTACCGATAATCCGCTTTCAAGTGCTTCTGCGATTTCAATTATCTGGTTTTCGCCCATGCCATACACAAGCAAATCCGCCGCCGAGTCCAGCAAAATAGAACGGCGCATAGCATTATCCCAATAATCATAGTGGGCCAGCCTTCGCAAGCTGGCTTCTAAGCCGCCAATAATTATAGGCACATCGCCGTATGCCTCGCGGATTTTATTAGAATACACAATAGTAGCCCGGTTGGGCCTAAGCCCCAATTGCCCGCCGGGAGAATACGCGTCGCTTTTGCGCTTATGAAGCGCCACGGAATAATGGTTGACCATAGAGTCGATATTCCCACCCGTGACCATAAACCCTAGCTTTGGCCTGCCAAAACGGGTGAAGTCAGTGGTAGTTTTCCAATCCGGCTGCGGCAAAACCGCCACGGTGTACCCGCGTGACTCTAATAGCCGCCCAATCAGGCTTATCCCGAACGACGGATGGTCTACATAGGCATCGCCGGTTACCAATACAAAATCTACTTGCCTGATATCCTTTAACTCTTCTAATGTTGTAGGCAAAAATGCCATGCACCCATCCTCCGTTTGGTTTTGATACTGCCGACAACGGCGATTCCTGTTTTTAAACTAATGATGAACCTTTTCCGGCTCAACCTCTTTGTAAACCTTCTCTACCATAAGATTAACCCCAAACCCAAGCCCCAGCAGTAAATAAAATACCCCGCTAGACCCGATAGTACTGTCGGTAGACATGGCAGCCACGCAATACGCACTTATGCCTGCCAAAAGCCCAAATCGTAGGCCAAAAATAAACACGCCTTCCTTCATGCGCGAACGTACAATTGATACGAAGGTTGTAAACAGATAATAACCAAACAAAAACATCAGTGCCAAAACCGAAATCCCGCCAGTGGTTACCCAAGTATGCAAGAACAAATTATGGGCTTTGTCTATGGGTACTGTCGGGTGTTCGTGGAAGCGCATTTTGCCAATTACATCATGTTGGGGGAAGACGAACGTATAGGTATCTGGCCCGCTGCCAATAATGGCATGGGCAGGCATAAGCGGGAAAGTGCGCGACCATATATGTCCGCGGCTGCTGCCCCAAGTTTCGTTACCGTAGAAGCCTATTGCCGGTATAGGAATACTTACATCCGCAAGTTGCAGATTGCGCAATACCGCGTGAATTCGCCCATCATACAGCACCATCGCCATATTGTGGACCATTATTGTCACATCAAATCCAAAATAGTCAATTATATATGCATCTTCTATATCAAAACGCTGGATTTCTAAGCGCCTGTGGCCGGGGACTCTGTACTCAAAAACCGTTATATCGGGGGATGGCTGTGTACGGCCAAGAAGCGGTATAGGCTGTCCGCTTGCGTCATATAGCCGCCATAGCACATTGTCCGGCCCGTATTCATCTTCCAGCAGCACAAATGTGAACTTCTCCTCATCTTGCCAAAGTACTGTCATACTGCCACCGTCGAAAATATAGTTGTAGGTAGGCGTAGGCTCGCGCCGTATTGCATTTTCCAGCCTACCAACCAAGAAGCGGATTTCCCGGTTTACCGCCGGTACAAAAAGCAGCCCAACCAGCACAGCTGCAATAATTGCGCCGCTAATAAACCACATAGCTATATTGCGGCGTGCAACCGGTTCTCCGCCATTTTCCTTCTCTTTACTACGAAGCCGCAGCTGGTAAAAAAATCGGCAAGCTAAAGCCAGAACTGTGACCATTACCGCTACCGCTATACCAATCAACCCGCCAACAGAAACGCTTGCCACAACCCCAACAAGCATAAGCATACCGCCAGCAAAAAAAACAACCCGCATCCATTTACGGCCATCATAAGCCATTGCGCAAGCAAGCATTACCGGGGCCACCATGGCCGTATATTTCCCAAAAGGGTTGGGGTTATAAAGGGTGCCGTATGCGCGGGTAAATCTTTGGTTAACCCCCAGACCCCATTCGCCCATTATAAGACGCGTACCAAGCGATGTGGTAAAAAAGTCCCGCCCCATAAACTGGCTAAGCCCAATAAGGCCCATTATAATAGAAGAAAACGCCAGCCCATACATAAGCAGCTTAGCATGCTTGTCCTTTCTAACATGATGCATTGCCGCAAAAAATACTATGAAATACGCAAAGAGGATAAATAATCCCTCGCTACGCTCTATTGAGCCATTCCAAGAAGTGTGGCGATATGACGAGAAAATGGTAGAAACCAGCGCCATCAGCAAAAACACACAAGCTGCCGCAATGGGCGGGTATTTTATAAATGCTATAAATTTATCTTTGGTGGCACCGCCAATAACCCAATCCGCGACAGCGTAAAAAGCCATGATAATTGCCGCTATACCCAGCGTCCATCCTTTGTAATGGGCAAAAAAGTCATCGGACTGCGTCCAGCGAAGCAATTCAACCAACTCTGGCGCAGCGGTTACGACCGTGTGGCGCACAATAAGGGGCATTACAGCCACAACGATTAACAGTGTTATACTAAATACCTTATCGCGTAAGGATTCCGGTTTCTCACCCGGTGTAAAAGTTTTATATTTTGTCTTTGGCATGGTATTCTCCTTTTTGAATGGGGGCTCTGCCCGGGTTGCATGGGCGAGCAGTTCCGCGGAGCGGAACGACCAGCCCCCAAACCCCCGCCGCTTCGCGGGGGTGAACCCCGCTACGCTTCCTTACTGCGTTGCGGTCGCCCCGCCCCGGCGTGGCGAAACTGCACGGCGTTGCGATTGCCCGCCCCGGCGTGCGAAACAACACTGCTTTGCGGTCGCCCGTTCCGGCGTAGCAAAGACGCACTATGTTGCGGGGCAGCACTTTGCGCGGCATAATATTTGAGACAGCTACCATCAGTATATCATTGTAAAGGAAAGAACAAAACTATGGATACAAATTTCTTACCCGAAGCCCCCGGATGCTACATCTTTAAAGACAGCGCCGGAGACTGTTTATATGTAGGAAAATCTAAAAAGCTGCGCAGCCGTGTGCGTTCGTATTTTAATAAGAACGCCTCGCCAAAGGTAAAAAAATTGGCCCAATTAATCAACCAAATAGAGTATCGCCCGGCTGCCAGTGAAATAGACGCATTATATATAGAACATAGCCTGATAAAAACCTATAGGCCTCCATTCAATTCACAAATGAAAAAAGACCTGCACCCCCACTATATCTGCGTGGAGTGGACACGGGAAAAGCCAGGGTTATACATATCCGACAGGCCAAACCCGGATGCTACGCGTTATGGCAGTTTTACCTCCGCATATGATGCCAGGGAGGTCATGACAGTAATAACCCGCGCATGGCGGCTGCCAAGTTGCGAAGCCCAGCACTACGACATTCAAGGCCAAACCCGCAGCTGCCTTAACTTGCATATAGGCCGTTGCTTTGGCCCATGTCAACCCGGCGCAGCAGGCTATCGTGATGCGTTAATGCAAGCCGCTGCCTTTATGCAGGGCAGAAACAAGCAATCGCTGGCCATACTTGCCCGGGAAATGAACCAAGCTGTCGCAGACCTAGATTTCGAAAAAGCAGCAAAATTGCGCGACAATTTATCTGACCTTGAATTCCTGCAAAGACGGTTCAAGTATCGCATCCCCTTTCAGGGCCGGCGGATTTGTGTACTTATAAAAGGATATAACGAGCCCAGCTTCATGCTGCTATACTACAAAAACGGCCAGCTGCAACATAGTGCGCTATTAGAAAGCCATGATGACTGGCAAGAAAAGCGTGATAGTTTTATATTAAACATGACAGGCAAAACTGAAACATACGAGAGTAGCTATAAGTACACATCCACCGCCACAATAGAAATCCGCGCCCGCAAGCTGTATATAGACGTGACTAAAACTAGCAAAGCCAACATGGCATCACGCCTAAACAAATCAGTGCAGCGGTTTTTGGGTCTGTAAAAGGGGACTACAATGCGAATATTCGGAAAACAACTCCTGCTATACCTAAGCATACTAATAATAAGCCTAGCATTCCTAGGCCTAATGCTATCCCGCGCAATAAGCACCCACCTAACCAACCAGCGCATAACCGCCCTAACAGACTCTTCCGTACGGGTGGCCCGCTCTTTCGAATCGTTCTGGGTAGGCGATGTAAACATGGCCCCCCTGATGATTCAAATAGAGAATATCAACGTCTTGCTGGATGCAAACGTAGGCGTTGTGCTATATACCCCTCCCCTCAACATAGGTGATATAGACGACATAGTCATACCATCTAATTTTTTAGATGCTGTAATGAGGGGCGAAACGGTTACGGTTTCCGGTAATTTTCACCCCAATAACCCCGAGTCAATGCTGTTGGCCGGCCATCCTATTATTATAAATAACAGCATAGTAGGAGCGGCGCTGGTTAGTACATCCATGGCAGAGTTGGAAGCCGCAATCACAGGCATGCACCGTATAACGCTGCTAAGCCTAGCCGCCGCCGTGCTGCTAGGCTCTATATTAATTTACATGTCCAGCCGCGCAATAACCCGCCCGCTCAGGCAAATGAACGAAGCCGCCAAAGTAATAGCAGGCGGCGTGTTCGAAAAACGTATCCCTATACACTCCAAAGACGAAGTAGGCCAGCTAGCCACCCAGTTTAATATCATGGCCGAAAGCCTGCATGTCCAAGAAAAAATCCGCAGGTCCTTTATAGCCAATCTATCTCATGATATCCGCTCGCCCTTGACATCTATGCTGGGCTTCATGAATGCCATACAAGACGGCATAGTCACTCCAGATCAGCAGCCCTACTACATGGGCATTATCTTAAATGAAACAGAGCGCTTGATAAAACTCTCTAACAACCTATTAGACATACACCGCCTGCAAGACGCCGCGCTAGAAATAACAAAAACCACTTTTGATATAAGCAAACTAATAAGAAAAACCATAATGGGCTTCGAGCAGCGCGCAACAGAGAAAAAAATTACGGTGACAAGCCACTTCGCCCATGAGATAGATCATGTGCTGGCCGATGAAGATAAAATCCAGCGCTGCCTATATAACCTGATAGACAACGCAATAAAATTCACGCAAGAAGAAGGCGAGATAACCGTAGAAACCACAGTAGCAAACAAGAAAGTGTTAGTGTCCGTTACAGATAATGGCCGCGGCATGACCCTAGAAGAACAAAAGTATGTGTTTGACCGTTTTTTTAAAGGAGACAGTTCTCGCAACGAGGATAAGCAGGGAAGCGGGCTGGGGCTTTCTATAGCCCAAGAGTTTATCCGTGCCCATGGCGAAACAATAACGCTAAAAAGTGCGCCCAATATAGGCAGCACATTCCAATTTACTCTCGAATTGGCGGATATGTCTAACTACGTCGAAATGTAACGGAGTTGTAAATGAAAATGACGCTTATGTAATTGACCCGTAACCCAACTATGTCGTGAGGTGTGTATAATATGTCCATAGCAAGTTGCCGACAGAAATGTCGAAAAACCTCCCACGACATAAATGCAAAACCCCCGCTATAGCGAAGGGCAGCGCATTGTAATACCCTATAGGGCAGTAGTAAAGAGCGCTTTCATCGTAATGGTGGGGCGCTTTTTATTTTTATATTTTTTGAAATGCTTACAATGCAAACACCCGCAAGATAAGGGCTTATCTTACGGGTGTGCCGAAAAAGGAGGTTCTTTCAGGTTGTACCCCTACAACCATGCGAACATTATTTTCGTTGCTCGAATGTATAATAACAAATACTAGGTTAAATTAGCTATCGTCATTTTTCTACAAGAATGGGAAAGATTTCAGACGTTGTCTGATTATTTGCACATATGGCAAAATGGGGAAATAACTGCGGTTTGTGCCGTTGTAAAAGCATAAATATATGCTTACTGCCAGATTATTGGAGATTTTGCCAAGTTTGCGAAACAAATGCCAGACTAAATATCTTAAAATCGTTGAAAATTATTTAAATGCTTTATCTTATCGCCACAAAGCAAACACCCGCGAGATAAGGGGTTTATCTCGCGGGTGTTTAAAGGAGGCTACTGTTCATGTATTAATGCTGTTCATTGCCAACAACATAACCGTTCCCAGCAGCAAGTATAAGATAGCAGGTCTTGAGATAAATAAGCTACGCCATTTTTCTGCAAGTGCGGGAAATATGCCTAAAGTTCTCAAACTATTTTCATGTATAGAAAAATGGGGAAATATCTGCGAGTTATGCCGGTTTGCGCCGTTGTATACACATGATTATATGAATATTGCCATACAATTGGGGTTTTTGTCAGGCTTACAAAGTTAATATTGGATTAAATGTCTTTAAATCATTGTAAAGTATAAAAATTGCCTGTGCTTCATCTTATCGCATTTATTATTTTTGCACTGCCTCCTATTCGCCCGTTAAAGAAATCAACCCGGCTCCCGCAATCTTATACAAGATATGCTGGAACCGGGTTAATTTCTGTGGGGTATGTGATTGTAATTATTTTTGATCAGGAAGGCTTGTGAGAATAGGTATAACGAACCAAACATGAGGGTTATAGCAATTGCTATCGTGAGCAGCTTTTTTTCATTTTTACTTTTATAATGAGATTTCAGAATCTCATAATACTCTATTGCCAAGAAATATTCGGAAAAATTTATGAAATGAGGGCTTGCCTGTTTCTACATTCTTTTAGAAGTCTTCAAGATGGATACCTTGCAGTGATTTGGGATAATGAACGCCAATGCCCAAACGCTCCTGCCGTAGGTTTAACATATATTCAAAAGCCGTATTGCTCAACATGCTCTCCCGCCCTCTTGCCTGAACAATTGGATGCTTAAACTTGAGAAAAATCACCCTCTTGTAGCAATTGAAATATGCCCATAATCGTATCCTATAACATCAAGAATCCTGGATGTCAATATGCGGATAAGTGTTTCTGTGTCATAGTGCGTTTCCATATAAAGGTTTTCTGAAATCATATATGGGCTTCGCATATTGTCCAATTTATTAGATAGAAACATACGGTTGCGCCCTGCAACCCTCCCTCTTAGGTTCATTAAAGCAACATGTTTCTCTGGATCAGCATTACAGCGTCTCATTATTTCTTTAACCGCCATCTTCCACGTAGAAATATCCTCCCTCTCTGTTTCGCCAAAAAGAATACCAACGGGTTTTTTGCCTTTGAAAATAGATGGCTCAACTGTTAGAGGAAAAACAAGCTCATGACTTGTTGCGGAAATGCTATTTCCATTTGAAGCTTGTGCAATATACAAGATAAGCGCATCAAGCTTAGAGCGCATTGATTGAAGCTCTCGAAGAATATCCATAATTATACCTCCATAGAATAATTGTCGCACGTGCCACCATTATTCTATGGCATATTCTGCTTCTTGTCAACTAATTTTAGCAAGCTTGTAAAATTTTTTCTCCAAATATTTTATAGCTTTTTCATGTGCATTTTCCTACAGTAATAAATGCGCCTTTTCGGGCGCATCTTTGCCTTAAATTCCTACTTCCTTCGGTTGGGGTGCGAGTTGTGGCTATTCTAAATTAGACTGAGTGTTTTTGCGGAAATTACCTCTTGCTATATATATGTAAGTATGCTATTATATTTTCTGTTGGCGCGGAGTGGAGCAGTCCGGTAGCTCGTCGGGCTCATAACCCGAAGGTCGTAGGTTCAAATCCTGCCTCCGCAAGTCTTGGGAAACCGCTTAGAATCTAGGTTCTAAGCGGTTTTTGATTTCTAACAAAATCCCCAAAATTCTTGAACTTCTAACACTTTTCTAACACCCTACCATTTACCCGCCTAATGCGTTGGATAATCCCCGTATCATTTCCTTTTTGTTTCTGGGGTCTACATGGCTGTATAGGTTGGCTGTAGTTTGGTAGTTGGAATGTCCAAGCCACTCTTGAATCTCTTTCATGGAGTACCCTAGCGATAATAAAAGAGATGCACAGCTATGTCGTAAGTCGTGGAAGCGGATACGCTTTAGGCTGTGACGCTTGATTATCTTGACGAATAGGCCCGTCACATGGTCAGGGTTTATTAAGTCGCCCATGTCGTTAACGCATACATAATCCAAGTATTCCGTGTTGTAAGAGTTTCCGCAGACTTGCATATTCCACTTTTGGCGGCGTTTAACTGTTGTGAAAAATTCTTGCAATCGCTCATCAAGGGGAAGCACCCTATAACTGGATTCTGTTTTCAAGTCATCTGTGGCGATATTCACAAGCCGCCCATCCTCAATAGCACGGACTACTTTATGGCATACCGTTAGAACTTTGTTAGAAGTGTCAATTGCACTCCAACGTAGTCCTAATACCTCCGAACGCCTTAAACCAAAATATGCCGCAATGAATATAGGGACTTCAATCGGTGTTCCTTTTGAGACTTCCAGTAATTGCTTAATCTCGTCAGCGTTGTAAAATTCCCCTACATATTTCTTGCGCTTTGGCCTGTCCACAAAATTACAGGGATTTTCTTTTATCAGCCTGGACTTAACGGCATACTGTAGAGCCGAACGAATAATGCCGTGGTGCTTGATAACGGTATTGGGGCTAAGCCCTTCCGCTATTTTTGCGCTGTAGTATCGTTGGATTGAATCAGGCGTTACCCCTTTAAGCTGTAACCCGCTTGCTTGAAAATATGGGTAAATGTGTTTTCCAAGCATGTGTACATAATTCATTAAGGTTGTAGCCTGTAGTTTTGGCTTGCTCATTTCAACCCAATCACTAATGAAGTCGCAAAAGAGTATTTTTGACGGTTCAACATATCCTGCATTGGTGTACTCCGTAAGCAAGGCGTTAAGTTGTTGCTCGGCCTTGCGCTTATTGCCTTTTGTCGACAACCCTGTAGGAATCCATTTTTGCTTGCGCTTCCCTGCGGGATTTTTAGTGTTAATCACCATATAAAACATATCATTTTTAACTTGTAAGCTACCTGTCATGATGTATCCTCCTTAATACGAACAGGCAGGTTACTCGTTGCTACTGTATTACTATAGCATCCGCCAAGAGCGTAGTCTATGAGAAATTGCTTTGGTATTTTTATTGCTTTCCCTATTCGCAAATGTTTTACCTTGCCACCGTGTATAAGCCTGTATGCCATTGACCGCCCTATTCCAAGTGCTTTTTGCATATCGCTTATTGTAAGCACATCAGGAAATTTGCTGAAAATAATGTTATCTGTCATATCGCTAACCTCCTTCAACCTTTAGCAAAAGATTTTGCTTTCATCAAACCAGTAGCCTTGAAAAACAACGCCGTCATGCGTTAAGAAGCGACCTTGGGCATTACTCGGTATTTCATCACTGGCGGCGGTACTGTCGAGAATTATCTGTGATAGCACATTATCAGCCCGACCACATACACGGAAGTTGATATTGTTCTTTATCTGTCCCGACAAAATTGTAGCGTCTGGGCGTTGTGTCGCTAATATTAGGTGTATACCAAATGCCCGCCCTTGCCGCGCTATTGTTGCCAGTTTGCTTTCAATACTGGATATCAACTCTTTTTGACTTTTATCAAGGCCAGTTTTGTCCAATATCTCCGCAACCTCATCACATACAAATATATGCCGTGGCAAGTATGATTTTATATCCGCATTTGCGTTATGCTCGTCAATATTGGCGTGTCCAGAGGTTTTGAGTAGTATCTTCCGCCTTTCCAATTCATCAACAATACCGCTAAGCACCTCTTGCAGTGTCTTTTCATCTGTAACAATGTCACAGTGTTTATGCCATGTTGGCGGGAAGTCTACCCCGCCTTTGAAATCTGCAATAGAAACCACTGCACCCTTTTTAATACACTGCATTACAAGCAGTTTAAGCAATACACTTTTGCCTGAACCAGTCGCACCGCCTAACAAGATGTGAGGTATAAGCGATAGATTAACCATTTCTACACTTCGCAGGCTTTCACCAAGCAACAAAACGAAATTGTCTTTACTTAGGAAGCTATCCTTCCAGTTTATCATCCTGGGTAGTGCGTTTTTTGCTGATACCACACTTAGCAAGATATGACGTTTATCTTTGCCATGCGAAATCTCTACGACATTCAAGTTTAATGCGGATTCAATTTTCGCCCGCTTATCCACCCACTCACTATAAGGTATGCCGAATAACATAAACTCCAAGATGGTGATTTTTTTGTCAAATGGGCTTATGCACTTGCTAATCAATACAGGGGCTTCTCCTGCATGGTTAGCAAGACCTATCCGCAAAAGATTGCCACGCATTGCTTTGCCGCCTGATGGCATTCCAAACACTATCAACAGTACGAATAACCCAATTAGCGCACTTAATATAATCGCAATCTGTGCCGTTATCTGCCCTAGTAATGGGAGCATATCCACATGACTTGCATATGCATATGAGATTACACTAACAGATTCCATTATAATGCCGATATCAATTAACCAGAATGCGATAAATACATAGGCAACCAAAATGATGGCCTTTCGCCAGTCCGTGACTACTGCGCGGCAACCCTTCCCAAATCGCAAAAATGCGTAATTGCGTTGGGCTTCGCTATTCAATTGTTCTCTTTCATGTTTTATCATTGCTGTTAACCCCCTTTGTTTTTTCGATAATCGTTCCATCCGGCAGATACTCAATAATATTGTGTGTTCGCCTACGAAACGCTTTCCAAGTTTCCGGCCTACTTGCTTGTACTGACCTATATTGGGCATGTAACGGGATATTTGCAGTTATATATATCTTGCTAAAACAAGCTATTTTATCGTTGTACCTTGCGGGTAGCCGTAGAGGGTAGATATCCAGATAGTTAAGCATCTCCTCAATGGGTATCTGTGAGTTAAAC